>ENA-OVGH01000850-OVGH01000850.1-human-gut-metagenome-genome-assembly--contig:-NODE-850-length-24267-cov-2.795845_pt1 | contig 24267 bp, 18 predicted proteins | sample MGYA00237770_ERZ505419 | MGnify/ENA primary metagenome ERZ505419 (study PRJEB26158, sample SAMN06016353) | human gut metagenome | biome: human gut; feature: ankylosing spondylitis patient; material...
CCAGCCAAAACGTGGTTGTGGATGTAGATAATACAGCAAGCCTGCCAGTTCGTTGGTATCCGGCAAATACGTTTTTACCGCGCCGGGCAGATAGTCGACTACCATCCAGTCACGGAGATATAAATGCGGCTTCGGTGCAATGCATGCGGGTAGTTGTGATAAAGCCCGATACTGGCGCAAGAACGCGGACTGCGGCGCATCAGGATCGTGCGGCTGACGCACAACAAAACGCTGGCCCTGGTGTTCAATGAGAAAACTCCCGCCACTAAGCCCACTATTAAACGTCGTGACGTGATGAAACTGCGGGAAAAAGCGCGACAGCAATTCGTCGCGCGTGATGGGATTATTGCTGCGAAACGGCACCTTTACCTGACCAGATAATTTCGCCCGTCTGCACCAGCATCAGCTGCATTTGTAGGGTCGGAGCGTTAACGTTGCCAGAGGCGCTGGAGTATAGCACGTAATGAGCGCCGACATTGCGGGCAATGCCTATGGCTTTACTACGGGTACCTAAACTGTCCTGCGGCGACAAACCTAACTGTTGCTTAGCCATCGACAGCTGCTGGGCGGAAACCAGGGTAAATTTACCGTTATTAGCCAGCGCATTTCGCAGCGTTTCGGTCGCTTCTGCGGCATTCAGCGAACCGTTAGTACGGTTGTTAACGCTATCAACCAGCAGGACGCTACCCGCAGTCACCCCGTCAGCCCCAAGCATCTTACTGACCATCGGCTGCATTGCGCCATTCCAGTCATAATGGCGAATATGCGGCGCAGGCGGTGCAGTTTGATCTTCGTGCTCAATTGGGCCTGGCTGCTGCGGGATCGTCGGCACCGAGGGCACTGTGGGGACAGGCTGTTGTGGCTCGGCTGGTTGTTCCGGCGCTGGTTTCACTTCTTCTACCGGTGCAGGTTCACGTTGCCCCACACACCCGGCGAGAAACATCGCCAGCGCGGTAATCAAGGCGTAGCGACTCATTTTTGTCATCAAGATTCACCCCTTACAAATATAGATAAAGTCTGACTTTGTGCGCCCCCAGAAAATTGGCGCTGCCGTACAGCGTTACCGCCGAATGTGCGGGAATGGTAACGCTGCGTGGCCTTTCCAGAGGATGCATCTCCAGCCCTCTGGCGTCATACCAGTAAAAACGATAATGAACGGTAATGGGTTCTTGCCTTTCGTTATAAAGCGTTGAGGATGCTGAAGGTTGAATATCAGACGTCGAAAGGACGGGCTTTTCTGCACTGATGCCCGCAGCCAATAAAGATGACTCCATCACCAGCGATTGCTCATCATTCACCGGAATTTCCGGATCGTACACCGTTTTTAGCATGGCTACAATCTTTTCTTCTATTTCAAACTTTTCCATACGTTCTTATTTATGTATTGCAAAGATAGAGATAAAAAATTAGACACGGAATGCGTACCTAACTAAAAAACATACCGAGAGACTAAATTGTTGCGGGAAATATTCATCAATCGTTTCAGAGCAGCCCTTCATCTGCAAAGCTGTAAAAGCCGTCCTCACAGACTATGACATGGTCTATCAGGCGAATATTCATCGTATCCGCCGCTTTACGGATATGTTCCGTCAATGTCCTGTCAGGCTGGCTAGGCTGAATATTTCCGGAAGGGTGATTGTGCACCACAGCTATTTGTGTAGCCCTTTGCATCAATGCTTCCCGAAGAATGGAACGCACATCGGCATAAGTACCGTCTATACCGCCGGAACTGATACGTATCTTATCAATCAGTTTCGTTGCCTGATTCAACAACAGTACCCAGAACTCTTCTTGCGCCAGGTCGCACATTAGTGGTTGAAAAATCTCGTAGATATCTTTTGAGCAGGTGATCCGAAGTCTCTCTCTGATGTTTTGCAATTTCCGCCGCTTGCCTAATTCAAGGGCGGCCATAACCGTAATGCTCTTTGCCGGTCCCATTCCTTTAAAACGGGAATAGTCGCAGACTTCCCACTTTGCCAAGGAGTTCAGATTGTTATCACAAGAGAGAAGCAAACGCCTCATCAGTTCGACAGCACTTTCTTCCGTATTTCCGGAGCCGATTAATATAGCGAGTAGTTCGGCATCACTCAATGCGGCTGCTCCTTTCTCCATCATCTTCTCCCGAGGACGGTCTTCCAGCGCCCACTGGTTGATGGATAGTTTGTGTTTACTTTCCATTATTAATCAAATTAAGTCACAAAGATACTCCTATATAACTGAAAAAATGAATTTTGGAAGCTATAAGTCTATTTTTAGAATCCCTTTACTTCCAAATATCGTAGTTTTGCGCTATCAAGATTAATATATAAACATCTAATAAATATGAAAAAGAGAATAAGCATCTTATCCATCTTACTACTATTAGGAATGACAGTATACGCTCAAACGGATATCCCGCAGGTGATTCCCTCCTTACAACATTGGAATGGGGCAAAAGGCAAACTGACACTACCGGAAACAGGAAAGATTATAATCGCTCCGGAAGCAGAAAGCCTGTTGAAAGAAACTGCGGAAATAATGGCAAAAGACTTAAAAGATATGTTCGGCTGGAATTATCAGGTAACCTCCGGAAAACCGAAAAATCATTCTATCTATCTGTCAGTGAAAAAATCGCCTTCATCATTGGGAGAAGAAAGCTATGAACTGGATATACGCAACCATGTAACCATCGAAGCCTCCACCGTAAAAGGAGTATTCTGGGGAACTCGCACACTGTTGCAAATGATCCATAACCAGCCTTTTGGACTCATGAAAGGAAAAGCATTGGATTATCCGCAGTATGCTCACCGCGGACTGATGATTGACGTAGCCAGGAAATTTTTCACAATGGACTATTTGCAGGATTACGTAAAAATTCTCTCGTTCTATAAAATGAATGAACTGCAAATACATCTGAATGATAATGGTTTCGTTGAGTTTTTCGATAATGACTGGAACAAAACATACGCCGCCTTCAGATTGGAAAGCGAGCGTTTTCCGGGACTCACATCCAAAGATGGTTCCTACACCAAAGAAGAATTCCGCAACTTCCAGCAAATGGCCGCACGATATGGAATCAATATCATCCCAGAAATTGATGTTCCGGCACACTCACTCGCTTTCACTCATTACAATCCGATACTGGCAGCCGACAAAAAAGAATATGGTATGGATCATCTCGACCTCTATAAAAAAGAGGTATATGATTTCCTTGATACTTTGTTTGACGAATATCTCTCGGGAGATCACCCGGTATTTGTCGGACCGGACGTACATATCGGCACTGATGAGTACAACCTCAAAGAAGCGGAACAATTCCGCTATTTCACTGAATACTATCTGAAGTATATCACCAAATATGGAAAAAATCCGCGATTATGGGGAAGTCTGAAACACATGAAAGGAAATACCCCCGTAAATCTGAAAGGAAAAACGGTCAATGCATGGAATTATAGCTGGCTAGACCTAGAAACCGCACTGCAGGAAGGAGCCAAAGCGATTAATACATGCGATGCATTTCTATATATCGTACCAGCCGTGAATTACTACCATAACTTTCTGGATCATCAATGGATATATGAGAGTTGGTCACCACGAATGATGCAAGAGGGAGAAATGATAGAGCAGTCTACTAATTTATTAGGAGCCATGTTTGCTGTATGGAACGACCGTGTCGGAAATGGAATCAGCCAACAGGATGTACATATACGCACCTTTCCTGCCATGCAGGTTATGAGCGAGAAACTTTGGAAAGGAGAAAACACAAGAAACATACCGTTTGAAACCTTCGAAACGTGGTGCAGGACAACACCGGAAGCACCGGGCGTAAATCTACAGGCCAGCATAGATGACAGAAAAGACCTAACGCTTTCCGGCCAGGAAATTATCCTGCAAGGTAACGACTCGGTTCTTACCTCTATACCCGAAATCGGTTATCCATATAGTGTGGAATTTGAAATCTACGCAGATCCAAAGCCCAATATCGATGCGGTCTTATTCAAAGGTCCCCATTCTGTTTTCACCGCGAACTGGCAAAATACGGGTAAATTCGCATTCTCGCGCGACGGCTATGAATTCATCTTCCATTCCTATCGTTTGCCTGTGGAAAAATGGACAAAGGTTCGTGTAGAGGGAGATGCCAAAGGGACCTCACTTTACATAAACGGAGAGCTACAAGAACGTTTGGAAGGACGAATCGGTGTAGTTTACAATCAGAAAAGCCTGCGTAAAGACAGCATTTGGTATCAGGAAACACTTATCTTCCCATTGAAACAGATAGGCGACAAATTGCTGGGGTTTAAGGGAAGAATAAGAAATGTGATTTGCACTCCACTAAATGAAAAAAGATATAGCCTATAAAAATTTCTTCGATTGCATCCATTACTTTTTTTCCATGAAAGTATAACTTGTCTGACACCCGGGTGTCAGACGTATTGAGACCCGGGTGTCATGCAACATTCCTTTTAAGTAAAAATAGGAATGGTAGTAAACAAATTAAAAGTAGGTTACTTATAAAAATTCTTTTGGAAAGCCTCAAACTCATCCTTCCCTCTGATACAACGTTGCCACCATGCGCGCCAAAAGCCTGTACCATAGCCGATAAGCTGTATAAATGCGGCGGCAATGGAATAAACGCCAATAGACAGACTTTTATTCTGAATAGTAGAATCAATGCATACGAGTAATGCATAGAGAATGATAGGCGTGAAACTGAAGAGGCAGAAGGGGGTTCCTAATAATAGAAGCGCCACTCCCAATGTAAATACGGCTGGAAGCAAATGCACCAGTTTCAGAGAATCCGGATATTTCTTATAAAGATTAATACGGGCAATGCCGGAGTTATGCACCTGCTTGAAGAATTTCTTCAAATCAGTCCGACGTTTATGATATACCCAGGCATCAGGAAAAAGACGACAAGTGTACCCATTCTTAAAGATACGGATACTGAAATCAATATCCTCCCCAAAACGCATCTTTGAAAAACCTCCCAAAGCCTCGTACACTGCCCGGCGAACTCCCATATTAAAACTACGGGGATAGAATTTGTCCATCTTCTTTTTTCCGCCACGGATACCTCCGGTCGTGAAGAAAGAGGTCATGGAATAGTTAATTGCCTTCTGAATATCAGTGAAAGAATCGTGTGCACGGTCGGGGCCACCAAAAGCATCGGCAGGAGAAGTGGTGAGCTCCTTCTCTACCGCATCGAAGTAGCCTTCGGGAAGGATGACATCAGAATCCAATATAATAAGGTATTCTCCTTCGCTACGTTCTGCCCCGTAATTACGGCTCTGTCCCGGTCCGGAGTTAGATTTAAAAAAATATTTTATATCCAACTTATCCGTATATCGGTCTACTATTTCTTTACAGGAAACAGATGAACCGTCTTCTACCACAATCACTTCAAAATCTGTGAAATGCTGGGTAGTCAGACTCTTCAACAGTTCGTCCACCTCGTCAGGACGATTATAAACGGGAATTATGACGGAGTAACGCATATCAAAAACGGGATATAACTATTTGATATGCAAAGTAAGACAAAAAAAAGATGGACTCGAAATCGAGTCCATCTTTTTTTTGTATATCAGCAATAAAATTATTACTTATTCAGGATATCCATTGTATCCGATGCGATCAACAGTTCTTCATCTGTTGGGATCACTACTACTTTCACTTTAGAAGCAGGAGTAGAAATGACTGCTTCCTCACCGCGAACCTTAGCATTCACGTCATTATCAAGTTCGATACCCATGAATTCCATGTCTTTACAAACTTCACGACGACATTCCATCTGGTTCTCACCTACACCACCGGTAAACAGGATAATATCTACACCGCCCAATGCAGCAGCATAAGCGCCGATATATTTCTTAATACGGTAATAGTACATCTTTTCAGCAAGGATAGCTTTCTCATTGCCAGCTGCACAAGCAGCCAAGAGTTCACGCATATCGCTTGATACACCCGAAACACCCAGTACACCACTCTTCTTATTCAACAGATTGGAAACACCGGTTGTGTTCAAGCCTTCTTTTTCCATGATAAATGTTACTGCACCGGCATCTATATCACCGCTACGAGTACCCATCATCAAGCCTTCCAATGGAGTCAAGCCCATAGTAGTATCCATACATTTACCATCTTTGATAGCAGCGATAGAACCACCGTTACCAATGTGGCAAGTGATAATTTTCTGTCCAACCGGATTTACACCCAGGAATTCACATACACGTTTTGACACATAACGATGAGAAGTTCCGTGGAAGCCATAACGACGCACACCATACTTTTCATACAGTTCGTGAGGAATAGCATACATGTAAGCATAATCCGGCATTGTCTGATGGAAAGCCGTATCGAATACACCTACCTGCGGAATGTTAGGAAGAATAGCAGAAACTGCATTTACCCCTTTCAAGTTAGCAGGATTGTGAAGCGGAGCCAAGTCATTGCAAGCAGCGAAAGCTTCCAACACTTCCTTGTTCAGCAATACAGATTCGCTGAAACGCTCGCCTCCGTGTACCATACGGTGACCTACTGCATTAATCTCATCCAAAGATTTAATAGCGCCGTATTCAGGATTAATCAGCGTGTTCAGGATAAACTCTACTCCTACTGTATGTTCAGGAATATCTTTCTCCAATATTTTCTTTTCACCATTCGGCAAAGTCAGTTTCAAGAAAGATCCTTTCAGACCGATTTTTTCGATACCACCTTGTGCAATCACCTCTTTGGTGGTCATATCGAACAATTTATATTTAATAGATGAACTTCCGCAGTTCAATACCAGAATCTTCATGTCGTTGTCGATTTATACTTAATACTTTATATCTAATACTTATTTTTTCGCTTTTGCTGCAATGGCCTGATTAGCTGTGATAGCAATCATGCGATATACATCTTCGATAGAACAACCACGAGACAAGTCGTTTACCGGACAGGCAATACCCTGAAGAATCGGACCAACAGCGTCAGCATGTCCCAGACGTTGAACTAATTTATAAGAAATATTACCAACTTCCAAACTTGGAACGATCAGCACATTTGCTTCTCCGGCTACTGGAGAACCCGGCGCTTTGCTAGCACCCACTTCCGGTACAAGAGCAGCGTCAGCCTGCATTTCACCATCCAAATCAAGAGTAGGAGCCATCTCTTTTGCAATCTTAGTAGCTTCTACCACTTTATCCACTACTTCGTGTTTAGCGGAACCCTTGGTTGAAAAGCTCAACAGAGCTACTTTCGGATTTTCAATACCGGCAACGGCTTTCGCAGTCTGCGCAGTACAAATTGCTATCTGTGCCAGCTGATTAGCATCCGGAACCGGAGTTACAGCAACATCACCCATTACCAGAATGCCATTCTTTCCGTATTCAGGAGCATGAGTCAAAAGCAACATAGCACCAGACACGCAAGTGATTCCCGGCGCGGTCTTGATAATCTGCAAAGCAGGACGCAATACGTTACCAGTAGTGTTACGGGCACCAGCCAACTGACCGTCAGCATCACCGCTCTTAATCATTAAACAACCATAGAACAAAGGATCGTTTGTCAAATTACGAGCCTCTTCGATAGTCATCCCTTTCTTCTTGCGCAACTCACACAGCAACTGTGCATACTCTTCGTGTTTCGGAGAAGTTTCAGGATCAATGATAGTAGCTTTACCGATGTTTCCCAATCCCCATTTTGTAGCAAGTTCATTAATTTCATCCGGTTTACCCAGTAAAATTAGATCGGCTACTTCATCTGTCAAAATCATATTGGCAGCTTTCAATGTGCGTTCTTCAGTTCCTTCCGGAAGAACAATACGTTGGCGATTTGCTTTCGCACGCGCCACGATTTGGTTGATTAAATTGAGCATAGATATATTGAATGTTATTATAAAACCTCATTACAATTTGTAATTTGCGGTGCAAAAGTACTCAATTTTGCAATATCCACATTACAATTTCGCCTATTTTTCTCTTCCAAGTCTAAAATATTGTAATATTTAACACTGTACTCCTATTTTTCATACCTTTGCAGCGTTTTCAAACAAAATCAATAGGTTATTAGTTATGATACGTCAGTGCGCCATTTTATTTGGCTGTTTGGCTTTGGGTGAATTAATAGTTTATCTTACGGGTATCAAGCTCCCCTCCAGCATCATCGGTATGCTGCTGCTCACCCTCTTTTTAAAATTAGGTTGGATTAAGTTACACTGGGTACAGGGATTGTCCGACTTTCTGGTTGCTAACTTGGGATTCTTTTTCGTTCCACCCGGTGTGGCTCTTATGTTGTACTTTGATGTTATTGCGGCAGAATTCTGGCCAATTGTGATAGCTACCATTGTCAGTACCGCACTTGTACTTGTCGTTACGGGATGGGTACATCAAATCGTCCGCAAGTTCAGGCTGGCACGTCAGATTAAGCTGGCGCGCAAACTTCACCTGACGGATTTCCATCTGTCGGAGAAACTGCGCCTTAAAGATAAAATCAACTTAACGAATAAAGACAAATGAGCTTCTTAGAGAATAATTTCTTCCTGTTGGCTATCACCTTCGGGATTTTCTTCTTTGCCAAATTGCTTCAGAAGAAAACAGGACTGGTATTATTAAATCCTATATTGCTGACCATCGCCCTATTAATCATCTTCCTTAAAATGACAAATATCTCATACGAGACCTATAATAAAGGAGGACATTTGATCGAGTTCTGGCTCCGCCCGGCTGTTGTTGCTTTAGGCGTACCTTTATATCTTCAATTGGAAATGATAAAAAAGCAGTTACTGCCTATCCTTCTGTCTCAACTGGCAGGCTGCATTGTCGGAGTTATTTCAGTAGTGCTGATTGCGAAGTTCATGGGAGCTTCCCAAGAAGTAATCCTGTCTCTGGCTCCCAAATCGGTTACGACTCCGATTGCGATGGAAGTAACCAAAGCCATTGGCGGTATTCCGTCACTGACGGCGGCAGTTGTTGTGGCAGTAGGTTTATTAGGAGCGATCTGTGGTTTTAAGACCATGAAAATCATGCGTGTAGGCAGTCCGATCGCCCAAGGGCTTTCGATGGGGACAGCCGCTCATGCTGTCGGAACTTCCACCGCAATGGATATCAGCAGCAAATATGGAGCATACGCCAGTCTGGGACTGACACTGAATGGAATCTTCACCGCACTGCTCACACCTACAATCCTTCGATTATTAGGTGTCTTGTAAAAACAAAATCTCTTGATTTTCCGTTATATAAAGAGTTAAACGCAAAAAGCAATTTTATGATTCCATTTAAAGATATCACATTAGCAGACAAAGACACAATCACCTCATTCACGATGAAAAGTGATCGCCGCAATTGCGATCTTTCATTCTCCAATCTTTGCAGTTGGAGGTTCTTATATGACACTCAATTCGCAGTGGTCGACAACTTTTTGGTATTCAAGTTCTGGGCGGGAGAACAACTTGCTTATATGATGCCCGTAGGCACAGGAGATTTGAAAGCAGTATTGTGGGAACTGATAGAAGATGCCCGCAAAGAGAACCAGCATTTCTGTATGCTGGGAGTGTGCAGCAATATGCGCGCTGATCTCGAAGCTATCCTTCCGGAACAGTTCACTTTCACAGAAGACCGCGACTATGCGGATTATATTTATTTGAGAAGTGATCTATCTACGCTGAAAGGGAAGAAATTCCAAGCGAAAAGAAATCATATCAACCGGTTCCGCAACACTTATCCGGATTACGAATACACACCGATTACCCCGGACCGTATTCAGGAATGTCTGGATCTGGAAGCAGAGTGGTGTAAAGTGAATAACTGTGACCAACAGGAGGGGACAGGCAACGAACGTCGCGCCCTGATTTATGCTCTCCACAACTTCGAGGCACTCGGACTGACGGGAGGTATCTTGCATGTGAACGGTAAAATTGTCGCATTCACATTCGGTATGCCTATCAATCATGAAACATTCGGCGTACATGTAGAAAAAGCGGATACCAGTATTGAAGGTGCGTATGCCATGATTAATTATGAATTTGCCAACCGGATTCCCGAACAATATATCTATATCAACCGGGAAGAGGATTTAGGTATTGAGGGTTTACGCAAAGCCAAACTGTCTTACCAGCCGGCAACGATTCTGGAAAAATATATGGCTTGCCTCAAAGAGCATCCCATGAATATGGTAAAATGGTAAATCCATTATAAATATGATGATAAAGGAGCAAGTAAAAGCATTGTGGAAAATCTGTTTTGACGATAGTGAAGAATTCGTTGAAATGTACTTCAGACTGCGCTATAAAACAGAGGTGAATGTCGCCATCCAAAGTGGCGATGAGGTAATCTCTGCGCTTCAGATGCTTCCTTATCCGATGACTTTTGGTGGAGAGACTGTACAGACCTCCTATATTTCAGGAGCCTGTACGCATCCCGATTTCCGAAGCAAAGGGGTCATGCGCGAGCTTTTATCACAGTCTTTCGCCCGGATGTTACGGAATGGAGTACACTTCAGCACATTAATACCGGCAGAACCCTGGTTGTTTGATTATTATGCCCGTATGGGATATGCTTCGGTATTCAAGTATTCAACTAAAGAGATCGTTTTGCCCGAGTTTATCCCTTCTAAAGAGATAGCGGTCAGTGTTGTTTCAGAATTTCAGGAGGAGGTCTATTCCTATTTGAATAAGAAGCTTTCCGAACGGGCTTGCTGTATTCAGCACACATCGGAAGACTTTCAGGTTATTATGACCGATCTTGCCATTAGTGGAGGTTATTTATTTGTAGCCAGACAGGAAAACGAAATCAAAGGAATAACCATTATATATAAAGGAGACAAACATATCATTATCAATGAGCTTTGCGCTGAAAATAAAGATGTGGAATATAGCCTGTTGTATGCTATCCGGCAACACACCGGATATAAGTGCATGGTTCAAATCTTGCCTCCCGAAGAGAAACAGCCTCAACATCCGCTAGGCATGGCACGTATCATCAATGCCAAAGAAGTGCTGCAAATCTATGCCGCAGCTTTTCCCGAAGATGAAATGCAGTTGGAATTATCGGATAAACAATTATCTGTCAATAACGGTTATTATTACCTGTGTAAAGGGAAGTGCATGTATAGTACCGAGCGACTGCCCGGTACGCATATACAGATGAATATTAGCGAATTAACCAATAGAATACTTCAGCCGTTAAAGCCATATATGAGCTTGATGCTGAATTAAATTTTAGGCACGGCTTACACGGATTACGCTGTTGACTTATATTAAGGCATGCCTCTAAGAGCTGCGAAACCCGTGTAATCCGTGCCTGTATTTATTTATTCAAATAACGAACCCGTTCGCAGGCTGCCAATAGAAACGCACCTACTCCAAAATTCGAAGTGGAGTTTGCGTCTACCACCTGACCGGGTATCGCTTTCTCACCAATCGGTTGCACATAACCAATCTTGCCATCAGGCTGCAAAGCAACTGTTGAGAGATATTTCCATGCTTTTTCAACCACCGGCTGATATTCTGCAGCATCTAGGAAACCGTTATTGATTCCCCATTGTAAACCATAGGTAAAGAAAGCCGTTCCACTGGTTTCCGGTCCCGGTGCATGCAATGGATCGAGCATACTGCGTGTCCAGTAACCTTCCGGCTGTTGACAAGCAGCAACCGACTTAGCCAGGGTACGGAAACGATCTATATATTCCGGACGATACTTATCTGTTTCAGGAAGTTCTTTCAAGACTTTTGCCAATCCGGCCAATACCCAGCCGTCTCCACGTGCCCAAAAATCCTTTTTGCCGTTCACACTTTTGTGTTTAGGATACACGTATTTTCCATCCCGGTAATAAAGTCCGGCCTCTTCATCATACATAATACTATCAGCATAGGCGAGGTATTCATGCAGTTTCTCCAAATAGAGCGGATTCTTAGTAATGTTATACATCTTTGTCATGACCGGCATGACCATATATAAGCCATCTGCCCACCACCAATAATCATGATTGGGGGTACTCATCTGATATTCCATCACTTCGCGGGCACGGGCTATTTTCTGTGTATCCGGTTCCAGATTATAGAGATCGGCATACGTCTGAAAACAAATCTGATAGTCACCGAAAAGCACATAATCATCACTTTCACCGTAACTGTACTTCCAGTTTTCCTTATGATCTGATTTTGCCCCTTTCCATTCATTATGTTCCGCCCAGGCTTTCGAGTATTCCAAATACTCCGGCTGCTTAGTCAAAAAATAAGCTTCCATATTTCCGGTGTGATAGGCGGCATTATCCCAAAAAGAACGTCCGTGTTCCGGATGATTCGTCTGCCAATAATTATTCACTTTATGAATAGTGTTTATCACTTCTTCAGCAGAAGCATCCTTCTTATCCGTACAACTTGCACAGATTGCACCGCCTAGAAAGAGTGCAGAAAAAAGAGTTACATATAGTTTCTTCATATCTTTATTTATTTGTATCCATATTCGTTTCCAATACATATATCATTTGAGGCTCAATTTCCGCTGTGCGTTCACCGTCTCCCTGACGGGTGTGTTGTACAAAGAGATGCAGTTTCCGCTGCTTTTTCCAAAGTTCCGTATCATGAGAGGGTTCCCAGGCATCCACCGAAAAATCCGTCAGATCCGTTATCGTCCACTTACTCGTACCCACATCAGTCGCATGTGCCATCGACACACGGCTTCCCCGTTCTTCGTCACGGAAAATATAAAAGACTTCTCCACCTTCTACCACAATACGCGGACGGGCAATAGGGATCATTTTCGTACCTCCACCCTTCAAGGTAAAAGGTGTCTGGCGATCGGTTATCTGCCGTTGATGCCACATCTTCCCGTCATTCCAGACGATGCGGTATTGAGGAACATCACTGTCGGATTCCCGCCAATAAGTAGCTATATACGGATTTCCTCCTGCATCAGCACTCATGCTCGTCTGATTAATCAACTCACAGTTTTGAGGTAAACAACAGGCATACTCCGCATTGGACAATTTGATCGGGAGTTCATATCGTTCTCCACTCGTCTTATACCAAGTTACCCCATTATCAAAAGAACGGGCATAACAAATATCATGGTTTGTTTCCACATGCCAGGTCTCGCGCCATACCCATGAAAGATGAATCGTCCCTTTCTCATCAACATATAACTGCCAATAGGCATTCCGTTTATTTTCTCCGTCGATCAGTATATCCTGCACACGAGTCCATTTGTGTTCTTTCAGCGAATAACGGTTCATTACCAGATTTCCACGCCCCGAAGAACCAGAGCGGTAAACAAACAATAAATCTCCTCCGGATAAAGGATAGAACTCCGGATAGGTGACATTTCCTTCGTCAACTCCGGTCATGGGCATTTTATCCCCCAGTTCCAAAGAACCGGGAGCAATGCTCCGGCAGTAATTCAATGGATGTCCGTGATGGTCAAAAGATACGTGCATGTATCCTTCTCCATCTATCATCATACTAATTATATTATGAGCATCCTTCACATTTCCCTGATATTGGGTGCGATGTAATGTCCATTGTTCCGAATCCAGTTTCCGCTTTCCAAGTACCAGATAGCCATCGTTATCGTAATAACTGATATATTGTTCATCACCGTGTGTAACCAGCGAATTATTCCGAAAGACCGTCGTATTGACCGAAGTACAGCTATACCCCTTTCCCACTTCAACCAAATGCTGGGAACAGGCAATAACGGGAACGAGCATTATTCCGCAAAGTAGTAGCAGTATCCGTTTCATATTTATTTTTTATTTGTCAAAGATAGAAAGGTTCCATTTTTCATGCCAAGGGATAGTTATTTTCCCATCTTTTACCAACACAGGCAGCCATACATAACGGGAATCTTCCAAATCCTTCTTCTTCCAACGGTCGAACATGGCAATATATGCATTCTTCTTTCCGACAACAGGCTGGACATAAGTACTCTGGGCATAAAACGTTTTATCCGCATCCGGTCCCGTACAAGGATTTCCGATTGTCTTCCATGTTCCCATAATAGAATCGGCTACTGCGATCTCGGCTATATTAGGATCCCAGCCAGTACAACCGGAACTCAACATATAATATTTACCATTATATTTAAATACTGCCGGAGCCTCTCTCGATTCTTTTACGAAATTGCGTGTAAAACGTCCGCTCGGTTTCAGATAATCATCAGTCAGAAGACTGATATACATCGTTTCATTATTTTCTGAAGAATAAAACTGATAAGCACGTCCATCATCATCCACAAAAACAGTCTGATCACGGCTCATCGCATTGTTCGGACGAAAACTTCCCTGATAAACGAACGGACCGACAGGAGAATCGGAAACTGCCACTCCGGCACAAGCCTTACTGTAATCAGCACTTTCCACATGGGCCCACATTACAAATTTGCCCGTATTCTTATTATAAACCACTTTCGGACGTTCCAATACTTTGGAGGGATGCAGGTCATGATTCGGATCGTCTTTAACTGCCGGAAGTACAATACCCTCAAATTTCCAATTCAGCAAGTCTTTAGAAGAGTAACAACCTACTCCGGTCACATCCGTACGATAACACTCCCACGTAGCCCAGTCAGGCAAAATGGTTTTCCCTTTCTTGTATTCGCCATACCAATAGTAAGTACCATCGTGATAAAGAAGGCCGCCACCATGGGCATTGATCGGATTTCCATCCGTATCTTTCCAAACTTCACCGGGGATAAACTCCGTATACTTCTGTGCATGCACTGATACAGGCAGTAATGATATACAAACCACCCCTAATAATATAAACTTAATTATTCCACAATGTCTATTCATATTCATGATATTAAATAAGATTTCTTGTCTACAAAGATAGATGATACATAAAATATAAAGGTCTACTTATATGTCAAAAAAGGGCTAAAAACAATCATTCTCTATTAAATGTATGATATTATGGAGAATTTGTACTTCGAACTTAGTCCTCATTTATTATATAATACGATATAAACGAGGATTCCACTTATTAGCCCACTCCATAAAAGAGTTCGCTCGCTTTCAATCAAAGTCAATTCTCTGATCGAGCAAGTCATTTATATATACACATAAAACACCTTTCTTATATTCCATCCTCAAACGAACCTCCCCATATTTCTGCGGAGTATACCACTTGCCACCGGTTCCACGAGCCTGTGTTTTCCAACAATCCGATGTTCCCAATACATTTGTGCTGGTATATACCTTCCCTTTATATCTGATTTCAGGTTTCATCGTTTCTCCGTTTAGATAATATTCCAGATCACCGAGTTGCAACAAGCAACCTTGATAATTATCTGCGCCAAGAGTAATCGTCTGTTCCAGCACAAAAGGTTTTTCAGGATCAAATCGTATTTCTTTGCCGGATGCCGCTATCATCTTCTTCTTTTTTCTATCGGGGAATCCTTTGAAGTCGCAGGCTATTCCTGTAGAATAGCCTTGTGGATGTTGTAAACTGACAATCCAATCATAATAGTTGCCATACATCCAAGTCAGCCGCAATGGGGTACCCTCTGAAGCCGGTATCATATAAGGACGGACATTATTCAGTTGCGAGTCTTTTGTGACTGCCTCCTTAGAAATAACCTCTCCATCTTCACTCATGATAAATCTTACAATCTCATACACCTTACCATATTTTCCCTCTACCGGTAATGAGCAATATACCTCATTAACATTCGACGGATCGATAGCCATACCGGCACTATAACACTTTTCTAAATTCGGCGTCTGATGAAAATGTCCACCGGCATTAATAAGAAAAGTCTTTTTCCACTCGTGTCCGTTCCATTTTGCATAGTAATAATCATGAGATTCTTTATTATCGCTGATATGTACCATTGCTATCACCGGATTTCCGTTCCTGTCCGAAGCTATTTGCCATACCCAGTCACGTTCAGAAGGATTATCCACTACCGTAGACGGGTATTGTTTCGCATAATCACCTGTCTTGTTCACCTTAAATGTGCCGTCGGCAATAGTAGAAAGTACGGTTCCCCTGACATCAGTCAACTGCAATGTTTTGATATCGATATAATTAAAATAAAGGAAGTTGGGAAGTTCATTATCCGGATGTCCCGTGGTGTAAGTCAAATAAATCTTATCTTTCCCGTTAGACATGTATTTCGCATACGGACGGGCGCCGGTAGATTGTACGATTTGATACGGTCCCCATACTACATCCACCTCATCTTTGCCGTCCGGTAATGAAAGCTTGGCAATAGTCGGATGCCAACCGATTCCACGCCAGCATAAATAAATATGTTCAGGATCATCCGACAGAATAAACGGAGAAGGATAAGTCGTATTATTTTTTGTTTCAATCCTCTTTTCTTCCCCTAAAGTAGTAATATCCCCCGGTATTCGGGAGACTCTGTAATAAAAACAAGGTTCATCCGTATGTCTTGAATAGAAAATCATGATTCTTTCATCGGGCAATACAAGAAAAGTGGGATTGTTATGATCGTCCGGCTGAAAATACGAACGGATCAATACTTCTTCCTGTTCCTTCTTTTGAAAGTCATACTGCATCGCCTTTATATTACCATGAATATCGATGTAACCGATATATGTCTTATTTATAGTTCCCTCCTTGTTTTCATAATGCAAGGCTCTCGGATCGGCAAACCAACACCAAGCTCCTTCAGCTGCAACTTGATACCCGCCGCCAGTAGGATTATTTTCTGCATTTTGGGCATTCAAATGAAAGCTACACAGATATAAAACGACAAAAATCCAAACAATCTTCTCTTTCATGATAGCAATATGTTTCTTAATTAAATATCAGTTACTTGAATGGGATTCATTACTCAAACGAAATAGTTTTTATTTCACCGTTTGATAAACAAACCGTCACCTGTTTCTTATCCTCTGACACATGGACAGATTTCACCGGTGTCAGCTCTTTTGAAGTAAAACCTCTTTTCTCATTCTTCTTCCATAATTGAAGTGTCACATATATTTTTTCACCGGATAACTGATCGGAAACCATATTTAATGCACATTTCTCACTTACAGGATGCACTCCCTCCGGATATACCGTATATGTTTTCTCCCAACCTGTCAATGGTATCATTGCCAATTCATATTCTGTTTACCCACCTTGCAACATGTTTCCTTTATATCGGAATCCAGACGAGGCAGGGAATAATGTCCCAAACAAATCTCCGCCGGTTCTGAAACAGTCACCTTATCTACCCGCAGAATTCCATCCGGCAGAGGAATATCCGCCAACTGATACTTCACAGTGCTATCCGTTTCGAGCACAGCGTCACGACGATAAATTCCATTTTCGAAACTTTTGAACGTATACAACCGCAACACTTCCCATTCCCCTTTTTTATTCCTTGTTCCATAATTCATGGAAATCTCCCCATTCTTCCCATCTGCCATCCAGGGGAACTCTGTATGGTAAGCCAGTTTATTATAATTTTCGGTACTGCGGAATTTCTGCCAATCTTTTGCCACAGTCTCATGACACCATGAATGCATTTCAGATCCGCCACAATTCGGGTAATTGGTTATCAATAGATTAGTTCCCTGCTGGAACTTATTATACACTTCCCCTTTTTTCAGTTCTTTCTCCCAAGGACCGTTATTCTCTGTAGCCGACCAATAGTTAGAGTTTTCCGGCAACAACAAACTAAGAAAAGCTTTTCCGCACCAATAAACACTACCCCGGCAACTATAAATCTGAACAGCAGGAGCAAAAGGTCCGTAGAAACCCATTGTCGGAACACCATCTTCCAGAAATTCCGGACGTTCTAAAAATTGCAACAACGTAGAAGAAGCTATCCTTCTCATCCATCCATAATTCACATTACCACTTTTGTCATATTCATACAAAGACAAAGGAGCAGTAACGGCAAAACGATAACAAATACTCCGTCCCCACATATTCATCCTGCCATCACGGCTGAACAGAAATGGATAATTATCAACCATGTCATGCTGATTTTCCATAAACTGCCTTGCATATTGAGGGTATTGTTTCTTCCCGAACATTTCCGCCCAAATAGGTCCGTAAGTCTGATAAGCCCACGCACTATAATAGTCATAAGCCGGAGCGTCATTGTACCAGCCTTCGCCCCGATAGCGTGCGAGAAGTTTTTGCAGGTTCGACTCCAGATAGCTTTCATTCACGGCATATCCCTGATCTTTCAGAAAACTCAAGATAAAGACATTGAAAAACATCCAGTTGGAACCAATAGTCGGTCCCTCTCCATAACTCAACATGGTAGCAGCCAGTGAATCTTTCTGTTTCTTAGTCAGAGGATTCCATAACACTTCCTGCGCAGCTTTCATCGAGATTGCTAAAGAGCCCAGTTCCAACAATGTCTGACTGGGACCTCCCGTACGATGCGGAATATAACTTTTACTTTCAGGGTTAGAGATATTTATCAGTTGATAACGATAATAGTCTGCCACTTTTATCCCGTTCATCTCCAGTTCTGGATTATCTTTCAAAAGAGGGGCAGCTACAAATAGAGTTCGTGCCAGACCTTCCAGCTTCGCTACCGGAATTTCTCCCGTATTTCTCGGATATGTTTTATCCAGCTGTTTCGGAAAATACATTTGATCGTCTAATGTATGTATATAGTTAAATGCACCTTTTAATAAATACTCGCCCGCCTGTATCCAGTGCTGACGAGTCATTCCCGTATAAGGGCTTTTCTGATAATCCGGCTGCCGGACGGTGAATATGTTTTCCTGCGCAAAGACCACAGAGAGTTTTAATGATAAAATAGCAAACAATAAAAATAATGCAAATCTTGCTTTCATGGTAATGATATGTTTATAATGTCAGATTCATCGCAAAAGTAAAGCTTTATATACAAACATTCGTCTGAATATCATTCATAAAAGCCCAAATTTAAGTCAAAATGCCACTTTTTTCAGCTGAATGATAAATAACTGCCCTTAACAGATAGAAAAGTCGTGCTTCATAAGCCGACTTTTTTTATCTTTGTAATCTTGAAACATAGCCATGACTACCAATAGTTTGAGAAACATACGGATTCTGCTCTGCTTATTTTTCTGTTTCAGGATGACACCGTTCATATATGCCGGTGAATTCCTGTTCACCACCATCAATGCGTCGCAAGGATTGAGTGATAACCAAATACGTTATATCCTCCAGTTGCCCGATGGAAGAATGGTATTCACCACCAGCGGTAATGTAAATTTATACGACGGAGTACATTTCAGCTATCTTCACCGCACCACGGAATACGTATATCCATTAAACCAATATAACGGGCATTACCGCATTTACCAGAGTGGGGATTCTCTGTTATGGATTAAAGATACTCACAAACTGATGTGCATTGACCTGTACAGAGAGGAATACATTCCTGATTTAGATGCTTACTTTAAGAACAGAGAGATACAAGCCCCCGTAGAAGACCTTTTTGTAGACGATTCAGGACACATCTGGCTACTCATAGCTAACGAATTACTGGAATTAAACAACAAGACCCGTATAACCTTGCCCGGCAAGTATTCCGGAAAATTGCAGGACCTGAATGCCGACAGTACCTCCCTATATTTATTCTATGACACAGGCGAAGTGTCCTGTTACCACATAGCCGACCAAAAAACTGTATACAATATAGCCGCTTATCCTGCATCCGAACAGGCTGAATATCAAAATACTTCTCTCGTCGTCAAAAGTGCAGACGGCTTCTATCAACTACGCAACGGGCGTAAAGGCGGTTTATTCTATTTCAATAGCCACAAACGCACATGGAAAAAACTCTTCGAACAGAACTATACTCTCAACACCCTTATCATTACCCCTAATGGTGAGAAAGCCTATATCAGTTGCATTCACGGGTTTTGGATGATTGACCTCCACACAGGAACACAAAAATACATCCCCCTATTGGAAACCGGAAACGGACAGATTGTCTCTACCGAAATCAGCACTGTCTTTCAAGACCGACAAGGAGGGTTATGGCTCGGAACTTTCAATCGGGGTTTATTATATCATCACCCGTCCATGCATAAACTGACTCATATAGGTCGCAATGCATTTCCCGTCTCCCCGGAAGAAGAAATCAATATTGAATCTTTCGCCGAAGATAAAGATGGAAATATCTATCTGAAAGCTCATTCCCGAATTTATCGACTGACAGTCAATGAGCAGAAATCCCATGTATTGAAGCCGGCAGCTATCCCTACAAATTCTCCTGAAATCCTGAATCGGTTGCCCCCCAACAAGAACCATCATTTCAGAAATAAAGTATACAATACATTATATACCGACACACGCGGCTGGACATGGGCAGGAACTCCTGACGGACTGGAACTTTTTACCAGCGAAAACGACTCTGCCCCACGTATCTTCTATCGTGAAAACGGATTGAGCAATAACTTTATCCAGGGCATTATTGAGGACAAATATCGAGACATCTGGGTAACGACCAGTAACGGTGTCACACGCATCCACATAAATCCGGAGAATAAGAACATCAGTTTCACCCGGTTCAATCAGTTGGACGGTGCTTTGGACGGCGAATACATAAAAGATGCCGTATTCAGTTCTTCCGACGGTACTCTCTATCTGGGTGGTATTGATGGCTTTAGCATATTCCATCCCGACAAGGACTCCATTCATCCGATGCTTCCTGATCCGCCGGTTTTCACAGCCTTACGCTTGTATGGAGAGAAAGTGAATACTGGAAAAGAATATGGCAACCGCATCATCCTGTCCAAGGCTGCTCCTTATACAACCGAAATCGAACTGGACTATAACCAAAACTTCCTGACTTTCGAATTTTCGGCATTGAATTATATCAATCATGAACGCACATACTACCGTTATCAACTGGAAGGTATCGACCCGCAATGGATGAGTACATTTGCAGGAAGACAGGGAAATGCGACTGTAGGGAAAGGTCTTCTTCAAGCTGTTTACACCAATTTACCACCGGGAGATTATACATTCAAAGTCATGGCCTCGGACAATCCTCTTCAGTGGAACGGCAAAGTGACAGCAATAAAATTAACCATCCATGCACCGTGGTGGAAAACAACCACGGCTTATATCCTGTATGCAGTCATTTTATTACTGATTGCTTTCACCGGTAGCCGATTGTATATCTATTGGAGCAGAAAGGAAATGGAACGCAAGCATAAAGAAGAGATTCTATTACTCCGTATCCGCAACCTGATCGAACAAAATAATTCTCTAACCTGTGGCATAGAAGAAACGTCTCCCGACCATCAGCAACAGGACACAGAAGAATCTGCATTTCTGGCACAAGCCATCAAACTGGTGGAACAGAATCTGCACGTCAATGGCTATTCGGTGGAGCAACTAAGCCGCGACCTCTGTATGGAGCGAACGGGATTATACCGCAAACTGGTGACTATGCTCGATCAGTCTCCCAGCCTCTTTATCCGTAACATTCGTCTGCAACGGGCAGCACAACTGATAACAGAGGGCAAGCTAAGTATTACAGAAATTGCGGAACACACAGGTTTTAGCAGTTCCAGTTATTTAAGCAAATGTTTTCAGGAAATGTATGGATGCCGCCCGTCAGAATATGCCGAAAAAGCGAAGGAATCAACGTGATTACTGTTTGTTTCAACCTGATTGTTGTCCGTTTTGCTTGCCTCTGCCCTACTTTTGCTGCATCATAAAGTACTTAAAAACCATGAAAATGAATCTTATTAGAAAAGCCGGTTTCTTGCTTGTATGTGCAACAATGGTTGCAGCAGGCAATGGTACAGCACAAAATGTACAGCGTACCTCACAAGGCATCAAGTGTGCCACACAGGGGATGGATGTCAACGTAGAGTTTTATTCACCCTCCATTGTCAGGGTTTATAAGACGCCCAGTCAGAAATCTTGCAATAAAGAAAGTCTGGTCATTGTCAAAACGCCCGAGTCGACTCCTGTTTCTTTCGGTGAAAAGGGGAAAAATGTGACATTAAGCAGCCGTCTTATCCAAGTGGAAGTGAACCCGGAGACTGGTGGTATCCATTTTTTCGATTCGTCCGGGCAACGTCTGTTGACGGACAAGGATTACGGAACACAATTCACTCCTTTCAATGATGCAGGTGTTCCGTCTTTCAATGTCCGCCAGGCCTTTTTGCTGGATAAAGACGAAGTAATCTACGGTTTGGGACAGCAGCAGACGGGTAAAGTGAACCAACGCAATTAGAAACTGTTTCTCCGCAATCAAAATATGAGTATCTGCATTCCATTCATTCATTCCGTCAAGGGATATGCCCTTTATTGGGATAATTACTCTCCTACTACTTTCCTCGACAATCCGCAAGAGATGTCGTTCGACTCGGAAGTAGGCGATTGCGCTGATTATTATTTCATTTACGGCGGCAATGCGGACGGTGTAATAGCCGGAGTGCGCGAGCTGACCGGTCAGGCCCCGCTCTATCCGCTCTGGACACTGGGATTCTGGCAATGCCGCGAACGCTATAAAAGTCCGGACGAACTCTGCGAAGTAGTAGATAAGTACCGTGAACTGAAAGTACCTTTGGACGGTATCATCCAAGACTGGCAATATTGGGGATGCAACGAAAACTGGAACTCGATGAAATTCCAAAACCCACGCTATATCAACAAAATGGGTGATCCGGAATACATGAAATTCCTCCCGAACGGAGAAGACAGAAATGCTAATTATGGAACGCCACGCATCAAAAGTCCGAAAGAAATGATCGACTATGTACATAAACAGAATGCACATACCATGATTTCAGTATGGGCCTCGTTCGGTCCGTGGACAGAGATGTACCAGAAAATGGATAGCCTGAAAGCATTGCTTCACTTCGAGACATGGCCTCCCAAAGCCGGAGTAAAACCTTACGACCCGTTCAATCCGACAGCACGCGATATGTATTGGGCAGAAATGAAAAAGAACATCTTCGATCTCGGTATGGATGGTTGGTGGCTCGACTCTACCGAGCCGGATCATCTGGAAATCAAGGACAAAGATTACGACACCCCCACTTATCTAGGTTCATTCCGCAGAGTGCACAACGCTTTCCCTTTGATGTCCAACAAGGGTGTATACGAACATCAACGTGCTACCACTTCCGACAAGCGGGTATTCCTGCTCACACGTTCGTCTTTCCTAGGACAGCAACGTTATGCGTCACATTCATGGAGCGGTGATGTAGTCTCTACCTGGGAAGTGATGAAGAAACAACTGGCGGCAGGACTAAATTACTCACTATGCGGCATACCATACTGGAATACCGACCTAGGCGGCTTCTTCGCACGGAAATATAACAATAATGTACACAATATCGCTTATCATGAATTGCACGTGCGCTGGTATCAGTGGGGAGCATTCCAGCCGATCATGCGTTCACACAATTCCAGTCCGGTAGCTGTGGAAATATACCAGTTTGGCAAGAAAGGAGACTGGGCTTATGACGCACTCGAAAAATATACTCACCTGCGCTATCGCCTTTTGCCCTATCTCTACAGCACTTCATGGGAAGTTACCAACAAAGCGGGCAGTATCATCCGACCACTCATGATGGATTTTCCTAAAGATAAGAAAGTACTCGAGATGGATACAGAGTATATGTTTGGCCGTAATTTCCTTGTCCGCCCCGTAACTGATTCGCTTTATACATGGCAGGACGACAAACAGAACGGCTATCAGAAGAATATGAATAAGATAGGAAAGACAGATGTTTATCTACCCGCAGGTGCCCAATGGATTGATTTCTGGACCGGGAAAAGCCTGAAAGGCGGACAAACCATCCAGCGTGAAGTGCCTATCGACATCATGCCTGTCTATGTCCGTGCTGGTTCTATCCTACCCTGGGGACCGGCTGTACAATATTCCACCGAAAAGAAATGGGATAATCTGACACTTCGCATTTATCCGGGCGCCGACGCTGAATTTACTCTTTACGAAGATGAGTTCGACAACTACAATTACGAAAAGGGAGCATACACTACCATTGCCATGAAATGGAATGATAAAGACCGTACCCTGACGATTAACGACCGGCAAGGTAACTACAAAGGAATGCTGAAAAATCGTAAATTCAACATTATCATTGTAGAACCGGGAAAAGGTTGTGGTGACGGTGATGCTACGACATTCGATCAATCTGTTTCTTATAGGGGAAAGAGAGTAGACTTAAAATTATAAAGTTTCAACTTTATTCCCACCATCTCACACTGGGGAAATAAACAGTAACCAATCGGTAAATTTCCCTCTAACACCTGTTTTTCAATTTTACAAGTACAGCCTTCACCCTTCACAATGCCCTATTCATCGGCATTAGCGGGTGAAGGCTGCTCTTTCATCCGCCTTTCACCCTCCGTTTTCT
>ENA-OVGH01000851-OVGH01000851.1-human-gut-metagenome-genome-assembly--contig:-NODE-851-length-24248-cov-8.326789_pt1 | contig 24248 bp, 13 predicted proteins | sample MGYA00237770_ERZ505419 | MGnify/ENA primary metagenome ERZ505419 (study PRJEB26158, sample SAMN06016353) | human gut metagenome | biome: human gut; feature: ankylosing spondylitis patient; material...
GCAATGCCGCTTCCGGTACGTGCGGAAATATACGCCGTTTCATCTGCCTTAAAATCCCGTAAAACCGGCGCTTCCGTATCCCCATTTTCAAACTTATCACACTTGTTAAATAAGGTCACTACCGGCTTATCACCGACTTCAAGTTCCTTTAAGGTCTTATATACGACATCCATCTGGATATCCCTGTCCGGTGAGGATGCATCCACCACATGCACAATTATATCCGCATACTTTGCTTCTTCGAGCGTACTCTTAAATGCCTCTATCAGATTATGCGGAAGCTTGCGGATAAATCCGACCGTATCGGTCAGCAGGATTTTTTCACCGTTTGGAAGATTCATTGCCCTTGTTGTCGGGTCAAGTGTTGCAAACAACTTATCTTCCGAGAGGATTCCCGCATCAGTCATATAATTTAACAGTGTGGATTTTCCTGCATTGGTATATCCCACAATCGCCGCTACCGGAACTGCCGTGCGGCTTCTGTTCTGTCTTGCAACCTCTCTGTGATTCTTGATTTCTTCTAGATCTTTAGAAAGACGGCTGATTCTGTCACGGATAATTCGTCTGTCTGTTTCGAGCTTCTTTTCGCCCGGTCCTCTCGTACCGATACCGCCGCCCAGTCTTGAAAGCGTTGTTCCAAGTCCTGTCAGCCTGGTGGAGCGGTACTTTAACTGTGCTACCTCAACCTGTATCTTTCCTTCACTGGTCGTTGCACGCGAAGCAAAAATATCGAGAATGACCATGGTTCTGTCCATAACCTTTGTCCCCAGTGCATCTTCAAGATTCCTAAGTTGTGCCGGAGAAAGTTCATCGTCACAGATAATGCCCGTTGCCCCTGTTTCTTCTATAAGACTGCGGACTTCCTCTAATTTTCCTTTTCCGATATAAGTTGCCGGATGGTACGCATCACGCGGCTGGATTACCTTCCCAACCGTTTCCGCACCTGCGGTCTTTGCAAGTGCTTTTAATTCTTCAAGTGAGCTTTCCATGTCTTCCTGATTGTCTAACTGTACGCCAACCAGTAAAACTCGTTCCTTCTGCTCCTCTGTATCATATCCCTGTGCCATTCATTCCTCTTTTCCGCAGGCATTTCAATGCCGGAGGAACCGCGGGCTGAATTTATTCAGTCCTGCGGTAAAAAGATATTTGTGCTGCCTGCGGCACAAATATCTGTGTGAAGAATCTTTAATTTAAGGATTCTTCATACTTTCCTCTTTATTTTCCATTTGACATTTTTGTTGCAATATAATCACTCAGATAAGCTGAAACTTCCTTTTCTGTGCTCATGCCCATCACCGTATCCGTAACGGCAGCGGCTTCTTTCATCGTCCATGAAGCAATATTTTTTCTTGTTTCCAGTACTTTTGATGCCGTCACGCTGAATTCATCTAATCCGAATGCTAAAAGCAGCGGTATCATTGCCGGATTGCCTGCGGCTTCCCCGCACATGCCGACTTCAATATTTTCCCGTTTTGCGCACTCGATAATACGCTTCACAGAGCGCAGTACCGCCGGATGGAATGCCGAATACAGATAGGCAACATTTTCATTGCCCCGGTCAACCGCAATTGTATACTGCGTTAAATCATTCGTACCAATAGAGAAAAAGTCGGCTTCCTTTGCTAAAATGTCGGCAAGCATACACGCCGCCGGTGTTTCAATCATGACGCCTAACAAAATATCCTTATCATACGGAATTTCTTTACTGTCAAGTTCCCGCATGACATTCTGCAAAATTGTCCGCACGCTGCGCACTTCACTCACACCGGTAATTAACGGAAGCATAATGCGGATATTGCCGTAGGCACTTGCCCGCAGGATTGCCCGCAGCTGTGTTGTAAAGACGTCGATTCTGCCAAGGCAGAACCGGATGGCACGGTATCCTAAAAACGGATTGCTCTCCTTTGTCAGCCCCATGTACGGAATGTCCTTGTCTCCGCCAATATCCAGTGTACGGATTGTTAAAACCTTGTTTTTACAGATGACCGCTGCCCGCTTATAGACTTCAAACTGTTCTTCCTCTGTCGGCATGGAAACACCGTTCATAAACAGAAACTCCGTCCGAAACAAGCCGACACATTCTGCCCCGGATTCCATCGCCTTGACGGCATCCTCTGCATTTCCGATATTTGCGGCAAGGCACACTCGTTTTTCATCCTGTGTGACTGTATCTTTATTGATATATTTCTTTAGCTCCTGCACCTGTTCTTCATATAACTTGCGTTTTTTGCGATATATTTCTATCGTCTTTGGAATCGGCTGTACAAAGACTTCTCCGTATTCACCGTCTACAATCACCATATCGCCGTTACCGATTTTTTCCAACGCATCTTTTACGCTTAATACCGCAGGAATTTCAAGCGCTCTTGCAAGAATGGCCGTATGCGAGGTTTCCCCGCCTTTTTCCGCCACGATTCCTGCCACATGCGCTGTATCCATAACCGCAGTAATGGACGGCTGGAGTTCCTTTGCAATAATAATCGTATTTTCCGGCAGATGTGTCAGGTCTACACTATGCACACCCAGTAAAATGCCCGCCAGACGGTCTTTTAAATCAATAATATCCGCAATGCGCTGTGCTACCGCCTCACTGCCCGAATTTTCAAAAATCTTAATATAGAGATTACACGTTTCTTCAACTGCCGCTTCCGCGCAGACCTTCTGCTCCTGTATCATCTGTAAAATGCCGTTGTCCATTTCCGCGTCATTAATCAGATAAATCTGGTTGTGCAGAATCAGTGCTGTCTTGTCCTTTTCGCCAAGCCGCTGTTTTAACTGTTCTATCATCTGCTGTGTTTCTTCAATAAACTGCGCCTTTGCCTTTTTATAACGTTCCTGCTCTGCCGCCGTATCTTCGATTTTTTTAACGGAAATTTCCATCTGCGGACTTTCTACAATCAAAGCCCGTCCCATTCCGATTCCTTTTGATGTACCTATTCCTCTAATCATATAAGCCCCCGTTTCCGCATTTTACGCTTAGCCGTTAAATACATATTTAATCATATTAATCAGTGTTTCGCTTGTATCCCTTGAATAGACGGTTTCACGTGCCAGTACCGGGTTGTCCGTAATAATATTGTCTACGCCCTTATTCGTCAGATTCTTAATAGATACTTCGTTGTTGACCGTCCATGCAAAAACCTGTTTACCGGACTGATGAATGGCATCCACCGTTCTTTTGGATAAGAACGAAGCATTCATGCTGAAAAAGTCGATATCCGGCATATTAAAATAATCCCCGTATGCCACCGACAAAATATATCCCGTCTGGATTTTTGTATCATAGTGCTTTGCATATTTTAACGCATAATAGTCAAATGATGTAATCACACATTTATCTTCCATATTATACTGATGAATTAATTCTATCACTTTTTCTGCCAGTTTTACACTGGAAGCCGTCGTTTTTAACTCGATATTAATGCGGATTTTTCCGTCCGTCAGTTGAAATACTTCTTCCAGTGTCGGCACCTGTTCTCCGGCATATTCTGCACTGTATGAACTGCCTGCATCAAGCTGTTTAACTTCTTCCAGTGTCATTTCTGAAATTTTTCTGTCAACGCCTGTTGTTCTTGCCGCACTTGCATCATGCATAACAACCACTTCATCATCAGCGGTCAGCTGCACGTCCAGTTCAATGTAATCTGCCATATCATCCATGGCTCTTTTAAATGCTGCCAGCGTATTTTCCGGTGTCTCCGTAGATGCGCCGCGGTGTGCCGTAATGGTCGTTTCATGAAAAATAGCAATTTTATCAAACGGATTTTTATTAAATGAACCTACCACGTAAACTGCATTTAACACAACGGACAAAATCAGCACTCCGAAGTAGATGGTTCTGTTTAACCGGTAATAACGGTTTCTGATATAAATGACACTAAAATCTACCGGCTGCGTATTGTATTTATAATACATACGCGAAATCACCGTATAGGATACAGGAATGGCAATAAACACCAGAAACAATTTCGTCCCGCTCCGGATGGCACGCAGAACGGATAAATAAACCGCACTTCCCATATACGCCATTGCAAGCAGTTTCACGCCTGCAATCAGAACTGCTGAAATCAGCACATAAAAAATACCGATTATCGCAAGCACACCCAGATTGTACATTACAAGTGAACCAAGTGTTCCCACAAAATGCTTTTTCACAATTGCAGCACTCTTTTTATAAGCCTGTCTGAAATCCACACCTTCCAGCATAAACACATGGAAAGAATAAATCCCAAAAATCATCACAGTATAAATAATCAGCGTACCTGCAATCAATGCACCTTTTACAAACCATGTGTTTCGCAGAATATACGTCTTAAACAGATTCACCGCAGTCTGGGAATAGAGTACATTTCCACAAATCGCCACGTTAATCGTAAGAATCATAATAAAATAAAACAGGGCGAGTGGAATATTTTTTATCTGAAACAGCGGACGGATATGCTTTAATGCCGTGAGTCCCGTTTCTATAATGGAAGCTGTACATTCCTGTCTTTTTAACTCAAAACAGGTTGTTAAAAAAGACATTTCATAGCTGCAGTATAGTACAAACAGAACAATTAATAAAACCAGTGTCAGAATCACTGCCGGATTTGTAACCGCTTTTAAAATGTATTCATTTGTAAGATAACTGATTCCTGCAAAGCGGAACACCAGATTTAATACCAGTACCGCCAGCGGATAGACAATCGCCGTTGCTGCCAGCTTATATGTCAGTTCAAAAACAAATATGTGCTTTCCGCTGCGCATCAGCAGACTCAAATCTTCCTTTGCCTTTTTTAACATTTTCTACAATCTCCGTTACTTTTGTTTCAAAAATGGCAAAAGCGCCTTTACCGATATGGCAACTGCGCTCTACCCAACGCCCTATGGGCGGTATTTTCCTTAATGTCTTATAATTCTGGATAAAATATCCATATTTTTAAAACTCTCACTGTTCTGGATATTCTGTATAAAATGTATCGTAAAATCAATGAGATAGGATATTGTAAGCACTGCCCCGAAAAAGCAGACAAATCTTTCGTCCAGTACAAATACCAGATTTTCTACCAGCCGGTTGAAAAATCCAAAGATAAACAACGCAAGAAATCCCCAGCCCAGTGTACTCTGAAGGCATAGAATTCCTTTATAATTAATCTTTTTATGTGTATAATCCCACCACACTTCATCAAACAGCCGGAGCATCACCTGTGCTGTCAGATATTCAAAAATCGTGGCGGCAATGCAGCCCCAGATATACAGTGCCACATAATTGTGTTCAATCGGCTGGAATAAATGATATGCAATAAACACACCAAAGCCGTAAATGACACAAAACGGAAGCTTTGCAAATCCTCTGTTTTCCCATCTGCCCAGCTGGATGCGGATTACAACACATTCCATTGCCCAGCCGCAGAAGCTGTAGATAAAAAACCACAATGCCAGCTGGCTCATATTCATGCCATGAAAAGTATAGCCTATCATAACCTTATTCTGTTCCCATAACCTTTCTTGATTTAATAAATGACCTTATCATTCTTACCGGTTCTGCCGTCAATAAACATTGTAATGTAAATGCGAAGATACATTACAAAAGAAAGCGTCATCGCTCCTGCACATACCAGCAGAAGCATTTTCTGATACCCGTCTGAAAGCTGTGGGAAGGCTACCATAATGAGCATAACTGCATACAGCAGGGCTGTACACACTTTCCCATACCACTTTGCACCATTGAGCCTGCGATGCACCGTCCTCCAGCTGATATAAGCAAATACGGTCGAAACCACTTCTTTCACAACCAGATAAATGACCAGAAGATACATGTACGGAACGCGGAACATCAGCGCCACAAGCATCGCAAGCTGCATCAGCTTATCCGCAACCGGGTCAATGACCTTTCCCAGATCCGTTATCATATTACATCTTCTTGCAATCTGCCCGTCTAAAAAATCGGTAATTCCCGATGCCAGCACTATCAATGTTGCAAGATAATAGTCGTGCGGTGTTTCTGCCGTAAAATAAACGTGCAGAAACAGCGGCACCATCAGTATTCTAAGGTAGCAAAGGATATTTGGAAGCTTGAATAAATCTTTTATTTCAAACTTAAATTTCACTCTGATCTGCCTCCGTTCATCTTAAAGAAGTCCTTCTAATGTCTTTCTGACTGCTTTGATGAAATCCTGTGTATTTAATGTCTTTGCATTGTCCAGTGTTGTAATCAGTGCAAGGTCTTTTGTCATTTCACCGTTTTCAACGGTTTTAATGCAGGCTTTTTCCAGCTTATCCGCAAATGCACACAATTCCGGAATGTTATCAAGTTCACCGCGTTTTCTTAACGCACCTGTCCATGCAAAAATGGTTGCAATCGGGTTGGTTGAAGTTTCTTCACCCTTTAAGTGCTTGTAGTAATGTCTCTGAACTGTTCCGTGTGCAGCTTCATATTCGTAATATCCGTTTGGTGATACGAGTACGGATGTCATCATGGAAAGTGAACCGAACGCTGTTGCTACCATATCACTCATAACATCGCCGTCATAGTTCTTGCATGCCCAGATATAGCCGCCTTCTGAACGGATAACACGGGCTACTGCATCATCAATCAGTGTATAGAAATACGTAATACCTGCTTCTTCAAATTTAGCTTTATAGTCGTTATCGTAAACTTCCTGGAAAATATCCTTAAAAGTATGGTCATATTTCTTGGAAATGGTATCCTTTGTCGCAAACCATAAATCCTGCTTTGTTTCCAGTGCAAAGTTAAAGCAGCTTCTTGCAAAGCTTTCAATAGAACCGTTTAAGTTGTGCATGCCCTGTAATACACCGGCACCCTTAAATTCATGAATCAGTTCTTTGGTCTGTGTACCGTCTTCTGCCGTAAATACCAGTTCTGCTTTTCCGGCACCCGGTACTTTCATTTCACTGGCCTTGTATACATCACCGTAAGCATGTCTTGCAATGGTAATCGGCTTCTTCCATGTCTTTACATATGGCTCAATGCCTTTTACGATAATCGGCGCACGGAAAACAGTTCCATCAAGCAGTGCACGGATTGTTCCATTCGGACTTTTATACATTTCTTTTAAGTCATATTCTTTAACACGTGCTGCATTCGGTGTAATAGTTGCACACTTGACTGCAACACCGTATTTCTTAGTTGCTTCAGCAGAATCGATTGTTACCTGGTCGTTGGTTTCGTTTCTGTGAACCAGACCTAAATCGTAGTATTCTGTATTCAAATCTACAAAAGGAGTCAGCAGTTCATCTTTGATTAACTGCCACAGAACTCTTGTCATTTCATCTCCGTCCATCTCTACTAACGGTGTTGTCATCTTTATCTTTTCCATGCGCATTTTTCCTCTCTGTCTATATTTATTCAAATTTTCATTTTATTATAATGTATTTTCTATATTTTGTAAACCCTTGTTCTGCTGTCATATCCATTTGTCCTTCGTAGTGATTCTATGGCTGCATTTTCAATAATTTTACCGTATAAATCACATTCCGGCGGAAAAACTTTTATTATTAATTGTAATCGGCAAATTTGTTTGTTATAATCTTTAACGTGTATTTTAACTTCGCAGCAAAACAAGGAGGCAAATTCCTCTGCTCCTGCTTAGGGCAGTCGCATTTTGCTTCGCAAAACAAGGAGGCAAATTCCTCTGCTCCTGCTTAGAGCAGTCGCATTTTGCTTCGCAAAACAAGGAGGAATGAATATGTGTGGATTTGCAGGGTTCACCGGGTATCTTGAAAACGGTGAAGAAGTTCTCACAAATATGATGAATAAAATTATTCACCGCGGTCCGGACAGTGCCGGACAGCATATTGACGGGAAAGCATATATGGGCTTTCGACGTCTTTCTATTATCGACCTCGATAACGGCAGCCAGCCGATGTATAATGAAGATAGAAAAATTGTCATTACATTTAATGGCGAAATTTACAACCATCAGGATTTAAGAAAAGATTTAATCGAAAAGGGACATACCTTTGCCAATAATTCCGATACAGAAGTATTGATTCACGCTTATGAAGAATACGGCGAAGATATGCTTTCCAAGTTAAGAGGTATGTTTGCCTTTGTAATCTGGGACAGTGAAAAGGAAACGATTTTTGCGGCAAGGGATTTCTTTGGCATTAAGCCGTTTTACTATGCCGTTGTTGACGGAAATCTGGTGTATGCTTCTGAAATTAAAAGTATTCTGGAATATCCGGGCTACAAAAAAGCAGTCAATGAAACTGCACTGGAAAATTACCTGACTTTCCAGTATTCCGTACTGGAAGAAACATTTTTCAAGGGCATTTATAAGCTGATGCCGTCCCACTGCTTAACATTCCATAATGGTGAGTTAAACATTAAGCGTTACTGGGAACCTGTTTTTGAAGCAGATGAGTCCGTTTCTTTAGATGACTGGGTTGAACGTATCGACAATGCAATGCACGATTCCGTGGAACACCACAAAATCAGTGATGTTGAGGTCGGCTCTTTCCTTTCAAGCGGTGTGGATTCCAGCTATGTTGCCGCAACTTTTAACGGGGATAAGACTTTCACGGTTGGCTTTGACTATGAAAAATATAATGAAATTGACTACGCAAAAGCACTTTCCGAAAAAATTAAAATTGACAATTATTCCAAGCTGGTTTCCAGTGAAGAATACTGGGCTGCGATTCCAAAAATCCAGTACCATATGGACGAGCCTTTGGCGGACCCGGCTGCAATTGCCCTCTACTTTGTAAGCCAGACGGCTTCTAAGCACGTAAAGGTTGCACTCTCCGGCGAAGGTGCCGATGAATTTTTCGGCGGCTATAATATTTACAGAGAACCGCATGACCTTGCAGGCTTCCAGAAACTTCCTTATGTTTTACGAAAAGGACTGGCTTCCTGTGCTTCTGCACTGCCGTTCCGTTTTAAGGGAAAGAATTTCCTGATTCGTGCAAGCAAACCGGTGGAAGAACGTTTTATCGGAAATGCGTTTATGTTTAACGAAAAGGAACGCAGCCGCGTTTTAAAAAATCCAACCGGAAAGTACAATCATACGGAGCTGACAAAACCGTTTTACGATAAGGTTAAAAATCAGGATGATGTCACAAAAATGCAGTACATTGATATTAACTTCTGGCTGATTGGCGATATTTTATTAAAAGCCGACAAGATGAGTATGGCACACTCCTTAGAAGTCCGTGTTCCATTCCTTGACAGGGAAGTTTTTGATGTTGCACGACATATCCCGACAAAGTATAAAGTCAATAAACAGAATACAAAGTATGCAATGCGTATGGCTGCGCACCGCTATCTGCCGGATATGGTCGCAGAAAAGAAAAAACTTGGCTTCCCGGTACCAATCCGTATCTGGCTGCGTGATGAAAAGTATTATAACGTAATTAAAAAAGCGTTCCACAGTGAAGCTGCCAACAAGTATTTTAATACCGATGTTTTAATGCAGTATCTTGATGAACATAAGGAGGGCAAAGCTGACAATTCAAGAAAGATTTGGACAGTTTATATGTTCCTTGTATGGTATGAAGACTTCTTCGGAGATACAAAGCAGGCCGCATAAACGTGCGCTGCAAGACGCACAGGAAAGGGCGGGTGAAAAAACTTTCGTTTTTTCACCCGCCCTTTTAGCTTTATGATATTACAAGTCCGTTTCTTATGGTGTACTGCCGTCCATCTGCAAAAAATGTACCGCTATAACCAAAATCAATCGTTCCTCTGTTAAAATACCACTGACCGTACTCGTTGCTGCCAATTCCGGTGTATGCAAAATCAATTACACCATTGTTAAAATACCACCAGCCATACTCGTTTACTGCCATTCCTGTATATACAAAATCAATTGCGCCATCTTTAAAGTACCACCAGCCGTAATCATTCACTGCCATTCCCGTATAATCTGTCAGCACCTGCCCATTCCGGACATAGAGCCATCTGTCATCCGGTATCAGCATTCCCGTAAATCCGAAGTTTAACTGTCCGTTTGTATAGAACCATGTTCCATATTCATTATTCGCAAGTCCGTAAAATGTCAGATCCAGCTGCCCGTTATTAAAATACCACCAGCCGTATTCGTTACACGCCATACCTGTGTATGTAAAATTAACATCACCATTCTGAATGTACCACCAGCCGTACTCATTGCACGCCATGCCGCAATAGTCTGCAGCAATCACATCATTTGCATAATAGTGCCATACACCCTCTGCATCCTGACGCATTTCATAGACAACTTTTTCCTCTGTGTCAGGCTTTGTCGGTTCTGTGTCCGGTTTCTGCGTTGGCTTTTCCGTCGGCTGTTCAGATGGCTTTGTCACCTCTGTCGTACTTTCTGTTGGTTTTGCTGCTTCTGTTGTGGCTTCCGTCGGCTTTGGCGCTTCTGTCGTAGCTTCCGTCGTACTTTCCGTTGGCTTTGGTGTCGGTTTTGGCGCTTCTGTCGTAGCTTCCGTTGTACTTTCCGTTGGCTTTGATGTCGGCTTTGGCGCTTCTGTCGTGGCTTCCGTCGTACTTTCCGTTGGCTTCTCCGTCGGCTTTGTCACTTCTGTTGTAGCTTCCGTTGTACTTTCCGTCGGCTTTGGCGCTGCCTGCGTTATTACAAGTGTATGCTCTGCCGTATGCGTTCCTGCTTTTGCGGTAATTGTAACCGTTCCTTTTGAAAGTGCCGTGACAAGACCGTTTTGATCAACTGCTGCAATATTGGTATCTGAGCTTGTCCACACAACAGTTGTATCATCTGTTGTATCCTGCGGAAGAATGACAACCGATAATGCCGCTTTATCTCCGGCTTTAAGTTCTCCTGTTCCTGTAATCTTTATATCTGTAATCGGTTTCTTTACTGTAACCGTACAGCTGTCCTGCATTTTTCCGTCTTCTGTTTCAACTGTAATCACCGCACTTCCGGCACCTTTGGCTGTAACCACACCTTCCTGTGACACTTCTGCCACACCACTGTCCGAAGATGTCCAAATTACATTTTTATTGGCAGCATTTTCAGGCAGCACCTCTGCCGTAAGCTGCTCACTCTGCTGCCAGTTCAGTTCCAATGCATGCTTATTTAACTTCACCGCCGTTACTGCTGTGTCCGGTTCTGCAACGTTATTTGTAAATGCCTTAATTCTGAAGTTTGTATTATTAGTATTTCCATAGTCGCTCCAGCCATAATATTCATTCAGATAAATATAACTCTGATGCGGCTGTGCAGCACAATTGGCCTGAATTCCGTTTAATGTTCTGGCACAGTCATAATAAAGCATAACTGACTGACCGCCCGAACCGGCAAATGCTGCTACTACTGAAAATATCTCTCCCTGATTTACTGTTACCGGTTCGTCAAACGCAACCGTCTTTAAAAGATTATCCTTGTCGCCGCTTGAAAAAGAGCCGCTTTTTTGTGCTTTTAACTCGCCGCTTTCAGGATTGTCCACATCTGTAAGACCGGTGTAAATACTGACGGTATAATCCATCTGTTTTGCCATAACCTCAAAAGATGCTGCCGCAATCTGCTCTGTGCCATTCTCATTGGCTTTTGCGGTAAATACATTTGCCGCCTTAAACTGCTGCTTTCCTGTCATCATTGCAAATGCACTTCCGTCATATTGATAATTATTATCATAATTATCCGCAGGTTCTGCTTCAAATGCCACTGCTGAACCGGAAAGACTTTGATCATAATATGAAATATAAAAATATCCGTCCTCGCCAAAATCACTTCCCCAGCTGTTACGGACTATCCATGCTCCATTTCCCTCCGGTGCTGTCGGGAAATTCTGTGCCGGATAATCATCATCCCAGCCTACAACAGTGACTGCATGGTTGGTTGTCTGTTCGTCATAACAATAATATCCGGCTGTATCTGCATTATAATACTGATTGCTGGCAAACCCTGAATATGTATATGCATAATAACTGATTCCGACTGCACCATAATCCATCACAGCCTGTTTTACATCTTCCATATTCTGCAAATTATAACTTCTATAATTCTGTAAATGCGCCACATCTGCATAAGCAAGTTCATCCGAAAGTCCTGTATCCAGTACATCGGCTGCCGTTTCATACGGTGCGCTTTCCTCACGTGCCGCTGAAAGCCAGTCTGACAGCGTATTAACCGCCATCTCATAATTTCCGCCACGCATCAGATAATTTATATCTGTATCCGTATACACGTAATCATCACCTGTCAGTCCGCCCAGCTTATCCTTCACAGAATGCGTTGCAAAATAAATCAGTTGCAATTCCGACAAATCCGTTTCCCCGTAACCTTTTTTCATCAGATTGATTTCCATGCATGCAATCGTTGAAAATGCCCAGCATGTTCCATAACCGCCCTGATTTCTGACCGCCGGCAGCTGCTGCGTCCGGTATTGTCCCGGTAATTGTTCTGCTGCTGATTTTAACAGTCCTTCTGTATCCTCTTTTTGTACTTCCTGCCTTTTTTCAGAAAAGCTGTCCGAAATATAACCTGTCTGTGCAATGCCGTCTTCCAGCCTGCTTTGCTCTGTTATTACATCTGCCGGTACCGCGGTCTGCTGTATGTTTTGCGCAAATGCGGGACTTTCCGATGTAACCAGAAGTGCTGCACTTAATACCGCAGCGGCGGCTTTTCTGATACATTTTTTCATATGACCTCTCATCGCTTGTCCTCCTTACATCTTTGTTTTCTTCCGCAAAAGTAAAAAATCTACAAATGATTCTTAACAATTGCCTATGCATTTATAGCATATCCATTATTTACTATATATTGCTGTACATTTTCATTATACACACCCATACCGTCAAATGCAATCATTTCATGCACGCCACAATATTTTCCATTGAGAGTATTCTGTCGGCATAATCTGCCATCTGCCTGTCATGCGTAACCATGACAATCGTCTGTCCGTACCGCATAGATGCTCTTGATAAAATCGCCGCCACGCTTTCTGCATTTTCTGCATCTAAATTTCCGGTCGGTTCATCGGCAAAAAGCACCGCCGGTCTTGTAACCAGCGCCCTTGCAATTGCCACACGCTGTTTTTGTCCGCCGGACATTTCATCGGGATACCGCTCCCTGCAGTCCGTAATTCCCAGTTCTTCAAAGAGCCGCTCCAGCTGCTCCTTATCCACCGCCTGGTGTGCAATCTTTAACGGAAGCAGTACATTTTCATATGCCGTATATTCCGGAAAAAGACTGTAGTCCTGATAAATAAACCCGATTTTTTCCTGCCGGAACTGTGCCAGCTTTTTCCCCTTCAGCCCCGAAATGTCTTCACCTTCCACATAAACCTTTCCTTCATCCGGTTTATCAAAACTCGCCAGTATCCGAAGCAAGGTAGACTTTCCTGAACCGCTTCTTCCGACAACCGCCACAAATTCTCCACGCTCTACCGTAAAACTGCACCGGTTTAGTGCCTTTACGACAACACGCCCCGCCTGATAGGTCTTTGAAATATTTTCTGCCCGTAAAATTTCTCCCATAATTTCCTCTTTTCCGCAGGTACTAGATTTTACCCTGCTTTAATGCAAACTGCGGCAGTACCACCCTGAAAACCGCGCCCTGCCCGTCTTGTCTGTTATATGCCTGTATCGTCCCGCTGTGTGCTTCAACCACAAGCCTGGAAAGATTCAAGCCGATACCTGTCTGAAACGATGCGTAATCTCCCTGCGTTTCAAACCTGTCAAATAAATGTGCCGTGTCGCCGTCCGCAAATCCGTTTCCGTTATCCACTACCTTAATAACACACTTATCCGCATGCACCACGGCAACTATTTTTACCTCCGGCTGTTCTTGCATCTGTTGTGCTGCCCGTGCCGCACGGCAGGCATTTTCCACAAGATTAATCAATGCTTCCGTAATCCACTGTCCGTCTGCATAAATCTGTGCGTCCTTATCCGCACAGTCAAAGGTCAGTTTACAGTCTGTCTGTACTGCCTGTCTGACATTTTCAAACAGACCTGAAATGCTGACCGGCTCTTTTATAAAACGCACCTTTCCTGCCTCAATGCGGCTGATCGTAAGTAACTGACGGATAAATTCTTTGATTCTGTCCACATGTAAAAAACACTGTGCAATGTCGTTTTGTATCATCTGTTCCTGCGGGATTTCTTCCCGGATAACGTCAAGTAACAGGCTCAACCCCGCAAGCGGTGTCTTAATCTGATGTGCAATATTTTCCGTAAATTTCTGTACATGTTCTTCTTTTCTTTTGGTATACCGCAGTGCTGCTTCCAATTCCTCACGGCATTTTTTTATCTGCACTTTATCACTTTCCAGCCGTGCATAAACGTCACTGCCGCCAATCTTTTTTATATACCACCATGAAATAAATCCCATGACAGCCAGTATAACAATGCCCGCAAGCAGAAAGCCCTTTCCACCCGCATACCACATCAGGCGGAAAATTCCCTGCTCCGTGTAACCGCTTTCATACACCGCCGATGCCGCAGAAATGAGATTTTCATGATTTATCTTTGCCATAAACATATGATGGGTCACTAAAATCCCCGCCGACGGATTACTCTGATAAACAGCACCAATGACCGCCTGACATTTTAATTCGTAAAATACCGCCATCCCCGCAAAGCTTAAAAGCCATACCGTAAGCCATGTCAGATTCATCACTGCTGCACGTTTTCTCACTTCATTTTTACCGATTTTATTTTTACCGTCCGCTCTCCCGGCTGCTTTCTTCTTCACTAATTACACACCTCAAATTCCACCGGTAGCCATATCCCCGGATTGTTTCTATATATTGCTGTTTTCCCTTTGTATACACGCCCAGTTTATTTTTTAACCGGCTTACCGAAACCGTCAGCGTGTTGTCCTCCACAAAATTGCCGTGTCCGTCCCACAGCTTTTCTAAGAACTGTCCTCTTTTAATAATAATTTCGGGATTTCTTAAAAAAATTTCTAACAGCTGTGCTTCTAACGGTGTCAGCTTTAACAGTTGTCCGTCCTTAAATATTTCCGCTCTTTTAAAATCCGCCCGGATATCTCCGCTTACCAGAATCTTGCGCCGGTTCTGCACCTGTGCCAGGGCAGACATTTCCGACATAACTGGTACTGCCAGCCTGCGCAGATTGGCATGAATCCTTGAAATCAGTTCTGCTGCCCGAAATGGCTTTGTAATGTAATCATCTCCGCCAATGTCCAGTCCCTTTGTGATACTTTCCTCGTCATCACATGAAGTCAGAAACATCACAATCGCCTGTGAAATTTTCCGGATTTCATGACAGATATCAAACCCATTGCCGTCCGGCAGCCACACATCCAGCAGATAAATGTCATACTGCTGCCCGCTCTTTATCTGCTCCACCGCCTGCTGTTTATTTTCAACTGCCTGTACCAAAAAATCCCTGTTCTGTAACAGCCGTACCAGACTATCCTTTAATGAAATGTCATCTTCTACGACAAGTATTTTTATTTTTGTATCCTGTTCCATTTATCTGCTCCTGTCTGACTGCTTTTCCCTATTCTGACATAAATCAGCGCCGTTAGCAACAATCCTGTACCGGCAACTGCCGCAGCAATTCCCGCGGTCTGTAAGCTTCCAAGCGCCGGTCCGCCCTGCACTGTCCCTGCTGCATAAAACAAAATGCCTGCCATGACGGCCCCCGGCACCGTTGCCAGACTACAGTTTTGTATTTCACCTGTATAAATGGCACTCCGCTCCATTCCAAGTTCCATTAAAAGACGCATCCTCTTTTTCTGCTCCTGCAGATAAAACAGACTCCATACCACCAGAATCAATCCATACAGTAAAAGAATCCCGGCGATTGTAATACCATAGAAAAACAATTGATTGAGATATTGTATCCTGTACACGTTGTTTTCTTCAAAATGGCTCACATAAGAATAGCCGTAGGAATCCAGATATGCTCTTAACACCTCATCTGTTGCCTGATACAATGCCGATAATCCGTAGGATACCGTCATCACATTCTGACCTAAATCCCGATACTGCTCCGGGTCATATTCTTTTTCCATGACCGTACACATTCTTTTAGCAGACAACTGATAACGGTTATAAACGACACTTTCCGGCATAATCCAGTATTCCTGTGCATTCATTTCCCTTAATATAGGAAACTTCTCATAAAATGCCGCTTCGTTTTCTTCATCCAGATAGACAACTGCTGCCACCGTTATCGGATTTTCTGATTTATACATATTTTTACCGGCACGGTATCTATATAAAATCTTTTCCTGTAACGTTTCCGGAAGTTCCTGAATTTCCTGCCTGATTTCATCTTCCTGCTTGTCATCCATATCTGACAGGATTTCTTCTGCCGCATCAAACTCTGCTGTTGAAAAACGCATTTTCTGCATATAATCCGCGCATTCCTGATACAATTCCGATACAGCATAACTTGAGTGGTTATTATTCATCCAATAAAAATAGTCCAAAGATGACGATAGTGTATCGCCCGCCTTACAGGTGTCCACATATTCTCCGGCGGACCCTTTCTGAATCACCAGTACTGCCTGCTCTCCACGTTCAAAGGCTTCATAATCTCTGTATTCTTCATCGATATAATCTTCCAGCTCCTCATAAACTGCCCTGTTTGCCGCCACATAATAATCCAGACTGCGCGTTCCGTTAAATTTACTAAAAACAAAATGTGTCATTGTACGTGTTCCGCTGTATGCCGGCATTTCATACTTCATAACACCCTTGTTTAAAAAATTTTCCAGACCGTTTTCTTCGATGTACTGCTTATAAAATTCAGTATCATTTTTAGTCTTATAATACAGAACCATCCAGTTCTGCACCAATACGGTATCTGTTTTGTCAATTCCGGACATTTGTCCGATATATGCCGTCAGCGACTGCGGCAGACCATGAATTACACGCATTTTTCCCGTATCATATTTGTAATCCATCATTACCTTCTCCCCGTCCAGTACCGTCTCTGAAGATGTTGTACCGCTGCTTTCACTTGCTGTATCTGAATTTCCTTCATCGATAATACCGTCCGGTGTAATTATTAAATCCGGCTGTCTTTTTTCATGGGTGTATGCTTTCTGTACCGCCGACATTTTTTGTGTGCAAACAAGCACCGCAAGCACAACAATACCCGTAAATCCCGCTTTTATAACATGCTGTCCGTACCGCATTGTCCACACGGACAGCTTCTTTTTTTGTTTTTCCCTGCCGGCTTTTTGGGCTGCAAACAGCCCCCACAAAACCGTCATTATACAAAAACATGCTGTCCATGCCGCCACACTGCCGAAGGCTGTCAATGTAAGCTGTGCCTGTGCGTTCTGCCGCTGTAATAAAATCCACAAAACCAGCCATACAATACCAACCCCCGCTGCTGTTCCTGCCACCGCCGCCGGTATCATCAGCACACACAATTCTATAAACTGATACCGTATCCGGTAAAGTAAAGACACACCCATTCTGTCAAACTGCCGGTACGCTGCCTGCCGTTCCCGCTGATACGTCCATATAACCGCCGCTGTCACAAAGATTCCCGCAGCCAGTGCAAAACACCCCGCATATGATGCCATTTTTCCAAAATCTGTTCCATGACTGTCATATACCTTACTGTTATAAATCAGCTTTGTATCTGCAGTCGATGCTGCATACATCCCCTGATATACCTGCCTGTAATCCGTTGTGTGAATGTTCTCATTTAACGCATATAACGTAGTTACTGATGCCGTCTGTTCATAGCTTTCTGCTTCTTCCTGCGTAATCAGCATTACCGGCATATAGCTTCCGCCATCCCAGTATGATGCATAATCCTCCAGCACCCCGGTCAGCTTATATTCCCTAAGCTCTATCTGCTTCTCATAAATGCTCGTCTTATTATTTTTATCCGAATAGAAAACGGCGATTGTCTGTCCGAGTTCTTCGGAATATCCGAGCGTTTCCAGCGTATGCCGCTGCACTGCAATTTCATCTTTGCTATGCGGCATTTCTCCTTTCATCAGTGTAAGTGATGAAAGCTGTACCGCTTCACTGTCCATATAACCTATTTTTATATCTGTCGATGATAATACTGAATCCGTGTACACAGCTGTATTAACGGCCGTTCCGCTTCTTGTCAGATACGGATGGTTTTTTAATTCTTCTGACTTTGTACCCACACTGCTGTTTTCCATTATAAACCAGCCGCCAAATGTCTTTTTTGTGACCGCCTTCTGATAACCGGAAATACCGTCTGCACTCACCACAAGGACCGCTATAAATACAGCCACAGCTGCTGCCGTTGCCGGTACTTTTCCCGCTTGTTTTTTTCTTTTTGCAAGACTGTGTAATACATTTTGCAAGCTCTGCATTGCACGCCACCTACCTTTCCCCTGTTTTGTATTTTTATCTTACCACAGGAACGTGACAATTCCCTTACAAAAAGAAAATTCTTTACCTTTTTCCGAAAACACACTTTCAATGTCTACTTTTTTATCTTGAATGTCTACTTTTCCACTACCAATGTCTACTTTTTTACTTTCAATGTCTACTTTTTGCCATGAAAGTCAGACACCCAGCCAAAGAAAAAGACCTCGCAGAGTATTTTCCCACCCTGCAAGGTCTTGTTTCTCGTTATTTACAGCTTTATCGGGCTGCAATTTCTTTGCCCTTTGAATAATTTACTTAAAATATTCCACGCCGGATTCAAATATCTTCAAATCCTGTTCGCCGTAGATATTGATTGCAACGGAATCACCGCGTCTTTCGGAATGTGCCATTTTACCAAGGCATCTTCCGTCAGGGCTTGTAATACCTTCAATCGCCATATAAGAACCGTTGACATTCCATTCTTCGTCCATAGAAACATTTCCTGCCAGATCACAGTACTGTGTTGCTACCTGTCCGTTTTCAAACAGCTTATCTAACCATTCCTTCGGTGCTACAAAACGACCTTCGCCGTGTGAAGCAGGGTTTGTATATACACCGCCTAATTCAGCCTTTGCAAGCCATGGGCTCTTATTGGATACAACCTTTGTGTAAACCATTTTTGAGATATGGCGGTTGATGGTGTTAAATGTCAGTGTCGGTGACTGGTCGTTCTGTCCGGTAATGGAGCCGTTTGGCACAAGTCCCAGCTTGATTAATGCCTGGAAACCGTTACAGATACCCAGTGCAAGACCATCTCTTTCATTTAACAGTCTTTCAACAGCTTCCTTCATCTTTGCGTTACGGAATGCCGTTGCAAAGAACTTCGCAGAACCGTCCGGTTCATCACCTGCGGAGAATCCTCCCGGGAACATGATAATCTGTGACTGGTTGATTGCCTTTTCAAATTCATCCACAGATTCTCTGATTCCCTGTGCAGAAAGGTTCTTAAATACCTTTACGATGACATCTGCGCCTGCACGTTCAAATGCCTTTGTGCTGTCGTATTCGCAGTTTGTACCCGGAAATACCGGAATAAATACAGTCGGCTTTGCTACTTTATTCTTGCATACATAAACACTGTCTGCCTTGTAGAGCTTACTTTCAACCGGTGTTTCATCCTTTGAAACCTTTGTCGGGAATACATTTTCAAGCGGTTCTTTCCATACGCTTAATGCTTCTTCTGCATTAATTGCCACTTCTTTATAAGTAAACTTTGCTTCATCTGTTACTGTACCAACCGTTGTATACGGTACTGTAATTTCTGATAAACGGCTCTTTTCTACTTCTGCCACAATACAGCCGTAAGCCGGTGCAAATAACTGTTCTTCCTTGAGATCATTATTTAACGCAAAGCCTTTCATATTACCGAATGCCATCTTTGAAAGTGCAGGAATCAGACCGTTTGCATCGCATACATAAGCAGAAACCACTGCTTTCTTTACAATGAGTTCATGAACAGCCGCATATAAAGCCTTTACCTGTTCAAAATCCGGTAAATCATATTCATTCTTTGTAATATCAAACCGTACCAATACATTTCCTGCTGTCTTTAATTCCGGTGTAATAATGTCGCTTTCCTTTGCTACATCAACTGCAAATGAGCAGAGTGTCGGTGGAACATCAATATCTTCAAATGTTCCTGACATACTGTCCTTACCGCCGATTGACGGAAGTCCGAAGCCTAACTGTGCTTCATAAGCACCTAACAGTGCTGCAAACGGCTGGCTCCAGCGTGACGGGTCTTCTGTCATTCTTCTGAAGTATTCCTGGAACGTAAAACGGATCTTGCTGTAATCACCGCCTGCTGCCACAATCTTTGCAACAGAATCAATAACTGCATAAACCGCACCATGGTATGGACTCCACTTTGACAGATATGGATCAAATCCATATGCCATCATCGTTACAGTATCGCACTTACCCTTTAATACAGGGAGTTTTGCAACCATTGCCTGTGTTTCGGTCAGCTGATACTTACCGCCGTAAGGCATGAGTACCGAACCGGCGCCGATAGAGCCATCGAAACGTTCTACCAGACCTTTCTGTGAACACTCATTTAAGTCTGAAAGAACCTTTAACCACTTACCTCTTACATCTTCAACCTTGCCTGCATTTAAGACACAGTCTTCCTTCTCCGGAATGTCAACCAATACAGAAGTTTCCTGATGTGCACCGTTGGTATCCAGAAATGCTCTTGAAATGTTGACAATTTCCCTGCCTCTCCACTCAAGCACCAGTCTAGGCTCTTTTGTTACAACCGCAACTTCTACTGCTTCTAAGTTTTCTTCTGCGGCATATGCTAAAAATGCTTCTACATCTGCCGGATCAATGACAACCGCCATTCTCTCCTGTGATTCGGAAATTGCAAGTTCTGTTCCGTCAAGACCTTCATATTTCTTTGGCACTTTATCTAAGGATACGCGTAAACCGTCTGCAAGTTCACCGATTGCAACGGATACACCGCCCGCACCAAAGTCGTTACACTTCTTAATCAGCTTTGTAACTTCCGGTCTTCTGAATAATCTCTGCATCTTACGCTCTGTCGGTGCATTACCCTTTTGTACTTCTGCACCGCAGGTTTCAATGGATTCTGTTGTATGCACCTTTGAAGAACCGGTTGCACCGCCGCAGCCGTCACGTCCTGTACGTCCGCCGAGTAAGATAATAATATCGCCCGGATCAGAGGTTTCTCTCTTTACGGCACTTCTTGGCGCTGCTGCCATAACGGCACCGATTTCCATTCTCTTTGCCACATAATCCGGATGATAAATTTCCTTTACATAACCAGTTGCAAGACCAATCTGGTTACCGTAAGAGCTGTAGCCCTGTGCAGCTCCTGTTACAAGCTTTCTCTGCGGAAGCTTGCCCTTTAAGGTCTGTGAAATCGGAACGGTCGGATCTGCTGCACCGGTTACACGCATTGCCTGATAAACATAGGTACGTCCTGAAAGCGGGTCACGGATTGCACCGCCAAGGCAGGTTGCTGCACCACCGAACGGCTCGATCTCGGTCGGGTGGTTGTGGGTCTCGTTCTTAAAGAGGAACAGCCAGTCCTCATCCTTGCCGTTGACGTCACACTTGATCTTGACGGTGCAGGCGTTGATCTCCTCGGACTCGTCGAGGTTCTTCAGGATGCCCTGCTTCTTCAGCTCCTTGGCACCGATGGTGGCCAGGTCCATCATGCAGCGGGGCTTCTTGGTGCGGCCCAGATCCTCGCGCATGGCCATGTAGCGGTCAAAGGCCTCCTGCACCACAGCATCGTCGATCTGCACATCGTCCAGGATGGTGCCGAAGGTGGTGTGGCGGCAGTGGTCAGACCAGTAGGTGTCGATCATCCGGATCTCGGTGATGGTGGGGTCCCGGTGCTCACCGCGGAAATAGTCCTGGCAGAACCGGATATCGCCCAGGTCCATGGCCAGACCCTTTTCCTCGATGAACTTCTTCAGGCCCTCTTCGTCCAGCTCGTTGAAGCCGTCCAGCACCGCCACGGAGCTGGGGATGGGGTACTCCATCTTCAGGGTATCCTTCTTTTCCAGGCTTGCCTCGCGGGCCTCCACCGGGTTGATGACATACTTCTTGATCTCCTCCACCTGCTCCTCGGTCAGGCTGCCCTGCAGCAGATAGACGCGGGCCGAGCGGACGAGCGGGCGCTCGCCCTGGCTGATGAGCTGGATGCACTCGGCAGCCGAGTCGGCGCGCTGGTCGAACTGGCCGGGCAGATACTCCACAGCAAAGGACACACCCTCAAATTGGGGCAGCGCGTCGTAGGTGTCATCCACCGGCGGCTCGCTGAACACGGTGGATGCACACTGCTGGAACAGTGCCTCGTCGATGCCCTCCACGTCGTAGCGGTTGAGCAGGCGCAGACCGGTCAGGTCGGACACGCCCAGCAGCGACACCAGTTCATTCTTCAGCCCCTCGGCTTCCACGTCGAAGCCGGGTTTCTTTTCCACATAGATACGATATACCATAGGAATTTATCCTCTCTTTCAGTGACTCACCCTCTCCGTCAGCGCTAGCGCGCTGCCACCTCTCCCAAAGGGCGAGGCATTGGCAGGACGGTCTTGAAACTGCTGGATGAATCACGCTTTATTTAACCCAAACGTTCGGGCTCCGCGACAGAGGTCAGCAACTGCTGCCAATCGGGACAGGGCCCCGCTGCATGAGAGCCACCGGCGACAACGCGCAGACCTGCCCGATATGCCAATGGCTCTCCCTCTGGGAGAGCTGGCGCGCAAGCGCCTGAGAGGGCTTACCCTTCTGCGATCGCCTTCAGTGCCCGCAGACCGATATCCGTCCGCTTGTGCAGCTTTTCGAAGGAGATCTTCTCGGCTGCCGCATAAGCCTGGGTGACGGCGGCGGTCAGCCGGGGTGCCGTAGCGGTGACGCCCAGCACACGGCCTCCGTTGGTGACGAGGGTGCCGTCCTCGGTGATGGCCGTGCCGGAGTGGTAGACGGTGATGTTCTCCTCCCCTGCCAGCTGACCGTTGGTCAGGCCGGAGATGGGCTTTCCCTTTTCATACTGGACGGGATAGCCGCCGGAAGCCAGGATGACGCAGGCAGCGGCACCGTCGGAGAACCGGACCTCGGTGTCGGCCAGCGTACCATTGGTGCAGGCCGTCATGATCTGCAGCAGGTCGCTCTCCAGCAGCGGCAGCACGACCTGCGTTTCCGGGTCGCCGAAGCGGCAGTTGTACTCGATGACCTTCGGGCCGTCCGGGGTGAGCATGAGGCCGAAGTAGAGGCAGCCCTTGAAGGGGCAGCCCTCGGCGTTCATGGCCCGGATGGTGGGCAGGAAGATCTTCTCCATGCACTCGGCAGCGATGGCCGGGGTGTAGTAGGGGTTCGGGGCCACGGTGCCCATACCGCCTGTGTTCAGGCCGGTGTCGTGGTCGTTGGCCCGCTTGTGGTCCATGCTGGACACCATGGGCTTGACCACCTTGCCGTCGGTGAAGCTCAGCACACTGACCTCCGGGCCGGTGAGAAACTCTTCGACCACGACGTGGTTGCCGGAAGCGCCGAACTTCTTGTCCAGCATGATCTCCTTCACGCCGTCGGCGGCCTGCTGCTCGTTCTCACAGATGAGCACACCCTTGCCCAGAGCCAGACCGTCCGCCTTGATGACGACAGGGTACTTGCCCTCGGCCCGGATGTAATCCATGACCTTGGCCGGGTCGTCAAACGTCTCATACCTGGCGGTGGGGATGCCGTATTTCTTCATCAGGTCTTTGGAGAAGACCTTGGAAGCCTCGATGCGGGCCGCTGCCTTGTCCGGGCCAAAGGCCGGGATGCCGACCGCCGCCAGCGCATCGACCATGCCCAGAGCCAGCGGGTCGTCCTGCGCGACGACGACGTAGTCGAACTGTTCCTCCGCCGCAAACGCGACCATGGTGTCCACATCGGTGGCCTTGATGTTCTTGCACTTGGCGTCATAGCTGATGCCGCCGTTGCCGGGTGCGCACCAGACCTCGCCGCAGTCCGGGCTCTTCTTCAATGCCTTGATGATGGCGTGCTCACGTCCGCCGCCGCCAACGACTAATATTTTTTTAGCCATATTCTATCTCCTAAACTCTCGTGTTCCATCCACATCCTCCCCTCTCCGTCATCGCTCACGCGATGCCACCTCCCCCAAAGTGGGAGGCACTGGCGAGTCGGTTCTGGACCTGCTGACTGCCTGGGTTCGACCCGCCATAGAGATGTGGGCTTTGCCGCTCAGGCAAGCTGCTGCTTTTCGAAGCAGCGGAGCCCAATAGCTTCCGGAACATCGGGCCTTATCTGTCCAGCATTCTCTCTATCGTCCTGCCAAAGGCTCCCACTTTGGGGGAGCTGGCGCGAAGCGCCTGAGAGGGTCAGTGATGGAACAGCCGGATGCCGCAGAAGGCCATCGCGATGTCGTACTTGTTGCAGGTGTCGATGACCTGCTGGTCGCGGATGGAGCCGCCGGGCTGGACGATGGC
>ENA-OVGH01000864-OVGH01000864.1-human-gut-metagenome-genome-assembly--contig:-NODE-864-length-24042-cov-5.929754_pt1 | contig 24042 bp, 21 predicted proteins | sample MGYA00237770_ERZ505419 | MGnify/ENA primary metagenome ERZ505419 (study PRJEB26158, sample SAMN06016353) | human gut metagenome | biome: human gut; feature: ankylosing spondylitis patient; material...
CGGCGGCTTCTACGCCGACCTGTACAACAGCCAGTTCGAGGACGTGGTGGAGTAAAGAACTTTTCCCTTTTTGAATGATTCCCTTATCAACACCGCCCGGCAGTTCTCCGAACTGAGAACCGCCGGGCGGTGTTTCTTTTTTATTCCTGAATCGCTTCCAGCTTCAGGCCGAACAGCTTTTCCGAGAAGGACGGCAGCTGCTGCTGCAACGCGCGGGCATAGGCCATTACCACCGGATCTTCGCGTTTTTGCCCCAGCACGATGCCAAAGCGGTGTCCCCTGCCCCAGTCCAGCACCCGCACAAAGCTGAGATCGGGTCTGCGGTAATAGACCGCCGGGACCATCTTGAGCGCCGGGTCCCCATAAGGCGCACTGCGGATACCGCCCACCGGCGTAAGCTCCACCCCGCGTTCCATCCCCTCCTGCAGCAGACTTGTCTCGTAGACAGTCTGGTACATCTCCTTGATGGGCAGCCAGCGGTATTGCAGCGCCTGCTCCAAGGTCAGCCTGCCCACCGGCATATCGGCAGGCGGGTGGATGGGGATGCAAAGCTCCGGCACATAGAACAGCGGCATAAAGGTAAGCCCCTGCGCGTAGAACTCTGCACTTTCCAGCTGAAAGGAAAGATCCATCTCCCCTTTTTTCAGGCTGCGCCAGATTTCGCTGCGGTTGGCGCACTTTCCCAGAATGGGCGTGTATTGCAGGCACAGGTCACTGGTGAGGGAAAACACATCATACACGAACATCCGCATCGCCTCGTGACAACCGGCGATCTGCAGATGCCTTTCCGGTGGGTTTGCCTGCTGCTGCACCGCACGGGCATGGCGCACTGCCTCCTGATACAGGGCCGTCAACTGCTTTGCCTTGGGGTAAAAGTCCCGGCCTGCCGGGGTAAGGATCACCCGACGCGGCACATGCTGAAACAGTTCAAATTGCAGCTGTCCTTCCAATGTGCGGATCTGCTGCGAAAGTGCCGACTGCGAAAGATACAGCGCCTCTGCCGCTGCCGAAAAGCTGTCCATCTCTACGATCTTCACAAATCCTTCCAGTGCACTCTGGTTCATCTGTGCATCCTCACCTTCTCACATTAGGGTTTGCTAAATTATAATATAACAAATTTGAATTGTAAAGTGTGCCGCTCTACGATACAATTGTTAAAGATTCAGCAAAGTGGTTTTTACCTTGCTGCGTGATGAGAAGAAAACAAGAAGAGAAAAGAGAAAGAGAGCGTACCTATGAATAAGATTTCCCGCAAGGGCTTTCTGAAGATCGCTGCTGCCGCCGCCATGAGCGGTGTCACTGCCGGCGCACTGGCTGCCTGCAATTCCGCCTCCAGCTCCACTGCCTCCGGTGCTGCCGGTCAGTACATCCCCGGCACCTACGAGGGCACCGCCGAGGGCATCTCCTCCACCGTCAAGGTCACCATGACCTTCTCCGACAGCGCTGTCACCGATGTGGTGGTGGACACCTCCGGCGAGACCGCTTCCTTCGGCGCTGCCGCTGCCGATGAGCTGCGTGAGCAGCTGCTTTCTGCCGGTTCTGCCGAGATCGACGGCGTTTCCGGCTCTACCATCACCTCCGACGCCGTGATGAAGGCTGCCAAGAGCTGCTATGCACAGGCAAAGGGTGAGGCTGTGGTGTCCAGCGTGCAGCTGCCCACAGGCGACGCAAACGACTGGCTGGGCAAAGAGCCTGAGATCGACGAGGCTGCCATCACCGAGACCGTAGACACCGACATTCTCATTGTGGGTGCTGGCAACGGCGGTATGTTCGCTGCCGCCTATGCAGCTGCGAACGGCCTGAATTTCCGCGTTATTGAGCAGAATGCCAACGTACAGGACACCCGCCACTGGTACGGCGCGATCGACTCCGCTGCCGCCATGGAGGCCGGTGAAAAGCCCGCCGACCGCGCCAAGCTGCTGAGCGAGATCTCCCGCTACGCCTCCGGCAAGTGTGACCAGCGCGTCGTCAAGACCTGGATCAACGAGTCTGCCGCTATGCACGATTTCATGCGCAGCATTCTGGAGGACAAGTACGGCTGGGTGTGCGATTTCACCTCTGGCAGCGAGGCTGCATGGCCCGCAGAGAACGCGGAACACAACACCGACTACCTCTTCCCTGTGCAGGAGCACAACTACATGGCAAGCGAACGCGAGTCTGGTCTGGCTCGTAATGAGCTGCTGCTGCAGTACATTCAGGAGCTGGGCTACAATGTAGACTTCAAGACCAGTCTGGCCAAGCTGGAAAAGAACAGCGAGGGCCGCATTACCGGCATCATCGCCCAGAGCACCGAGGATGACCACTTTATCCGCTACAACGCCAACAAGGGCGTGCTGCTGGCCTGCGGCGGTTTCCCCGGCAACCCCTACATGATGGAGCAGCTGGATCCGCTGGGCACCAGCGTAACCACCGCCTGCTCCTACTCTCCTGCCGACAAGGGCTACGGCATCCGCGCTGCCGTGTGGGCCGGTGCCAATCTGGACAAGGAAGCCGCTCCCATGCTGTTTGACCGCGGCGTTGTTGCCCCCGGCGTGGATGGCGGCTATGTGGACAGCGACACTGCCTTTGGCGGCAAGGCCTTCCCCGGCAAGATCCGCCAGTACAACCCCGGTACCCAGCCCTTCCTGAAGGTGAACCGCAACGGCGAACGCTTTGCCAACGAGAGCTGCCCCTACAACGATATCGTCTACGCTGCTGCCCACCAGCCGGGCCGCGTCTACGCACAGATCTGCGATGCCAACATTCTGGAGGACGCAAAGCGTTTCCACACCATCGGCTGCTCTGCCCAGACCCGCAACGGCGGCGAGAAGTACATTCAGGGTAAGATGGACGAGGCTATTGAGGCCGGTGCATTGTTCAAGTGCGATACGCTGGACGAGCTGGCTGACAAGATGGGCTTTACCGGTGCTGCCAAGGACACCTTCCTTGCTACCGTGGAACGTTACAATGAGCTGTACGACAAGCAGAACGATGAGGATTTCGGCAAGCCCGCTTACCGCCTGAGTGCCATCCGCACTGCGCCCTTCTATGGCTGCTGGCTGGGTGCCTCTCTGCTGACCACCGAGCAGGGCATTGCCATCAACGAAAAGGGTCAGGCGCTGGACAACAACAACCAGCCCATGGAGGGCCTGTATATCACCGGTGATATGTCCGGCAGCTTCTTTGCCAACAACTACCCCTGCCTGATGGCCGGTGTAGCCATGGGCCGCACCCTGACCTTCGCCATGAAGGCCGTCAAGCAGATGGCGGGTCTGGATAATGCCTGATCCAGCGCGGTTTTCCGGCACAACTTAAGCGTTTTTCCATTTCTTCTTTCTTCATGAAGAGAGGCGGTCCCTGTTTGGGGCCGCCTCTCTTTGCTATTTTTTCGCCACCCGCCCCCTACACAAATCCCCATGATTGTGCTATGATAAAGCTGAACAGCCGGTTTGTGCCAGACAACCGGCAAAATCGAGGTGTTTGTACAAATGTCTGATCTCCTTGAAACTCTGCAGCAGGAAGGGGTAGACCCCACTCTGCTGGAAGCAGTCCAACAGTACCGCGCTGCCCATGCCCTGTCGGACGCACTGCGCCCGCGCATTCCCTCCCCTGCCTTTACTTATTATGGAAAGGATGTGTGGGAGCAGGCGCTGGCGGCGCTGCTCTGCGGCGAAAACCTGCTGCTGGCAGGCGGAAAAGCCACCGGCAAAAACGTGCTGGCCGAGAACCTTGCCGCCGCCTTTGACCGTCCTGCGTGGGACATCTCCTTCCATGTGAACATGGATGCAGCATCCCTCATCGGCATGGACACTTTTGCGGACGGTCAGGTGGTGTTCCGGCCCGGCCCGGTATACCGCTGCGCCCAGTGCGGCGGCTTTGGTGTGCTGGATGAGATCAACATGGCCAAAAACGAAGCGCTGGCCGTGCTGCACGCGGTGCTGGACTTCCGCCGCGCCATCGATGTACCCGGCTACGACCGCATCCCGCTGGCGGAGGAGACCCGCTTTATTGCCACCATGAACTACGGTTATGCCGGCACCCGTGAGCTGAACGAGGCCCTCACCTCCCGTTTCGTGGTCATCCAGATGCCCACCATTACGCAGGACGATCTGGAAAAGCTGCTGCGGACGCAGTTCCCCGATCTTGCTTCCAAGTATGTGCGCCAGTTTGCACTGCTGTTCCTTGACCTGCAGAAAAAGTGCGACAGTGCGGAAATTTCCACCAAGGCGCTGGATCTGCGCGGTATGCTGGATGCCCTGCGGCTGATCCGGCGCGGCATCCCGGCAGGCGCGGCACTGGATATGGGCATCACCAACAAGGCCTTTGACTCCTACGAGCAGGGCCTGATCCGTGATGTGATCGCAGCGCGCATTCCGGCCAAGCTGGATGCCGCCAAGCTCTTTGGCTGATGGACGCCCAGAGTTACACCGCGCAGGAGCGGCGTGCGGCCAATCAGGTCTGGGCTGCTGCAGGAGCCTATGGCTTTGAGCCGCTGTTTCTGGCCCGCTATACCGACGGCACCACCGATTTTTACATGAACACGGTCGTGGGCCTCATCCACAAATATTACGGTGACGCGCTGATTCGCAGCGTCTTTGACGCATGGGACGGTGATCTGCGGCAGACCATGCTGGACGACATGACATGGCTGTATCTGGAAAATGCAGCCTATCGGCTGGAGCTGCCCCGCCGCCCGGTTCTGGAAGCGCTGCGCCATGCCCATGCAGATTACTTTTTTGCGATTCAATACAAGCTCTCCCGTCAGGAGTGGATGGCAAAAAATCAGCTGGTGTACACCATGCAGGCTGCACGCTGGCGGCGTGTGCTGGGCCGTGCCGACCCGGTGATGACCCCTTACGAGTCCGGCCTTGCCGCCGCGCTGGCCCCGGAGCATGTGCCGGAGCCGGAACAGCTGAAAGCCGAAATTTTATCGATCTACGCAAAATTCAACCTGTTCGACGGCACTGTGCACCAGCGAGCAGCTTTGCATCTGCATCTGGACGGCCTGCTGGCAAAGCTTGCCACCAAAGCCATGCCCACCCAGATGATCAAGACCGACCGCGTAACCGTGGAACACTCAAGCTCCGTGGATGCTGTGGGCGGCGGGCTGGCGGTGGACAAGCGCCGGGCCCACATCACCCTGAAGCAGAATGCCGCGCAGGACAAGGCCTACATCGAAAGCTGCTTCGGCCGCTCTCTCTACCCGCCGGAACGGCTGCGCAAGGCTGAGCAGGAGCTTTGCGTGGGCGACCATCTGGGGTGCCATTTGTGGTTCAGTGCCGGTGTGCCCAGCCCGGAGCAGGCTCCCACACCGGAAGCAAAGCATCTGGCCGAACAGGCTGAGCTGCAGGCCGACCGCAACCGCGCTTATTACGCCAAAAATCGGGAACTGCACCGCAGTGTGGTGCTGCGGCTCACCGAGCAGATCCGCAACTGCATCCTTGTGCACCAGCAGCCCAACGCCCGTGTTGCCCGCAGTGGCAACCTGAACGCCTGGCGCATCTGGCGCGCACCACTTTTGAACGATGACCGGGTATTTTTATGCGCCGAGGAGGAAAACCAGCCCTCTTTTACGGTAGACCTTTTATTGGACGCATCCGCTTCCCGCCTGCACTGTCAGGAAGTGATCGCAGCTCAAGGGTCCATTTTGGCCCAGAGCCTTGCAGCCTGCGGTATCCCGGTGCGGGTGTCCAGCTTCAGCAGCCTGCGGGGCTACACCGTACTGCGGGTGCTCAAAGGCTTTGCAGACAAAAACCTGCAGAACATCAACCGATATTTTGCTTCCGGCTGGAACCGTGACGGCCTTGCCCTGCGGGCAGCAGGCGACCTTTTGCAGTATGCGCCCGGCCCTGCACCGCGGCATCTGCTCATCGTGCTGACGGACGCTTCGCCCAACGACAGCCGCCGCATCCCGCCCAGTGCAGAAAACCCGCTGGGCTGCGGTTACGAGGACGCTGCCGGTGTGGCTGACACTGCCGCGCAGGTGCGTGCGCTGCAGCGCATGGGCATCCGGGTGTCGGCTGTGTTCATGGGTGAGGACAGCTCTGCCGGTGCCGCTGCACAGATCTACGGCAAAAACATGGCCCGTATCCGCGGCATGGACCAACTGGCCCGCGCGGCCGGGCGGCTGATCCAAAACGAGATCCGTGAACTGGGCGATTGAACCATATTTTACCAGAACAGCCCACAGATGGGAGGCTTTGGCCTTGCCGTCTGTGGGCTGTTTTTGATACAGAGCACAACTGATTCACTCTTGCAACAACCATGTTTCGGGTCACTGTTGCAGGATGCGCGGAAATATTTTGTTTTTCTGCAAACTTATAGTTGTTTTTTGTTGCAAAGTATGCTATACTATGTTCAGTCAATAAAACATTCCTGCGTAAGCCGCCTGCTGTGCACCGGGTCGTTTGGCGCAGTGCCCATCCGTTATACAACGAACTGCTGTGTTATAGTTTCAGGAGGGAACCGATCATGGATGCCAACCGTTATTTTGATGCCATGCACAACGCTATGTCAGCTCAGCACCCCGGTGCGCAGCTGCTGTTAACGGTAAAGCTGCAGGACACCTGCGGCAACGATGCCTGCCTGGAGCTGAAGCAGCTGCCCGGTGAGAGCACCTCCATTCTGTGCTACTCCACCATGGGTCGCCGCTGCCTGAACTTCCAGCTGTTCCGCAAGGGCTGGCAGCTGTGCCACAACGCCGATGGCCAGCTGGTGGGCCGCTTCCCTTCCAGCGCCGACGGCCTGATCGACGAGACCGATTTCCGCGCCTACTGCCGTGAGGACAGGCTGGATATGGCCCGCACCCAACGCATCACTGCCGAGCTTTACCAGTGCGCCGGTATCAATTATCAGGGCAGCATCCCGCAGAACGCCCGCACTGGTGCCGTTATTACCGTGGAGAGTTTTGTAGGGGCCGGTGCCCGCTGGACTTACTGGAGCCAGGATGTTCTGCCCAGCCTGCCGCTGGGTGCCATCCTCTACTGGCTGGCGGATCATCTGGCCGGTGCCGAGCGCCGCACCCTGCAGGCCGACCCGCAGGCAGCCCGCCTTGCCGCCCAGTGGCTGGCCGGTGATACAGCCGTGTTCTTTCATCCGTCGGTGCCGATGACCGCCATGAATACGGTCTCTTCCGGCTCTGCGCCCGCACGCCGCCGCACCACTGTGCCCGCTGCCCGCAACAAGAGCTGGCAAAGCATCATGGCCGTGATGGCAGGCATGTGAACGAAAAAAGCAAGGAAAGACCGATCGTCTCTCCTTGCTTTTTCAGTATTATTCGAGGTACGGGTCCAGCAGGGCATCCACCGTTTTGTTCCGCTTGGGGTTCGGCTTTTTGATCACATGGCCGCGGCAGACCACCAGTTCCAGATGCTGCAGCGCACGCAGATCTTCCAGCGGGTTGTGCTTTGTCACAATAAAATCTGCGCTCTTGCCCGGCTCAATGGAACCGGTCACGTCTCCTACTCCGGCCAGCTGAGCATTGCGCAGGGTGGCCGTGTACAGGGCGAACTGGTTGCTCACACCGCAATACTTATGAAAATAGCACAGCTCCCTCCAGAAATCATACTGGGTGATGTAGGGGCAGCCCACATCATTCCCTAATCCCACCGGGATGCCGTTGGCAAGGGCGGTCTTTGCGCTTTCCACCACGCCGTCAAACACGATCTTGCCGTTATACTGGTCCCTTTCCGAAGCACCGGAAACCGCCGTATCAAACAGTGCGTAGGGCAGCGCCGGGGAGATGGTGGTGCACACAAAGGCTCCCCGCTCCTTGTAAAGCCGGATGGTCTCATCATCCATCTTTGCGCCGTGCTCAATGGAATCCACGCCGTTTTCCAGCGCCACCTTTACGCCTTCTGGCGACTCGGTGTGTGCCGCCACGGTATAGCCCAGCTTGTGGGCCTCGTCGCAGACGGCTTTGACCATTTCCGGCTTCATTTTCAGCTCGCCGGGGGTTCCCTTTTCGGTGGCATCCAGCACGCCGCCGGTGATCATCAGCTTGACAAGATCCACCTTCTGTCCGCTGGCCTTTTTGAGCTGAGCCAATGCTTCGGCATTGTTATGGGCCGCAACTGCCACCGAGCCTGCCATATGTCCGCCCGGCACCGAAATGCCTTCGTTGGCAGCAAGGATGCGCGGTGCCAGCAGCTTGCCAGCTGCAGCATCATCACGGCAGCGGGTGTCAAAATCTGCAATGCCGCCCACGGTGCGGATGGTAGTCACGCCACCCAGCAGTTCCAGCTTCGCGTAGCTGCATACCAGCCTGTAGGCCACCGCACGGGTCAGGCCATTGCTCAGAATTTTGCGCACCAGCGCAGCATTATCCCGCGGCTTTGCGCTGGGCTTGCCGTTGCCTGCCAGATGCACATGCAGGTTAATCAGGCCCGGGCACAGATAGCCTCCGTGCAGATCGATCACCTCATAACCGTCCAGATCCACGCCCTCATCGACAATGGCAATGATCTTATCATCCTCGGTCAGCAGGATCTTGTGCGCTTCCGGCTGCATCTGCTCGGTGCCATCCAGCAGGATCCCGTTCGTATAGGCACGTTTCATTGGGAACATCCTCTCTTTTTCAGGTTTTTTCGGACAGAAGTTGTTTTATTTCAGTATAGCACGTTCCGGCAGATGGTGCAATGCAAAAACGGGCAGGAAAGGTTCAGCCCTCTCCTGCCCGCTCGGTGTTTTTATTTACTGTGCGGCTGCGCTGGAAGCTACTTCGGAAGCAGCAGCCTCAGAAGATGCGGCTTCCGAAGAAGCAGCTTCGCTGGATGCGGCATCTGCGCCGCCGGTCACGCCGCCCTCAACGACCAGCTCATCCTCATAGTCAAGGCCGTAGGTATCCACCAGAGTCTCCTCATAGTCCTTGTGGAAGAAGTTCTCCTCGCCCAGAGCCTTGATCTCCTCGTTCAGCCAATCCAGAACGGTGGTGTTGCCCTGGCTCACAGCGGGAGCAATGGTGTCCTGACTGCCCAGAGAGGGAATGCCGACCGTGTAGCCGGTGTTCTGCTTTGCAAATGCAATGACCTCGGTGTTATCGTTGGCCCATGCCACGCCGTTGCCGTTCTCCAGTGCATTCTTGGCCGTTGCATAGGAATCGTACTTCTGCAGCGGAATGTCGGGGTACTCCTTGGTCAGGTAGGTCTCGGCGGTGGTGCCGGAAATGACGATCATCTGATCGTCAGCGTTCCAGTTGTCCAGAGTGGTGATAACGTTGCTGTCCGGAGAAATGACACCCAGTGCAACGTTCATGTACGGCAGAGCGAAATCCACTTCCTCTGCGCGCTCCGGGGTCACGGTGAAGTTTGCCAGGATCACATCCACCTTGCCGGTCTGCAGATACTCGATACGGTTGGCAGCCTCGGTAGAAACAAAGTTGATCTCTACGCCCAGATCCTCGCCCAGACGGCGGGCAAAGTAGACATCATAGCCCTGATACTCGCCGTTCTCATCCACGTAGCCGAACGGGTTCTTGTCGGAGAAGACACCGATGTTGATGGTGCCGGACTCCTTGATCTGATCCAGCGTGCGGTAGACCACGCTGCTGCCGGATGCTGCGCTGCCAGATGCTGCAGTTGCGGTGGAAGCAGAAGAAGAGCCGCCGCATGCGGTCAGAACGGCAGCAGCGGATGCTGCGCCCAGACCCAGCAGGAAGGAACGACGAGAAATTTTAGACCGTTTCATAATGGATTCTCCTTTACAAAATCTTTCCCATTGGCTGCGGAACCCCCGCAGTCTTTATCTTGATCTGTGACTCATTTCACAGCATCAAACGTGAAGGTGCGCAGGAAGCGCTGCGCGCGCTCGGTCTTGGGCCGGTCAAAGAACTCGGCCGGTGCAGCTTCTTCCACGATCTTGCCGCCATCCAGAAAGATGACGCGGTTGGCAATGGCGCGGGCAAACTGCATTTCGTGGGTGACGATGATCATGGTCTTGCCCTGCTTGGCAAGGTCCAGCATAACGTCCAGCACCTCGCGCACCATTTCCGGATCAAGGGCAGCGGTCACTTCATCAAACAGAAGGATCTCCGGGTGCATACACAGTGCGCGCACGATGGCAACGCGCTGCTTCTGTCCGCCGGAAAGCTCACGCGGGTAGCTGTTTTTCTTGGCAAGCAGTCCCACGCGGTCCAGCAGAGCTTCGGCCTCCTGCTGCACTTCCGCTTTGGGGCGCTTCTGCACCTTGGTGGGTGCCAGAAGCACATTGTCCAGCACCGTCATGTGCGGGAACAGCTCGTAGCTCTGGAACACCATGCCGATGCGTTGGCGCAGCTGGGTCAGATTTTTACCGCCGTAGGCAACGGTCTCATTGCCCAGCCGCACCCGGCCGCTCTGGGTGGGTTCCAGACCGTTCAGGCAGCGCAGCAGCGTGCTTTTTCCGCAGCCCGAAGGGCCGACTACCACGATGACCTCGCCGGGCTTGACGGCAAAGCTGATATCATCCAGCACGGGGGTCTCGCCATAGGCCTTGATCAGATGTTCAACAGTCAAAATAGGTTCTGCCATGTACGGTCACTTCCATTTCTTTTCGAGATAGGATGCCAGCAGACTGATGGGCCAGCATACGAAGAAATATAACACGAAAACCGTGAGATAAATGCCAAACGCTGCGTTGGGGCTGGCGGTGCGGTTGGCCTCGATGATCTGCTGTGCTACCTTGATCACTTCCACAACACCGATCATCAGCACAAGGCTGGTGGTCTTGATCATGCGGGTAATCAGGTTGATGGACAGCGGGATCAGGCGGCGCACCGTCTGCGGAATGATGATGTACCAATAAGTCTGCGCCCGGCTCATGCCAAGGGCCTCGGCACTCTCATACTGGTGCTTCGGAATGGCGATCAGCGCACCGCGCACAAGGTCGCTCATTTCTGCGGTGCCCCACAGCACAAACACGATGATGGATGCCGTCTCGCCGGAAAGGTTCCACCCAAAGGCACGGGTGGTGCCGAAGTAAACGAGGAACAGCAGCACCATCTGCGGCATGATGCGGACGAACTCCAGATAAAGCCGCAGAACCGCCTTGATAACGGGGTTGCGGGAGGTCATGAGCACGCCCAGCAGGATGCCCAGCGGCAGGCTGATGATCACCGAGACGGCGCTGATCTTGAGTGCAACGCCAAGGCCGCCCAGCAGGCGGGCCATGTTTTTGCCCTTGAACAGGACATCAAGACCCAAATCCAGCATAGCGCAGCCTCCTTTCGATCAGGCTGCCCACAATGGACACCGGCAGCAGAATGATAAGGTAAAACACCACCAGCAGGAACAGACATTCGATGGTCTTGGAGTACATGCCGATCAGGTCCTTTGCCGTGAACATCAGGTCCATCAGGCTGATGGCGCTGAACACGCTGGTCTCCTTGAGCAGGAAGATCACATTTGCCATGAAAGCCGGCATACTGGTGGACATGGCCTGCGGCAGAATGATGTAGCGCATGGTCTGCCAGCGATCCATGCCAAGGCTGTAGGCACTCTCAGTCTGGATGGGCTCAATGGCTTCCAGACCGCTGCGGAACGCTTCGGCCATGTAGCTGCCGCCCAGAAACGCCAGACCGGCAATGCCGCAGATCTCGGCATTGGTGCGGATGCCCACCTTGGGCAGGCCATAATAAATGAAGAACAGCTGCACCAGCAGCGGTGTGTTGCGGGACAGCTGGATGTAGACACCCACGATCTGCCGCAGAACGGGCACCTTGTCATACTGGATCACTGCGCAGGCAAGGCCAATGATGATGGCAAAAATAATGCCTGCAACGCCCAGCCGCACGGTAAGTACAGCGGCTTTCTGGTAGAGCGGCAAATATTGCTGGATCGCATTCCAGTCCATTGCCGGATTCCTCCCTTGTATCCTGATTTGCGGGTCAAAACAAAACGCCCGGAAGCTCCCTCTTCAAGTAAGCTCCCAGGCGATCAGCGACAGATCCTTCTGCGTGTTCCCACACAGAATATGCAGATATGCTCACACGGCATACCATACTGCAGGGCGGCCGGTCCGGGAAGCGTTTGCGGTACAACAACACATTGCGCAACAACACATCATAGCCGTTTCCTCCCTGAATGATCTCAATTTTCGGATTTGCTCGACCCGATGCACGTAGTTTACACCCCATTACCCATTATGTCAATATGATTATGGGGCTTCTTTCGATTCTTTGCTCATTCAGCCTAAAAACATATCATTCCATGTTCAATTTTTATTCATTTTTCAACTTGACCGTATGCGTCGTGCGGACAGCAAAAAGCCCTCCCGTCGGGGGAGGGCCGGGCCGGATTCAGTTTTTCCTGACCGCGATCAGCACGCGGATCTTGCTGCCTGCTGCGCGGCCGTCGTTATCAAACCAGCCAATGAGGGTGTAGTCCTCGCCGTTCACCTGCGAAAGGGTGGTGGGATAGTAGGTACCCTTATACCACAGATACACCTGCATATCGTCGGCAGTCTCGTACTTCTTGCCGCCGCTCATCACCGAGGCCGCGCCCACCTTGTCGATCACGGCAGGCATCAGCTGCCGCATGGACTTGACCTTGCCGGAAGTGCTGATGCCCACAGCAATGCCGCCCGCCAGCACCGGGTACTTGGTGCTGGTCTTGTAGGTCGTCTGCTTGCCGTTCACGTAGCACACGTAATCTGCACCGCTTCCCAGATAGTTGAGCACAGTGCTCAGACCGCCGCTGGTGTTAGCTGCGCCCAACTTGAGCAGATAGCTTGCCAGCTTGTCGGTGCTGCCGGTCACGCTTTCCCACACACTGCTGCCGATGCTTCCGTCCACAAGGCCCCACAAAAGGTCGCCGGTGCTGGGCAGCACGATCTCGGCCACATCGCCTGCGATGGAAGCTGCATCGGTGCTGGAAGAGGTGCTTGTGGTGGTACCGGTCGTCGTGCCGGTGGATGTGGTGCTGCTGGAAGAGGTGACATTGTTGATGAGGTTTTTCACGTCGTCCAGCACGCCGTAAGTCCACAGATCACCCGTGACATCGTTCAGGATCAGGCGATCGATCTGACCGTTCTCATTGGTGGTATAGTAGCGCACATCGGCATCCGAAAGTGTTACCCCCGATAGGCGGCTGGGACTTACCGTCCCAGCCACACCCTCCGAAGTCGTATCCAGAATTTCCACGCCGTCCGCAAGGGCTGTTTCGCCCAGAGCGGTACCGTCTGCATTGATCGTACCGGAAGTGCCCTTTTTACCAATGGCATCCACCTGCTCGCCGTCGGCGTTCACGGTGATTTTCACCATCCAGCCGGCCGGGTAGTTCAGGTCCTTGGCCACGCTCACTGTGCGGGTGATGCCGTCGGTGCACTTCACTTCCACCTTCTGCTGCACGTCCGCGCCGTTTTCTTCCACAAGGCTGCGGGTGGCCGTCTGCACTACGCCGTAGAACACTTCGTCTGCGGCATCACCGGTCAGCACGGCAACGGCTTCGTTGTTCATGCCCAGCAGCAGGGTGACTACCTGACCCACGCCGCCGCCGTTCAGGCTGGACAGCTGGGCTGCTGCCGAGGAGCTTGCAATGGTGTAGCTGGTGCCAGCCACGGTAACAGATGTGGGTGCGCTGGCGCTGGGCGACACCGCCGTGATGCGGCCTGCCGCCTTGCGGGTGTAGACCCACACGGTCTTTGCACTGGCATTATAATAGTACACATCATAAGCGGACAGCTGGGCGTTGGTGCTCACGCTGTCGTTGCAGTAAACGGCCTCCGGCTCAAAGGGCAGGCTTTCGCCTTCCGATGCCACAAAGGGGCCTTCCAGATTGCTGAGCAGGATGGACGAAACATCCACCTGACCATTTGTCACCGTAAAGCCAAGGGTGGTACCGTACACACTGCCGCTGGCCGTGTTTGCGGTGAGGGCGTTGTACAGCAGGATGGCTCCGTCTTCCATGGTCATGGCCTGACCCTGGGTGCGGCTCAGATTTGCACGCAGTCCGATGGCGTTTGCCTTGTTCAGCTGTGCTGCGGGGAAGCCGCCGGTCAGGGTCGTCACATCATAGCCCAGCAGGGTCAGAGCGGCGGTGCAGGCTTCTTCCAGCGTCACGGTCTGATCCGGGCGGAAGGAGCCATCGGTATAGCCGCTCATCCAGCCCTGCTGCACTGCAATGCGGATATAGGGCGCATAAGCGCTGCTGCCGTTCACATCAGTATACAGAGTGCCGATGCTGCCCTGCGTATTGGCGTTATCGTGGTAGGCAGAAAAGGCCACCAGCAGCTTTGCCAGCTGCCCACGGGTGAGCGGCGTGCTCAGCCCGGCAGCTTCCTCGGTGGAGAAAGCGCCCAGCGTTACCGCCGTCTGCACCGCCGTGTTGGAGCCAGCTGCCGATGCGGGCAGCACCAGCATGGACACGCCGATGCACACCGACAGCATCAGTGCGAGGAATCGTTTTTTCATAGTTGCCTCCTTAATCGTAACGCAGCGCTTCGATGGGGTTGAGCCGTGCCGCGCGCTTTGCGGGCAGGTAGCCGAACAGCACGCCGATGCCCACCGAGATGCCAAAGGCCACGGCCACCGAGCTGAGAGACGGTGCCACGGTCATTTCCATATCGGACATGACCAGCGGCAGGATCTTGTTTGCCAGTGCCGAGAGCAGATAGCCCAGACCGATGCCCAGTATGCCGCCCAGCGCCGAGGTGGTGGCAGCTTCGGTGACGAACAGGCCCAGAATGACCCGTTCCTTGGCACCCAGCGCCTTGCGAATGCCGATCTCGCGGGTGCGCTCGGTGACGGACACCATCATGATGTTCATGATGCCGATGCCGCCCACCAACAGCGAGATGGCCGCAATGGCTGTGAGGATAGTGACGACCATGTTCACCATGGAGGTCATCATATCCAGCATTTCGCTCATGCTGGTGACCATGTAGCCCTTATCGGAGCTGAGCAGCTCCTGCAGGCCGTCTTCCAGTGCGCTCTTCGCTTCGGAAATGTTGTCCTCACTGGTCACAGTGACGGCGTAGGAGCTGGCGGTGCTGGTTTGGGAAACACGCAGCGCCGTGGTGTAGGGCAGCAGAACGATATCATCGCTGCTGCCCTCCTGATCCGAGGTGTCTGTCACCTTGGCTTCCAGTACACCCACAATGGTATATTTCTCCGCTCCGATTTTGATGGTCTGGCCCACGGCATTGCCGCCATAGGCCACACGGCTGATGTAATCGCCCACTACGCAGATCTTCTTGTTGTCAGTCAGATCCACGTAGTTGATGCCGCGCCCGACGCGGACGGTGCAGCCGCTCATTCCAAGATAGCTCTCGCTCACGCCCTTGACGCTGGTATTGCTGTAGCTGGTGGTACCCACCTTCACGGTCCCGTTGATGCTGGCCGTAGGTGACACCGCCTCGAACAGATCCGGGTGGGCATCCACGAGGCTGTAAACATCCTCCACTTTCACAGAGCGGGAACCGTAACCCATGACCTGCACGCTGATGATGTTGGTGCCGAGATCTGAAAAGCTGGACTGGATGCTCTGGGTCATGCCGTTGCCAAGGCCCACGATAACGATGACCGCCGTCACGCCGATGATAATGCCCAGCATGGTGAGGAAGGTGCGGAACTTATTGCTCCAGATGTTCTGGATGGCTTCACGGAAGGTCTCATAGATCATGACGCACTCCCCTCCTGTTCTGCCTTGGGTGCATAATTGGGCTGCACCACGGCTTCGGGTGCGTGGGCATCGCCGTCGTACACCACATGGCCGTCCTCCAGCCGGATGATGCGCTGGGCCTGCACGGCAATGGAGTTGTCGTGGGTGATAAGCACCACGGTGTTGCCCTGCCGGTGCAGGTCCTGCAGCATGCCCAGCACTTCACGGCCGGTGTGGCTGTCCAGTGCGCCGGTAGGCTCGTCGGCCAGAATGACAGCCGGACGGCCTGCCAGTGCCCGCGCGATGGAAACACGCTGCTGCTGACCGCCGGAAAGCTGGTTGGGCTTATTCCGGAGCTTATCGCCAAGGCCCACCCGCTCCAGTGCGGCGGCGGCACGGCGGCGGCGCTCTCCGCGCGGCACTCCGGCATACACCAGCGGGACCCCCACGTTTTCGATCAGGCTGAGCTTGGGCAGCAGGTTGTACTGCTGGAAGATAAAGCCCAGCAGCTCGTTGCGGATCTCGGCCAGTTCGTCGCGGCTCATCCTGCCCACGTCACGGCCATTGAGTTTATAGGTACCCGCCGTAGGCACATCCAGACAGCCGATGATGTTCATGCAGGTAGACTTGCCGGAACCGGACTGGCCCACGATGGCCACGAACTCGCCCTTGTTGATCTGCATGGAGATGTGGTCCGCAGCCTTTACAAGGGTATCGCCCATCTGGTAATACTTGCACACATTGTCAAATTCAATGAGGGCACTCATCAGAAGCCACCTCCCGGGCCTCCGCCGCCGGGGCCTCCGTCTCCTCTGCCGGGCCCGCCGCTGCCGCCCGGGCCCACCATGAATTCCATGCTGTCGCTGGCGTTCTGCTTTTCAGCAGCATTGGCATCGTAGGCGATGGTGTCGCCCTCCTGCAGGCCGCCGGTCACTTCGATCGAATCGTTGTCGCTGGTGCCGGTGGTGATCTTGACGTACACATAGCCGTCCGGTGCGGTCATATCCTGCACGGCATTGGCAGCACTGGGCGAATCCTTGGTGACCAGCACATAATTGCCGCGCACCACGGAACCGTTGGGAACGGCAAGGGCGTTGGACGCACTGCTCACCTCGATCTCGGCCGTGGCGTTCATGCCGGGCAGCAGGTCGCCGGTGTCATCGATGCGGATGGTCACCGGGTAGGTAGTGGTGCCGCCGGTGGTGGTTCCTGCAGCTGAAACACTGGTGACCACGCCGGTAAAGGTACGGTCAGAAATGGCATCTGCCGTAATGGTGACGGTCTGACCCTCCTTGATGGAGAGGATCTCCAGTTCGTCCACATTCAGCGTCATTTCCAGATAGCTCAGGTCGTAGATGGTGCACAGCGTCTCGCTGGCTGTAGTATCGGTGCCCACAGTGTCACCAGCCTTGACATTCTTCTGGATCACGGTGCCGCTGATGGGCGAGGTAATGGTGTAGTTTTCCATCTGCTTTTGGGTATCGCTCATGGAAAGCTGCGCGTTGAGCAGGCTATCGGCAGCGGACTGTACCTGCCTGCTCAGCTCGGTGCCGGAAAGCTGCACGATGGCCGTGTTGGCCTCAATGGCAGTGCCTTCCTTGACGCACACAGCAGCCACCGTGCCGCTGGTGGTGGCTGTGACGGTCTGCTGGTGCTGATAATCGAACCGGGCCGAAGCCAGCGCGCTGACACCGTTGATGGTGGCGGATGCGGCCTGTGCGGTGGTCAGGCTGCCATTATTCTTCACGGCAATGGTCACGGTGCGCACCAGCAGATTGCCGCTGCTGATGGTATCGGTGCCGGCCACGGCCTGCACCGTGCCGGAAAGGGTCTCAAAGGTACCGTTGAGTATGACCTCCGCAGCCTGACCCACGGCAAACCCCGAAGCATCCGCTGCCGGGAATTCCAGCGTGAGCAGCAGGCTGGAATCGTCCCGCACGGTGGCGATCTCCTGCCCGGCGGTCACGTAGTCACCGGCCTTGACTTTGATGGAAGCCACTGTGCCGCCAATGACGCTGCGGATGTACTGGGCATCGGCTGTATCGTCGTAGCTGCGCTGTGCCTGCTCCAGCGCAAGCTGGGCCTTTTCCACACTGGTGGCAACGTCTGAACTGTCGATGGTGTACAGCACGGTACCTTTCTTGATGGTATCGCCCACCTCAAAATCTGCGGTGAGCACAGTGCCCTTCACCAGCGACTTGACCGTATAGGTGTTAGCTGCGGAAATGGTTCCGGAACCGCTGAAGGTGTTGGTGATGTCCCGCCGTTCCAGTGCGGTCTCCATGTACTGGGTGCTGGCCTGCACAGCCTTTTTGCTGTTTTGGGGCAGCAGCACCGCAGCGGCCACCGCCGCCACGCAGACCACCGCAGTGATCTTTTTCCAGTTGCGCTTCAAAAACTGTTTCGGGTCTTTTTTGCCCGGCTGCACCGCCGGGTCCTCAAAGTCCAGCAGTTCCTGCTGGGCATCCGGCTGCTGTGCCGGTTCGCTGTTTTTCTTTCGCAGCATCGTATCGCCCCTCCTGTATTGCATGCGGCGGGATCTTCTCCGCCAATATCTGGAAGTATACAGGATGATTCTTAGGATTTTGGGCAAAAAAGTTTTAAGATGACTTAAGAGAAGTCAACAATGTGTGAAAAAGCAGAGAAGGCCTCCCTCAGCGGGAAGCCTTCTCTGCTTTTTCATTCTTTGACGGTCTGGAACAGCAGTGTCATGCGGAAAATGCCTTCAGGCTGTTCAATACGACAGATGCCCTGCATCTTTTCCATCATTGTTTCAATGCTGGGCAGTCCCACCTTGGTGCTCTCCGAGGAGGCGGGCACCGGCAGGACGCGGTTCTCAAAGCACAGGCCCGCCCTGTCTTCTTCCTGCACAAAGCGCACAAGGATATCACTGCAGGGGTCGGCATACTTGACCAGATTCGAGGTGATGTTATCCAGAATGCGGCGCACGTACTGCCCGCTGACCGAGAGCAGCACGTCCTCCTCGCCCAGTTCCAGTGCGCAGGCAAACCCGCGCTGCTGCAGCGTTTCCACCATTTCCGTGAGTGGCTCTTCAAACACAGTGGAAAAATGTGCCGGCGGGTCCAGCACGGCCACCGTATCCCGCGTGACAAGGGCATATTCAAACAGGTTATCCGAAAGCTGCTTGATCTGCCGGGCCTTCGCGTCGATCTTGTTCAGGTAATTGTCGGCCTGTTCCGGTGTCTCGTACTTATGATACTGCAAGATCTCTGTATACAGCAGCAGAGTGGTCAGCGGCGTGCGCAGATCGTGCGACATCTCGGTGATGAGATTCTTTACCTTGGCAGCGGCCTGTGCTTCCTCTTCCTGCTGCTGGCGCAAAGTCACCCGCATGGAGTCCAGACAGGAGGCCAGCGTGGTGATCTCATCGCTGCCGCGGATGGTAATGGGGTGGTCGAAGTCGCCGCCCTCCATGGCCTGGATCTCCTCACTGAGCTGCACCACGTACCGCACGATCTTACGGCTGTTCAGAAGGAAAAAGCCCGGAAACCACCATAAAATGCACAGGGAAAGCAAAATTTCGCACCCGGTGCCGTAATAGGTATTGAAGCCGTTGTAGTAGAGCATCGCGCTCACCTCACCGTCTGCAAAGGTGAGCGTGTAGCAGGGCAGCCAATCGTAAAAGCCGGTCTTATCCACCAGGACCCCCGGGTTCTGATCCGATGTGCCGTTCTGCGGCAGAAACGAGATCATCCCGTCTTTGGGTGCAAACGAAGAGTAGATCATCGTCTGGCCCCGGTAGAGTTCCAGCAGGGTATAACGCCGCTTATGGCTCCAATCCGTCAGTTCCTTTACATCCGTGCTGGCAAGATGATGTTCCGTCACATAGCTCTGCAGCTCCTGCACCTGTTTCTGGGTGGCATGCTGCTGCACCTCCGTGCGGCTGAACCAGAAGCGCAGTCCCTTGGCAAGCACCACCTGCGATACTGTCAGCAGCAACACGCTTTCCAGCGCCGCCAGTACGATCATGCCCATAAACTGCTTTGCAAGGCCGTTCTGCTTTTTCATAGACCGCCTTCCTCTCCGGAAACAAAGCGGTAGCCCTTGCCCCACACAGTGCAGATGCGGGTGGGCTTCTGCGGGTCGTCCTCCACCTTCATACGCAGGTTGCGGATATGCACCATCACTGTGCCGTTGGAAACATAGTAGTACGGCTCGTTCCACACCGTCTCATAAATGACCTGAATGGAAAAGATGCGCTGCGGGTTCTGCATGAGCAGCCGCAGAATTTTGTATTCCGTCTCGGTCAGATCCACTTCCCGCTCGTCCACCCACACACGGTTGCAGTCCAGTGCAAGGCGCACACCGTGCAGCTCCAGCGTGGTGTTGTGCGGCTTGTGATGCACCTGATCCTTGCCCTGATACACGCAGTACCGGCGCAGCAGCGCCTTGACCCGCGCGCTCAGCTCCGCAAAGGAGAACGGCTTTGCCAGATAGTCGTCGCCTCCCGCCGTCAGGCCCAGCAGCTTGTCCGACTCCTGCGATTTTGCGGTAAGGAACAAAATGGGCACCGCCGAGGTCTTGCGCAGCTCTTCGCACACGCGCAGACCGCTCATGCCCGGCATCATGATATCCAGAATGACCAGATCCACCTCCGGGTCGAACAGCTCCAATGCCCGCAGGCCGTTCTCTGCCTCCAGAATGTGGTAGCCCTCGCCTGCCAGCAGGATGCGCACACCGTCCCGGATATCCGGGTCGTCCTCCACGATCAGGATCGTCTGTTCTGCCATATTCACACTTCCCCCTTGTACCGTCATTCGATTTTAGTATACCAGCAGAACGTTTTAGTTTCTACGAAAGATTTCTTAGGAAAGTTTAAGAAACAGCCGGTTTTGCTTTCTGCTGCCATATGCTCCCCTCCTGTCTTTTCTTTTATAAATAAGTATAATGATCTCCCGGGAAAAGTGCAACCAAAAGGCACCGGCTTGTGCAAAAAAGCCGGTGCCTTGGGGCAGGAATATTTTACAGGTTCAGCAGCACATTGGCCCGGAAAACGTTGCCGCCCGTTTCCACCGTCAGATTGCCGTGATACCTGTGCACGGCAGTTTCGACGGAAACAAGGCCGATGCCCTGTCCGTCATGCTTGGTGGAGCGCAGAACGCCGCCCTGCTTTTTCAGCACGCCATCGTAGCGGTTCTCCACCATCAGGCCCATCATGGCCGGGCTGAGCATCCGGGCCAGCACCTTGATCTGCCGTTCTTCCGGCGGCAGCTTCTGGCTGGCATGGAGCGCATTTTCCAGCAGGTTGCCAAGAATGGTGCACAGGTCGGCCTCCGGCAGGGGCAGGAGCTTGGGCAGTTCCAGCTTCCATTCGATCTGGATGCCCTGTCTCCGAGCCTCGTAGTCGTAGTGGCCGGCAAGCGCATCCACCGCAGCGTTGGCGCACAGGGTGGGTCTGGCATCGCTGAGTTCGCTCTCGTACTGGCTCAGGTAGCTTTTCAGTTCATCCAGCCGCCCGGCCTCGGTCAGGCCGGAGATCACATGCAGGTGCTGGCGGAAATCGTGCCGCAGGTGGCGGGTCTGTTCCAGATAGCTGCGCAGCTCCATATAGCGGCGGGACTCCACGGCCAGCAGCTGGTTTTCGCGGTCCAGCTGGGAGCTGCGGGCATACTCCTTTGCCACGCGGTACATCTCGTACAGCAGCAGAAAAATGCCCAGCAGTGAGATGCTCACTGCCAGCACCGCGATGATGCGGATGCGGTTCATCAGGATGATGCCGATCTCCTTCGGCATACAGAACACCAGAAACGCCGCGTACAGTGCCGGCAGCGGCCATGCCGACTCCCAGAAGGCTTCTCCGTGGTACTCCTGCAGCAGCCACCGGCTCCAGCGCACTGCCGTAAAGCGGAAGATGGTGCTGAGTATCACCGCGAGGGTCAGGCAGATGACCGAGGTGCTGGGCAGAAACACCGGCTGTGCATTGTCCAGCTCAGCTTCCGCGTTCAGCACAACGGCAAGCAGTGTGCACACAGACATCATCACTGCCGACACCGAGAACAGAAACATGGTCTGGCTGATCGATACTTCCCGGTCGGTGCGCCAACGCAGCAGCCAGAAGCTGATGATGAGCAGCGGGATGAGCAGGAAGTTCGTTTCTATGTCCAGCATGCAGCACACCGCTGCGCCAGCCAGACCCATCAGTGTGATCGCCGACGCACCGATGGCATAGGTTTTACGCGGTGCACGCAAGTGCTCCTGCAGCGAGGCAAGGCAGAGATATTCTGCCGGATACATCATTGCAAATTCCAGAAAAAACGTCCAAACAATGCAAAATTCACAAGCGCTCTCCTTTCCAGATCAGAATTCCCGCTGCATCCCACGGAACTGGTACTGCGTAAATTGGGCGAGCAGGCTGTTTTTGTCCTTCTGCCGCACCGGCAGATGGGTCCCATCCAGCATTTCAATGCAGTCGCCCTCAAACCGCAGCACCTTGGACATGTTGATGATCACGCCGCGGTTGCACACCAGAAATTCCGGCTGGGTCTGAAGCTGTTCCTGCACCTGTGCAAAATTTGCCGTGGCCCGGCACTCGCCGTCATCCGTGACCACACGCACATAATGGTTCTGTGCCGTAGCATAGTAGATCTTGGTCAGCGGCAGCCGCACGATCTGCCGGGCAATGCGCACCTCCAGCTCTGGCTGCTGGCGGCACAGCACCCGCCGCAGCTCCCCTGCCAGCTGCTCAAACTTTTCTTCCTTATAAGGCTTGAGCAGATAATCGAATGGATGTACCGGAAAGGCATCCCACACGTACTCCGGCGAGGATGTCACAAACACGATCAGCAGGTCCGGGTCGGCCGCACGCAGCCGCTGCGCCGTCTCAATGCCATTGGTGCCCTCCATGCAGATGTCCAGAAACACCACCTGATACCCTTCGCGCCAGCCGGCCCGCAAAAATTCATCTCCGCTGGCAAAACAGCTGCAGGATATGTTCTCATTTTCAAATGCCTTTTTCAGCAGCTGTTCCAACCGTTCGGCATCCGGCTTGCGGTCTTCCACGATCGCCGTCCGCAGTTTCATCGCTGCACCCCCCGTTCCTTCTGCTTCCCTATTTTTTATTCTATTATAGCACAAGTTCCGCCTTCCGTGGTCTGCCATTCGCGCACAAAACAGCCCGTTTCGCGCAGGCTGCGGCAGTGGACAGAAATTTTTTGTGTGTTTTCGTGGCTGCTATGATCGTAATGCTGGCAAAGTGGTGGAACTGGAGAACGAAGTGACAGCTGTTCGCATTGACTTCATTGCACAATATGGATATAATATAATTAGAATTTTACTATTATAGATCGTTCAGGAGCAGGAGGTGCTTTTATGAATATCCGTCCATCTGCAGCGATTCGTCAGAACTACAACGAAATCGCCGATTTGTGCAGAGAAACCGCCGAGCCGATTTTTCTCACCAAGAACGGCGAGGGTGACTTGGTCGTCATGGACATCGAAACCTACAACCGCCGTGAAAAAATGCTGAAGCTCCGTGAAGAGCTGCTTTCCGTGGAAGAGGACCGGATGCGTGGAAGCGAGGGCTATTCGATTGACGAGGTCACTTCCATGATGCGCAGTGCGATCAAGGAGGCCGCCGGACATGGAGCAGCAAAATAAATACCGCGTGATCGTGTCAGCACGGGCTGCTCAGATGCTGGTGTCCCACGCCGCATTTCTGGCACAGGTCAGCCCTGCAGCAGCTGAACGGCTTACAGTCGAATTTGAAAAGGCTGCAAAGTCTTTGGAGCAGATGCCGCAGCGCTGCCCATGGCTCAAAGGCGAATACATTCCTAAAAATGCTTACCGATTTATCTTGTTTGAAAAACGCTATATGCTTATCTTCCAGATCGTAGATCATACAGTTTATGCGGATCATGTGGTAGATTGCAGACAGGATTACGGCTGGCTGCTCCGATAAGCTGAAACAGAAAACCGGTGACTTTCTCCATTGCGGAAAGCCACCGGTTTTTGTTATCTTACTGCCTGTTTCAGCCGCTCCAGATCATCCGCATCCGGATGAGAAAGAGCCTTGTCGAAATTCTCGATCATTGCGTCCAGATTGGGCAGATGAAGCGGCTGCTTTTTCATGTTCTCATATCGCTGACGTACCGACATCGGCATCTTTCCCTGACACATGAAGCTGCCGATCACCGTGTTGCTGCTGTGCAGATCTTTTTGCACAGTTTTCAGGATCTTGTTAAAATATTCTTCGCTGCCGCCAAAACCAGCGGTACCAAACAAAAACACCTTCTGATTGGTGAGGGTTTTTAAGAACTGGGCAATGCTTTCATCGCAGCTTCCTTTATCGGTCCAGAAGCCGGCGAAGATAAGGTCCGCTCCAAGATCCGGGGAGTAATGGGACGTATCACCGAAATAAACACAGTGCTCATGCGGAAGGATATCATGGAGACGATCTGCAAGTGCTGCGGTATTTCCGGTCTTACTGGAATAAACGATTGCATATTTCATTGGCATTTCCTCCACTTACTGT
>ENA-OVGH01000872-OVGH01000872.1-human-gut-metagenome-genome-assembly--contig:-NODE-872-length-23906-cov-25.077900_pt1 | contig 23906 bp, 18 predicted proteins | sample MGYA00237770_ERZ505419 | MGnify/ENA primary metagenome ERZ505419 (study PRJEB26158, sample SAMN06016353) | human gut metagenome | biome: human gut; feature: ankylosing spondylitis patient; material...
AGGGGACGGCAGACTGCTGATGGGCAGCAAAATGCCTGCACTTCTCTGCATCTTCATGTACCTTCCTTTTATAATTCAATCAGAACGCCGGCATGGTCGGAGACCTGCGGCTCCCGCAGGCCGTTGAACACGACCCGGCTGCTTTTTACGGGCACCGCCTTGGAGCACCAGATCTGGTCGATGCGCTTTTTGGCCTCGGCGTCCGGGGCATCCCGCCAGCCATCAATGGCCTGCACGACGGTGTAGCCCTCGTCCCGCTCCTGCGCCAGACGATAGGTGTCCTGCCAGCCGCTGCGGAGGACGAGGTCGTAGCCCTCGCCCCGCACATCGGCTTCGCTGTTGAAATCGCCCAGCAGAAAAGCGGTCTTTTTTGCGCCCGCCGCCCGCGACAGCGTTTCCCACTGGGGGGTGAAAGGCTCCACTTCGTCCTTCCACCAGCCCAGATGCACGGTGTAATACCAGACATCTCCTGCACAGATGCCCAGGGTGCGGCGGGTCTTCCAGCAGCTGTAATCGTCGGACTTGCTCAGCAGCAGGTTCTCGGCGGCGGTGATGGGCGCACGGCTGAACACCGCCGCGCCCTCATCGTAAATGCCGTAGCCGATCTTTGCCGGGAGCCAGCTCCAATCATAATGGATACCCCGCTGCTCCAGCATCCTTGCCACCGCAGCGGCGTGGTTGTCCGCTTTCAGCGGCACGTGATTGCCGGGGCAGGGGTAGTACCCCGCCGGAACCTCCCCCAGCAGCGGAGCCGAGGCCGTCTGGTTCACCTCCTGCAAGGCGAACACCTCCGGCTGCTCCTTCGCGATGAAGTCTACAAAAATCTCCCGCTTTGCCTCATGCTCCGGTATGATAAGGCTGTGGGTATTCAATGTCAGCAGTTTCATAGCGTTTTACAGAATATCATTGATGTCAGATTTCAGAACGTCCGCCTTGGGGCCGTACACAGCCTGAATGCCGTCGCCCTTGACCAGCAGGCTCAGGGCACCCTCGGCTTTCCATGCGGCGAGGTCAGCGACCTTGGCAGGGTCTTTCACGGTAACACGCAGACGGGTCATGCAGGCGTCCACCAGCACGATGTTCTCCCGGCCGCCCAGCAGGGCGATGATGCGCTCGGCCTGACCGTTATCGGTCTTCTTGTCCGCTTTTTTCTCGGTCTTGGCATCGGCGGAATCGTCCGCGTTGTCATCGGTATAGTTGCCCAGACGGCCCGGCGTTGCCAGATTGAGCTTGCCGATCATAACGTATGCCACCAGGTAACCGATGACAAAGAACGCGGCCACGCAGATCACAAAGTTGATGATGTCGCCGCCCAGACCGGCCTGCAGGGACATGGGGATGCGGGTGATGAACTCCAGATTGCCGAAGGAGTGCAGGCGCAGATGGATGATGCCCGCCATCGCGAAGGCACAGCCCTGCAGCAGTGCGTACACGATGTACAGCGGCATCGCGCAGAACATGAACATGAATTCCAGCGGCTCGGTGACGCCGGTCAGGAAGACGGCCAGTGCGGTGGAAATGAACATGGACTTGTAGTTTGCGCGCTTGTCGGCGTCCACCCGGCGGTACATAGCCAGCGCGATGCCCAGCAGCAGACCGGTCGCACCGATCATCTGGCCCACCTTGAAGCGGGCGGGGGTGACGGTGGCCAGCAGATCGTTGTAAGCGGCCATATCACCGGCCTTCTTGAAGTTGATGAGGTCGTTGGCCCAGGCCGGCCACAGCGGGTCCTGGCCAAATACCTGGCTGCCAGCGTTGACGCCGGTGGCGATGGTGTAGGTGCCGCCGAACGAGGTGTAGTTCATGGGGATGGTCAGCATGTGGTGCAGGCCGAAGGGCAGCAGCAGACGCTCCAGCGTACCATAGATGAACGGCGCCAGGACAGGGGAAGTCTCGGAAGAATTGGCGATCCAGATGCCGAAGTTGTTGATGCCGGTCTGGACCACAGGCCAGAACAGCGACAGCACGATGGAAATGACCACCGAGTAGGCGATGACCACCATGGGCACAAAGCGCTTGCCGTTGAAGAAGGCCAGCGCATCCGGCAGCTTGCGGAAGTTGTAGTATTTATTGTAAGCCACGCCGCCCACAAAACCGGCGATGATGCCCACGAACACGCCCATATTCAGCGCCGGAGCACCCAGCACAGAGGTGAAGTAGCCGTTGACTGCGATCTCCTGCCCGAACAGGGTGTGGGTCACGGCAGTGGGGTCTTCCAGCATGGCGCTGGTGACACCGAAGATGTTGCCGGTGATGACGTTGATGAGGGCAAACGCCAGCACCGCCGCAAAGGCACCGCCTGCGCGCTCCTTTGCCCAGCTGCCGCCGATGGCGACGGCGAACAGGATGTGCAGGTTGTTGATGACGGCCCAGCCGATGTTCTCCATGGTGGTGCCGATGGTCATGACGGCCGCAATGTCACCGCCGCCCATCTGCACCAGCTTGCCCAGACTGATCATCAGACCGGCAGCGGGCATGACGGCGATGACGGTCATCAGCACCTTGCCCAGCTTTTGCAAAAAGTCGAAGTTGATGAGCCCCTTTTTCCCCGGAGCTGCTTTTGTTGTTGCCATGATGTTCCTCCTTGTTCCTTTGATTGCGTGATTTCATGCAACCTTTGCGCGCTGGTTGCACTGCTTTACGCAACAAGAATAATCCAACGACGCGGTTTTTACAAGAGTTTTTTGGGACGAAACTATATTTTCTGCGTTTTGTACAACGAGCTGCTGACTTCTTTGTGAAAATTGTCGAGAGCACGTCGGATGGACTTTGCGCGGTTTGCGCGATCTGTTGCGCAAACATTGACATTGTGTGCGCGCCGCTTTACAATAGAGGCAGATCATACAGGAGGAACAGACTATGGCAGTTACCATCAAAGATGTCGCAGCGGCAGCGGGGGTCTCGCCTTCCACCGTGTCCCGCACCTGCAAGGACAGCCCCTCCATCAGCCGGGAGACCAAAGAGCGGGTGCGCCGCATCATGGCACAGCTGGGATATGAACCGAACGTTGAGGCCGAACCGGTGGAGGCGTTTTCCAAGACCATCGGCATCATTCTGCCCTCCTCGCAGCGGGACGTCTATGAGAACGCTTTTCATCTGGAGATCATCCGCGGCATCGGGCAGTTCTGCAACCAGCGGCGGTATGTGAACACGGTCATCACCGGGCAGGACGATGCCGAGGTCCTGGACGCCATCCAGAGCATGGTCGCCAACGCACAGGCCGATGGATTCATCCTGCTCTATTCCAAAAAGGACTGCCCGGTGGCGGCGTACCTGCGCAGCGAAGGGCTGCTCCATGTCATTGTGGGCAAGGCGGCGCAGTCGGCCAACCAGACCATCTACATCGACAATGACAACGCCCTTGCGGGAGAGGAAGCCGCCGATTACCTCTATGAACTGGGCCACCGCCGCATTGCGTATTTCGGGGTCAGCAACGCCCTGCTGTTCTCGGCAGAGCGCAAACGGGGCTACCAGATGTCCCTGCTCAAACACGGCATCACCCCCCGCGAAGAGGACTGCGTGGAGGTCAACACGCTGAACGATGCCTACGAGGAACCGCTGAAGGCCTTGCTCACCGCGCCGGACCACCCCACTGCCATGCTGGTCAGCGATGACATTCTGGCCGTGGTGCTGGAGCAGTTCTGCGGCAAGCTGGGGCTGCGTGTCCCGAAAGACCTGTCCATCGTGTCCTTCAACAACTCGCTGTTCTCCCGCATCACCAGCCCGCAGCTGACCACCGTGGATGTCAACCCCTACCAGCTGGGCATGGAAGCCGCCAGCCAGACCATCAACCACATCGAGAACCCGAACCTTCTGGCAACCAAGATCATCGTGCCGCACAAGCTCATCCCGCGCGAGAGCTGCTGCCCGCCGCCGGAGGTCTGATGCGCAAAAAACCGAGGCCGTTCCCTCTCTTTTCCAGAGAAGTGGAACGGCCTCGTTTTGCTTATTTTTTCCGATATTCCCGCGGGGTCATGCCGAAGTGTGCCTTGAACGCCCGGTTGAAATAGGAGAGGTTTTCGAAGCCGCACCGGGAAGCGATGGTCAGGACGGTCTCGTCCGTGGTCTGCAGTGCCTCGGCGGCAGCGTTCAGCCGGTATTCGTTCAGAAAGGCGATAAAGCTCTGCCCGGTCATCTGCCGGAACCAGCGCATGAAATGACTGGCGCTGAAGGAGCAGACCCCGGCGGCATCGGCGACCCGGAGCGCCTCGGCATAATGGGCCGAGAGCCATTGCAGAACGGCTTTCAGCCGCTGGGTGTCGGCTGTTTCTGCGGGGAGCTGCTGCTTCCCCTGCGCAATGAGCAGGGAAAGAAAGCGCAGCAGCGCCCCCTTGACCAGCAGCTCGTAGCCGGGGAGCTTGGCGCGGTTGGCTTCCTCCACCTCCCGCAGGCAGGCAGCAGCCGGAAGATAGCACAGGTCGTTCGGGGTCAGGCGTGCCGGCAGCGACAGGCGCCCGCTTTGGAGCGGCAGCAGATACTTCTCGGCGCAGAGGTCCTCTGCGCCGCCCAGAAGCTCCAGCTCAAAGATGATGTTTTCGTATTCCATGCACTGCCCCTCGCTCTGCCGCAGGGCGTGGAGGGTGCCGGGCGTAAAAATAAAGATATCCCCCTGGTAGGCCGGGCAGGACGCAGCGCCCACCTGCACCAGCCCCGCGCCCCGCTTGACGAAGACAAGCTCCATGCTCTCCTGCCAGTGGAGCGCCACCTGCGGGAAGTCTCCCGGAATGGTGCAGGGATACAGATTGAAAGGGAACCGCACGGCACCGTGCTGCTTGGTCTCCTGCAAAGAAGCCTGATTTTGCATCGTCTCACCTCCTGATGATAGGATTGTACCACAGTCTGCACCTTTTGGGCAAGATTTTGATTGTTTTATGTGGTATATCTTGAATCATAGATGTCAAATCTGTTTTCTGTATCAAAGGAGGATGCGTTTATGAGCTTTACCGAAACGTTACAGAGCCTCACTGGAAAGCTGCTGGCGGACTGCACCGATCAGGAGCTGTACCTAGCACTGCTGGAGCTTGTGCGGCAGAAGAGCGCCGACCGCGTGCAGCCGGTCACCGGGCGCAAGCTGTACTATATCAGCGCCGAATTTCTCATCGGCAAGCTGTTGTCCAACAACCTCATCAATCTGGGTCTGTACGAGGAAGCCCGCGATGCACTGGCGGCAGCCGGAAAGCGCCTGTCGGACATTGAAGAGGTCGAGCCGGAACCCTCTCTGGGCAACGGTGGTCTGGGCCGTCTGGCGGCCTGCTTCCTGGATTCGCTCGCAACGCTGAATCTGCCCGGCGACGGCGTGGGCCTGCGGTATCACTTTGGCCTGTTCCATCAGTCCTTTGAGGACGGCGTCCAGAACGAAAAGCCCGACCCGTGGCTCACCGCCCACAGCTGGGCCGAAAAGACCGACATCACCTACCCGGTGGAACTGGCAGGCAAGGCGTACACCGCCCGGCTGTACAAGCTGGCCGTCACCGGCTACGAGGGCCGCACCAACACCCTGAATCTGTTCGATTTGGACACCATCGACGAGAGCATCGTCCATGACGGCATCGCGTTCGACAAGACCGCCATCGACAAGAACCTGACCCTCTTCCTCTACCCGGACGATTCCGATGAGGCTGGCCGCCGTCTGCGGGTGTACCAGCAGTATCTGATGGTCTCTGCCGGTGCCCAGCTCATTCTGGCTGAGTGCGCGGCCCGCGGCTGCAATTATCACGATCTGGCCGACTACGCCGCCATCCAGATCAACGACACCCACCCCAGCATGGTCATCCCGGAACTCATCCGGCTGCTGGGGGAGCGGGGCATCGAATTTGAGGAAGCCGTGGAGATCGTGACCAGGACCTGCGCCTACACCAACCACACCATTCTGGCCGAGGCGCTGGAAAAGTGGCCCCGCGCCTATCTGGATGCCGTGGTGCCGCAGTTGATGCCCATCATCGAAAAGCTGGACGCTCTGGCCCGCACCCGCACCAAGGACGAGAGCCTTGCCATCATCGACAAGGACGACCGGGTGCACATGGCCCACATGGACATCCACTTCACCCACTCCACCAACGGCGTGGCAGCGCTGCACACTGAGATCCTGAAAAATTCCGAGCTGCACGGCTTCTATGAGCTGTACCCGGAAAAGTTCAACAACAAGACCAACGGCATCACCTTCCGCCGCTGGCTGCTGGAGTGCGACCCGCGCCTGACCGCTACGCTGGAACAGCACATCGGCTCCGGTTTCCGCAAGGACGCCGCCGAGCTGGAAAAGCTGCTGGCCTTTGCCGACGACGAGACCGTGCTGAACGAACTGACCGCCGTGAAAAAGACCAACAAGGCGGCGCTGGCGGAGTGGCTGCTGCGCACCCAGAAGGTAACGGTGAACCCCGATGCCATGTTCGATATCCAGTCCAAGCGTCTGCACGAGTATAAGCGCCAGCAGCTGAATCTGCTGTACCTCATCCATCAGTACCACGAGATCAAGGCAGGGCATCTGCCTGCCGTCCCGCTGGTGAGCATCTTTGGTGCCAAGGCAGCACCGGCCTATACCATCGCAAAGAACATCATCCACGCCCTGCTGACCCTGTCCAAGGTCATCGCCGCAGACCCGGAGGTGTCCCAGTGGCTGCAGGTGGTCTTTGTGGAGAACTACAACGTCACCGCTGCCGAAAAACTCATCCCGGCCTGCGACCTGTCCGAGCAGATCAGCCTTGCCTCCAAGGAGGCTTCCGGCACCGGCAACATGAAGTTCATGCTGAACGGTGCGCTGACCCTGGGCACCATGGACGGTGCCAACGTGGAGATCAGCCAGCAGGTCGGGGAAGAGAACATCTATATCTTCGGCCAGACCTCCGATCAGGTCATCCACCGCTATGCCGTCGGCGACTACGACCCGGCCCAGTGGGTGGAGGGCGATGCCAACATCCGCCGCGCCATCGAGTTCCTCACCGGGCCGGAGATGCTGGCTGCGGGTCATGCCGAAAATCTGACCCGCCTGCACGACGAATTGATCCACAAGGACTGGTTCCAGACCCTGCCGGACTTCAACGCATACGTCGTGCGCAAGGGGCAGGCCCTCAGCGACTACGCCTGCGACCCCATGGGCTGGCGGCGCAAGTGCCTGGTGAACATCGCCAAAGCGGGCCTGTTCTCCTCCGACCGCACCATTGCCGAGTACGACCGCGACATCTGGCATCTGGGCAAGTGATGGAACCGGCCTGCTCTGCGGTTTCGCAGGATCCTGCTTTTTGAAGAAAACGAAAGATGGGGCTGTTGCACAAGGATAGAAGCCAGTGCAGCAGCCCTTTTTCTTGCTTTCATCATCCTGCAAACAGATGATTAAGCACTACTGGGTATTCATATCAAAAAAGTCTTTATTTGAGTTCAGAATTCATTGAAGATCAAAGGATCATTCGGATTGCAATTCCTGTATGAATATGCTATGATTACGTTGAAAACCGTTTGTGTTTCAACTGATCAAACAGGGAGCGTATGAACAGCCATGAAGCGTTTGCAGGATATTGCAGATCAAGTTGGTGTAAGCCGGACAACAGTGTCCAATGTGCTGCACGGCAACACAAAAAAAGTTTCCAAGGAAATGATCCGGAAAATTTCGGAAATTCTGAACCAGGAGGGCTATGTCCCGAATACATCTTCCCGTGAGCTGACCCGCAAAGGGTCCTGCATCATTGGACTGGTGCTGGGCTACAACTGTGTCCACGGCATCCCTTCTCTGCGCGATACCTTTGTGGCAGAACTTCTGTCTGGTGTAGAAGAGACAGCCCATCGAAACGGATATTATGTCATGCTGATCAATGGCCAGGACAAAAATACGGACCAGGTGGCAGAGATTGCCTCCCGATGGAATGTGGATGGTCTTGTCGTCCTGGGACTGGACGAAAAGAAATACAAGGAGCTGCGCAGGCAACTCAACAAATATATGGTCCTGATTGACACCTATCCCGAAGCGGAGTACCACTACGTCAACGTGGGGACTGATGATTTCGGCGGCGGCGCCATGATTGCAAAGTATCTGCTGGACAACGGGTACACCCAGGCCATCTTTGCCGCCGAGTGTGATATCGGCGCAGACCATTACCGCTGGAAAGGATTTCAGCATCAGATGCGCTCTGCCGGGATTGACTGCGGAGAAGAGCGCCATATTCTTCTCCCTGAGGATCTTTCTCTGCGCCGTGTCATGTACGGCCACTATTTGGATCGCTTTGTCCAGGCCGGGGCTGTGGCCCTGGCCTCTGACTATGATGCGGCGGAAGTGATGAATTATCTGCAGGACCACGGCATACAGGTGCCGGAGCAGGTCTCCGTCACCGGGTTTGACGACTGCATCTATGCAGAACTCATGCATCCCCCTCTGACGACAGTGCGTCAGAACGTCCCGGCCAAAGCAGAGGCCGCCGTGGAACTGCTAGTGCGTCTGATTCGGCAGGAACCGGTGGAGTGTAAAAATTACGTTCAGCCTGTTGAACTGATCCGCCGCAACTCGGTGCGCGAATCAACCCCCAACGCCGCGCCCTGGTCACAAGATCTGCACAAAACCCACAAATAATTCTTGTGGCATTTATCAGTTTCGTAGGAAACGTTGCGCAAAACCCACAAATAATTTTTGTGGTATTTATCAGTTTCGTAGGAAACGTTGCGCAAAACCCTTTTCAAATCCTCTTCGGTATTGTACAATGAGCTCGTCAAAAAGACACGCTGCGCAGCCTGTCAGAACGAGACATATACAAGCTGGAAGAGGATTTGTTTTTTGTATCCTGGATGGAGCAGACAAAAAACGAATTCCGGAAAATCTGACTGAACATCGTGGAGGATTTTATCATGAGAAAGATTTCGCGTAGATCATTTTTGAAGGCTGCCACCGTTGCCTGCGCACTCACCGCACTGACCGCCTGCGGAGGCGGCGATGAATCTGCCGCCGTTTCTGTGGCCAAGGACGAAAACGGAGCCTATGTGGACACCCTGACCATCACCCTGGGCCGTTTTGCGGAACCTTCTGCCGCTGCCCTGTTCCCGGAAGGCCAGACTTTTGAAGACAACGCCTACACCCGTTACATTGAATCCAAGCTCAACGTGGATCTGGTGGACAGCTTTGAAGCAGGCGGTGACGCTTTCACCAACCAGCTGGCCACCTGCGTCGCCTCAGGCGAACTGCCCGACATCATGACCGTCATCAGCTACGACACCTTTGTCGAGATGGTGAACAACGGCCTGACCTATGACATGACCGATGTGTACGAGGAGTACGCCTCTGACTACATCAAGAGCCTCTACGATTCCTACGACGGCCGCTGCCTGAGCATGGCAACCTTTGACGGCCGGCTGATGGGTATTCCCGGTACGAACCCCGACAACAGCGTCCCTGTCCTGTGCTGGATGCGCAAGGACTGGCTGGACAAGCTGGGCATCAACCCCGACCCCGACGGCGACCTGTGCATCACGCTGGATGACATCGCCGCTGTGGCCAAGGCCTTTGTGGACGCCAATGTAGGCGGCGGCAACAGCACCGTGGGCATGGCTTTTTCCGGCAATGATATCGGCGATGCCATGTGCATCGCCAACGCCATGGGCGGCTACATCGACCGATGGATCGAAAACCCCGACGGCACCATGAGCTGGTCCACCCTGGCGCCCGAAGTCAAAGCTGCCTGGGCCAAGATGAACGAGTGGTACGAGGAGGGCATCCTGGATCCCCAGTTCGGCACCCGCACCACCGATGACATCAACGCCATGATGATCAACAACGAGCTGGGCATCGTCTTTGGCGCATGGCATATCCCCGACTGGCGTCTGAGCAGCGTCAAGGCCCTGGTGCCGGAGGCCGAGTACATCGCCTATACAGTGGCCGATGACAACGGCATCGTCCACACCTACCACGAAAACGCCGCCGAGCGGTTCCTGGTGGTCAGCAAGGACTGCAAGTATCCCCAGGTGGCAGTGGAAATGCTGAACATCCTCTATGACGATCTGGCCCGCGCCACCGCGGAAACCGCGCCGGAGGTCATCGCCTACATCAACGCCGGCGGACACAACGAGGGCCGTCCCTATTACATGGAAGTCCTGCCCTCCAACAATCCCTCCATTTACTACACCGAGCACATGGCCGTCATCAACGGCGAGATGACCCCTGAGGAAACCACCATTGCCGAGAACAGAGGCTCTTCCCAGGCCATTCTGGACTACCTGAAGGATCCCCAGAACGTCACTGAGGAAACCCTGGGCGGTTGGCACTTCTATGAGTCCCGCATCATCGGCCTGGGCGCATCCATCGATGCGCTGGAAAAGAACGGCAACGCCGAATGGATCACCCCCAAGTATCCCCCCACCACCCCCACCAGCGAGCAGAAAAAGGCAACCCTGGACAAGACCGAGCTGGAGGCCTATGTGGCAATCGTGACCGGCGCACAGCCCATCGATTATTTCGATACCTTTGTCAGCGAATGGAAGCGTCTGGGCGGCGACGCAATCGCCCAGGAAGTCCAGGAATACTTTGCACAGTAACAAAGGGGGTGGAAACGGATGAAAAATCAGGTCAAAAAGAGCCACGCAAACCAGGCCTATCAACTGTATTACCACGGCATGATGCTCCCTGGTTTCATCTTCCTGATTCTGTTCAACTTTGTTCCGATGTTCGGCGCCATCATGGCCTTTCAGGACTACAGACCCGCCAAAGGTTTTTTCGGTTCTGACTTTGTGGGCCTCAAACATTTCAAATACCTGTTCGAAATGCCAGACAGCTTTGAGCTGTTCCGCAACACCCTGATCATCGCCCTGGGCAAAATCGTCTTGACCACCATCATGTCCATCGCCTTTGCGATTCTGCTCAATGAGGTCAAGAACCGGACCCTGAAAAAGTCGGTTCAGACGGTGGTTTACCTGCCTCACTTCCTGTCCTGGGTTGTGCTGGCTCTGGTCGTCAAGAATCTGTTCAACCTGGACGGCTCCGTCAACGCAATGCTGGGCACCTCGCTGAACTGGCTGGGCAGCAACTCCCTGTTCCAGCCCCTGCTGATCCTGACCGACACCTGGAAAGAGTTCGGTTATGGCTCCATCGTCTATCTGGCAGCCATCACTTCCATCGACTCGACCCTTTACGAGGCTGCTTCCATCGATGGCGCCACCTGGTGGAAAAAGGTCTGGCATGTCACCCTGCCCGGCATCCGCACCACCATCGTCCTGATGGCCGTCATGAATTTGGGCAACATCCTGAACGCCGGTTTCGACCAGGTCTATAACCTGTACAGCGCATCGGTCTATGCCACCGGTGATATTCTGGACACCTATGTGTACCGCGTCGGCCTGCAGGGCCTGCAGTACAGCTTCGGTACCGCCGTGGGCCTTTTGAAGTCCGTGATCGCCTTTGTTCTGATGATCGGCGCCAACAAGCTGGCTCAGAAGTACACCGACAGCAAAATTTTCTAAGGAGGTCCGTCTGGCAATGAAAGTTGATAAACTCCGCACTGTCATCATCTACATCATTATTATTCTGCTGGGCCTAGTCTGTCTGCTGCCGCTGCTGAACATTGTTGCCATCTCCTTCTCCTCCTCTGCAGCAGTGGAAGGCAACATGGTAGGGCTGATCCCGGTGGGATTCAGCACCGCAGCCTATAAGAAGATCCTGGAGGACTCCCAGTTCTGGCACTCCTTCCTGATCTCGGTGGAGCGGGTTGTGCTGGCCCTGATCATCAACTTTGTGCTGATCGTACTGATGGCTTATCCCCTCTCCAAAACCAACGCACAGTTCCGGGGCCGCAACATCTATGCAAACCTGATGATTTTTGCCATGCTTTTCAACGGCGGCATGATCCCCACCTTCCTGGTTGTCAAATCCTACGGCCTGCTCAATACCGTCTGGGCCCTGGTTTTGCCGGGAGCCGTGCCCATCTTCAATGTCATCCTGGTGATGAACTTCTTTGCTGCCGTTCCCAAAGAGCTTGAGGAAGCCGCCTTCATTGACGGCGCCAACCCGTTCCAGGTTCTGACCAAGATCTTCATCCCCATTTCCAAGCCGGTTCTGGCCACCGTATCCCTGTTCAGCATTGTGGGCAGCTGGAACGACTTCTACAGCGGCCTGATCTACATGTCCAAAGCCGCCTATTATCCCCTGATGACCTATATCCAGAGTCTGCAGATCAACGTGGAAGATCTGATCAAGCAGGGCAATCTGTCTGCCGTGGTGGATTCTGCCTCCCTGGGCAACACCAACCTCAATGCAGCCAAGATCGTTATTGCAGTTATCCCGCTGTTGCTGATCTATCCCCTGCTGCAGCGGTACTTCGTTTCCGGCATTGTGGTGGGCTCGGTTAAGGGCTAATTTGTATTCTTGTTAAGGGCTAATTGATATTCTTTCAGAGCGCTCCGGAGACGGGGCGCTCTGTCTGACAAAACAACCACTCAGTCACTTTTATTTGGGAGAACGGTATGATTCAAAAGTATCTCTATGGTGTCCCCTTTGACACCGAATCGGTGGTCGCACCAATCCCTGCAAGCCAAGGCGAACCCCCTGTGGGAACGGTCAAAACCAGCGAGTCCGGCTTCTGCTTTGCCTGCCCCCTGGCGGAGGGCGACCGGGTCTACGGCCTGGGCGAAGCCAACCGCGGCATCAACAAGCGGGGCTTTGTCTACGTCAGCGACAATGTGGACGACGGCCTCCACACCGAAAACAAGCAGCGAATGTACGCCGCCCACAACTTCATCGTGATCTCAGGCCAGCAGAATCTGGGGCTGTTCTTCGACTATCCCGCCCGGATTCGGTTTGACATCGGCTTCACCCGCAGGGATTGGCTGGAAGTCACCTGTGAGCGGGCCGACCTGGCCCTTTACGTCATCACCGGCGACAGCGCCTGCGATGTGGTCAAGCAGTTCCGGGCCATCATCGGCCGCAGCTACATCCCGCCCAAATTTGCCTTTGGCTTTGGCCAGAGCCGCTACGGCTACAAGACCCAGGCCGACTTTGAAGAGGTGGTGGCCAAACACCGCCAGGCCCACATTCCCCTGGACATGGTGTACATGGACATCGACTACATGGACCACTACAAGGACTTCACCGTCAACCCGGAGAATTTCCCCGATTTTTCCGGCTTTGTATCCAAGATGAAAGAGCAGGGCGTCCGGCTGGTGCCCATCATCGACGCCGGCGTCAAGGAGGAAGCAGGCTATTCGGTCTGCGACGAGGGCAAGGAAAAGGGCTACTTCTGCAAGCGGGACGACGGAACCGATTTTGAGGGAACCGTCTGGCCGGGGTGGAGCCACTTCCCCGACGTGCTGAACCCCGAGGCGCGGGCCTGGTTCGGCAGCCAGTACAAGGCTCTGACCGACTGCGGCATCGAGGGCTTCTGGAACGACATGAACGAGCCCGCCATCTTCTACTCCCGGGAGGGGCTGGCCGAGCGGCTGGATCATCCGCCGGTTCCCCATGAAGACGGCACCATCGATCATTTTGGCCAGGCCATCGGCTGGCTCAATCTGTCCAATGCGCCGGAAGACTACGCCCGCTTTTATCACAAGGTGGACGGCAAAATGGTCCGCCACGACCAGGTCCACAACCTCTACGGCTACAACATGACCCGGGCCGCCTCGGAGGGGCTGGCCAGCATTGCCCCGGGCAAACGGTTTCTGCTGTTCTCCCGGTCTTCCTGCATCGGGATGCACCGGTACGGCGGCGTCTGGACCGGCGACAACCACTCCTGGTGGAGCCACCTGCTGCTGAACCTCAAGATGCTGCCCTCCCTCAATATGTGCGGTTTCCTGTATGTGGGAGCCGACCTGGGTGGCTTCAACGCCGACACCAGCCGGGATCTGCTGCTGCGGTGGCTGGCGCTGGGGGTGTTCACCCCCCTGATGCGCAACCACTCAGGCTGCGACACCCGCCGGCAGGAGTTCTACCAGTTTGAGGGCCCCGAAGACTTCCGCAGCGTCATCGAGACCCGCTACCGGCTGATCCCCTACCTCTACAGCGAATACATGAAGGCAGCGCTGAACGGCGATATGCTGTTCAAGCCCCTGGCCTTCGTCTACCCCGAAGACGAGATCGCCCTTCAGACCGAGGACCAGCTGATGCTGGGCAATGAGGTGATGATTGCCCCGGTCTACACCCAGAACGCCACCGGACGGATGGTGTATCTGCCCGAGGAGATGCTGTTTGTCAAGTTCGGCCCTGAGGGCCGCATCACACAGGAAGTCCTCCCCGCCGGCACCCACTTTGTGAAGGTGGCCCTCAACGAGGTACCTCTGTTCATCCGCAAAGGCGCCTGCATCCCGGTGGCAGACCCCGCCCAGACGGTGGCCGACAGCGACCCCGCCACCATCCGGATGATCGGCTGGCCCGGAGCCAGCTATGACCGCTACGACGACGACGGGGTTACCATCCCCGCAGAATAAGGAGGAATTGCCATGGACCGCAAATGGTGGAAAGAAAGCATCGTATACCAAATCTACCCCAGCAGCTTCCAGGACTCGGACGGGGACGGCATCGGGGACCTGAACGGCATCCGTTCCCGGCTGGATTACCTGAAGGATCTGGGGGTCAATGTGCTGTGGCTGTGCCCCATCATGGACTCCCCCATGGATGACAACGGCTACGACATCTCCAACTACCGGGCCATCAACCCCCGGTTTGGCACCATGGAGGACTTCGACGCCCTGCTGGCCGAGGCCCATCAGCGGGGCATCCGCATTGTGATGGACCTGGTGGTCAACCACACCTCGGACGAGCACCCCTGGTTCATCGAGAGCCGCAAGTCGGTGGATAACCCCTACCGAGACTACTATATCTGGAAGCCGGGCAAAGACGGCCACGAGCCCAACAACTGGGGCGCCAGCTTCGGCGGCTCGGCCTGGAAATACGACCCCCAGACCGATATGTATTACCTGCACCTGTTCTCCCCCAAGCAGCCCGACCTGAACTGGGAGAACCCCAAAGTCCGGGACGAAGTGTTCAACATGATGACCTGGTGGTTTGACAAGGGCATCGACGGGTTCCGGATGGACGTCATCAGTATGATTTCCAAGGACCAGCGCTTTCCGGATGGCGAGAAACACGGACTGTATGGCAATGGCGGTCCCTACTATGTCAATGGGCCCCGCATCCATGAATTTTTGCAGGAGATGAACCGGCGGGTCCTCTCGAAATACGACATTATGACGGTGGGCGAGACCCCCGGCGCCACGGTGGAAAACGCCCCCCAGTATGCGGGGCTGGACGGCAAGGAGCTGAACATGGTCTTCCCATTTGATCACGTCGGCATTGGGGACGGCCCCCTGGGCAAGTGGACCACCCAGCGCTACGATTTTATGCAGCTCAAGAAAATTCTCAGTCATTGGCAGACCGGCCTGGACGGCAAAGCCTGGAATAGCCTGTTCTGGGGCAACCACGATCAGCCCCGGGCTGCATCCCGCTGGGGCAATGACTCGCCCCTCTCCGCCAAGATGCTGGCCATCTGCCTGCTGAGCCTGCAGGGTACTCCCTACATCTATGAGGGCGATGAACTGGGGATGACCAACGCCTATTTCAAAGATCTCAGCCAGTACCGGGATATCGAAAGTCTCAACGCCTTCAAGGAGCTGACCGGCGCAGGCTTGATTTCTGCAGACGAAATGATGGAGTGCCTGGCCCTCCGCAGCCGGGACAACGCCCGCACCCCGGTCCAGTGGGACGACTCCCCGAACGCCGGTTTTACCACCGGCACCCCCTGGATTGAGGTCAACCCCAACTATACCGCCATCAACGCCGCCGCCGAGGAAAAAGACCCGGACTCGGTGCTCAACTACTACAAGCAGATGATCACCCTGCGCAAGAGCCATTTGGGGCTGATTTACGGCTCCTTCCAGCTTCTGGCCGAGGAGAATCCCCAGGTCTTTGCCTACCGGCGTACCCTGGCCGAGACCGGCGAGAACTACCTGATCGCTTGCAACTTCTCAGACAAGGACGCGGCCTTCACAATTCCCGCTGATTTTGCGGGGGCCCGGCGCCTGATCGGCAATTATCCTGACACCGCTCCCACCGGCGCTGTGACCCTGCGCCCCTATGAGGCCTTTGTGCTCCAGAAGTAAACCAGGTGATACCCTATGAATGACTTTTTCGACCTGGATGCCCCTCTGTTCCGTTTCTTAACCCGGGTTGCGGATATGGTGATTCTCAGCCTGCTGTGGCTAATAGGAAGCCTGCCGTTGTTTACCTTGGGCATTTCCAGCACAGCCCTCTATTATGCAGTGAACAAGTCCCTAATTGAGGACCGGGGAACGGTCAGCGAGGAATTTTTCCGGGCCTGCCGCCGGAGCTTCCGACAGGCAACTTTGAGCTTTCTTGCTCTGGCAGTGCCGGAGAGCATTCTGCTGGCTGACTGCTTTATGACCCATTACCTCAAGGGGCAACAGGCAGCGACGGGTAATCCCTGGATCATTTTTACGGTGCTGAGTACCTGTGGGCTGGCCTGGATGATCTACAACGCAGCCTATGCGGCAAGATTCGACGACCCGGTCAAAAAGACGGTGTTGCAGTCCGGTGCCATGGCATTGCTCCATTTTGACAAAAGTCTGCTGCTTTTGGTGGTGCTGGCTGCGTTCGGCCTGCTGACAGCATTCTGCCCGCCGCTGATCCTTCTGGCACCTGCCGGATATGCGCTGTTTGCCCGGTGGGTCTTTGAGAAAAAGGTGTTCTATCAATATCTTCCCGATATAGACGATGGCATAGACAAAGAGAATAAAGACTGTTCCCATCAGGATTGATCGTTCCTCCAATTTGACCATTCTTTTCTAGAAACCATCGAAAGAATCTGTCTGGGCTTGGGAATCACCTTAAAAGACTTCTTTGATTCCTCATACTTGTAGTAAAAAGCCGCTCACCATGCTGGAAACTGATATGCTACCCCTAGAGTAGACAGAGAAAAAACAAAACTGAACTGGTCCGTAAAAAGTAGACAATAGACAAAAGACCTCCCCATGTAGGATAATAAAACTACATGAGGAGGCTTTGCTATGTCTAGAAAATATACAAAAATCGACCAATACGAAAAGCAGATTCTTTCCATGCGAGAAGAGGGAAAAACGCACAGAGAGATTGCCGAAAGTCTTGGACTGGAAAAAGAACAAATCAAAAAATGGCTCCGGCGTTACAGGATAAAAAAGGAAAAAATAGAATCAGGCATACCGATTCGAACAAGAAGGCAACACCGCAAGAACTCTGAGCCAAAAAACATCATCGCAGAACAGGCATATGAGATTCAACGCCTGAAAATAGAGAATATCCCATTTTTCAGGTGTGGAACGGAATACATTGACCTGCTTCTTATAGGGGCAGTGGGCGTACAGGCAGGTGCGGAATTTGAAATCAGGCCGATAGTACGGACACAGCTTGCAGCTGTCCGGGGCACGGTCAGAACCTTCGCCAGCGGCGATCACATGGTGCATGGAATGCTGAACATGGCGCAGAGCTTCGTTTCGCTTGTGGCTCACTTGGCATCACCTCGTTTCTCCAGCGGTGCCATCAGGTCTTTGTAGCAGGGAACCAGCACACAGGGCTTTGCCCGCTTGTAGGGGCAGCCTTCGCACTTGCTGGGGCCTTTGGGCGGCTCGATCAGATAGTAGCAGTTCTCTTTGCCGAGAACGCAGCCCTTCTTTCGGTTCTTCCAGAAGAAGCAGTGCCGGCAATCTGTCGGGCGGGAAGCGTGGTAGCGGATACCGTCCATCGTGACGGTCAGAACTTTTTTCATCGGTAAACCCTCCTTTGGTGGATTCGGGAAGTTCAGCCCGAAAACAAAAAAGCGCGTTCCTCTTTCTGTTCCGAGAGAACAGCGAGTGAACGCGCTATGTATGGAGAAAAGTGTTTTGCACGGTTTTGGGCGGGAATGTGGAAAATAGATTTACACAAATTATCTTGTATTTACATGGATTTACAGAAAAGCGGCTGCCAATTTTAGCAGAGAGCCGGAAAACAGAGTCCAAAAGGTGCTTTATGGGGCTTCATTAGCTGGAAGCCTGATTTTATTAGCTGGAACTGAAAATTCTGCTAATGGCATTAGCTGGCTAATTTTGGTGATCGGTTCAAAATGAAAAATGCGAAGATCGTCTTTTCCATGGGAAAAATGACCTTCGCATTTCGTAACAGGATGTCCCTACCCGGATTCGAACCGGGGGCGTTTCGCTTAGGAGGCGAACCCTCTATCCAGCTGAGGTATAGAGACAGAACCATACCTCATTATAATACCGCAAGTTGGAGAGAAAATCAAGTTGAACGAAAAAGAAAAAAGGTGTATCCTATAAGGGAGATGCCGACCCCGGAACGGGAGAGGCAAGAACGATGCTGCATCGGGAGCGCAGAGGCTGCCGGTGCGGGAGAAGGAGCACTTCATGGGAAAAACCAGAAAAAAGAAGAACCACCCCAAAGGTTGGCTGGTGGGCAGCAATGCGACACAGATCATCTGCGTGAGCTTTGTGCTGGTGATCGCACTGGGGACGCTGCTGCTGACGTTGCCGATCGCCAGCCGCAGCGGGCGGCTGGGCGTGGTGGATGCGATGTTCACCGCAACGAGCGCGACCTGCGTGACGGGCCTCGTCGTGCGGGATACGTGGACGCAGTTCACGATGTTCGGGCAGGTGGTGATCCTGCTGCTCATCCAGGTCGGCGGCCTGGGCCTGGTCACGCTGACCAGCTTTTTTGCACTGGCGGCCAAGCGGCGGATGGGCTTCCGGGACCTGCGGCTGCTGGGCGAAAGCGTTTCGGCCAGCGGCTATTCGCAGGCGACCGAGGTGCTGAAGATCGTCATCCGGCTGGCATTCCTGTTCGAGGCCATTGGCATTGTGCTGCTGGCGTGTGCCTTTGTGCCGCAGTTCGGGCTGGAAGGGGTCTGGATCAGCATTTTCACGGCCATCTCGGCGTTCTGCAATGCGGGCTTTGACCTGTTTGGCCGGTTTGGGCCGTATTCGTCGCTGGCGCCGTATGTCAACAACTATTACGTGCAGGCCGTCGTCATGTTCCTCATCATGGCAGGCGGTCTGGGCTTCATGGTCTGGGTGGAGCTGGGCGAATTTCGCAAAAAACGCCGCCTGTCCCTCCACGCGAAGGTCGTGCTGGCGTTCTCGGCCATTCTATGGGTCGGCGGCGCGGCGCTCATTTGTCTGATGGAGTGGTCGAACCCGGCCACCATGGGCGGGCTGTCGGTTCCGGGCAAGGTGATGGCATCGCTCTTCCAGTCGGTCTCGACCCGTACGGCGGGCATGAACACCATCGACCTGGCGGCCTGCGGGCCGGTCACCAAGCTCCTGATGAGCGTGTTGCAGTTCATCGGTGCGGCACCGGGTTCGACGGGCGGCGGCGTCAAGGTGACGACCTTTGCTGTGCTGATCCTGACCATCCGCAGCGTGGCGGAGGGCCGCGACGACTGTGTGATCGCCGAGCACCACATCGAGTCCAAGACCGTTTACCGCGCACTGACCATCATCATGCTGGGCATTGTGGCATCGCTGGGCTCGGCGGTGGTGGTCTACTACAACACCTCGGATGCCGTGTCCGTCATCGACGCCATCTTTGAGTCCTGCTCGGCATTCGGCACGGTTGGCCTGTCGGTGGGCGTTACCAGCCAGCTGAATGTCGGGGCCAAGCTGCTGTACATGCTGGTCATGTTCATGGGCCGCGTGGGCCCGGTCTCGCTGGCCATCAGCCTGACGGTCAAGCCCGGTGACAACAAGCGCAAGATCCTGCCGGTGGGGCATATCAACGTGGGTTGACAAGCAAAAAAGGAAGAGCGACATCGCCGCTCTTCCTTTTTTGCTGTCTCTGTATTTACTTGCTGTAGATCTCCACGATATTCAGCAGGACTTCGGCCGCCTTGTCCATCCGCTCGACGGTGGTGCACTCGCACACGCCGTGGAAGTTGAAGCCGCCGGTGCCCAGATTCGGGCAGGGGAGGCCCTTCCAGCTCAGGACGGCACCGTCGGTGCCGCCGCGGACGGGGACTTCCTCCGGGGTCAGACCGGCCTTTTCGATGGCCTTGCGGGCGTTCTCGACCAGATGGAAGTGCGGCTTGATCTTCTCGATCATGTTGCGGTAGCTGTCCTTGATCTCCACTTCCACGGTGCCGTCGCCGTACTTGCCGTTCAGGTAGCAGGCAATGTGCAGAAGGTTGTCCTTCTTGAACTGGAGCTTGCCTGCATCGTGGTCGCGCAGGATGTAGCCGAGCTTGGCCTCGGTCACATCGCCGTACATCTGGCACAGGTGGTAGAAGCCCTGACGGCCCTCGGTGGTCTCCGGCCGGGCCGTGACGGGCAGAGCACCGTGGAACTCCATTGCTACGTTGGAAGCGTTGATCATGGTGTCCTTGGCGGTGCCCGGGTGCACCGAGAAGCCGCGGATGGTCACGGTGGCGGAAGCGGCGTTGAAGTTCTCGTACTCAATGGAACCGGCATCGCCGCCGTCCACCGTATAGGCAAAGTCGGCACCGAAGCCCGGAATATCGAACAGCTCTGCACCCTCGCCGATCTCTTCATCCGGAGTAAAGGCGATACACAGCTTGCCATGGGGCAGGCCTTTTTCCTGAATGGTCTCAACAGCGGTCAAAATTTCGGCAATACCGGCCTTATCGTCGGCACCCAGCAGGGTGGTACCGTCTGAGGTGATGAGGGTCTCGCCCTTCATGGAAGTAAGGAAGGGGAACACAGAGGGCTTCATCACCATGCCGGTGGCGGGCAGAGTTACGTCGCCGCCGTTGTAGTTTTCCCACACAACGGGCTGCACATTCTCACCGCTGGCATCGTCGGCAGTGTCCATGTGGGCGATCAGGCCCAGAGCGTGTTGATCCTCACAGCCGGGCGTGGCAGGCAGGGTGCCATAGACGTAGCAGTGCTCGTCCACATGGGCATCCTCCATGCCGAGGGCCTTCATCTCCTCCACCAGCTGGCGGGCAAGGTCAAACTCCCGTTCAGCGGAAGGGTGCGTACCGGAGTTTTCGTCCGAGGTGGTATGCACCCGGACATAATTCAAAAGCCGTTCATAAGCGCGCATAAGGCACACTCCTTTTATATTTCAGTGATGTATACTTCTCAGTTCTTTTATCATACCCTCTTTTCCGACAATTTACAACTGTTTTGCACGCATTCATATGGAAAGATGAACCCTCATTTTTAAGGTGAACAAAATTCACGCAGTAAAATGCATCCATCTGTGCAGAACGTGCTACAATAGGTACAGAATAAGCCGGGAGGGAAGTTTTATGGCAACAAAAGTCTTTTTTTACACCCTGCGCCCCTACGATGAGCTGGGCATCGCGCAGCGGCTGGCACCGAAGCTGGATGTTGAGTTTGGCTCTACGCAGGAGTATCCCACGCTGGAAAATGCTGAACTGGCAAAGGGCTATGATGCCGTGTCGGTAACGCCTTGCGATATGAGCGCGCCTATGGTCAAGCGGTTTCACGAGCTGGGCGTAAAGTCCATCTGCTGCCGTTCCATCGGCTACGACCACGTAGACCGCGAGACGGCCCGGGAACTGGGCATGAAGGTGGCCAATGTGGATTATCCGCCAAACGGCGTTGCAAACTTTGCCATTATGCTGATGCTGATGAGCCTGCGCAAGGCAGGGCACATCCTCAAGCGCGGCGAAGCGCAGGACTACTCCCTGCAGGGAAAAATCGGCCGCGATATTTCCAACTGCACTGTGGGTGTGATCGGTACGGGCCGCATTGGCCGCACGGTGCTGCAGCATCTGTCCGGCTTTGGCTGCCGCCTGCTGGCCTACGACCTGTACCCCAACGACGAGGTAAAGAAGATCGCCGAGTATGTGCCGCTGGAGACCTTGCTGGCGGAAAGCGATGTCATCACTCTGCACACCAACGCTACGGAGGAGAATCACCATCTCATCGACACCAAAGCAATTGAGAGCATGAAGCCGGGCGTGACCATCATCAACACCGCCCGCGGCAAGCTGATCGACAGTGATGCACTGATCGCCGGGCTGGAAAGCGGCAAGATTGGCGCGGCGGGCCTGGACGTGCTGGAAAATGAGAACGGCCTGTACTATTATAATCGCATGGGCGATGTGATCCCGAACCCGGAGCTGGCGGCTCTGCGCAGCATGCCCAATGTGATCCTGACCGACCACACGGCTTTCTACACCCACGAGGATGTGGAGAGCATGGTGCGCGGTGTGCTGGAAAGCGCAGCTGCCTTTGAAAAAGGCCAGCCCACCCGGCATGATGTGACGGACCTTTGATTTATCCGGCAGACGATTTTAATGCTCTCCGCTTCTGAGCATTTTTAGCGGAAATTTATATTTTTATTTGTAATTCCAGAAAATCTGCGGATTTTCTGGAATTACTTTTTCACGAGAAGGACCCGAACCGGTAGATGCTTCAAGAGTAAAATGCCGTTTTTCGTTACGACCTTTCCGGTGAAAACGAAAGCCAGAAATACCCGCAGGTGTTTCTGGCTTTCAAATTTAAAAATAATATTACATTAAACAATGGCCAGAGTGCAACGGAGGCCATTTTAAATAAAAATCAGCCCAGACTGATGCCCATGCGGCGGGCGACGGTGAGAAGGTCGCAGTTCTCCGGCACGTTGCGGGTCTTGCCTGCAATGTCGGCCAGACGGTTCTCGGTGACATGGCGATTCACCATGGCAACGGTCACGCCGTAGCGCTCGATCTCCACCAGCTTTGCGGCATAGCTGCCGAACTGGGTGGCCAGAACACGGTCGTAGGCACTGGGGCTGCCGCCGCGCTGCATGTGGCCCGGGATGCACACACGGGTCTCCATGCCGGTTTTTTTCTGTACGGCCTGTGCAATGCGGTTGGTGGCGGTGGTGCCAAAGCCTGCCTCGGCGCGTTTTGCCATCCATTCCTTGCGCTTCATGCCGGCTTCCTCGCAGTTGATGGCACCCTCGGCCACAGCGATGATGGAGAAGTTGGAACCCTTCTTTGCGCGGCGTTCCACGGCAGAACACACACGGTCAATATCATAGGGCTGTTCCGGCAGCAGAATAATATCTGCACCGCCGGCAATGCCGGAGTACAGCGTCAGCCAGCCTGCCTTGTTGCCCATGATCTCAATGCACATCACGCGGCTGTGGCTGCCTGCGGTGGTGTGGATGCGGTCGATCACATCGGTGGCAATGTCCACGGCGGTGTGGAAGCCGAAGGTTACGTCGGTACCATAGATATCGTTATCAATGGTCTTGGGCAGGCCGATGATGTTCAGACCCTCCTGCGAGAGCAGGTTTGCGGTTTTGTGGGTGCCATTGCCGCCCAGGCACAGCAGGCAGTCCAGCTTGGCTTCCTTGTAGGTCTTTTTCATGGCGGCAACTTTATCAATGTTGTCGTCCTCCACCACACGCATCATCTTAAAAGGCGTGCGCTTGGTGCCCAGAATGGTGCCGCCCAGCGTCAGGATGCCGCGGAAATCGTCCTCGCACATCTCCTTGTAGTCGCCGTTGATCAGGCCGCTGTATCCGTTCAGGATGCCAATGATCTCCACGTTATCGCCCATGCGGGCATACAGTGCTTTTGCTACGCCGCGGATGGTGGCGTTCAGACCCGGACAGTCGCCGCCGGAGGTCAGGATTCCAACACGTTTTTTCATTCAAAAGCCCTCTTTCATTTGGTATTCAGCGCCGCGCGTTCTGCCTTTTAAAGTCAGTCTGCCCGGAGACCTACCTGTTTATAGTATAAGATTATTCCGGATGGGGGCCGCTGTCAAGAGAAGCGCAGAAAATTTACACGCTTCCACGGTGCATTTCTGCGGGCAGGAGAACAGCGGGAAAACTTTTGCAGAAAAAATAAAAAAATGGTTGACAAGCGCGGGCCTTTTGAGTATAATATCCCTTGTCAGCAGCGCACGGCGCGGCAGACGAACTGAATAATGGGGATTTGCATAGTGGTAGTGCGGTAGACTCTGACTCTACTTGTGGGAGTTCG
>ENA-OVGH01000939-OVGH01000939.1-human-gut-metagenome-genome-assembly--contig:-NODE-939-length-22462-cov-4.070067_pt1 | contig 22462 bp, 21 predicted proteins | sample MGYA00237770_ERZ505419 | MGnify/ENA primary metagenome ERZ505419 (study PRJEB26158, sample SAMN06016353) | human gut metagenome | biome: human gut; feature: ankylosing spondylitis patient; material...
AGGCGCCGCACCCAGCGGTTTGGTCGCCGACTCCAGGTGGCGCCATTGCTCGGGCGTCAGACGGCCCGATTTCACGTCGTTGCCGTTGAGTCCCGTCTCGGCGATGATCAGACGCATCATCAGCTGCACCGAAGACATTTCGAGCGAGAAGAACGCCACACCCTGCTCGTGATCTACGGCCATATTGCGCGCCATCGAGAGCACGAAGGCCGTCTTACCCATCGAAGGGCGGGCGGCGATGATGATCAAATCGGAGAGCTGCCAGCCCAGCGTCACACGGTCTATGGCCATGAAACCCGACGGAACGCCGTTGAAGGCGCTCGTGTTTTTCGACGCCTCCTCGATCTGCATCAGCGCCCGCGCCAGGATATCCTTCGACACCTGCACCGAACGCTTCACATGCCCCTCGGCGACCTTGAATATCTCGCCTTCGGCATACCCGATCAGTTCCGTCACGTCGGTCGATTCGTCGTACGAGCGTTTCTGTATCTCGGTCGCCGAGCGTATCAGCTCGCGCTGCACGTATTTCTGGGCGATAATCTTGGCATGGAACTCGACGTTGGCCGCCGAGCCTACCTTCTGCGTGAGCTGCGCCAGGTACGACGCCCCGCCCACCTTCTTGAGCTCCTTCTTGCCTTTCAGCCGCTCGGTCACGGTATAGAGGTCGATCGGTTTGAGCTCCATCGACAGCTCCTCGATCGCCTTGTAGATCGTGCGGTGCTCCTCCGTGTAGAACGCATCGGGCGTCACATACTCCTGCACGGCGATGATGCTGTCCTTTTCGAGCATCAGCGCGCCGAGTACGGCCTCCTCCAGTTCGACCGCCTGCGGGGGTACGTTCCCCGGGGTCTCGGCGAGCGCCTCGAATGCCTCCCTGTTGCGCCGGGAGGGGTTATAATCTTTTGCCATGATATACGCTTTCGTTCAAAGGCCAAAAGTAGCAATAAGCCGGGAGAATTCAAAACCCCGCCGGGGGATATTCTGCCGAAAACTATGTTTATAACATAGTTTCGGCCCGGCACCCGCCCCTGCGGGAACGTCCGGCCCGTTGAAAAATAATTTCCGCACCCTACCCCTTCTCGCCCAGAGCGTGCCGCGAGACGGCGAGCGCGGCGATGCTGATGCGGCAACCGGGCGCCGAGCGCAGGATCTCCCCGGCGCACGAAAGCATCGTGCTGCCCGTGGTGAACACGTCGTCCACCAGCAGGACGTGCCGCCCCGCAAGCCGCCCGGGACGGCCGACGGCGAACGCATCCTCGACATTGCGGGCCCGGTCTCGGCGCGCCTTGAGGGCCTGGCTCTCCGTATTGCGTTTCCGGCGCACGCTGCGGCGGTCGACCTCCACGCCCAGCTGCGCGGCAATCCCTTCGGCGATGTATTCGGACTGGTTGTACCCGCGGCGGCAGCGCTTGACGGGATGTAGCGGCAGGGGCACGACCACCTCCACGTCGTCGTACAATCCGCTTTCCTTCAGGCAGCGACCGTACCACTCGCCCATCGCCCGCGCCGTGCGCCATGCCCCGCGGTACTTGAACCCCCGGATCAACTCCCGCCACCCGCTGCCGTGGACATAGTAGAGCAGCCCCGAAGCCCGCTCCACGGGCAGCATGTCGCGGCACCGCCCCAGCACGGGGTTGTCGGCCTGGCGCCAAAACCCCGTCAGGGGTGCCGTCGCCCGGCACAGCGTACAGACCGTGTGCTCGCCCTGCGCCAGCATCCGGCCGCACACAGGGCAGCGAGGCGGAAAAAAGAGCGCCGCCACGTCACGCAACAGGCTACTGAGGATCGACATTGACGACGACGGTAATATTCCTGAACTCGGGATCCTCCGAAAAAGCCTTCAGCTCCGCCCCCAGCAACTCCCGGGCGCGCGCCGACGAGGCGCCGCTTTCGACCTTGAGCAGCAGCCCGGCAAGGTATTCGCCGCGAATGCGGTCAACGGGGGGCGTCATCGGCCCCAGTACGCGGCGGCCGAAACGGCCGCGCAGGCGCGCCGCCAGCTCCGTGATGCCGCGCCGCAGCAGGGCGACGTCGCGGTGGCGCAGCGTCAGCAACGTAAGCCGCGCGTAAGGCGGGTAAAAGAAGGCTTCGCGCTCGGCGAGCTGCGCCCGCGCCATGCCGTCGTAATCGCTCGCGGCGACCTGCCGGATCACGGGATGCCCCGGCTCCGAAGTCTGGATCACCACCTCCCCGCCGTCCGAACGGCGGCCTGCGCGGCCGGCGACCTGCATCATCAGCTGGAACGCCCGCTCCGCGGCCCTGAAATCGGGGTTGTTCAGCAGATTGTCGGCATTGAGGATACCCACGAGCGACACGCCGCCGAAATCGAACCCCTTGGTAATCATCTGCGTTCCGACCAGGATGTCGGTCTTGCGAGCCTCGAAGTCGGCGATGATGGCGTTGAACGCCCGCTCCGAAGTCACGCTGTCGCGGTCGAGCCGCGCCACGCGCGCCGCGGGGAACAGCCGTGCGATCTCCTCCTCGACCTTTTCGGTGCCGAAGCCGCGCGGAACCACGTCCGTCACCTTGCACGACGGGCACTTCGCCGGCACGGGGGCCGTATAGCCGCAGTAATGGCAGACGAGCTTCCCGCCTCCCTTGTGGTAGGTGAGCGTCACGTTGCAGTGCGGACAGCGTGCCGTCCACCCGCACTCCGAACACTCGACATAGGGCGCGAACCCGCGGCGGTTCTGGAACAACATCACCTGCTCGCCCCGCCCGAGCGCCGCTTCCATCTTGTCGAGCAACAACTTGTTGAAATGCGCATGCCGTTCGCCGCGTTTGGCGGCGCGGATCGTATCCGAAACGAATATTTCGGGCGGCCGGGCATCCCCGTACCGTTCCGTCAGGGAGGCGAGCCCGTACTTTCCGCTTCCGGCATTGACCCATGTCTCGAGCGAAGGCGTAGCGCTTCCCAGCAGCGTCCGCCCGCCCCACAGCCGTGCCATCACCACGGCGCAGTCGCGCGCGTTGTAACGCGGCGCAGGGTCGGCCTGCTTGTAACTGGCATCGTGCTCCTCGTCGACGACGACCAGCTGCAGCCGTTTGAGCGGCAGGAATATCGACGAGCGCACGCCGACCACGAACTCGCCCCCCTGGGAGCGGTTCAGGCGCAGGTAGGTCTCCGTGCGGCGGCGGTTCGTAAGTTTCGAGTGGTAAGGGGTCACACGGCTGCCGAAAATGCGCTCCATGCGTTCGATCAGCTGCGCCGTGAGGGCGATCTCGGGCACCAGCAGCAGCACGTCGCCGCCCCGCGCCAGCACTTCGGCGATCAGGTGGATGTATACCTCGGTCTTGCCCGACCCCGTAATGCCGTGCAGCAACGCCGCGGGCTTCCGGGCGAACTGTTCCCGCAGCGACTCCAGCGCCGCGAGCTGCGCCGGGGTCAGCTCCGGCAGGCGGAATGCCGATCCGCCGCGCTCGACGGTGCGTTCGCGCTCCGCCGAGACGATGTACCCCTTGCGTTCGAGGGCATGCAGCACGGCATAGTCGGCCCGCAGCAGGCGCCGTGCCACCTCGCCCGTCGGGATCCGCTCCCCGTCCCCGGCCGAGGCCAGTTCGAGGAGCGCTTCGTACTGCCTGGGCGCACGCCTTTCGAGCTTCTCGAAGGCTTCGTGCAGCCGTCCTTCGTCGTGCAGCCCGGGCGCCAGGGCCACATAGCACTCCGTACGGGGGCGGAACTCCTCTTCGGTGAACTCCTCCTCCGTGTCGCCCGAAGGCTTCATCAGCGACGGCAACCCCACGCGCATCACCTCGCCCGGCGTGCACATGTAGTATGCGGCGACCCACTCCCAGAAGGCCATTTGCTGCGCCGAGAGCAGGGGTGCGCCGTACAGGACGCGCTGTATGGATTTGACGGTTTTGAACGGGGGGCGGCGGTCATGCACGCGCCACACGATCCCCGTGTAGAATTTGCGGGCGCCGAACTGTACGGCCACGGCCTGCCCCGCCTCGACATGCATCCCTTCGGGCACTGCGAACGTATAGGCGGGCTGCGCCAGCGGCAGGACTATATCGGCATAGAGGGGCATCAGGGTTTACTGATGGCTTGGAACCCCTTGCCGTAGACGCCCATCACCGATCCCACGGTCATGAAGGCTTCGGGGTCGATCGTCTTCACGAACTTGAGGATCATCGTGGTCTCGCGCTTGCGGCAGACCACCATCACGATCTTCGACTCCTTTTTGGTGTACCACCCCTGCGAGTCGATGAGCGTCACGCCGCGGTGGATATTGTCGACGATGGCCTGCGCCATCTTCTCATAGTCGTGCGTGACGATGAATACCTGGCTCGACTGCTGGTTCCCGGCCATGATCATGTCGACCGTATAGCCGAAGACCGCGGTCATCACGTAGCCGTAGATCACCGTGTCGATATGGAACCCCACGAGCATCGACGAGCCGATGATCACGAAGTCCGAATAGATGACGATCTTGCCGTAGCTGATCGTGCGGTACTTGTTGATAATCATGGCGGCGATGTCCGTGCCGCCCGTCGAGCCGCCCTGCATGAAGCATATCGCCACGCCGATACCCGCCAGGATGCCGCCCAGGATCACCGAAAGGATCCGTTCCAGATGGAGGAAATCCCCCTCGGGCAGCACCGACTGCCAGAAATTCAGCCCCAGCGATATGACGCATACGCAGAACACGGTCTTCACGCCGAAGTTCCATCCGATGATGAACCCCGCCACGAGCAGCAGCACGCCGTTGATCAAGAAAGCCATCGTACCGATCTGGATACTTATGCCGGCCCAATGTTCCACGGCATGGCACAGCACGCGCGAAAGGCCCGTGGCACCGCCTCCGGTACCGTCGGCGGGCATGATGCATCCGATCCATGCAAAAGAGTACAGCATCATGCCGACCGTCATCAGGAAGTACTCCTTGAAGGTTTTCAGCACCTGCTCCATAGTGATGGGTTTCATAGCGACGGGTATTAGTGATTCGAGCACAAAGGTATAAAAATTTCGCCTTGGTATGCACCGCGCTCCTCCAATCTTTTTTCGAGCATCGCCAGCAGGGTTTCGTTGCGGATCAATCCCCAGTTGCGGCCGTAATGGTAGCGGGGCGGCGCCTCGCTGGCAAAGCGTTCGACGACCAGGTCGGGCCTCAGCCGCCGCAGTATCTCGACGAACAGGTCGATGTACTGGCCGACCTCCCAGAAACGGAACCTGCGGGGGTCGGCATCGTACTGGGCGGCCATCGGCGTGCCGCGGAAAACCTGCAGCTGGTGGAATTTCACCGTCGTGAGCGGCAGTGAATTGATCGTTGCGACCTGTTCCAACAGCATTTCGTCGGTCTCGCCCGGCAGCCCGAGGATGAAATGCGCCCCCACGTGCAACCCCCTTTCGGCGGCCATCTCCACGGCCCTGCGCGCGCAGGCGAAGTCGTGGCCGCGGTTCACGGCGCGCAGCGTCTCGTCGCAGGTCGATTCGATGCCGAATTCGACCGCCACGTAACGGTCGCGCGCTATCTCCGCCAGATAATCGAGCTTCTCGGCGTCCACGCAGTCGGGGCGCGTCCCGATGACGATACCCGCCACGCCGGGATATGCGAGCGCCTCGCCGTAGAGCGCCCTGAGCCTTTCGAGCGGGGCGTAGGTATTCGAAAAAGACTGGAAATAGACCAGGTAGCGCGACGCCGCACGGTAGCGCCTGCCGTGGAATTCGATCCCCTCGGCGATCTGCCGCCCGATGCTTTTGGCCGGTATGCAGTACGAGGGAGTGAACGCCCCGTTGTTACAGAACGTACATCCTCCCTCGCCTATCTTCCCGTCGCGGTTGGGACATGTGAACCCGGCATCGACCGAGATTTTCTGCACCCGCCCGCCGAACGTGCGGCGGAAATACCCCGAATAGGAGTTGAACCGCCTGTGGTCGCCCCACGCATACATGCCTATAACCCCCAGTCGGAAGCGTTATAGGTATCCTTCGGCGCATTGGGCACGTTGGCGAAGAAGGTAAACCCGGTAAGCTCTTCGATCTCCTTCACCGACCGCATGTCCCCGGCCTGCGGATCGTGCCCTTTCCCCATGGCATGGCTCATCACGAAAGCCGCACACTGCAATTCATCGGCGGCACAGTTCAGCACGGATTTATTCGTATTCCCCTTCTTGGTGCGCAGGCAAAGCGTATAGAACATCGTCGGCACATCGGTGGTGATGTTCCCGAAGCTCGTGCTGCGCTGCGGGGCGCTGTTCCCGTAGGAATCCGTCCACTTGTCATAATAAGCCCCGACCACCACATAGAGCGTATCGGCGCACCAGTAGTCGTCGATCTTGTCCTCGAGGTTGTTCCACGCACCGTCGCCGGTGTTGAACGTCGAGCCGTGCTGCGCCGCGATATTGGTGTAATACGACACCTGCTTGTTCATGCCGCTCGTCCGCGAACGCTCGTGGTTGCCCAGCATATGCCCGCGGTTGTAGGGCGAGCCCATCGAAGCCTTCGAGCCCGAAGGCTGGATAGAGGACGGGATAACCGGATCGGGGCCGTAATTGCGGTTGCCCGAACTGCCGACATAACAATTATGGACAGGAGCCGCCACCCATACCGGACTGTGGTGCTCGGCACTGTAACATACCGTAAAGTTCCGGGCCTCATGCCCGTCGACTTTAAAATCGGGGCAAATATGGTAGGCATAATGATAATCGCCGTTGTCCGCCTCGACCGGCAGCTCCGCCCAGCCCGCGTATTTCGTCCTGCCATCCCCGCCGCCGGCCGCGGATGTGGCGAACGTCCCGACGGTGCTTCCGAAGGTCTCCCCGCCGACCACGACGCACAGCCGGAATTTATACTTCGTCGAAGCGCTCAGGCCCGTGAGCGTGGCGCTCTTGGCGCCGGGTTCGGTCGTGACCGCCACGCGCTGCCCGTCGTCCGACGTCGTCGTCCCGTAGAGGAAATAAGCCTCGGATACCTCTTTGCCGCCCGTATAGTCGAACGTGCAGGAGACGGTCGCCGAAGAGGCCGTCACCTGCGAACACTCCGGCACCCCGAACCTCGGATCGTCCGGCAACACCGGGTCTACCCCTGTTTTGACGACGACCGGCTTGCTCTGCATCCGGCCTCCGCTCCCCATGTCCACAAAGGCGTAGATCAGGTACGACGTCTCGGCATCGAGCCCCGTCAGGCGGCAGGACATCACCTGCCCGTCGACCGTCACGTCGGTCGTCTCCGTGAAACTCCCCGTATTGTCGGAGCGGATCGGCGCATAGGCGAATCCCGCCTGCGCCGAGGAAAGCACGCCGTCGCCGAATTTCGTCCGGCACGACACCTCCACGGTCGTCCCCGAGACCCCGGCCTCGGGCGCGAAGAACCATTTGTTCTCCTTTCCGGTCTCCTCGTCGTTGCAGGAGGCGAAAAACGCCGCCATCCCCGCACACAAAACTACTAAAAATCTCTTCATGCTATTTTTTGGTTAACAATCCCTCATTTTCGAATCGATCCAGATGGTTACCGGGCCGTCGTTCACCAGCGCCACCTGCATGTCGGCGCCGAATTCGCCCGTCATCACCTCCCGCCCCAGGAGCTCCGCGACACGCGCCGCGAAGCGTTCGTACATCGGGCGCGAAACCGCCTCGGGCGCCGCCTTGATATAGGACGGTCGGTTACCCTTGCGCGTCGAGGCCAGCAGGGTGAACTGGCTCACGACCAGCACCTGGCCGCCGGCCTGCCTCACATCGAGGTTCATCACCCCCTGTGCGTCGTCGAAGATCCGCAGGCGGACGAGCTTGCCCGCCAGGTACTCGGCATCCTCGTCCGTATCGTCCGCACCCACGCCGAGCAGTACCAGCAGCCCTGCCCCGATCTGCGACCGCAGCTGGCCGCCGATCGTGACGGAAGCGTTCTTCACTCGTTGTATCAGTATGCGCATATCCCGGGCAGTCAACGGTTTTCGAAATAAGCCCACAGGTTGTCGTCCGCAGGCACGGGCGCCGTGACCGCCACGGGCTCATGGCGCACGGGATGCTCGAATTCGACGCTCCGCGAGTGGAGCGAAATGCCGCCCCCGGGCAGCGAACGCCGGGCGCCGTATTTCAGGTCGCCGCGGATCGGGCACCCGATCTTCGACAGCTGGGCGCGTATCTGGTGGTGGCGCCCCGTCAGCAGCTCCACCTCCACGAGCGTATAGTGCGTCCCCGCGCCCAGCGTCGCATAGCGCAGCCGCGCCTGCTTGGCGTCGGCCTTCGGCGCATCGCAGGCGCGCGAACGGTTGGCACGTCCGTCACGCAGGATGTAGTGGCACAATTCGCCGCTCAGCGGATCGGGAGCCTGCTCGGTCAGCGCCCAGTATATCTTACGGATGCGTCCTTCGCGGATCATCTCGTTGAGCCGCGTGAGGGCCTTCGAGGTCTTGGCGAAGAGCACCGCGCCGCTCACCGGACGGTCGATCCGGTGCACCACGCCGAGGAATACCTCGCCGGGCTTCGCACCGCGGCGTTTGATAAAGGCTTTGATCTGGTCTTCGAGGGCACTCCCGCCCGACGGGTCGGGCTGCACCAAGTCTCCGCAGTGTTTGTTGACCACCAGCAGGTGGTTGTCTTCGTAGAGAATATCTTCCGGTGTAAACATGTTCGGGGTATTGAGTCTGACGGTTCCCTCTCACAGCACGAACGTGAAGGGCAGCAGCCGTGCCGCCGTATCCACGACGGTGGCCGTACCGTTTCCGCTCATGATGACCCGCATGGGCGAGCCCTGGCGGCGTTCGACGTCGACCATCACCTGCCGGCACTGGCCGCAGGGGTAGCACTCGCGCGCGGAGGGATTCGAAGCGATGGCCAGCGTCTCGATCGGGTCGTCGGCATAATTGGCCTGCGCGTAGAACATCAGCGAACGTTCGGCGCAAAGCCCCGCCGGATAGACCTCGCTCTCGAAATTGCTTCCGTAGAGGATCTTCCCGCTACGCAGGCGCGCCGCCGCCCCGACCTGGAAATGCGAATAGGGTGCGTGGGCGTTCTCCGTGGCCCGCTGGGCCTCCGCGACCAGTTTGCGGTCGGCATCCGGAAGCCCTTCGAGGGCCGCATAATGCTCATAGTTGAAACAGAACTGCTTTTCCATAACTCCTCCTGTTTTTAGGGGCAAAGTAAACAAAGATAATATAAATTTCGCAATCGTCCAACAACCGGGGTGTTTTTCCCGCCGCGGAGTGCATCTCCGGGGACGACGAAGAGGATGCCCCTCGGGGACACCCTCTTCGACATACGCTGCCGGACGGCTATTCCAGCACGAATTTCGCCTGGACGTTGTACTGCAGCTTGATCGTCTTGAAGTCGAGCGGCTCGTCCGCTGCGGCATCCTCGGCCATACCAGCCGCCTTGGCGCTGCGCATCACGGCCATGTTGTCGTAAAAGACAGGCATCACGTTGTTGTTCGAATCGTAGATGTAGAAGCATTTGCCGACACTCTGCCCGATGGCCTGGGCCAGCGTCTGCGCGCTCTGCTTGGCGTTCTGCATGGCCTCCACACGCACCTGTTCCTTATACTGGTCGATCTTCGAATGCGACACCTTCAGGATCGAGACATTCGAAATCCCCAGGTTGTCCAACGCCTGCCACACCTTCGAGACCTCGGCCGCCGACCCCAGCTGCAACTGGTACTTGGCCGTCGCCACCGACGTGTTCTTCTTGAAGAACTCGCTCGACAGGTTTGCCACCTTGAGCTGCTTCTCGACGTTCACGCCGAGCCGCTTGAGCGCCGCGATCATGTCGCGCTGCTGGCTCTCGACCGAAATCTTGCCTTTCGAGTCGCGTTCGTTGATGATGACCGAGAGGTAGAACTCGTCGGGCATGATCTCCTTCTCGGCGCGCCCATTGACCTGAATATAGCTGGGGAATGCCTCCTGCACCTGTGCCGCCGCGGGAAGCGCCATCAGCGCCACCGCCGCAATTAAAATCAGTTTTTTCATGTTTTCCGTTTTTTAGGTAACTGTCTTACAAATAAAACGCCAAAACCGCAGGATACTGCATCGCCCCGGTCTGTTTTTCCGGACGCGGCTCCCTGCGCGGCATTAATAAAAACGCCGCACGCCTGCTTTTATTGCCATTTCGGTTTCTCCGCCCGGACGAAAAAGATCCCGGGAGCGGCTTCCGGGTCACCTCCTCACCAGCTTTACCACGTTCTCGACATGGTGCGTATGGGGAAACATGTCCACGGGCTGCACGGCCTCGACGCGATAATCGGCGTCGAGCAGCGCCAGGTCGCGCGCCTGCGTAGCCGGGTTGCAGCTCACATAGACGATCCTCTCGGGCGCGGCACGCAGGATCACCCCGATGACCGGTTCGTCGACGCCCGCACGCGGCGGGTCGAGGATGACGACGTCGGGGCGGCCGTTGGCAGCCACGAATTCGTCGCTGAGCACCTGCTTCATGTCGCCCGCATAGAAAGCCGTATTGCCGATGCCGTTGATTTCGGAATTGATTTTCGCGTCGGCGATCGCCTCGGGCACATACTCGATGCCCACCACGCGGCGGCAGTGCGCGGCGCAGAAATTGGCGATGGTGCCCGTGCCGGTATAAAGGTCGTAGAGCACGTCTTCGGGTTTCAGGTCTGCGAACTCGCGCGCCACCTTGTAGAGCTCGTAGGCCTGTTCGGAATTGGTCTGGTAGAACGACTTGGGGCCCACCTTGAAACGCAGCCCCTCCATCTCCTCGACGATATGGTCTTTGCCCTTGTAGCACACCGGATCGAGGTCGCCCACCGAATCGTTAAGCTTCGTATTGACGATGTAGCACAGCGAGGTGATCTGCGGGAATGCGGCCGCCAGATGGTCGAGCAGCGCCGCGATCCGTTCGCGGTCGTCCGCACCGAAGACCACGGTCACCATCACTTCGCCCGTCGAGGCCGTGCGGACGATCATGTTGCGCATCAGCCCCGTATGCTCGCGGGCATTGTGGAACGTATAGCCGTTCTCGACGCAGAAACGTTTGGTCTCCATCCGGATGTCGTTCGACGGGTCGGGCTGCAGCCAGCATTTGCGGATGTCGAGCACCTTGTCGAACATGCCGGGGATATGGAACCCCAGCGCGGGCGCGGCGCCGATATCCGCACCGCCCTCGACCTCCTCGCGCGTCAGCCAGCGGCGGTCGGCGAAGGTGAACTCGAGTTTGTTGCGGTAGAACTGCGTCCGGGCCGACCCCAGGCACGGGGCGATTTCGGGCAGGGCGATCTTGCCGATGCGGGCCAGCTGGTCGCGCACCTGCCCGGTTTTGAAGCGCAGCTGCTCCTCGTAGGGAAGGTTCTGCCACTTGCAGCCGCCGCAGACGCCGAAATGCTCACAGAAGGCCTCGGCGCGCAGGGGCGATTTCTTCACATAGCGGACGACGAATCCCTCCATGAACCGGCGGCGTTTGGAGCGTATCTGCACATCCACCACGTCGCCCGGCACGGTCAGCGGCACGAACACCACCACGTCGTTCCAGCGTCCCATCGCCTTGCCTTCGGCGGCGAGCGTCGTTATTTCGAGCCCCTCGATCAGGGGGTAATTTGCTTTTTTTCGGGCCATAATCCTGATTTTGCCGCAAAGATAGTGCAAGCCGAGCGCAGATGCAAGCTCTGCTTGCAATATGCCGAGGCGCCGCCTGTCTGAGCAGAAATCCCTTTGCCGCAGAGATAAATCCAGAGCGGGAAACACGCCGTCACGCGCCCTTTTCCCTCTTCCTGCGACCCCGCTCGCGCACGCCGCCCAGCCAGAATCCCAGGGCGAACGGCCCGCCGATGAGCACCACGAGCGCCAGCACCACATACAGCAGCACTTTGCCGACCAGTCCCGGCACGGCGTCGAGTGCCCTCTGCACCACGCCGTCGGCCGACTCGCGCAGCTGGTCGACCAGCGCCTGCCGCTCGGCGGTCACATACCGCTGCAGCTCGTCGCGCTGGCGGTCGAAGTTGGCGAAGGCGTTGTCGAGGCTGTAATTCATCGTATATATCAGCTGCGTAACCTGCTTGTTGAGCTCCTCCAGCACCTTGTCCGAAATTTCGGGCAGGTGCTCCGCGACGACCACGATCCGGGTGAAATTGCGTTCCAGCGAGTCGAGGCGGGCCCCCACCTCCAGGCGCATACTGTCCTGCTGCAACTGCATCGCGATCAGATCCTTCGACCAGCCGACGCTGTTGGCCAGCTGCTGCGTCTGGCCGCTCACGCGGTCGTTGACGTCGGCCAGCACTTCGGCGATCGACCCCGTGGCATAGGCATGCTCGATGCCGTTCGCACGCAGGAATTCGATCCATGCGAGGGTCGTATTCGAACCCTCCATCTCCCCGTCGGCGGGGTTCTCGCGTACATAATCCCCCACGAACCGCCAGCACCTGCCGCGCCAGGCGTGCCGCCCGGCGGTCGAGCCGTGCGGCGGCATCGCGTGCCAGGTCGCTCTGCGCCCCGAACAGCAGCGAGTCGGGCGCAGCCGCAAAACCTTCGTCCATGCGCCGGCAGAGTATCCACATGTCGGCCAGCGCCACGTCGGGAATACCCTGCATGGCGGCCGAAACCCCGGCCCGCGTGGCACGTATCTTCCACCTCACGGCCGCCACACGCGTCGCGATGTCGGGCGCCGCGGCGGCGATCGAGTCGGCCGTACGCGACACCTCCGAAGCCATGTCGTAATAGAAACCGCGTGTCATGGTGCGGATATTCATCTCCTCCTTCGACAGCGGATCCCCCGTGGCCACGGCCACCTTCAGCAGCGAACACCCCGTGAGCGCCAACGCGGCGAACAAGGCTGCCGCAGCCATGCAAAGCGTATATCTGTTCATTTTCATACCCGTCCTCCCCGCAACTACCGATCCATTCTCCGCTCCATTTCCCGGATATAACGCACCGCGACGAAATGCCCGGCCTGCGGCATGTTACCGTGGTCGAAGCCGTCGAACTCGCAGATCCGCACGTCGGGATGCCCCGCCACGCGCATCATGCGCCAGAAGTAGGCGTTCTCCTCGTAGCGCCCCAGCATCTCCCGCTCGCGGTCGCCCGAAAGGATCAGCATCGGGCGGCAGTCGGGGCGCACGTAGCTCAGCGGCGCCATGTCGTCCACCAGCGGCTGCGTATCGGGTAGCCCCAGTTCACGGCGCCGTTCGAAATGCGTCACCACCTGCCCGCTGTAGGGGATCAGCGCCACGAACGCCGTATCGGGGTCGATGCCGTAAGGCTCCAGCCAGCGCTTGTCCAGCCCGATCATCGACGTGAGGTAACCCCCTGCCGAATGCCCGGCCACGAACACCCGCCCGGGGTCGCCGCCGTACGAGGCGATGTGCTTCACCACCCATGCCGCCGCTGCGGCCGCATCGTCCACGCAGTCGGCGACCTTCACCGTCGGCGAGAGGCGGTACTCCACGCCCACCACGGCCAGACCCTTGTCTTTCAATGCCTCGGGGATCTCGCGCCGTCCGCCCGTCAGCCCGCCGCCGTGGTACCACACCACGGTCGAAAAGCCGGTTTTTCCGACCGGATAATAAATATCCAGCCGGCACATCGTGTCGATGTTCCCATCGCCCGCGGCATCGCGGTAGGCAATGTCCTTCACCGTCTTATAGGCGCCTTCCTGCGCCACCGCCCCCGTGCCGCACACGGCCAGCACGAAGAACAAAGTAACCAATCGTTTCATCCAAGAGAGTTTATTCGGGTCATAAAGATAGGTAAAAATCCCGCAAAAAGCACTATATTTGCAGGAAATATACTCCGCTCAGACAGGCAGACAGCCGGCATCCGGCCCGCACTGTCTTTCCGGAAACAGGAACCGCAAAAAAACGCCAGCACCATGAAAATAGCCTGCCTGCAATTCAATCCTATCCAGGAAAACACCTATGTCGTCTGGGACGACACGCTCGAAGCCGTCGTCATCGACGCCGGCAACAGCAACCCGCGCGAGGACGCCGCGCTCGACAATTTCATCGCCGAACACGGGCTCCGACCCGTCCTGGCGGCCAACACCCACGGCCACTTCGACCACACGCTGGGCGTCGCCCACCTCAAAAAACGCTACGGCATCCCGTTCGCCATGTCGCTCAAGGACGCCTTCCTGCTGGACAACGCCTCGACCAGCGGCAGCATCTTCGGCGTGCCCGTCGGCGAGATGCCCTCGGTGGACACCGACCTCGACACGACGCCCGAAATCCGTTTCGGGCACACCGTCCTGCGCGTGCTCCGCACGCCCGGCCATACGCCCGGCCATGTCGCGCTCTACGAACCGCAGTCCAAATCGCTCTTCACGGGCGACACGCTCTTCCGCGAGTCGATCGGGCGCACCGACCTGCCCGGAGGCGACTATTCGTGGATCATGCGCTCGATCCTCGACTCGCTGATTCCGCTGGGCGAGGAGGTGCACATCTATCCCGGCCACGGTCCCGAGTCGACGATCGGCCACGAAACGCTCTACAACCCCTTCATCGTCGAGGTGCTGAACGAGGAGATCAACTACCGGAACTAAAAATTAAAAATTGAAATTGGGGAAATTCATCCATAAGATTCTCTACCGCACCCTGCCGTTAGAAGGCTACCTGCGCGCCGTGAGCCGGCTGTTCTTCCTCTGGCAGCGGCTGGGCATCGGACGCGAGGCCCCTGCCACGGAGTACGTCTACCACCTGCCGAAGCTGGTCCGCGCGGGCGACACATGCATCGACATCGGCGCCAACCTCGGCTACTACGCCCGCACGATCTCCCGCCTCGCAGGCCCCGCGGGCAAGGTCTACGCCGTGGAACCGGTGGCCCCGATCCGCAAGGTGCTGAGCCGCAACCTCCGCCGCTGCGCCAACACCGAAATACTTCCCTACGCCCTGGGCACGGAGTCGAAACCCATCGTGATGGCCAACGACTCGGCGCGCGAGACGGGCTACTTCGGCACGGGGCAGAACTTCGTAAACGACGCCGGCGGCCGAGCCGACGTGGAGTTCACGGCCCAGATGCGCCGCGGCAGCGAACTGTTCGGCAAACTGGAGCGCCTCGACTTCATCAAATGCGACATCGAGGGTTACGAGGTCATCGTGATGCGGGAAATGCGCCCCCTGCTGGAGCGTCACCGCCCCACGGTGCTGATCGAAACGGGCGGCGAAAACCGCCCGCAGATCGTCGCGCTCTTCACCGAACTGGGCTACACGGGTTACACGCTCGACCGCGGACGGGAGATCCCGCTGACGGACGACTCGTCGAAAGACATCATCTTCCGCCCCGGAAACTGACTATGAATGGTAATTATATTTTGCTCCGAGGGTCGGAAGCTCCGATTTTGCCGCACAGCGGCACCAAGCCCTTCCCCGAGGGAAGGGTTTGGGATGGGGTCAGACTTGCAAACGGCGTCGAAGACGACGAATACGGCGGTCGGGAACCAGAATCAGAGCAGAATAACAACTTGATTACTTATGAATTATGAATCGCCATGCGCATTGACATCATCACCTCGGTTCCCGAACTCCTGACCTCGCCGCTCAACGAGTCGATTCTCAAGCGGGCGCAGGACAAAGGGCTGGTCGAAATCGTCGTCCACAACCTGCACGACTATGCCCACGACCGCCGCAAGACCACCGACGACTATCCGTTCGGCGGCGAGGCGGGAATGGTTATGAAGTGCGAACCGGTCTTCGAACTGGTCGAGAAGCTCCAGTCGGAACGGCCGTACGACGAAATCATCTACACCTCGCCCGACGGCATCCGCTACGACCAGCACGAGGCCAACCGCCTCTCGACACTGGAAAACATCATCATCCTCTGCGGCCATTACAAGGGTATCGACCACCGCATCCGCGAGCACCTCGTAACGCGCGAGATCTCGATCGGCGACTACGTGCTGACGGGCGGCGAGCTGGCGGCCTGCATCATCGCCGACTCGGTCGTGCGGATCATCCCCGGGGCCATCGGCGACGAGGCGTCGGCCCTCACGGACTCGTTCCAGGACAACCTGCTGGCTCCCCCGGTCTACACGCGGCCGGCGGAGTTCCGCGGCTGGCGGGTCCCCGACGTGCTGCTGTCGGGCAACTTCGCCGAGATCGCCAAATGGCAGGACAACGAGGCCTACGAACGCACCAAGCGCCTGCGCCCCGACCTGCTCAACGAATAGCAGCCCCCTTACGCTCCCGCACTTTTTGATTTTAGAGGAGCGGATTTTGACATAACGAAGGCCGACGCAGAAGGGACATACCAGTGTATTTCCCTTTTGCGAAGGACGAGGCAGGGCAAAAGGCGCCCTATAAAATCGAAAAGATGAAATACTACCTCATCGCCGGGGAGCCTTCGGGCGACCTGCACGGCGCAAACCTGATCCGAGGGCTGCAAAAAGCCGATCCCGGGGCGGAATTCCGCTTCTGGGGCGGGGACTGCATGGCCGCGGCGGGCGGCGCGGAGAACCAGCGCAAACACTACCGGGAGACCTCGTTCTTCGGCATCGTGCAGGTGCTGAAGAACCTCGGGACCATCCGGCGGCAGATGCGGGAGTGTCAGGCCGACGTGGCGGAGTTCGCCCCCGACGTGCTGATTCTGGTGGACTATCCGGGATTCAACATGAAGATGGCCCGCTGGGCCAAAGAGCACGGCATCCGCACCTTCTATTACATCGCCCCGAAGGTCTGGGCGTGGCGCGAATGGCGGGTGAAGGCGATCCGCAGATACGTCGACCGGCTCTTCATCATCTTCCCCTTCGAGCGCACCTATTTCCCGAAACACGGCATCACGCCCGTTTTCGAGGGCAACCCGCTCGTCGACGCCATCGAGGCCCGGCGGACGACGCTCCCGACGCCCGAGGAGTTCCGCCGCCGCAACTCCCTCGACCAACGCCCGATCGTCGCCCTGCTGGCCGGCAGCCGCCGGAACGAGATCCGCGACAACCTGCCGCTGATGGCCGCGCTGTCGCGAAAATTCCCCGAGCGCCAGTTCGTGGTGGCGGGCGTCGCATGGCTCGACCGGGCGCTTTACGAACAATACACAGCCGGAAGCGACATCCGCTACGTCTGCGACCAGACCTACGAGACGCTTGCGGCGGCCGAGGCGGCCGTGGTGACGTCGGGCACGGCGACGCTCGAAACGGCCCTGCTGGGCATTCCCGAAGTGGTGGTCTACCGCACGGTGTGGTGGCAGGTCTGGCTGCGGCCCTACGTGCTGAAGGTCCCCTGGGTGTCGCTCGTGAACCTGAACCTGGGGCGCGAGGCCGTCGCCGAGATCATCCAGTCGGATTTCTCGGTCGACCGCGCCGAACGCGAGCTGCGGGCGATCCTGCGCGGCGGCAGCAAGCGCGGAAAGATGCTCGCCGACTTCGGCGAACTGAAAACGATCATCGGAGGCCCGGGAGCCAGCGAACGGTTTGCGGCACGGATGGTCGCAGAACTACACGCACAGAAAATAAAATAGCTTCCGATGAACGACCCGCTCGCTCCTCTGCTCGCCGGAGCATTTGTAATCGTATGCGGCCTGCTGGTCAAACGGTTCCCGATGCTGATCTCGGGTTACAACACCCTGCCGAAGGAGAAACGCAAAAACGTCGACATCGACGGTCTTTCGTCGTTCATGCGACGACACCTGGTGATAATCGGAGGTTTATTGATTTTATTTACAACAATACTCGAACTGACCGGCCAACAGGAGGCTTTTTCCATAATCCTCGCTGTCTACCTGCCGGTTTACGTGATCTGGATGGTGGTCCGGGCACAGCGCTACGACCACAATAAATAAGGAGAGAGCATGAAAATCATCTGCATAGGCCGCAACTACGCCGAACATGCCGCCGAGTTGCACGAACAGCTCAACGACAGCGGGAAACTCCCCGAGGAACCGATGTTCTTCCTCAAGCCCGACACGGCGCTGCTGCGCAACAACGACCCGTTTTACATCCCGTCGTTCTCGCAGGAGGTGCACTACGAATGCGAACTGGTGGTGCGGATCAACCGCGTGGGCAAGGCCATCGCCGAGCGTTTCGCCCACCGCTATTACGACGAGGTGGGACTGGGCATCGACTTCACGGCCCGCGACCTCCAGCGGCGGGCCATCGCCGAGGGGCTTCCGTGGGAGAGCTGCAAGGCTTTCGACCGCTCGGCGGCAATCTCGCCGGAATTCGTCTCCTTGCAGGAGCTGGGCGGCGACGTGCAGCGGCTGCACTTCACGCTCGACGTGAACGGGGAGCGCCGCCAGAGAGGCGACACGGCGGAAATGCTCTTCACGGTCGACCGGATCATCGCCACGGTGTCGCGATACATGACCCTGCGCATGGGCGACCTGCTCTACACCGGAACGCCAGCCGGCGTGGGCCCCGTCCGCCCCGGCGACACACTGCGCGCTGCGCTCGAAGGACGCGAACTGTTAAATTTCGACATCAGATGAACCTTGAAAAACGATTGTTCCGAAATCGAAAAAAAGCAGAACCGCTCCGTAAAACTTTTCACCTTTCACCTTTAATTTTTCACCTTTATACATGCTGCTCAACGACAAACTCAAACCCTACCGCCTGCTGCTGGCGTCGCAGTCGCCGCGGCGGCGGGAGCTGATGACCGGCTGCGGGTTGCCCTACGAGCTGGCCGAAAAATTCGACTGCGAGGAGACCTATCCCGACGACCTTCCGCTTATCGGCGTTTCGGAGTACCTCTCGACGCTCAAAAGCGAAGCCTATCCGGTTCCGTTGCTCGAAAACGACATCCTGCTCACGGCCGACACCGTTGTGCTGGCCGGCGGCGAATTCCGGATGACGGCCGAAGGCTCGACATGGCACGGAGGGAAGATTCTCGGCAAACCCCGCGACCGCGACGACGCCCGCCGCATGCTGAAAATCCTGTCGGGCGCGCATCATCTGGTCACAACCGGCGTCACCCTGCGCTCCGCCGCGCGGATGACCCACTTCACTTCGCTGACCTATGTCTGGTTCCGCACGCTCACCGACGAGGAGATCGCCTACTATGTCGACACCTTCCAACCCTTCGACAAAGCCGGGGCATACGGCATTCAGGAGTGGATCGGCTACGCCGCCATCGAGCGCATCGAAGGCTCGTTCTACAACGTCATGGGACTTCCCGTCCAGAAAGTATACACCGAATTAGATAAATTTTTGAATCCATGAAACGCACCCTGCTGACCCTGCTCGCCGCCCTTGCCCTCCTGCCTGCGCTGGCCGACGAGGGCATGTGGCTCCCGAGCCTGATCTCCGAACGCATCGACGACATGCGTGCAAAAGGCTTCCGCCTCACGGCCGAAGACATCTACTCGATCAACAAGGCCTCGATGAAAGACGCCGTCGTACTTTTCAACGGCGGCTGTACGGGCGAACTCATTTCGCCCGAAGGCCTGCTGCTCACCAACCACCACTGCGGCTACGACGCCATCCAGAAACATTCGACCGTCGAGCACGACTACCTGACCAACGGTTTCTGGGCCATGTCGCGGGCCGAGGAGCTGCCCAACGAAAAACTCTGGGTCCGCTTCCTCGTCCGCATGGAGGAGGTGACCGACCGGATCGCCGCGGGCGAGACGGCCGCGCAGATCGTCGAAAAAGCCAAGGCCGAAGGCACGGGCTACAAAGCCTCGGTCGAACAGATGTACTACGGCAACCAGCAGTTCCTGTTCGTCTACGAGCAGTTCGACGACGTGCGCCTGGTGGCCGCGCCGCCCTCGTCGATCGGCAAGTTCGGCGGCGACACCGACAACTGGATCTGGCCCCGCCACACGGGCGATTTCTCGATGTTCCGCGTCTACGCTTCGAAGGACAACCGTCCGGCGGCCTACTCGCCCCAGAACGTCCCCTACCGTCCGAAAAAACACTTCAGCATATCCACGAAAGGGGTTAAAGAGGGCGATTTCACGATGATCTACGGTTTCCCGGGCAACACGCAGGAGTACATCCTCTCCGACGCCGTGGCCTACATCGCCGAGCGTTCCGACCCGGCCAAGATCGCCATCCGCACGGGCCGTCTCGACATCATCACCAAAGCGCAGGAGTCCGACCCCGCGCTGCGCATCCACTACGCCGCCAAGCACGCCTCGATCGCCAACGCCTGGAAAAAATGGCAGGGCGAAGCGCTGGGCATCGACCGCCGCGGAACCGTCGCAGCGAAATTCGATTACGAGACGCAGTTCGGACTGTGGTCCGTGGGACGTCCCGAATACGCCGGCGTAGTGATGGGCCTGCGCGCCGAGTACGACCGGATCATGGACGCCTATTTCGCTTACGAAATCACGCGCGAAACGCTCTCGACGCTGCCGGCAGCCTACACCCCCGAAGAACGGGCCGAAGAGTGCTTCGCCCGGCGCAAGTTCGCCGAGCAGGCGCTCTGGCGCCATGCGTTCCGCGAATACGGCCGTTGCCCGAAGGTTTACCGCACGCCCTCCTACGCCGAAGGCATGGCCCGTTACAAATCGCCGGAAGCCTACGCCGACGCCCTTTTCGAGGCCGTATGGGAAGGCTCCGACAGCGTGGCCATGCAACCCGCAGTCAGACTGCGCGAAGAGACCAAACGTATGCTCGACCACATCTCGTGGATGCTGGGAACCAAGTCGCTGCGCAACCTCAACAGCAAAATCCTCAACGAACTTTATACTACTTATATAAAAGGGCTGCGCGAATGGGACCGCGAGCGGGCCTTCTATCCCGACGCCAACCTGACGCTCCGCGTGGCCTACGGCTCCGTGGCCGGATACGAGTACGCCGACGGCGAATACCACAAACCGCAGACGACGCTCGACGGCATCATCGCCAAGGACAATCCCGAAATTTACGACTACGACATTCCGCAGTCGCTGCGCGACCTCTACGCATCGAAGAACTACGGCCGCTGGGGCACGGTGATCGACGGCCGCAGGACCGTGCCGGTCTGCTTCCTGGCGACGAACCACACCACGGGCGGCAATTCGGGATCGCCGGTGCTGAACGCCGGGGGCGAACTCATCGGCATCAATTTCGACCGCACGTGGCGTTCGACGATGAGCGACATCGCCTTCGACCCTGCGATCTGCCGCAACATCGCCGTGGACATCCGCTACGTGCTGTTCATCATCGACAAGTACGCGGGCGCAGGATGGCTGCTCGACGAGCTGGTGTTCGAATAACGATTCCGACCGCCGATAATTAAGAAATATGCCCCGGCACAGTCCGGGGTATATTTTTTACCCCGCTGTCTGATCCAGTCCGATTTTCTCCCGCGGTTTTTGTTTTGCTCTCTTATGGCGGGGCCCCCTTGTAGTTTGTAAACAAATAATGGGGCTTTGCTTTTTCTTTCCCTAAAAATTACTAATTTTGACAGAAATTAGTAATACTGTATATCTCAATATGGCAAAAGAGTTCAAGCGTTACCTCGTTACATCGGCTCTCCCCTATGCCAACGGCCCGGTGCATATCGGCCATCTGGCGGGAGTTTATATACCTTCGGATATTTACACGCGTTACCTGCGGCTGAAGGGCTGCGACGTGATTTCGGTCTGCGGATCGGACGAGCACGGCGTACCCATCACCATCAAGGCCCGCAAGGAGGGTGTGACCCCGCAGCAGATCGTGGATCGTTACCATAACCTGATCAAAAAGTCGTTCGAGGGGTTGGGAATGTCGTTCGATATCTATTCGCGGACATCGTCGGCGACCCATGCCGCGACCGCATCGGAATTTTTCCGCAAACTCTACGACGAAGGGAAATTCATCGAGAAAACCTCCATGCAGTATTACGACGAGGAGGCGCAGACGTTCCTTGCCGACCGTTATATCGTTGGCACTTGTCCCAAATGCGGGAACGAGCGTGCCTACGGCGACCAGTGCGAGAAATGCGGGTCTACCCTCTCGCCCGACGAGCTGATCGACCCGCATAGCGCCGTGTCGGGTTCGGTTCCGGTCAAAAGGGAGACGAAGCATTGGTATCTCCCGCTGGATCAATACGAAGGCTTCCTCCGCGAGTGGATACTCGATGGGCATAAGGAGTGGAAGACGAATGTCTACGGACAGTGCAAGAGCTGGCTCGACGGCGGATTGCAGCCCCGTGCCGTGAGCCGTGACCTCGACTGGGGCATCCCCGTGCCCGTGGAGGGTGCCGAAGGGAAGGTGCTCTATGTGTGGTTCGACGCTCCGATCGGTTACATATCCGCCACGAAAGACCTTACGCCCGATTGGGAAAAGTACTGGAAATCGGAAGACACCAAGATGGTGCATTTCATCGGCAAGGATAATATCGTGTTCCACTGCATCGTCTTCCCCTCGATGCTCAAGGCGCACGGGGGGTATATACTGCCTGAGAACGTGCCGGCCAACGAGTTCCTGAACCTCGAGGGCGATAAGATTTCGACCTCGCGCAACTGGGCGGTGTGGCTGCATGAATACCTGGAGGAGTTCCCCGGAAAGGAGGATGTATTGCGCTATGTGCTGTGTGCCAATGCCCCCGAAACCAAGGATAACGACTTTACATGGAAGGATTTCCAGGCCCGCAACAACAACGAGCTGGTCGCTGTGCTGGGAAATTTCGTCAACCGTGCGCTGGTGCTTACGCAGAAATATTACGGCGGCGAGGGTACTGCCTGCGGAGAGATGA
>ENA-OVGH01000949-OVGH01000949.1-human-gut-metagenome-genome-assembly--contig:-NODE-949-length-22376-cov-3.101743_pt1 | contig 22376 bp, 20 predicted proteins | sample MGYA00237770_ERZ505419 | MGnify/ENA primary metagenome ERZ505419 (study PRJEB26158, sample SAMN06016353) | human gut metagenome | biome: human gut; feature: ankylosing spondylitis patient; material...
AAAGAAGTGATAATATCGTTAAAGTATAATCTTTTTAATTTGCGAGTAATGCCGTTTTTTTTCCTTGCATTGTTGCCTCAGAAAATAAGATTTTTTATTATTTGTAGATATTCGGTATGAAGAGAATATTATTTTATGTATTTCGTGTGTGCGCATTTGTAAGCCGTCTTATTTTTCCTAAATGGTATATGCCATTGATTGTTAAGTCAAATAAGATAGTAGGGGTTGAATTTCTAGGTTTTCCGGAATATATTCATTATGATGCATTTTTGGATGCAAATCCAATTGGGGGGGGTAATTTAACTGTTGGTAATCAGTGTGTTATATCTACAAAGGTCGTGATTTTAACTCATGATTGGTCTTTTTTGGTTGGTATGAAAGCTATTGATGAAAAAAATTTTGATTATAATAAAATGGCATTCAAATCGGTTTCTATTGGCGATTACAGTTTTATTGGAGCAGGTGCTATTATATTACCGGGGACGATGATTGGGAAATATTGTATTATTGGAGCCGGGGCTGTTGTAAAAGGCCATATAGAAGATTACTCCATTATGATAGGTAATCCGGCTAAAAAGTATGCCGATACTCGACTATGGGCTGAGAGAGTAAATAAATATAGGCAATGAAAATCCTTATCGTCCATAATAATTACGGGAAGTATAGCGGGGAAGAGGCTGTTGTCGATAAGATGGCGGCTATGCTTACGTCTCACGGTCATGAGGTGGCGTTTTATCGCCGGACAACCGAGGGGGTAAGAGAATCGGCCGTTGGGAAGATAAAGGGATTCTTGTCGGGAATTTATTCACCGTCCGGAGTGCGAGGAATGCGGGATGCCTTGCGACGGGAACGTCCCGATGTGGTGAATGTGCACAATCTGTATCCGTTTATCAGTCCGGCTGCGCTTTTCGAGTGTAAAAAGGCCGGAGTTCCAGTCGTTATGACTATACATAATTTCCGATTGATTTGTCCCACGGGATTGTTTATGCGTGATGGTTTGCCGTGTGAAGTGTGTTTGGAGCGAGGTAATGAGTGGAGTTGTGTGCGATATAATTGCGAATGTAGTCGATTAAAATCGATTGGATATACCCTTCGCAATGTATATGCCCGTTGGACTGGGGCTTATCGAAAGAATGTAGCTGCGTTTGCTTGCATCACCGATTTTCAACGGCAGAAGTTGATCGCTGCCGGATATGATTCGGAGAAAATAGTAGTTATCCCTAATTTTTTACCTATGCCGAAGTTATATGAAAACGAAGTCGGTAAATATATAGCTTTTTGTGGACGCATCAGTAGAGAAAAAGGAGTTGATTTAATTTTAGAAGTAGCTCGTCGGAATCCTTATATATTGTTTAAGTTGGCAGGGGAAGTGAGGGATAAAGGACTTGTTGAAGATTTACCGTCTAATTGTGAATTAGTTGGATATTTGTCGGGTGAGTCTTTATCTCGATTTTATAGGGAGTCTGCTTTTTTCGTTATGGCGAGTAAGTGGTACGAAGGTTTCCCTATGGCTATTCTTGAAGCTGCTTGCTACGGCAAACCTACTATCGGGCCGGCTCATGGTGGTTTTACCGAGATTATCGGTCGGGGAGAGCAGGCGATAGGAGACTTGTTCGAGCCTAATAATCTAGATGATTTGGAGCGAAAAGTGGTATCGTTGTGGAACCGTCCCGACGAGATTGCCCGATTGGGTGAGAAGGCTTTCGAGAAACTGAAACGGGAATATTCGTCGGAAGTAATTTATCAAAAATGGGATAGTCTATTTCAAAAGTTAATATGAAACAATTATGCAAGAACAATTTAGGGGGGGGCAAAAATCGTGCCAAAATCGAATAATAGGGCTGGATTTAGTTCGAAGCTGTGCGATATTATTTGTGATAGCAGGCCATTTTTTTGTCTTGAATACTCCATTTAAAAATACAGATTTTGGAGGTTTTTCGATGTTTTTGCAGGCAATGTCCATTCCGTTATTTATGACGGGAGTTCCGTTATTTCTTCTGTTGACCGGTTATTTGAATATCAATAAAACGGTATCGAAACGGTATTATAAAGGCTGTATTCGGGTACTGGCTTCTTATTTTCTGTTTTCGCTCCTTACGATTTTGTTTCGTAAATATTATTTACAAGAGGATTTGACTTGGGCAAAATGGATTTTGAAGATATTCGATTTTTCGGCTATACCATATGCATGGTATATCGAGATGTGGATAGGATTGTTCCTCTTGACACCGTTCTTGAATATGTTGTATAAAGCAATACCTACTCGGTGGCAGAAACAGATTTTGATATTGACATTGTATGCGATGACGGCATTGCCCGATTTGTTGAATCGGTATGGGCTACATTTGGTTCCTGGATTCTGGGCTTCGTGCTATCCGTTGACATTTTTCTTTGCCGGCTCTTATATTCATGAGTATAAACCACGGTTTGAAAGTTGGAAGTTGTGGATTGTGATTTTGTTATTGTGTCTGATAAATCCTGTATTTAATTCATTGTTCGTACATAATCATACGCTTATTCAAATTGCGGGAGGCCCGTGGGGTGTATTTGGAACGGTTATTGCTATGGCATTTTTTCTGCTGTTTTATCAGACCGATTTCAAATTACCGGTATTGCGTAAAAGTTTGACAAAGATTTCGCTTTTGTCTCTCGATATGTATCTATGTTGTTATCTGTTCGACGCAATGGTTTATCCCTATTTCATGGAACACTATTTTGTGAATCAGTCGCAATTTGGGATCTATTTCTTTGTTATTGTTCCCATATTGTTTATTGGCTCATTCTTATTGGCTTGGGTGAAAGAGGGTACATTCTGTTTGGTGAAAAGGTTGATGTAAAAATTTGTACAGTTTTAATTTTTTCTATTTTCTTCTTAGTGAAATTACGAGAAGCCGGGACTTTTGAATCGTAAGCAAGAGGCATATTGTCGTAGATTGTATTTCAGTAAATATTTCTCTGCTTCTGTGATTCCCGTGTTTGGGAGGGGAGAATGGTGTGAAAAAGATTCGGAACGGTGGAGTAGATAGGGAATAACGAGGGATTATATTTCAAGTAGAGTAATACATTTACAAACCGAGTAAATAAGTCATCGATGGGCTCGGTCTGAAATCAAACAAGCGGGTAAGATTGTTTTATAGTCGGGATAGGGGAGTTCCGACAGTCACTTTATATATCAATTTTTATGGAGAATTATTTCAATATCAGGTATGAGTTTGATAAACGAGCTGTTTTACAGGCTATCGACGAAGCGTTGTTATTGGGGAAGCCGGGATATATATGTGTCTCGGACGGGGTTATTTTAAGTACGGTAAACCGGGACCCGGATTACAGACAGGTTGTAGATGGAGCGATGTTCTCTATTTGTGATAGTGGTTATGTACCCTTGTATTTGCGATGGATTTATGGTATAGAACGTCACCAGTATTGCGGAAGCGAGATTTTTATGGATATTGTCCATATGAAGCGATATAAAATGGCTTTTCTTGGAACGACGCAAGCGACTTTAAACGGGTTGCAAAATAACTTGTCGGAGATAGATCCACGAATTGCAAACATGTGGTTTTACTCATTACCTTATAAGAGAGTTGAAGAGTTTGACTATCAGGCTATTGCCGAGATGTTGGAAAAAGATGGCTCCGAGATTATTTGGATTGCATTGGGTGCTCCCAAGCAAGAGATATTTATGAGCAAATTAAAACCCTATTTGAAACGAGGGGTGATGATCGCTGTGGGAGCGGCATTCAAATTTTATAGCGGAACCGATGTGAACAGGGCTCCTTATTGGATGGTGCGGGCTCATTTGGAGTTTTTGCACCGAATTTATTGCGAACCGAAAAAGCAAATAGGGCGTTGCTCGATGATTGTGGAATCTCTGCCTAAATTGCTTTATCAAGAGTGGAATCGCAAGCGAAAACGTAAAAAATTGGCGGGAAAAACCGAGTGATTGATTCGAGGAAGTAGGCCGGTAGTGCCGAATTTGAAAATTTGACACTACATTTATCTTTTGTTATATTTATGGAATATAAGATGTGTTTTATCAAAAGGCCTAAGCGAGCTTAACTTTTTTGCTTTCGACTTTCACTATATTTGTAGAATATAGGATACGGTTCGGCATAGCCCATTCGGAAATGTGATTTCCGTTTGCCTTTGCAATCATCTTTCGCTATATTTGTAAAATGAAGGAATTGCTTCGGTAAGGAGCTCGAATAAGCTCGTTTTTTGCATTCGGCTATATTTTTATGATGACATTATAAATAGATGAAATAATCAATAAAAGCGAATAAATACAGTTATGAAAACAGCGCTAATTACCGGTATTACCGGGCAAGATGGGTCATTTCTTGCAGAATTTTTATTGGAAAAGGGATATGAGGTGCACGGAACGATTCGTCGGTCTTCGGTAGATTACCGTGAACGTATAGCCCATTTGGAAGGTCGGCCTCATTTCCATTTGCATTATGCCGATTTAGGAGACTCGATGAGTCTGATTCAGGTGGTCGGGAAAGTAAGACCCGATGAAATATATAATTTGGCAGCTCAAAGCCATGTACAAGTGTCATTCGATGCCCCGGAATTTACAGCCGATGTAGATGCCACTGGTGTGCTTCGCATTCTTGAAGCCGTTCGCCAATGTGGTTTGGCCGAAACTTGTCGCATTTATCAGGCTTCGACATCGGAGTTGTATGGTAAGGTAGAACAAGTTCCACAAAACGAACAGACTCCATTCCACCCGTACAGCCCTTATGCAGTGGCCAAGCTCTATGGATTTTGGATTGTCAAAGAGTATCGTGAGGCTTATAATATGTTTTGCTGTTCGGGTATCTTGTTTAACCATGAATCGGAACGTCGAGGGGAGACTTTTGTGACTCGTAAGATTACATTGGCCGCCGCTCGTATTGCACAAGGGAAACAAGAGAAGCTCTATTTGGGAAATCTTTCGTCGTTGCGGGATTGGGGATATGCCAAAGATTATGTAGAGTGTATGTGGCTTATTTTACAGAATGACAAACCCGAAGATTTTGTGATTGCTACCGGGGTACAGCATTCGGTGCGGGAGTTTTGTCAGTTGGCATTCCATCATGTAGGTATAGAATTGGATTTTGTAGGCGAAGGGGAGAATGAAAAGGGGATAGATCGGGCGACCGGAAAGGTCGTTGTCGAGGTTTCTCCTGATTTTTATCGTCCTACCGATGTGGTGAATTTGTGGGGGGACCCGACGAAAGCGAGGAAAGAGTTGGGGTGGAATCCCATGAAGACCTCTTTTGAAGAATTGGTGAAGATTATGGTCGATGCCGACATGGCAAAAGTGGCGGTTGAGAGAGCCGGAGACGAGATTCGCATGAACTTGGCTGAATATCTGGAAAAGGGTATTGTTAAATAAGAAAAGAATCGGTATGGAAAAGAGTGCCAAAATATATGTAGCCGGACATCACGGATTGGTGGGATCGGCTATTTGGAAGAATTTGCAGGAAAAGGGTTACACCCATTTGATAGGTCGTTCTCATAAAGAATTGGATTTGCTCGACGGGGTTGCTGTGAAGAGATTCTTTGACGAAGAGCAACCGGAGTATGTGATTCTGGCGGCCGCTCATGTGGGGGGAATTATGGCAAACAGTATCTATCGGGCAGATTTTATCTATCAAAACCTGCAAATACAGCAGAATGTCATCGGTGAAAGTTTCAGACATGGAGTAAAGAAATTGTTGTTCTTGGGCAGTACTTGCATTTATCCGCGTGATGCTCGACAGCCGATGAAAGAGGATGCATTGTTAACTTCTCCGTTGGAATATACGAACGAGCCGTATGCGATTGCCAAGATTGCCGGTTTGAAAATGTGTGAAAGTTTTAATTTGCAATATGGAACCAACTATATTGCTGTAATGCCTACTAACCTCTATGGCCCTAACGATAATTTCCATTTGGAGCGAAGCCATGTGTTGCCTGCTATGATTCGTAAAATACATTTGGGAAAATGTTTAATGATGGACGATTGGGGCGCTGTTCGTAAAGATTTATCATTGCGGCCAGTGGAGGGTATCGACGGAACCGCCACGACAGGAGCTATTCTCACGGTGTTGGGTAAGTATGGTATTTATCCCGATTATGTGGAATTGTGGGGGACCGGGAAACCGTTACGTGAGTTTTTGTGGAGCGAGGAGATGGCCGATGCTTCGGTATATATTCTCGAACATGTCGATTTCTCTGATGTGAAAGGTGATAACCCGGAAGTAAGGAATTGCCATATCAATATCGGAACAGGTAAAGAAATAACCATAGCTGCTTTGGCTCATCGGATACGGGAAGTTGTCGGTTATGAAGGAGAGATTCGGTTCAATGCCGATAAACCGGACGGGACCATGCGTAAATTGACCGATGTTTCCAAACTACATGCTTTGGGGTGGCATCATAAAATCGAGATAGAGGAGGGGGTACAAAAGATGTACGATTGGTATATCGCAGACCACACGGATTTGTTTCGTTAAGATAGTTCTACCCAACATATAAAAAAGCCCAGAAAGATTGAGTTCTTTCTGGGCTTTTTTATATTTGACTTTTACAGAATATGGCTTGGCTCAAAATAAAACGAATTTATTTTAAGCCCGCTTTCCGTAATGTTTTTTGTTGAAGATGGTTAGTCTGTCCAGCTCATTAACTTACGGAGAAATGGAGTCAGTTCGTCAGCCATTCGTTGTTGTTGTAAAAGGCTGGGATGCCAGCTTGCTCCGTATCCTAATTCTCCGGTTTGGGGAGTCATATCGAAACGATATACTTCGAGGTCTCCGGCTTTGTGAAGTGTATCGGAGAGTCGGTCGAGCGTATTTTTAACCAGAGACAACGACTCGCCATGAAGCATACAGCCTGTAAGCCACACGATTTTGGCTTTTGGATAATTATTGCGTACTGTTTTATGGAAAGCGAGATAGGCATTATACAAACGATCCGTATCATAACCGGGCGTGCTGGTATCATTTGTACCGAGGTTTATGCATACGACATCTGGGATATATCGGGAGAAGTCCCAAATTTCGGAGGAATCATTGAAAAGAGTTTGATTATACATGGCAGGCATACAATCTGGACTGCCTTCACGTGGCCCGTTATAATTTCGGTAGATACCTATTCCACTGCGAGCTATTGCAAAATGTTGGGCATGGAGGTTTCGGGCGGTGATTGCGGCGTAGGTGTAATAGTGATTTTCCGTTTCTTCGGTAAAGGGATCGGAGGCTTCAACACTCTCTATTCCATATCCGCATGTGATGGAATTACCGATAAATTCTATTTTGCGTTGTGGAAGATTGGGCGGGAATACCAAGTTTTTCCCTTTGTCAAGCAAGAAGCCTTTGAATTCCGGTTGACGATGAAAAGCCTCTATTACATTCATGATAGTCACGGTATGAACCGTATCGTTTAGTGCAGTGGCAAGGGTAACGATCGAGTCGGAGGGGGAATTGAATGAAATTTTGAAAGGGGCAGCATTGTCTATCTTTACCATAAAAAATCCACTCATGGGCTTGGCATACATTTTTAGAGATGTACCCCGGAATGAAGCCCGTATTTGAACTCCGGGATAATTGAAACGAATAGCATCCGGAGTTTTATGACTGATACGGCCTATGTATTGAATGTATCGGTGCGAGGGACTTATAAACTCTTCTTGCAAAGGAAGAGTTTTCGAGAAAGAGCTGAACCCTGTCCATAGCAGGGCGATAGCAAAGAAAAAAAGTTTTTTCATCGTTTTTTATGAGTATTATAAGGAGACAAAGATAATATTCTTTTGTAATTATTGCAATGGGTGAAATCGATAGAAATGCCTCCATTTTTATAAAAAGAAAGAGGTATCCTCACGGACACCCCGTCTGAAATTATAAACATCAAAAATAAAAGTTCTTTATAGAATTAGTTTAGTGTCGAAGGTCTGTTATATGTTATAGAAAATAGTTTACTGGTTTTGTCGCCGTTATTGGTCGATAAATTGGAACTTTCTGCATTGTATCTTACAACGACGTTAATATCTGTGTCACTCGGATATTGAGGTAATTTGAAAGAAATATAGTCCGAACTTTTGCTGTCTTTGATATTCCCTTTTTCATATATGAGAAAGAGAGTATCTGTTTTAGCCTCTGGATTGTATAATTTAGGTTGGACTAGCTTCAACGAACTAGGATCACCGTTTTCCACATCATGTTTGACATATGCAAAAGTCAATATCGTGTCGTCTTTGCGATAGCTTAGGAAAGGTTCTACACCATATAGGATGGGCAATGTGTCACTAGCAAAAGAGGATATAGAATTGTCGAATGTATAGCTTTTACAATCGAATTTATGTACTCCTGCAATTGTGGCATTGTATATGCCTTGCGCCAATTGGGTTCCCTGATTATCGAAATCGATGGTCGTAGTAGCTAATATTCTGTCGCCTACTTCTAACCTTTCACCTTGTAATTCTGCGCTTGTCGCATATAGGAAGTTCCTGTCGAAGTTTTATAGATACTGCCCGTAGAGTATACAGATAATGTATTTCCACCATCGCCTAAACAGCCGGATAATGATAAAACGCCACAGAGCAAAATTAGAATAGATACAAGTTTCAATGTGTTCATTATTTTTTTGTTCTTAGTTTATAAAAGTTATTTGTTTAAAAGCCAGTTCTTATTCCCAACGTTAATCCAAAGTTGAAAGGTTTATCTTTCCATATATTGTGTATACTCGAATTATTCTCGATATAATATGCGATATGAGGCTCCAAATAAAGTTCCGTTTGTTTATACAGTGTGAGAGCCGCTCCTAATTTGGCCTGTACAGAGAATTGTACATTTTCATGTTCGAGCTTTTTATACCCAGATCCGGAAATTCCTTTGTCGTGCCCTTCGTCTTTCTGTTGTCCGGTAAGGTAAAAATCAACCTTTCCTCCCGCAGAAGCATAAAAAGATGCTCGTTTCACTCGGGCAAATCGATATATAATATCTATGGGAATACCTAAATAATGTAATTCTTGACTACCGTTTCCGTTGGTTGAATGATATTTGGAGTATAAATAAGTGTATATTATACCTGATTCTAACTCCCAATTTTTTGCCAAACTTTTGGAAACTGTGGCTCCCACAGATAATGGCATCTTGTGGTCAAATTCATAAACTGGATTCCTTCTTGCCGACATCATCATTAGCGGATTTCTCGTGCGAATAGCTTTTGCTGGATTCTTACTGTTTCCAGAGGTCGCATTGGATGCCATAAGTCCGAATTTTAGCCCATTGCTTTTACCCTTTTTCATCGATTCGGTAATTGCAAGATCGGCCTCTTTCAGTTTTTTGCCGTCATTTTCGAAATCTTCTAACTTTTTCCGATAGGATTGTGAATCGTATTGTTCTGATTTCGTATTGTTAGATCTGTTTTCTACTTGGGATTCATTCATTTTATTCGTTTCGACGATTTCAATTTTTGAGTCAGTTTGAGTTTCTTGCTTTGTTTGACTCTGAGACTGAGGCGATGAAACCGGTAAAAATTTGGGTGTCTCTACCGAAGGAGATTCAATACTTGAATGAAGATTTGAAATAGAAGGTTGTGTTATTGTGGGAGCTGTGTAATCCTCATTAACAGCGAGAGGTGCGGATATTTCTTTATCCGGATATTGCCATAAAGCCACCGTAACGATAACACCCATAACGATTGCAGCGGCCGAATACCACATGATACGACGATAGAGGGGTACTTTATTGGGTACTCTTTTAAGCAATCTCGACTCAATACCCGACCACATGGCATCCGGAACATCGGATTCATGTTGTACCAGTTTGGTGCGTATTGCTTTTTCGAAATTCTGATCGTCTATCATTAATAGATTGTTATCAATACCTGTTTACTTTAATTCTTTAATCCATTTTTGCAGCAATCTTTTTGCCCGTGTATACTGCGATCTCGAAGTACTTTCATTGATGTTTAAAGTCTCGGCTATTTCTCTATGTGAATAGCCTTCGATAGCAAACATATTGAAAACCGTCCGAAAGCCCGGAGGTAGTTGCGCGATGAGTTCCATCAATTCATCGGCCGAGATTTTTTCTACGGCAGAGTAGTCGGCCTCTTGCTGTGGTTCTAACGCATTTAACTCGACTCCGTTTCTTAACAGATCGTTTTTGCGTAAAGCCTCTAATGCCGTATTGACAAAAATACGCCGCATCCATCCTTCAAAAGAACCTTCGTAACTGTAACTCCGTATGGAAGAAAAAACTTTGATAAATCCGTCTTGCAAAAAGTCTTCTGCCATTTCTCGATTATCGGCATAACGCAAACACACTGACATCATTTTGCGAGCAAAAGTTTCGTAAAGTAACTTCTGCGCTCGAACGTCGTTGTTTTTACAAGCTTCTATCAGCTCTTTTTCATTCATACCGATTTACTCGGCCTGAGTTACTTCTACATTAAATAGATGTAATCAAACCCTTTTTTGCTGCATGAGATAAAAAATAATATAGCAGTTCTTTGTTAAATAATATTATATCAAAGAACCGCTAAGTGTGGAAATAGGCCAGCCTTCTCACTCCAATTTATGAATAATCAGCCCAGATCTTAATTTAGGTTCGAACCATGTTGTTTTGGGTGGCATTATGTTACCCGTATCCGCTATGTCCATCAGTTGTTTCATCGATACCGGATATAGAGCCAAAGCCATTTTCATTTCACCGCTGTCGACTCTGTGTTGCAATTCTTCGAGTCCCCGGATTCCTCCGACGAAATCGATTCGTTTGTCCGAACGTAAATCTTTTATACCCAAAATATCCCTGAGAATTAGGTCGGAAGATATAGTTACATCGAGTATTCCTATGGGATCGTTATCGTCGTATGTACCTTCTTTTGCCGTTAAGGAATACCATTTTCCATCTATATATAGAGAAAAATTATGTAGCTTTTTCGGTTTATATATTTGCACTCCTTTTTCTTCGACAATGAAATTTTCTTTTAGTTTTTCAAGAAATTCATGAGGGGTAAGTCCGTTCAGGTCTTTTACAACTCGGTTGTAATCGATAATCTGTAATTGAGATGCAGGGAAGCAGACTGCTAAGAAATAATTGTATTCTTCGTCACCGCGATGATTGGGATTTTGCCGGGCTTTTTCATTCCCCACTAGGGCGGCAGCAGCCGTTCGGTGATGTCCGTCAGCAATATATAAACTGGGAATTTGTGCAAATAGTTCTGTAATTCGAGCTATCGTTTTATCGTTGTCGATTACCCAAAAATGGTGTCCGAATCCATCGGGAGCTACAAAATCATATTCAGGAGAAACAGAAGTTTCTTGTTTGATGATTGCATCGAGTTCTGTATTATCAGGATAAGCGAAGAATACCGGTTCGATGTTGGCATTATTGATACGCACATGTTTCATACGGTCTTCCTCTTTATCTCGCCGAGTAAGTTCGTGCTTTTTAATTGCTCCCGACATATAGTCTTCGACGCATGCACCTACGACCAATCCATATTGAGTATGTCCGTTCATGGTTTGAGCGTAGATGTAATAATGTTCTTTGTTATCTTGTACCAACCAACCTTTCTCTTGGAACATATTAAAGTTCTCTACCGCTTTTTGATAAACTTCTGGGCTATGTTCGTCCGTACCGGAAACGAAATCGATCTCAGGTTTAATAATATGGTAGAGCGATTTTTCATTGCCATCAGCTTCTTGGCGCGCTTCTTCTGAATTGAGAACATCATAAGGCCGTGAGGCCACCTGCTCGACGAAATCTTTCGGAGGACGTATTCCCTTGAATGGTTTAATCTTTGCCATAGTAGATAGAGGTTAGGTTAGTTATTATTTATTGGAGAGGATAATCGTTTGTTCACGATCCGGTCCCACCGATACAATTTGGATAGGTACTTGTAATTCTTTTTCCAAAAATGCGATATAATCATTGAACTTCTGGGGAAATTCTTTTTCTGTGTGAATCTTAGTCATATCGGTTTTCCAGCCCGGAAGTTCTACATAAACCGGTTCAATATTTTCTTCAATAGAGTAGGGGAATTCAGTAGTTTCTTTTCCATTTATCCGATAAGCGACACAAGCCTTAATGGTTTCGAAAGAATCGAGAACATCGCTTTTCATCATGATTAGTTTGGTTACTCCATCTATCATAATTGCGTATTTCAAGGCTACCAAATCGATCCAGCCGCAGCGTCGTTCTCGTCCTGTCACAGCACCGTATTCATGGCCGAGGTCTCGTATTTTCTTTCCGGTTTCGTCGAATAGTTCAGTTGGAAAGGGGCCGCTTCCTACCCGGGTACAATAGGCCTTGAATATACCATACACTTCTCCGATTTTACTAGGAGCAACTCCCAATCCGGTACATGCCCCGGCACATACGGTATTCGATGACGTGACGAACGGGTAAGAACCGAAATCGACATCGAGCATCGTTCCTTGCGCTCCTTCGGCGAGGATAGATTTTCCTTCTTTCAGGTAATGATTGATAACGTGTTCGCTGTCAATGATTTTAAATCTTTTCAAGTATTCGATAGCTTCGAACCATTTGGGTTCCAATTCGTCTATGTTGTAATCGTAATTAAGAGAGCGAAGAATATTTTCGTGTTTAGTTTTTGCCGTGGTATATATTTTTTTGAAATCGAGGAATATGTCGCCTACGCGAACACCGTTTCTACTGATTTTATCGGAATAGGTGGGTCCGATACCTTTTCCTGTGGTCCCGATTTTGGAGCTTCCTTTCGCAGCTTCATAAGCCGCATCGAGAATTCGGTGTGTGGGTAAAATCAGGTGAGCTTTTTTTGAAATGTAGAGGCATTGGGTGAGATCGTGTCCGCTTTCGGCTAAACTTTCGGCTTCTTCTTTGAACAGAATAGGATCCAAAACTACGCCATTCCCGATGATATTTATTTTCCCTCCTTGAAAAATACCCGAAGGAATAGAGCGTAAAACATATTTTTCGCCTTTGAATTCCAGTGTATGGCCGGCATTGGGGCCTCCCTGAAAGCGAGTGATTATATCATAATTGGGTGTCAATACATCAACGACTTTACCTTTACCTTCATCGCCCCATTGCAATCCTAAGAGAACATTGACTTTCATAATTTGAGTGTTATGTAAACTTTAATTCGGTTTATTTCTTTTCGATTTTATCTTTTTTGTTTTTGTTGCTACATCGGCTACAAATGCCATAGACATATAGGGTATAGTACGATGTATTGAATTTATTGAATTTGCGAGTATTCAAATTGGACATCAAATCCAAATCTTTTACTTCCCTGACTTTACCACATTTCATACAGATGAGATGATGATGGTTGGCATTATATACTCGTTCATACTGTGCCAGATTACTCCCGAATTGGTGTTTGCGCACTAAGTTGGCTTCGAGTAACAGATCTATCGTGTTATAGACCGTGGCTTTGCTTACTCTGTATCCATTTTGGATCATAGCTTCATATAGAGTTTCTACATCGAAGTGTTGAGTTGTCGTGTATATTTTCTCCAATATAGCAAACCGTTCCGGGGTTTTTCGTAAATTCCGGGATTCTAAAAATTGTATAAACAACTGTTTTACAGTTTCTTTTGATTTTTCTTCTGGCATGGTAAACAACCTATGTTACAAATTTAGCTATTTTTGTATTACAAGCAAAACAAATTCAGTTTGAATCGTATCTCGAAAATTCTTTGAACAGTTCCTTTTCTTGGTTTAATTCATCGAATAAGTTACTGTATAACTCATTGTTCTCGAATGAGTTTTTTAAATACGACAGAATATAGACAGAAAGTTTGTCATGATGTACGGCTTGTTTGAGATAATTGACGGCAGGAAAAGCTAAATTGACATTTGGGTCTGCCACTTTTTTTAGTGCGATATCGGCTATCTGCTCGAATATCGAAATGTCGTTTATTTCGTGGTGGTCGATAAGCCAAGCTGTCGCTAACTGCAATCCGGTATACTGTCGTATCATCTTGTCGGAGAGACTCCATGACAGTGCTTTTCGAGGTGCGAATCGGAGTCGGCGGAACAGGCTTTTACAGCATATATCGGCAATTTCGATATTGGGCATATTCGTGACCCACTTTTCTGCTTCATCTTCATTAAATTCATCTGCGGGGTAGAGCATAGGCGCCAGCATCATCGATTCACGCACGGCAGTATCGTTCCACAAAGCATTTGCCAGTTGAGCATCGGCCGGTATCTCTTCGGCTATTTTTTTTAACAGGGGTAATGTTAGTCCAAAGTTTATTTTGTAGTTGGCTCCGAGATTTCTCATGTTTTGAGAAACGATCCCGTTCATTGCCTGTCTGAATTTAAGTTTTATGTCTTTGATTTTTTGTTGCATGATGTGTAATCGAAATTTGTTGCAAGATACAAATTAAAAATAAGCGAGTAAAGATGTTTTGTAGAAAAAGAGCACCCCGATATATCTGGCATATATCGGGGTGAGGGTAGTATCGTTGTATCGATTATTTACAAACAACGGGTATAGACGTATAGATAGGCAGAGGAGAATAGTCTTTGGAGTATCTCAACATTTGCTCGGCATATCCTTCGTTATAGGAGATTTGTATGTCGGTTATATTTCCGTTCTCGTCGGTGATAGGTGTATAGACCGGATTTACAAATCCTTTGTACGGAGCTATGTGTAGGTTTTCATATCGAGCCAATACCTCATTGTGCAAATCTTGGTCGACAATTACTCCATACTCCTCGACTAAGTTTTTACCGCTTTCGTAATCACCTTCCGATTTTATCCGTTGTACTTCGGCCAGTAATTTACCGAACAAACTCCGTAGTTTTTCATAATCATTGATGACAACGTAAGTTTTTCCATCACGTTTAGCAAATTCCACGACATTGTCGGCTTTACCATGTTCGTAGGCCCAACGGGCGATTAATTGGCGATTACGCATGTGCGACTCTTCTATGTTTTTTCCCGGTTCTATGCGGGTGAGCTGAGTCATGAGTCCGTTCATCATATATTTGTAATAAGCTGCTTTGTAAGCATCTTCCGAAGGAAGAAGACCTAATTCCAATATTTTGGGATCGGCCATATAATATAGAGCGAACAAGTCGGCACGAGTTTCTTCCAATGTGGAGCTATATGCTTTTAATGCATCGGGATCTACACCGGGTAACAATTTACCGGATCCATGACCCAAGCATTCGTGTAAATCGGTGTGAAGGTTGTCGGCTTGGAAGAGGTAGTTATTCATTAAATTCCGTTCGGTATCGCTCCATACGAACTCATCGTTGAATCCGTTACCTTGTGCTGCTTTCTCGTAAGCCTCGGTAATGTTTTCGATCGTTACCGATTTTGATCCGTGAATGTGGCGAATCCAGTTAGAGTTGGGTAAATTGATACCTATGGGGGTGGAGGGGTAACAGTCTCCGGCTAACATGGCCGCTGTGATTACTTTGGCTGAAACACCTTTTACTTTATCTTTTTTGAATCGAGAATCCACCGGAGAATTGTCTTCGAACCATTGAGCATTATCGCTGATCGTATGAGTCCGTTCCGATGCTTCGAGATTTTTAAAGTTGACGATAGATTCCCAGCTCGCTTTCATACCCAATGGATCGCCGTAAGTTTCGGTAAAACCGTTGACAAAATCTACTTGGGAATCGAGATCTTTTACCCAGAGAATGGCATATTCGTCGAATTGTTTCAAATCACCGGTTTGGTAATAATCGATGAGTTTCTCGATGACTTCTTTCTGTTGTTCGTTTTCTGCTACGCCGGCAGCTTTTTCGAGCCAATATACAATCTTCTCGATAGCTTCGGTATAGAGTCCGCCCACTTTATAGGTTTCTTCTACGATTTTTCCGTCACGTTTTACTAAACGACTATTCAGTCCGTACGAGATAGGAGTTTCGTCTTTGGGATTTTTCATTTTGTTGTAAAACGCTTCTGCCTCAGCCTGAGTCACACCATTGTAATAATTGCATGCCGAGGTGACGATGAGGTCTTCACCGGCAGCTTGATTTACTCGTTTGGGCATGACCGAGGGATCGAAAATAACAGGAGTCAATGTATTGAGTAGATCGTCTACACTTGCACCAGTAGTTAGAGGAAGTGTTTTAGGGTCGAGCGATTTAACAGCTTCGGTAAAAAATTCTTGTGAAAATTCGGGAACAAATTTGTCACAGCCGTAGTGATGGTGAATTCCATTTGAAAACCACACCCGTTTCAGATAAACTTCAAAATTTTTGAAATCCTGACTTTCGCGGTCTCCGGTATAGTTTTGATAGATTGCTTCGAGAGTGCGGCGAATGGCCAAGTTCCATTTTCCGTTTTGGTCATAAAGTATATCCCGGCCGTATGCCGCAGCTTCGGAGAGGTAATAAACCAATTCTTTTTGTTTTAAAGATAATTCCTCGAATCCGGGAACTTTGTAACGCAGGATTTCAAGATCGGCAAACGATTCTACGGTGTAATCGAAGTCGTCTTTTTCCTGTTTGGTAGCACAAGATGCTAAGATAAGCAATGAAGCCATTGTACAAACAATTTTTTTCATATAACGTGATTTTTTGAAATTTGGTTTATTCTACATACAAGACTAACCCTTTCAAATATTCACCTTCTGGGTGATAGATATTAACCGGGTGGTCGGCGGGTTGAGTCAGTTGGTGTAAAATGCGGATATTGCGTCCCGATTGTGCTGCGGCACTGAAAACAGCCAATCTGAAATTTTCTTTACTTACTACTTGCGAACAAGAGAATGTGAATAATATTCCTCCCGGACGAATTTTTTCGAATGCTTTTGCATTCAGTTTCCGATAACCTTGCAGTGCATTTCGTAACGCATCTTTATGTTTGGCGAAAGCAGGAGGATCAAGAATGATTAAATCATACTGATCGCCCATACGGTCAAGATACTTGAAAGCGTCTTCGGCAAAAGCTTCATGGCGGGGATCGCCGGGAAAATTCAATTCGACATTCTTATTTGTCAGGTCGATCGCTTTAGCGGAACTGTCAACAGAATGAACGAGCTTGGCACCTCCACGCATGGCGTAGAACGAGAAGCCACCGGTATAACAGAACATATTAAGTACCGAACGGCCTTTGGCGTACCGTTCCAATAAAGAACGGTTCTCACGTTGGTCTACAAAAAAACCGGTCTTCTGACCTTTCAGCCAGTCCACATGGAACTTCAAGCCATATTCTTGTGCGATATTGTCACTGCTTCCTCCTTTCAGAAAACCGTTTTCGGGGAAAAGGTCTGCCTTAAAAGGAAGAGTTGTTTCTGATTTATAATAGATATTTTCGATTTTGTCACCCATTACTTCGGATAAAGCTTCGGCAATTGTCATGCGGTCTACGTGCATTCCTGCAGAGTGTGCCTGCATAACAGCGGTTTTGGCATAAACGTCAATCACCAGTCCGGGGAGATTGTCTCCTTCACCGTGAACGAGACGGTAGGTGTTGTTGGTCGGATTAGTGGCGATGCCGATACTGCGACGCATATCGTATGCAATTTCCAGTTTGCTTTTCCAAAAATCGTGATCGATAGGTTCCTGGCGGAAAGACAGTACGCGTACAGCAATACTTCCGATCTGGAAATGTCCTTCGGCAATAAATTCTTTTTTTGAGGTGTACACTTCTACAACTTCACCTTCATCGGGCTCTCCGTCAAAACGAGCGATAGCACCGGAAAAAATCCAGGGGTGGAATCTCTTAAGAGAATCTTCTTTACCAGGTTTGAGATATACTTTATGCATAATGTAGTCTTTCCTCAACCCTCTCCCAAGGGGGAGGGCTTCAGATCGTTTTATTATTGGTTATTAATCACTTATTTTATTACTTATCACTTCTTCCGCGGGAGAGACAGTAGCTGTCAGCGGAGAAACCTCCCAATCTCCCGTCTGTTTCAGTTCTTGCAACAGATTGTAGATATTGAGGCATGCCCATGCATCGGTAGCAGCGTATTGTTTCTGTCCGTCACTTAATACATCAGCTTCCCAGTTGGACAAGCGTTGTGATTTGGATATTTTTTCTTTGAATAAGATGGCGTAAATCTTTTGCAGACTTTTGTCCTGTATTCCGAATTGACGCACATAGTCCTGTAATTCGATACAGCTTTGTTGGGTGAAAGGTGCACGTTTGTGCAGCATCATAAAGTCGTCTTTCAGTGAAAGTCCCACTTTGATTACAGCCGGATTTTCTAACAAGTCAACCAATGGCTGAGTCAATCCCGTCATATTGAGCCGGAATAAGAAACAGCATTCTTCGGAAGAAATCTGGAGAAGTGCTACTTTGTGCGATTGTCCTTTGGTAAAGGAAGGGCGAGTTTCGCTGTCGATACCTATCACTGGTCTGGATTGGAGGTAAGCTACAGCTTTTTCCGTTTCAGCTTCCGACTGGATAACATAAATACGTCCCGGAAAGACTGTTTTCGGGAGTTCTTTTAGTTCATCTTTATCTATGGTTCTTCTTACAATCATTTTTATTTTAATTCATCATCGTGGCAATGGCAACCGTCTTCGTGACAGTGGCAATCATCATCGTGGCAATGACAGCCATCTTCTTCACAACAATCGGTGTCGTCGCTTGGTTCGTAAAATCCTTCTTCATTACCTACTTCCTCTTCTTCTTCCTCCTGGTTGTATTTCACGTCATGAAGGGCGCGAAGTGTGTTTACCAGTTTCTGTCCCCACAGTGTACCGAAGTTTTCCTGGCAGATGGCCAATGAATCATTCATTGTTTCGTTCAGTCCCAGTTGGAAGACAAATATGAAATCTTTAATATCCTGATAAATGTCGGCCAGGTCTTCCGATATAGACTTCTTGATAGGTTGGTCGCTATACACCATATCTTGCACGAATACGTCCAGATAATCATCCTTGTCTCCCATTAATCCTGCAAGGTTGATACGAAGAATTTCATAAATTTCTTCAGTCACATACGTCTCGGGTGCCTCATCCCCGATCGTCTCACACTTCGGCAGCATGGAGGCTTTGAGATAGAGTAAAGGCAGTATTTTCAATGATGTATCAACGAAAGTGCTACGCTTCATGCGTTCGGCACGTTCGAGAAATGCACAAAATTCGGCAGCTACCGTTACGAACTCAATTACGTTTTTATCAAATATCGTTTGGCTTTCTTTTTCCATGATCTATATTGATTTGAAACGCAAAGGTAAGAAAAAGGATTGAATGAGCGTAGCGCTCGTTATTTTTTTATTATTTTTGCGGCTTAGATTACGATTCCAATTTTATAAAAAGAAATTAAAGACTCATGGCAAAGAAGAAATTAGATAAGGAGGCGGAACGTACTCCCTCTTCCCCCAGTAAAATTGTGGCTGTATTTAAGAATGAAACCATTCATTTTGTAATCGGATTGATGCTGGTCATCTTTTCCGTTTACCTGTTGTTGGCTTTTTCTTCCTTCTTCTTCACGGGGGCTGCCGATCAAAGTATTATTGATAGTGGTAGTTCGGCAGATTTGGCAGCTGTTAATAATCAAGTGAAGAATTATGCAGGTTCACGCGGAGCGCAGTTGGCCAGTTATCTGATTAATGACTGTTTCGGCGTTTCCTCTTTCTTCATACTTGTTTTCCTGGCAGTGGCAGGATTGAAGTTAATGCGTGTACGTGTTGTACGTCTGTGGAAGTGGTTTATCGGCTGCACACTCTTGCTGGTCTGGTTCTCCGTATTCTTCGGATTTGCCTTTATGGATCATTATCAGGATTCCTTCATTTATTTGGGAGGTATGCACGGATATAATGTCAGTCGTTGGCTGATTTCGCAAGTTGGAGTACCCGGTGTGTGGATGATCCTGTTGATAACGGCTATCTGTTTCTTCATATATATAAGTGCACGTACCGTCATCTGGTTGCGTAAACTCTTCGCATTGAGTTTCTTGAAACGCGAAAAGAAAGAAGAAAAGGAGAATGTTCCGGAAGGAGATCCGGAATTTACGACTTCCCAACCGCAAGAAGTGGAGTTCAATTTGAAACGGACGTATAAACAGACACCTCCTCCGGCACCAGTGATGGATATTCAGGCTGAAGAACCTGAAGACGACTTTCCTATTAATAAACCGGAAAAGGAAGATACTTCCGTATCTGACGAAAGTGAAGGAGTGACTATGGTATTTGAACCGACTGTTTCCAATCCTGTTCCTATTGTGCAGGAAGACTCTTTGGAAGAGGCGGAACCCGGATTTGAGGTGGAACCGGCAGCTTCGGAAGAAGAATACCAAGGACCTGAACTCGAACCGTATAATCCTACTAAGGACTTGGAAAACTACCGTTTCCCGACTATCGATTTGATGAAGCATTTTGAAAATGATGATCCGACGATTGACATGGACGAGCAGAATGCAAATAAAGACCGCATCATCAATACATTGCGCAGCTTCGGAATCGAAATCAGTACGATTAAAGCAACCGTGGGACCTACGGTAACTCTATATGAAATTACTCCGGAACAGGGAGTACGTATTTCTAAAATCCGTGGTTTGGAAGATGATATCGCATTGAGCCTTTCCGCTGATGGTATCCGTATTATTGCTCCGATACCGGGTAAAGGAACTATCGGTATTGAAGTACCGAACAAGAATCCGAAGATTGTTTCCGGACAGAGTGTGATCGGAAGTAAGAAATTTCAGGAATCCAAATATGACTTGCCTATTGTATTGGGTAAGACGATCACGAACGAAGTCTTTATGTTCGACCTTTGCAAGATGCCGCACGTATTGGTGGCAGGTGCAACCGGTCAGGGTAAATCAGTCGGTTTGAATGCCATTATCACTTCCTTATTATATAAGAAGCATCCGGCAGAATTGAAGTTTGTGCTGGTCGATCCGAAGAAAGTGGAATTTAGTATCTACTCAGTAATTGAGAATCATTTTCTGGCTAAACTTCCGGATGGAGGTGAACCGATTATTACGGATGTAACTAAAGTGGTACAAACTTTGAATTCGGTTTGTGTGGAAATGGATACTCGTTACGACCTTCTGAAGATGGCTCATGTGCGTAATATCAGAGAGTATAACGAAAAGTTTATCAATCGCCGCCTGAATCCGGAAAAGGGACATAAGTTTATGCCGTATATCGTAGTTGTGATTGACGAGTTCGGTGATTTGATCATGACGGCAGGTAAGGAAGTGGAACTTCCGATTGCGCGAATCGCACAGTTGGCACGTGCTGTCGGCATTCACATGATTATCGCTACACAGCGTCCGACTACGAATATTATTACGGGTACGATTAAGGCCAATTTCCCGGCACGTATCGCTTTCCGTGTATCTGCTATGATGGACTCACGTACTATCCTTGACCGTCCGGGCGCGAACCGGTTGATTGGTAAGGGAGATATGCTTTTCTTACAGGGAGCTGATCCGGTACGTGTGCAGTGCGCTTTTATTGATACGCCGGAAGTGGAAGAAATAACGAAGTTCATTGCCCGTCAGCAAGGTTATCCTACTCCGTTCTTTTTGCCTGAATATGTGAGTGAGGATGGTGGTAATGAGGTAGGGGATATTGATATGGGGCGTCTTGATCCTTTGTTTGAAGATGCCGCCCGTAAATTTGCTATCGGATACAATCGTGCAGGACGTATTATGGATCAGTTGGAGAAAGCAGGTATCGTGGGCCCTACGCAAGGCAGCAAGGCGCGTGACGTCTTGTGTGTTGATGATAATGACCTTGAAATGCGTTTGAACAATTTGCAGTAACAGTTCGTTTATAAATCAAATGAAAAAGTACATTTTTAGTGTTTTAATAGCTTTACTGTCTTTGCCTGTGATTGCCCAACAACAGTCGCAGGCTAAAGTCATTCTTGACAAGACGGCAGAGGTGTTTCGTAAAGCAGGTGGTGTAAAGGCTGATTTTACTGTAAAGGCTGTGACGAACGGTCTGGTAGAAGGTGCAGAAAATGGAACGATTCAGTTGAAAGGAGAGAAATTCGTACTGAAAACGTCGGATATCATCACTTGGTTTGATGGAAAAACGCAGTGGAGTTATGTGACAAAGAATGATGAAGTGAACGTCAGCAATCCGACACAGGAAGAACTGCAACAGATTAATCCGTATACATTCTTGTATATGTATCAGAAAGGATTTTCCTATAAACTGGGAACAGTAAAGACTTACGGGGGAAAGGCTGTCTGGGAAGTAATTCTCACAGCGAAGGATAAGAAACAGGATTTGGAGCGTATCACTCTTTATGTGACTAAGAATACGTATGAGCCTCTATATATTCTGCTTCAGCAGCGTGATCAGCAGACGCGTAATGAGATTACCGTGACAGGTTATCAGACCCGGCTGAATTATGCGGATAGTATTTTTTCTTTTGATAAAAAACAATATCCGAATGCAGAGATTATTGATTTGAGATAAAATGTTTTTGAATAACAAAACGATAAAGGTATAATTAAAATGGCAGAAATAGAAAAAGTTA
>ENA-OVGH01000952-OVGH01000952.1-human-gut-metagenome-genome-assembly--contig:-NODE-952-length-22350-cov-9.613232_pt1 | contig 22350 bp, 19 predicted proteins | sample MGYA00237770_ERZ505419 | MGnify/ENA primary metagenome ERZ505419 (study PRJEB26158, sample SAMN06016353) | human gut metagenome | biome: human gut; feature: ankylosing spondylitis patient; material...
CTCTTTGAACTTTTCCTCGGCTTCTTTATTGCCGGGGTTCAGGTCAGGGTGGTACTTTTTGGCAAGTTTGCGGTAGGCGCTCTTGATCTCGGCATCCGTAGCGTTTTTGCCGATGCCCAGCACCTCGTAATAATCTCTTTTTTCTGCCATATGATCACACCTTTATGTGTTGAAGTAAGTTGACTTTTATTCCTTTCCCCTATGGGAACAGCCGGTTCTTTGTCCGTAAGGGCGTACAGCCTGTGCCTGCAAGCGGCAACGTGATTTCACTGCGGGCACACGCTGTGCGCCCCTACGGACGGGACGCAGCTTTGTGGGCTTAACCCCACAATGGCCGCCGCCGGAATTGCCTGGCGGCGGCCTTTTGGGTTACAGGGATGTTCCCCTGTTTATTCTGTTATCTTACACCTCGTGGAAATCAGCGTCAACAGCACCGTCATCCTTCGGGGCGGAACCGGCATTGCCCGTGGGGCCCTGCTGGGCGTCAGCGCCCGGCTGCTGGCCCTGCTGCTGGGCAGCCTGCTGGTAAACCTTCTCGCTGATGGCGTAGAAAGCCTTCTGCAGGTCGTCCTGCTTTGCCTTGATGGCCTCAATATCGGTACCCTTCAGGGCTTCCTTCAGGGCGTTCAGCTTAGCTTCGCACTCGCTCTTCTCGGACGGAGAGACCTTGTCGCCCAGCTCGCCCAAAGCCTTTTCGGTCTGGAACACCATCTGGTCGGCGTTGTTGCGGGCATCAACATCTTCGCGGCGCTTCTTATCCTCAGCAGCATACTGCTCGGCATCCTTAACGGCCTTGTCGATGTCATCCTTGCTCATGTTGGTGGAAGCAGTGATGGTAATGCTCTGCTCCTTGCCGGTGCCAAGGTCCTTAGCGCTTACATGCACAATACCGTTGGCATCGATATCAAAGGTAACTTCGATCTGGGGCACGCCGCGCGGAGCCGGAGCGATGCCATCCAGGTGGAAGGTACCCAGGCTCTTGTTGTCGCGGGCAAACTCACGTTCGCCCTGCAGAACGTTGACTTCAACACTGGGCTGGTTGTCAGCAGCAGTGGAGAAGATCTGGCTCTTCTTGGTGGGGATGGTGGTGTTGCGCTCAATGATCTTGGTGCAAACGCCGCCCAGAGTCTCAATGCCCAGGCTCAACGGGGTAACATCCAGCAACAGCAGACCCTTAACGTCGCCCTGCAGAACACCGCCCTGGATGGAAGCGCCGACAGCAACACATTCATCGGGGTTGATGCCCTTGAACGGCTCGCAGTTCAGTTCCTTCTTGACAGCGTCATAGACAGCGGGGATACGGGTGGAGCCACCGACCATCAGGACCTTAGCCAGGTCCGAAGCCTTCAGGCCTGCATCAGCCAGAGCCTTGCGGACAGGGGTCATGGTGCGGTCAACCAGATCAGCGGTCAGTTCATTGAACTTTGCGCGGGTCAGGGTCATATCCAAGTGCTTGGGGCCGTTGGCGTCAGCGGTGATGAACGGCAGGTTGATGTTGGTGGAAGTGGCGCTGGACAGCTCGATCTTTGCCTTTTCAGCAGCTTCCTTCAAGCGCTGTGCAGCCATCTTATCCTTGCGCAGGTCGATGTTGTTTTCCTTCTGGAAATCCTCAGCCATCCAGTCGATGATGCGCTGGTCGAAGTCATCGCCGCCCAGGTGGGTATCGCCGTTGGTGGCCAGAACCTCGGTAACGCCGTCGCCCATCTCGATGATGGACACATCGAAGGTGCCGCCGCCCAGATCATAGACCATGATCTTCTGGTCATCTTCCTTATCCACACCGTAAGCCAGAGCAGCTGCGGTGGGCTCGTTGATGATACGGCGGACGTTCAGGCCTGCAATAGTGCCTGCGTCCTTGGTTGCCTGACGCTGGCTGTCGTTGAAGTAGGCAGGCACAGTGATGACAGCCTCGGTAACGGTCTCGCCCAGATAAGCCTCGGCGTCAGCCTTCAGCTTCTGCAGGATCATAGCGCTGACCTGCTGGGGAGTGTACTCCTTGCCGTTCAGGGTCACCTTGTGGTCGGTGCCCATGAAGCGCTTGATGGAAGCAACGGTGTTCTCCGGGTTGGTGATGGCCTGACGCTTTGCCACCTGACCCACCAGACGGTCGCCGGTCTTGGTGAAGCCCACCACAGACGGGGTGGTGCGTGCACCCTCAGAGTTTGCGATAACAACGGGCTCGCCGCCCTCCATGACAGCCACGCAGCTGTTGGTAGTACCAAGGTCGATACCAATGATCTTACTCATAATGAAAACTCCTCTCGAAAGAACAAATCTTATTGTTTATGTGATGCTCAAATGTTTGTAAGCGGATGTTATATTCAAAACCCTTTCGGGTTTCTGCTTTGTTATTCGGCCACTACAACGGTCGCATGGCGGACGATCTTATCGCCCAGCTTGTAGCCCTTCTGGTAGACCGTGATGACGGTGCCGCTCTCCTGTCCGTCCGGGGCGGGGATCTGCTGCACTGCATTCATGAAGTTGGGATCAAAGGGCTTGCCCAGCGCTTCGATCTCCTCCACATGGAGGGCATCCAGCGCCTTGGCGGCCTTGTCCAGCGTCATGGTCACGCCCTTTTTGTAGTTCTCGTCGGTGGTGGGGGCATTTGCTGCCATCTCCAGCGTGTCCAGAATGGGGATGATCTGGTTCACCGCAAAGGAAACGCCATCGTTGAACTTCTGGTCGGCTTCGCGGGTGGAGCGCTTGCGGTAGTTCTCGTACTCCGCTGCCATGCGCAGCAGCTGGTCTTTGGCCTGTGCGGCGTTGGCTTCGGCAGCATCCAGCTTTGCCTTTACGGCTTCCAGCTCACGGGCCTTCTTGTTGAACCAGCCGCCATCCTTCTTCTTGTCATCCTTCGGGTCGGCAGCTTCAGCAGCAGGTTCCTGTTCGGGTGCTGCCTGCTGGGCCTTTTCCTCGGGAGCCGTTTCGGGCTGCTCCGCTTCCTGAGCCGGAGCCGTCTTTTTTGCTTCTTCGCTCATTCCAGATCCTCCTTATAGATCACAGTCCGCCGCGGTACGGCAGCCTGCGGGGTGTCTTTTCGTTTGCCGCTCATGCCCTCGCCCAGCTGGTCTGCAAAGTAATGCAGCAGCGGCATCAGCTTCTGGAAGGGCATCCGGGTGGGGCCGATCAATGCAATGGAGCCCCACAGGCCTCCGCCCACCAGATACCGGTCGCTCACGATGCACAGGCCCGGGATCTGCGGTTCCAGATCCTCGCCCAGCAGCACGCTCTCACTGCGTTCTGCCGGAGGTGCGATCAGGCCAGCAGCCTGCTCCTCGTCGTTCAGCAGTGTGAGGATGTCGCCCACCTTGCCGTCCAGCTGGGGCCAGTCCAGCAGGTACTGCTCGCCGCCCAGAAAGACATGGGGCTTGACGGAATCCTGCAGGATGGCAGCCGCCGCGCTGATGACGGGCACCAGCTCCGGGTCGATCTGGCTGCACAGCTCTGCCAGCAGCCGGTTGGACAGATCCACCGGCGCAACGAAGGTCAGGTTGCGGTTGAGCAGCGCGGCCAGCGCAGCGGCGTTCTCGCGGGAAAGGCCGGTGCGGACCCGCGCCACACGGGTGCGGACGTAGCCCGCCGTCGTGACGGCCAGCACAGCCGCCGCGCTGCGGCCCACCTGAACGACTTCGTAGTGGGCGACGCAGAGGTCTTCGGCACAGGGGGTGCTGACGGCTGCGGTGCAGCCGCTGATGGCGGCCAGCGCCTTTGCAGCGCCCTGTGCGAGCTTTTCCGGCTCATGGTCGAGGCTGGCGAAAACGGCTTCCACGCGGGCGCGGGTCACGCGGTCCAGCGGCTGGTCGTCCGTCAGCAGATTGTCGAGATAATAACGGTAGCCCTTGGCACTGGGGACACGGCCCGCGCTGGTGTGGGGCTGCTCCAGCAGACCCAGCTTGGTCAGCGCCGCCATCTCGTTGCGCAGCGTCGCACTGGAAACTGCCATGTCAAAGTAGTTCGCCAGCACACTGCTGCCCACAGGCTCCCCTTCGAGACCATACAGCGCCACGATCGCCTGCAAGACTCGCTGCTTGCGTGCATCCATCGTCATAGCGCCTGCCTCCTTTTTGGCTTTTGTTTCTTTAGCACTCCGTCTTCCTGAGTGCTAAGACCATTATAGCCAAAAATTTTTCCCTGTCAATAGCTTCTCGAAAAAGTTTATAAAGATTCATAATTCTGTCATAAACAAAAAAGGGAGCGCCTGCCAGAAACGCAGACGCTCCCCCTATTATAATAATGTTCACTCCTCCATCTGCTTTGCCAGGAACGCTGCCGCCACAGCCACAGCCTTCTGCTGGGCAGGGTCGGGCTGCTGGGTGCGGTCTTCGGCCAGCAGACCCACGGCCCCGGTGACATCCCCTGCCGCGATGATGGGCCACGCACAGAGCAATGGCCGCAGCGAGCCCTCACAGGGCAGCAGGACGTGCTCGGGGTCGCCCTCGCTGAGGTAGGGCTTGCGGGACTCCATCACCTTTTCCAGCGGCTGGCTGACGCTGCGGTCGGCAAGGTCGCGCCTCCCCGACCCGGCTGCGGCGAGGATGCGGTCGCGGTCCGCCACGAAGGCCGTCAGCGCGAAGCTTCGGCTCAGCACCTCGGCGTACTGCACCGCCACCCCCTGCAGCTCCCCCACCGGGGAATACTTCTTAAAGATGACCTCGCCGTCGCCGGTGGTGAAGATCTCGAGGGGGTCGCCGCGGCGGATACGCTGGGTGCGGCGGATCTCCTTCGGGATGACCACCCGGCCCAGCTCATCAATGCGGCGGACGATTCCGGTTGCTTTCATCTGTGTACCATCCTTCCCATTCTGCATTTTCCCATGCTGTGTAGTTATTATGTGGAAGCGGAAGGGAAATATACACCTGCCCGCCCTGTGTTTGCCAAACAGGGGCGGCTATGATACAATAAATTTACTACAGAAAGGATGGGCAGAGGATGCAGCAGATTTTGATTTTGGGCGGCGGCGCAGCCGGTCTGGCCGCTGCGCTGGCGGCAGCACAGACCGCAGAGGGCCGCGCACACATCACCGTGCTGGACAAAAACGCGAAGGTGGGCAAAAAGCTTCTGGCCACCGGCAACGGGCGCTGCAATCTCGACAACCGGTACATCACGCCGGAGCGGTACTTCACCAGCAGCCCCAAAGCCCTGCGCCGCCTGCTGAGCGCCGTGGACGAGGCTGCGCCGCTGGCGTGGTTCGAGAGCCTCGGCCTCTACCCCCGCACCGACGAGGCCGGGCGGGTGTACCCCTATTCCAATCAGGCGGCGGACGTACTGGCCCTGCTGGAGCACCATCTGTCGAGACTGGGCGTCGAGGTGCGCACCGGCTGCACCGTCCAGAACCTGAGCCAGAGCCGGGGCGGCTATGCGGTCCAGGTCGAGACCGAGGCAGGCCGCGAGACCCTGCGGGCCGACGCCGTCATCTGCGCCATGGGCGGTGATGCCGGCCCTCAGTTCGGCACCGATGGCTTCGGCACCCGGTTCGCCGCCCAGTGCGGCGGACGGATGGCCCCCCTCTATCCCTGCCTGACGGCCCTGCAGTGTGCTCATCCCCGCAAGCCGCTGGCCGGCATCCGGGCCAAAGGCTGCGCCAGCCTGCTGGACGGCGCAGATGGCCGGGTGCTTGCCCGGGAAATGGGCGAGGTGCAGTTCACCGAATACGGGCTTTCGGGCATCTGCATCATGCAGCTTTCGGGTCTGTTGGCCCCGGGACGCTGCCCGAAGCGGCCTGTCGTGGCCCTCGACCTCTTCCCTGCTCTGAGTGAGACCGAGCTGGCCGCGCTGTTCGCCCAGCGGGTCGGACTGCTGGGCAGCGAGGCAGCGGAGTTCTGGCTGGGCTTGCTGCCCGCAAAGCTGGGCCGGGCCATCTGGGCTGACGCCGGTTTACCTGAAAACGCCCGCGCCCTGCCCGCCTCCGCGTGGCCGAAACTCGCCGCCACGGCCAAGTGCTGGAAGTTCGAGGGCTTGACGCCCTGCGGCTGGAAGCAGGCTCAGACCACCGGCGGCGGCCTGCTGCTGGACGAGGTAGAGGACGATTTCCAGTTCAAGGGCTGTCCGGGACTCTACTTTGTGGGCGAGACGCTGGACTGCGCCGGCAGCTGCGGTGGCTACAACCTCCACTGGGCCTTCGGCAGCGGCATCATCGCCGGGCGGGCGGCGGCAAAGCTTCGCAAAAAGAAGAAGTAAACCAGCAAGCCCCCGGAAGGTCGCCTTCCGGGGGCTTGCTTTTTGTGTTATTCGTTCGCGGCCTTATCCAGCTCCGCCTCCTCGGCGGCAGCCTCGGCCTCTTCTTCCTTCTGATACTCTTCAAAGGCCGACCACATGGGCTCGATGTCCTCGCCCCGGACGCGGCGGGCAAAGTAATTCCTGGTGATGTCCACCACAGTGCCGGACAAAGCCAGAACGCCGATGAGGTTCGGGATCATCATCAGGCCGTTGAAGGTGTCGGAGAGGTCCCACGCGAGGCCCAGCTTCATGGTCGCGCCCACGACGGTCATGCAGACAAAGACGACCTTATAGATGCGGCTTCCCGCCGTGCCGAAGAGATACTCCACGGCCTTGGTGCCGTAGTGGCTCCAGCCGAGGGTGGTGGAGTAGGCGAACAGCAGGATGGACACGGCGATGAACTTCGGGCCGAAACTGCCGAAGGCCGCCGTGAACGCCTGGCCCACCAGCGCATTGTCCTGCACGCCTGCGAGGACAGCGCCGCTCTCGAGGTCTACCACGCCGGTGGTCAGGATGACGAGGGCCGTCAGGGTGCAGACCACGATGGTATCGGCGAAGACCTCAAACACGCCCCACATGCCCTGATGCACCGGCTCCTTGACGTTGGAGGCCGAGTTGACCATGACCGCAGAGCCGAGGCCGGCTTCGTTGGAGAACGCGCCGCGCTTGAAGCCCCAGGTGATGGTCTGGCTGATGCCGTAGCCCAGCGCGCCGCCGCCTGCAGCGTTGAGGTTGAATGCACCCTTGAAGATCGCCGCCAGTGCCGCCGGGATATTGCCCGCGTGCATGACCACGATGATGAGCGCACCTGCGACATAGAACAGTGCCATCAGCGGCACCAGCTTTTCCGTGACAGCGGCCACCCGCTTGAGTCCGCCGATGACGATGAGGGCCGTCACCACCATCAGTGCAAGGCCGGTGGCGAGGTACGGCAGATGGAAGGCCGCGTTCATGTTGCCGGCGATGGAGTTTATCTGGCTCATGTTGCCGATGCCGAAAGACGCGAGGATGCAGAAGCAGGCAAACAGGACAGCCAGCACCCTGCCCACTGCCTTACAGCCGGGCTTTGCGCCCAGACCGTCGGTCAGATAATACATCGCGCCGCCGTTCCACTCGCCTTTTTCGTTCTTGCGGCGGTAGTAGACGCCCAGCACGTTCTCCGCAAAGCTGGTCATCATTCCCAGCAGGGCCATGACCCACATCCAGAAGATGGCACCCGGGCCGCCGGAGACGATGGCCGTGGCCACGCCCACGATGTTGCCGGTGCCGATGGTGCCTGCCAGTGCCGTACACATGCTCTGGAACTGGCTGATGGCCATATCTTCCTTGCTGGTGTGGGCGGTGACGTCCTTATTGGTAAAAATAGCACCGATGGTATGCTTGAGCCAGTAGCCCATCCGCCGGAACTGGAAAAAGCCGGTGCGGACGCTGAGCCACAGGCCGGTGCAGAGCAGCAGTGCCAGACCGAACGGCCCCCAGACGAAGCCGTTGACCACATTGTTGACGCGCGTGACGATGTCCACCATATAAAATCCCCCTCTGATCATCCCAAACAAAAATGCGGGCAGAACCTCTTTTCCAAAGGCTCTGCCCGCAAAAAACTCAGCGTATGACCCCGCACAGGACACCTTTCCTGCGCAAAAGACGTTTGCTCTGTCCTTTTGCCTGAGAGATCGGCCCAAACGGCCTTACACCTTCGGCACCCGCTTCCTGCAGGCTTCTCCAGAGTGCGGCACACCCGGCTCACCGGGCGGCACATCTTGCGATTCGGTTCTCACCACGTGCACAACTGTACACAATGGAGATACTTTATCACATTTCCGGCTTCCTGGCAAGCCTTTTACCGCATTTTATTCCCGAGTTTCATCTTTCATACCAGAAGGTGAATTTTATTATGGTATGACTTTTCCCGTCCTTTATCGGTCGATGGGCGGTACATCATCGGGGCTGCCCATCGTGTCCAGCCACTCCAGCGCTTTCAGCTGGGGCGGCAGATGCGGCACCGGTTCGCTGTCCGGGTCGTCGTCGGGCGGGGCCACGAGGTCTTTCGGGCTTTCGGCCCCTTCGAAACCATGGGCAAGGCCGTCCGGGCTGGCGTCGCCGTCGCGGCGGGCTGTCTCACAGCAGTCCAGCCCCTCGTAGGCACTGGCCGGGCCCAGGTCGAGCCAGAAGTCCTCCCGCTCTTCCCTGCTGGGGGTATCATCGAATTTCATAGCATTTCCCTCCTTTTCTGCATAAAGGTTCCCCCATCAGGCCATGCTTTATGCAGTTTTTTATGGAGGGGAAATAGGAGATGAAAGAAAAAGGCTGGAGACCCTTCTGGGCCGCACTGCTGGCGGCGCTGCTGGTGCTGCTGCCGCTGGTGGGCGGCACCGTGCTGCTCACCCGACGCTCTCTGCGGACAAGACTGGCCTCCCGGCCTCAGAGCGGCGTCGCCATCCGTCAGCCGAAGGAAGAGAACCGCCTGAGTCTGCTGGTCTGCATCGCCCCCACCGAGACGACAGCACCCGGCTTTCTGCTGCTCTACCTGAATGCCAGTCAGAACTGCATCCATGCGCTGGCTCTGCCCGGAGAGCTGACCGTACCCTTCGGAGCGGACGAAACCGCCCTCTCCGACTGCTACCGCGCCGCCGGCCCGGCCCGCTGCCGTGAAGCACTTCTCTCGGCTCTCTCCCTGCCCGAGGACACCCACTATCTCGCCCTTGCGCCGTCCGTTCTGCAAGCCATCGCCGACCGGTACGGGATGCTTCGGGTGGGCTTTTCGGGAGCGCTGACCGCCGAGGAGCTGGCCCTCACCGGGTGCAGTTCCAATGTGCAGGCCATCTCGGCCCGGGAGGCAGAAGAACTGCTCAATGGGATGGAGGACACTGTCCCGCCCGCCCACAAAGCCGCCGCCCGGGCGGCGGTGTGGGACGCCTTTTTCCGGCAGGAGCTGGAGCTTCTGCCCGCTGCCCTGCCGGACGCCCTGCGGGCTCACAGCTCGAGCCTGCTCACCGATTTGACGGCACAGGATCTGCTCATCTTAGATGACACGCTGGAATTTCTCGCCGACCGCTCTGCCGCCATCCACACCGAGGCCCTGCCCGGCGGGTGGGACGGCGAACACTACACCCTCACCGACGACTCCCACGCCGCCGTGCAGACCCTCTTCAACGTCTCACCCACCGAGGCACAGCTCTCGTCGGCCAGCGAGCCGTAACCCAGCACCAGCGTCCCGCCCAGAGTGGCCCCGCCGCCGGTGAGGTCATAGTCACTCAGGAGGCTGAGCCGGACGCCCTCGGCCTCAGCGGCGGCCCGGAGAGCATCGTCCGGCGGCGGGTCGCGCAGTTCGGCCAGCAAGTGCAGGCCGGTGTGCAGGCCGGTGAGGTGCAGTTCTTCCGGCGCAAAGGCTTCCCGCAGGGCTTTTGTCAGGGCGTCCCGCCGGGCCTTATAGGCCACCCGCTCCCGGGCCAGATGGCGGGTGAAGTAGCCGCCGGTGATGAACCGCGCCAGTGTCTGCTGCTCAAAACGGCTCACCGTGCCGGAGTAGAGGGCGTATTTCGCGTGCCATGCGGGCAGAAGCTGCTCCGGCAGCACCATGTAGGCGATGCGGATGCTGGGCGCGAGGCTGCGGGAGCAGGTGGAGAGGTAGACCACCGGCCCGTCGGCCCCCGCCATCCCCTGCAGGCTGGGCAGGGGCCGGGTGTCGAAACGGAACTCGGAATCGTAGTCGTCCTCGATGATGTACCGCTGTCCGGGACGCCGTGCCGCCCAGTGGAGCAGTTCTGCCCGGCGTCCGGCGGGCATGGTGACGCCCGTGGGGAACTGGTGGCTGGGGGTGACATAGCACACCGCCGCCCCCGACTCCGACAGAGCCCGGATGGACAGCCCGTCCTCGTCCACCGGCAGACAGCAGCAAGAGACGCCGTTGTTCTCCAGCACCTGCCGGGCGCGGGGGTAGCCGGGATTTTCCACTGCCGCCGGCCCGGGCAGGAGCGGTGCCAGCAGGCCCAGCAGATATTCGAGACCCGCGCCAACGACGAGCTGGTGCGGGCCGCACCGCACACCGCGGTACTCCTCAAGGTACTCGGCCAGTGCCTGCCGCAGCGAGAGGTCGCCCTGGGCTTCACCGTGGGTCAGCAGCTCCGGCGAGGAGTACAGCAGCTCTTTTTGCAGCCGCGCCCATGTGCGGAACGGAAACAGCTCTGGGTCTACGCCCCGGGTGGAGAGGTCGTAGCGGACGGGCCGCTCCGGCGCTGGCGCTGCCTCGGGCTGGGGCGGCGCGGCGGACTCTGTCCGCTCGGGCAGGGCCAGATATTCCTGTACATAAAAGCCGCTGCGCTCCCGCGCCTCCAGATAGCCCTCCGCCGCCAGCATCTGATAGGCCGCGTCCACCGTGTTCACCGAGACGGAAAGCTCTGCCGCCAGCCGCCGCTTGCCGGGCATCCGGGTCCCGGCCGAGATCGCCCCCGTCCGCATCTCGGCGGCGAGACTGCGGTAGAGCTGTTCGTAGAGCGGCACACCGGACGCCGCGTCCAGTGCTGTCGTCAAATGGACCATAAAAAGCCCCTCCTTTTCGGGCAGTGCGCCAAACTGGACCCATAAAAAATCTTTGTTCTGGGTATTTGCACAGTGCCAGTTTTGCGTATAATAGGAGCATACCCGCAAGAACCAAAAAAGTCAATCGGTTTTGTGGGTATTTCGTAAAACTGGGAGGGAAAATCATGTCAACAACTGCAATGTGGCTGCTGCTGGCAGTCGTCGTCATCGTGATCGTCTTTGCAAGTGTGCTGTATAAGCGCACCTTCACCGTCCACGAGCTGGCGCTCACCGGCGTCATGGCCGCGCTGAGCCTCGTGGCCTACCTGTTCTTCCGTGTGCCGTTCTACGGCGGCTCTTCGTTCCATCTGGGCAACACCTTCACCGCCCTGACCGCCCTGCTGCTGGACGGTGTGTCCGGCGGTCTGGCCGGTGCCATTGGTCTGGCGCTGGCCGATATTCTGGCCGGTGACCCGGGCTACGCCGTCACCACCTTTGTGCTCAAGTTCATCATCGGCATCACCTGCGGTGCCGTGGCGCACAAGGCATTCAAGCTGCGCGACCTCGACAAGCACAGCTCCGGCTATCTCGTCAAGGTGATCGTTTCTGCCGGTTCCGGCCTGCTGCTGAACGTGCTGACCGACCCGTTCCTGGGCTACTTCCGCAATGTGTACATCTTTGGTCAGGAATACACCGTGGCACAGGCGCTGACCAAAATTGCAGGCGGCGTCACCTTTGTAAACAGCGTGGCCTCCACCGTGTGTGCGGTCATCCTGTACCTCGCCCTGCGTCCGGCCCTGGAGCGTGCCGGTCTGCTGCCCAAGGACGAAAAACACTAAGCGATCTCTCTATCCTGATACAGCACTGCTGCCCTCACCTGCCGGACTCCTCCTATCCTCCGGCGGTGGGGGCAGTGGTGTTTTTCGTGGACGACCTGTCACACGGAACTCCTCCCGTCTCGCATTCGCTCGACAGCCCCCTCGGGGACGGGGCTTTTGACAGAAGCTGAAGCAAAAAAGCGCTCGTCACACAATTCTGCATGACGAGCGTTTTTTGCTTTTTATCGCAATTTTCAAAAATAGTGCCTATTAAAACGGCATATTTGCGATATGCAGTTTGCGGATGTTGCTTGTGCATTAAAAACGCAAACTGCTATCATTACAGCTTTTCAAATACAAGGAACCGGAACGAGATATCGGTTTCCAGCTGGGACAGCGCAGCAAGACGCTCCGCCCCGCCGCGCGGCGTTTTCCAGTAATAGGGTGTCATGGCGAACAGCGCTTCCAGTTGTTCGTGGGGCACCGTGACGCGGCCGGTCACTTCCCGTTCCCCAATGGCGGCAAAACCGTCATAGGCGATCTGCTGCACCGGGTTTTTATAGGGCTTTTCGTAGAGCACGGCCTTCATCTGGTACAGATGTTCGGCACCGGGCACCACATAGATCATCCGTCCGCCCGGGCGCAGCACCCGCAGGAATTCCTCCTGCGCAAAGGGCGAAAAGCAGTTCAGCAGCAGGTCGGCCCAGCCGGTGCGCACCGGCTGGCTGAAGCTGGATGCCACCGCATACTGTGCCGTGGGCAGGGCCTTGGCCGCAAGACGCACCGCAGGCTTTGCGATATCAAAACCCACCAGCTGCACCCGGCGGCCTTTTTCGGCAAGCGCCTGCGCGATGCAGCGGTCGTACCAGCCCTCGCCGCAGCCTGCATCCAGCAGATGCAGCGCCGCCTCCGGGCTGGCAGGCTGGCCGTACTCTGCGCACAGCTCACCCACCGCTTTGCCAAAGATGCCGTAGTATCCGGCATTCAGGAACGCACGGCGGGCGGCCACCATCTCCTTGCTGTCGCCGGGAGCCTTGGTGCGCATGCTCTGCACCGGCAGCAGATGCCAGTAGCCCTCCTTGGCGCGGTCAAAGCAGTGGCCTTTTGTGCATTTCAGGGTGCTGTCGCCGGTCAGTTTTTCCCCGCACAGCGGGCACTGCCATGGGGCAAACGGTTCATTTTTGCTCATACTTCGTCGCTGTGGTCCTCAATGGGTGCAGTTGCACCGCCGTGGGCGTTCATATACTCCTCAAAGTTCGTGAACTTCTGCTGCGGCGGACGACGGCTGATGAGCATAAGGCCCGGGTCTTCGTCCCTTGCAGCAGCGGCACGGCCGCGGCGGCTGCTCTCCGCTCTGGGGGCACGGGCCGGTGCAGGCTGTGCATTGCGGGACGCATTCTGACGGCCGCGCTGGCCGTTGTTTGCACCGCGGCCCTGCTCTGCGCTCTGGCTCTGGGCGACAGGCTGGCTGTTCTGGCGGGCCGGACGGTCGCTGCGGTCATTGCGACGGCTCTTCTGGCCTTGCATGCTGCTGTTCTGCTGAGCAGGCTGTGCAGCCGTACGGATGGCCGGGGCGGCGGGTGCAGCCGGAGTCTTTTTGGCCGGGCGCAGCGGAGTGGCCTCCGGGGCACTCACAAAATGCGGGTCAAACTTGGGCTGCGCATTGCTGCCGCGGGCAGGAGCGTTCTGCTCCCGGCGCGGGCGGCTGTTATTATTGGAACGGCGGTCATTGCTGCGTCCGCCGGTAGTACGCTTGGTATCATCCATGAGTGGTTCCTCTTTTTCGGTTTTTGCGGGCTTTGCCTGCACCTTGGGTGCGGGTGCAGCCTTTTTTTCAGGTTTTGCGTTTTTTGCTTCGGCCTTTGCGGGCTTCGGCTGCTTTGCGGCAGGCTTTTCTGCCGGTTCAGCGGCGGCTGCCTTGGGCTTTTTGCCGCGCACCGGCGGCTCCGGGCGCACCGGCGCGGGCACGCCGTCCCACGGGTGGCCGCTCACCACGGGAATTTTGCGGCGGTTCAGCTTTTCGATGCCTGCCAGATACTCCTGCTCCTCAGGTGCACAGAAGCTGACCGCCGTACCGTCGGCACCGGCGCGGGCCGTGCGGCCGATGCGGTGCACGTAAGTCTCCGGTACCTCGGGCAGGTCGTAGTTGAACACATGGGACAGCTCACTGATATCGATGCCGCGGGCGGCGATATCGGTGGCTACCAGCACCTTGGTCTTACCGGCCTTGAAGTTTTCCAGCGCGGTCACGCGGGCGGTCTGGCTCTTGTTGCCATGGATGGCCGCCGCCGGGATGCCCTGCTTGGTGAGGTCTTTTGCAATTTTATCCGCGCCGTGCTTGGTGCGGCTGAACACCAGCGCGTTCACCACCGGGGGCTGCAGGTTCTTGATGAGCCACGGCAGCAGGAATTTCTTGTTGCCCTTTTCCACATGGTACAGGCTCTGCTGGATGCGGTCCACGGTGCTGGACACCGGGTCCACCTTGACGAAGGCGGGCTTGCGCAGGATGCCTGCGGCCAGCTGTTCGATCTCGGTGGGCATGGTGGCGCTGAACATCAGGTTCTGACGCTCCCCGGGCAGCTTTGCGATCACCTTCTTCACATCGTGCACAAAGCCCATATCCAGCATCCGGTCGGCTTCGTCCAGCACAAAGATCTCAAGGTTCGAGAGATTGATAAATCCCTGACCGATCAGGTCGTTGAGCCGTCCCGGGCAGGCGATTAGGATGTCCACGCCCTTTTTCAGCGCTTCCACCTGCGGTGCCTGGCCCACGCCGCCAAAAATGACGGTGCTGCGCAGCTTGAGATACTTGTCGTAGGCATCAAAGCTTTCGCCGATCTGCAAAGCAAGCTCACGGGTAGGGGTCAGGATCAGGGCGCGGATGGCACCCTTTCTGCGGGGCGCATTGGCCGTGAGCCGGTCCAGCATGGGCAGCGCAAAAGCAGCCGTCTTGCCGGTACCGGTCTGGGCGCAGCCCATCAGATCCCGGCCGGACAGCACCGGCGGGATCGCCGCCGCCTGAATGGGCGACGGGGTCTCATAGCCTGCCTCCTGCACAGCGCGCAGAAGCGGGGCGGACAGATTCAATTCTTTAAATGTCATGGTTCTCCAATAATTATTCCGTAATTTTCCGGCACTCCACATAGTACCGCTTTTCTTCTGCGTGGCCCATGCTGAAGGTCTTGCGCGGCAGCACGCCGCCCATCACAACGCCTTTGAACAGGTCACTCTTGGCAAACGGCGGCATCAGGAATGCCACAGCACCTTTTTTGCACAGGGCGCGCACAGCAGGCTCGTCGTGCACATAGTCCACGCGGGCTTCCTTGTGGTGCTCAAGATAGTATTCGATAAATTCGTCAATGGTGCCCACGGTCAGCGGTGCGGTTGGGTCCTCAAAGCTGAGCACGTTGGACATGTGCGGCCCGGCCAGCGTGAAGGGCTGCTGCTTGCTGCCGCCAAAGCTGCAGCCGGCCATATTGGAATCGCTCCACGTGATCAGGCTCAGCAGCACCGCTGCGCAGTCCACATTGAACAGCACGCGGTGGATCGGCTCGATCTCGATCGCAGGCGAGTGCACATTGCACACCTCGGCCAGACACCAGCGGGCCGGATGGTTTGCTGCCTGCTCCGGTGTGAGTGTCTTTTTCAGCTCCTCCCAGCAGGCCTTTGCAGTGGCCAGCGAGTGGTTGCCGTCGCCCACGGCCAGCGTCAGCGGGTCGCGGCGGGTGGCATCCGGATACTTTTTGTCGAATTCTTCCTGACTGTCCAGCATAGCCAGCGCATCTTCGATCTGCGCAATGAGGGCAGGGTCTTCCACAGCCCAGCCCGCAATGTGGCCGCCGTTCAGCATCAATTCGCCCTCGTATACCTTGGGCAGTTCAGCTTTATGCGCCGCCACCGGCTCGATGAGGGTGCAGCCGGGGTCGTCCGCCAGCATCATGATATGGGGCGTTTCCAGCGCGGCACCGGTGCGCACCTTCATGCGGGGCGGGATGCGGCTTTCCACCGTGCTTTCGCTGGGACGCACGGCGCAGGGTGCGCCGCGGCGGTAGCTGTAGGCTTCCAGATCCACCATGCCCACAAGGCCCTGCCGCACCTTGCCGCTCTGCTCGGTACGCTCCACGTAAACAAAGCCGTCCACCGCGCGGGTCAGCACGTTCCGGGCATAGTCATCCATGGTGGCATGGATCTTCTCAATGCGTGCGTCGGCATCGCCGTCTTCCAGATAGACCTCCGGCAGGATCATGTTCAGGGTGCTTGGGCTGCCCGCTGCAACGGCCTCGGCTTTCTTCCAGTAATCCCGGTCACTGGTGAACTGATCGCAGGCAATGCAGCCCCACTTTTCCAGTGGGATCTGCTCCGAAGGCAGAAGGATGTGGGCCGGTGCAAAGCAGGATTTCGTGTTCATAGTAGATCTCTCCCTTTTACAATAACCAAAGCGATCCATGTTCTTTTTACTGGAAGCTCTCGGTGCTGCAGATCACAACGTTCTGCACACCGGCTTCGGCAGCAGACTGCTGCAGCTGTCCGCGTGCCGCCGCGTCCAGCGTATCCGCCGTGACGATCAGGTTGTGCATTCCAAGGCTCACAGCCGGTGCACCCAGTGCATCGGAAGCGTCGGTGCACTGCTGGGCCGGGTAGCTCAGCCACAGCACCACGCTGCCGTCAAAGCGGGCCTGCCATGTGCTGATATCCGCAGCCAGCAGGGCAGCGCGGCCCTCCTGACTCTTGCCGCCCGCCGCTGCAAACTCCTGCTTGCGGGTGATGATGTTCGGGAACTGCACGCCAGTGAGCACCACCTGCTCAAAGCCCATGCCGTGCAGCTCGTCGATCAGGTCGCCCACATACTGCACAGCGGATGCTGCGCTGGGGTCCAGCCAGGACTTGCCGCCGGCCTTGGCACTGACGTTATCCAGCCAGATCTGGGTGCCGCTGTAATGCACGGCCATGCTGCGGTCGGTATAGCCGGACACCGGGTCGGTAAAGACCGCAAGCTGTGCCGCCGGGATGATGCCCTCCTCCCGGAAGATGGCCGCGATGCGGGCCGGGTCCACAGTGGTCCCGGCGATGCTGCCGGAAGCCGCCGCCACCTGCGAAGCATAATGGATGCTGCCGTCGGCATCCTTCAGGGTCACAAGGCCGTAATCCGCTCCCTGCGCCTTGAGCTGCTGCGCCGCTGCACGGATGGCCGCATCATCGGCAAGGGTGCTCACATCCACTGCGGCCCAGCTGCCGCCGGTAACGGCCTTGCCGTCCAGCTCCTTGGGCTGTTCCGGCTCCGGCTGGGACGAAGCCGCTTCCTGTACCGCCGAGGATGCAGCCGCTTCGGACGAGGCGGCTGCGCGGGATGCCGATTCAGCTTCCAGGTCACGGTTCTTCACCACAGTATACCAGGTGTGGGTAGCCCAGTCCAGCACGTGGGGTGCTGCCAGCCAGGCTGCGCCCAGCACCGCCAGCACCAGCACCACGATGCCGATGCCTTTTTTGATGCGTGTACCGCGGCTGTAGAAGCTGCGGCGGTAGCGCTTGACCTTCTGACGTTTATACTTTGCCATTGTCGATCCTCCTCCCTGCCAATGTTACAGGATCACAGAATGTCCGGTGAAACCATAGATCGCCAGTGCCAGCACGCCGATATACACCAGCGTGATGGGCAGGCCGCGGAATGCTTCCGGGATGGCCTTGCTGCGCAGGCGGTGGCGGGCTTCCGTTACCAGCAGCACCGCCAGCACATAGCCAAGGCCGCTGCCAAGGCCAAAGCCAAGGCTCTGACCCAGCGTAAAGCTCTGGGTGCGCTCCACCAGTACCGTGCCAAGCACACAGCTGTTCAGGCCCGCCAGCGGCACGATGCGCAGCAATGCGCTGCGGTGCGGCAGGCCCTTCGCCAGCCACAGCACGGCGTGCTCCAGAACGCACACCACGGCAATGCTGGCAATATACACCAGCGGGCGCAGTTGGGCACGGTTTGCCAGCGGCGTGATCCGGCTGCCGGCATACCACGCAAACGGCGTTACCAGCATCTGCGTGATGCACAGCTGCATACCAAACAGCCAGCTGCTGGTGCGGTCATCGCCCACCAGCTGCACCAGACGCGAAACGCCCAGTGCACGGGTAAAGACGGCGTTCTGCGCGAACACCGCCAGCAGTGCATAACTGAAGAACACTGCACTTGTTGTTACAACATCTCTCATTGTTCGCGGTCCGCCTCCTTCTGGGAATGCACATCCACAAGGTTGCGTGCCTCTTTGGTGAGATATGCCTTACGCTTTTGGGCCAGTGCACGCCATACGGCACACAGCACGCCCAGCACGATAAAGCCGCCTGCCGGCATGCTTGCCATGGGCAGCACCGGGCGGCTGACAACCACACCGAACATGGTGCCTGCGGCCAGCCATTCACGGACGCAGCCCAGCAGCACCAGCAGCAGCGCATAGCCCACCGTGATGCGCAGGCCCTTGGAGACAGCCTTGTGCACCGTCTCCTGCACGCGGCCAAAGCGGTAGGTCAGCAGCGGCTCCACCGTGAGCATGGGAAGATAGATGCCAAGGCTCAGCAGGCTGGTGCTGAACAGCATATTCAGGATGGGATACACCGCCAGATACACCACCGCCGTGCTGAAACCGTACACCAGTGCACGGGGCAGCAGCTTTTTCTGCAGCGTTTCCGGGGCGGGGTCCTCGTCGTGCAGGGGCACAAGGCGGCTCAGCAGACAGGCCAGCACGCGGGAGGGCACCAGCAGCAGCGCCACCGCCGCCGCCAGCATCCCCGCATTCTGGCCGCTGGTGGCAAGCACCACCAGCGGGGCAAGGCCCATGCCCTGCATGACCACCGGGTTATTCAGGAACACACGGTCGTGGTGGGCAAACTTGTTGGGATCTTTTACGATCAGTTCAGCCGTTGCGCGTCTCATTGTGCTGCCCCCTTTCCGGCATCTGCCTGCAGATGGGTCAGGTGATACAGCTTTGCCTCGGTGCGGTCGATCCATGCCGACACACTGTTGACCGCCAGCAGCGCAAAGCACACACCGGTTTCGTACACGCCATAGTAGCGGAAGCCCATGCTCACAACGCCCACCAGCACGCCGTACAGCACACGGCCCATGCGGTGGTGCACGCAGGTGTAAGGCTCGTTGATCAGGAACACCGCGCTGAACAGGATCGCGCCAGTCAGCAGCTCATCCCGCACACACTGCAGGCGGGGCAGGATATTTGACAGCACGGCACTGTCGGCAAGGCCCGCCTGCCGCGGGAAGAAGAACGCAATGACCGCACAGGTCACAAGAAAGCTGATCGATGCAGACATGTGGGCATCCTTCTGGGTCCACAAAAACAGGCCGCAGGCAAGGATCACCAGCGCAGCGCCGGTGCCCATGGGAGCAGCATATTCGCCCAGACCCAGCGCCAGCGAGCCGATGTTCAGCATGCCGCCGCTGCGCAGGGTGTCCTCAATGGCGCTGGAGACCGGCACCATGGAAGCGTCCCACAAAGGGATGTTCGTATAGGGCTGCGGATAGCGGAACACCTGTTCCGGCCATGACACTGCCGCCACCACATAGCCCACAGCAGCCGGGTTGAAGGGGTAGCTGCCGTAGCCGCCAAAGATCTCCTTGCCGATCAGCACACCTGCAATCACTGCGGCGATCAGAACATAGATATCCACCGTCACCGGCATCAGCAGGGCAATGACGAGCGCAAAGCTCTCGTTGGAAAAGTCACCGCCCTGATACACGCGGCGGCGCAGCAGCGAAACGAGACGGTCGCACAGGTTGCCGGTAAGCACCGCAATGCCGCACAGCAGCAGCGGGCGCACACCGTACAGAAAACAGGCCATGCACAGCACCGGCACCGCCATAAAGCAGATATGCTTATAGTAGCGGCCGGTCTTCTGGAGCTGTGCCTCCTGCTCCCGGATCAAAGATTCATCCATAAATGGTTATCCTTTCAAAGGCTGGCGAGGTGCTGCACGGCTGCAGCAGGGTCTGCTGCGCCGAACACCGCACTGCCCGCCACCAGAATATCAGCGCCCGCTTCCACGCACTGGGGCGCGGTGGCATTGTCCACGCCGCCGTCCACTTCCAGCAGATAGTGTGCGCCGCGCGCCGTGCGCTCCGCCTTGAGCCAGCGCAGCTTGTCCAGCGCCGAGGGCATGAACTTCTGCCCGCCGAAGCCGGGCTCCACGCTCATCACCAGCACAAGATCCAGCTGGTCAAGATAGGGTGCCAGCGCCTGCGGGTCGGTGCCGGGCTTGATGGTCAGCCCCACCTTGCAGCCCAGCGCCCGGACGGCATCGATGGTGGCCTGGATATCGTCCTCGCACTCAAGGTGGAAGTTGTACAGGGTGGCACCGGCTTTGATGAAGGCTTCCGCATACTGCAGCGGATGGCTGATCATCAGGTGCACATCATAAAAGGCATCCGGCAGATTTTTGTGCAGGCTTTTGAGCACCGGCACGCCAAAGCTGATGTTGGGCACAAAGTGGCCGTCCATCACGTCGTAATGCAGCATCTGTGCACCGGCATCCAGCACCATGCGGCAGTCTGCACCCAGTTTGCCAAAATCAGCAGAAAGGATCGAAGGACTTACGATTGCCATATTCTATCTTTACGCTCCGTTATTTTATAAATTCTTATTCCCATTTGTCCCATTGTGCTGGCGGTTCCAAACCGCAAAAACAGCATGGGCATGGTTATCTTTTAGTTTACATGAAAACGAGCAAAAAATCAAACCCGCCAACGGCTTTTTCACGGAAATGACGTATTTGGAAAGATTTGTCCATTTGCGAAGTAAACTCCCCCAGTCAAAGCCTGACGGCTTTGCCAGCTCCCTCGGAGAGGGAGCCCGGTCGCTTTGCGCTTTAGCCGGGAACAGGCTCGCCCTCTCAGTCAATGCCTATCGGCCTTGACAGCTCTCCCAAAGGGAGAGCCCTTGGCAGTCCACGCAAACTTCATCTCTTTGCCAAGGCCTCTCCCTTTGGGAGAGGTGGATGCGAACGTAGTGAGCAGACGGAGAGGGCGAGGACGCTTGCGGGGGAGCTGGCTGCGACCAGCGGGAGCAGACTGAGAGGGTTTGTCCCCACGTCAAAACAGCCAGACCGCCCCGGGTCCGGGGCAGTCTGGCTGGAAGTTCATTCTACGGGCTTCATGCTTGCAGGGTCTTCCACGGTGGGTTCACCGCCGGCTTCGTCCGGCAGACGCTTCATGCCGCCGGGGTTCGGGGCCACCGTGGGCAGGGTGAACACGAACCGGCACCACTCGCCCTGCTGGCTCTCCACCCGGATCTGCCCGCCGGAAAGGTTCACCAGCACCTTGCAGATGTTCAGGCCAAGGCCCGCGCCCCGGGCGTGCAGGCCGCGGGAGCGGTCCTCCTTGTAGAACCTCTGGAACACGTAGGGCAGCGCCTCCGGGCTGATGCCCTGACCGGAATTCCAGATGGAGATCTCGGCTTCCGGGCCAAGCTTTTCCACCTTGAAGCGGATGGTGCCCCCTGCCGGGGTAAACTTGATGGCGTTGTCCAGCAGGTTATACACCACCTGATGGATCAGGTCGGGGTCGGCGTAGACCAGCACCTTTTCGTCCATGGTCAGGCCGTCGATGTCGATCATGCCGTCGTTGATGCGCTGCTCTGCCGAGAGCGCCACGCCGGTGATCGTCTCCCAGATGTTGAACATCCGGGCATTCACCTGATATTCGCCGCTTTCCAGCTTGGAAAGATCCAGCATGTTCTGGATGAGCCGTGCCAGACGGCCCGTTTCCTCACTGACCAGCTGCAGGTAGTGGTTCTGCATATCCGGCGGGATGGTGCCGTCCAGAATGCCGTCCACAAAGCCCTTGATGGTGGTCATGGGGGTGCGCAGCTCGTGGGCGATGTTGCCCATGAACTGACCGCGGGAGTTGTCGTTCATCTGGATGTTGTCTGCCATGCGGTTGAAGGTGCGGGCAAGGTCGGCTGCCTCGCCTTCGCCTTCCACCCCCTCCACACGGACGGAAAGATCACCGCCGCCAAAGCGCTGGGCGGCATCCGTCACCTTCTGCAGCGGGTCGGTGAGCTGGCGCATCAGGATCTTGGTCAGGATGCTGGCACACAGCAGCATCACACAGGCCGACAGCAGGAAGTTGGACCAGAACTGCTGCTTGAACTGGGTCAGCTGCTCGCCGGAAGAGCACAGGAACAGGTAGCCGCTGGGCTGGCCGTTCTCATTGCGCATTTCGCTGACCGTGATGTAGCTTTTCCCGTCCAGCATGCCGCCCAGCGTGCCGAACACATGGTAGTAGTCCGCATCGGCAGTGTCGATCTTCTCCATCATTTCTTCCGGCACGGTCAGGCTCTCCAGCTTGTCCGGGCTGGAGGCGATCATCACCCGGCCGTCGTTGTCGGTAAAGAACAGATAGGCCTCTGCGCTCTCGCCGATGATCTCCAGCTTGGTGCTCAGTGCGTCCAGCTCATCGCCTTCCGGCAGCTCCGCCTGCTGGACCAGATACTGGGCCGTGCGCTGGGTGACGCCCACCACCTGATCCAGTGTTTCGTAGCGATCCTTGGCAAAGTAGTTCTTGAACAGCACCCACTCCGAAGCGCCCATCAGCACGATGCCCAGCACCATCAGGGTGGACACCAGCGAGAAGAACGCCACCGAGATACTTTTGCGCATTACTGACGCACCTCGAACTTATAGCCCACGCCCCATACGGTCTTCAGCTCCCATTTGTCGGAAGCACCGGCCAGCTTCTCGCGCAGGCGCTTGACATGCACATCAATGGTGCGGCTGTCGCCGTAATACTCAAAGCCCCACACCTCGTCCAGCA
>ENA-OVGH01000969-OVGH01000969.1-human-gut-metagenome-genome-assembly--contig:-NODE-969-length-22013-cov-17.045815_pt1 | contig 22013 bp, 19 predicted proteins | sample MGYA00237770_ERZ505419 | MGnify/ENA primary metagenome ERZ505419 (study PRJEB26158, sample SAMN06016353) | human gut metagenome | biome: human gut; feature: ankylosing spondylitis patient; material...
CCATCAACGCCTTCCCCACCGACACCGCCGAGGAGCAGGCTTATGTGGAGCAGGTCTGCGCCGAGCAGGGCGTGCCCTGCGTGCTGAGCGAGGTGTTCGCCAAGGGCGGCGAGGGCGGCAAGGCACTGGCTGAGAAGGTCCTGGAGATTCTGGAGGATCGTCCCATCCAGTACACCTACCCGCTGGAGATGCCCCTGAAGGACAAGATCAACGCCATTGCCACCAAGATCTACCGCGCCGACGGCGTGAATTACAGCGCCGCCGCCAGCAAGACGCTGGCCGAACTGACCGAGATGGGCTACGGCAACCTGCCCGTCTGCATTGCCAAGACCCAGTACAGCTTCAGCGACAACGCCAAGCTGACCGGTGCACCCACCGGCTTTACCATGGAGGTGCGCGAGGTGCGTCTGGCCGCCGGTGCTGGCTTTGTGGTCGTCATCTGCGGCAACATCATGACCATGCCCGGCCTGCCCAAAAAGCCCGCCGCCGTGAACATCGATGTAGACGCCGACGGCAAGATCACCGGCCTGTTCTGATAAAAAGCCTGAAAAACACAAAAGGCGCTGTCCGCAAGGACAGCGCCTTTTGTGCTTTTACTCCATGGTGTGGCTGCAAAGGTAGTCCACCCATACAGCGTAGCCCTCCGGCTTGATATGGTAGCCGTCCGGCTGGGCGTAGCTTTCGATCAGGTCGCCGTTTTCGTCCGCCAGTACCTCCCACAGGTTGAGGAAATAGCAGTTCTTTTCCAGTGCAATGGCGGCAAGTTCGTTGTTGATGTGGCACAGGCGGTCCCGGTTCAGCCCTGCGTGGTTTGCCTGCGCGCTCACCTCCGGCCGCACCGGCGTGATGGACTGCACATAGATCTTTGTATCCGGCAGCGCCTGACTGATCATATCCAGCATCAAACGGTAGTAGGTCAGAAAGCTGGTGTAGTCGGTGTCCTGCCCCAACACATTGCTGCCCAGCAGCACATAGACGGCCTTGGGCTGCTGCGCGGTCAGCGCGTCCAGCGGGATCTCTGTCACGCCGTCCACCCGCTTGCAGCTGGTGCCGTTGACAAAGGCGTTGGGGCCTACCCCCTTATAGGCGCAGAACTGCGCCCCGGGCAGACCGGTATCGTAGATCTGCAAGCCCTGCGTCAAGCTGTCGCCCACAAAGCTGGCCTGTGCAAACCAGCTTTTTTCCACCGGGGCACTGGCCGGCAGCGCCGCCATGCGGAAATCCAGCGCGGTCTCGGTGCTGCCCTCCAGTGTCTGTACCCGGAGCTGCCGCGCCAGCGGATAGCTGACCGTGTTCCATGTGTTGTCCGTGGTCACCTGCCGCAGAATGGTGTTCTGGCTCAGGGCGGTATCCACGCGCTCCCGGTGCAGCACCTTCCACAGGATGCCGATGGCGCTCAGCAGAGCCAGAAGCGCCAGCAGAGCAACGATGATAAACACCCTGCGCCAGCGCCGGTGCAGGATGCGCCGCCGGTATTCCTGATAATCTGCCATTGTCGTTCCCTCACTTCCGGCCCGGAGTACGGGCGGTTCTGCTTATAGTATAGCATAACTGCACCCAACAGCAAGCCCCATTTGCCAAAAATGTGCCGCCGGTTTTGCACGGTACGGGGCTGTTTTGGTGCAAAACAGACAGTGCCCTGCCGCAAACGCTTGCATCCAATAGGCAGGATGTGCTATACTAAGATGAATCAAACGATAGGGAGGCTTTCACGATGGCATATACACCGAAACTGACTTATAAAGGCAAGCCCCTCGTCCGCAAGGACAATGAGCTGTATTACGGCAGCATGACCGATCCCTATGTGCTGTATCTGCAGATTTTGACCACCACCCCGGTGGGCGAGCAACAGGTAGCCGACAAGGTACACCTGATGCTGCTTTCTACGGATACCACCAAGGCACCGCAGGAGCGCGTAGCGCGTCAGACCACCAAGCACGGCCTGTACAATGCGCTGGACATCGGCGGCATCTGGCTGCAGAAGGCCAACGAGAACCGCTGAATCAATTTAAAATGAACAATGCCGGACAGTCTGCGGACTGCCCGGCATTGCGTTTTTACAGGGACGATTTGGAATGGCCTTCGCGTGCGCTTTGGCCATATTCATAGGAATTTCTTTTTAGATTGCAATTTTGGAAAATCTGCGGATTTTCCAAAATTGCCTTTTCACGAGCGGGGTCGTAAAGGAAAACAGCAGCAAAAAGCGCTATTTTCTGGATCCCATTTTCACAAGAATAAGAGAAAATCTTACTCCTCGGTCACCTCAAAGTCCAGCGGCTCGCCGCAGTTGGGGCACTTGGGTGCGCCGTCCAGCAGCTCGTCCTCTTCAAATACAGCGGTGCTGCCGCAGGCGGGGCAGGTCACCTCGTACTGCACGGGGGCGTCCTTGGCTTCGTCCTCCTCGTCCTCCAGTGCGACCTTAAAGGTCACACCACAGTGGGCGCAGTTGGCTTCGCCTGCATCCAGATCATCCTCGCTGACGTAGACAGTCTCGCCGCAGGCGGGGCAGGCTACCTCGTAGAAGGGCTCGCTGGCGATGTCGTCATCTCCCGCATCCTCATCCTCGTCGGCTGCGTCGTCGTCCTCGTCCTCGGCATCCTCGTCCTCGTACAGGTCGGCTTCCAGATCCTCCAGCTCCTCGCTCAAATCGTTGATCTGGTCGTAGGCGTGGGTCAGATCCTCGTCCATGGCGGCAATGGCATCGGCCATCTCGCCCAGCAGAGCGGCCATGGCCTTGATGATCTTACCCTCTTTGGTGCTCTCATCCACGCCCAGACCGTCCACTAAGCCCTGCAGGTAGGCTGCTTTCTTGTTCAGTTCCATCTGAAATGCCCTCCTTGTTTGTAATACAAAAACCGGGCAAACGGTTGCCCGCTGCCCGGTATGCGACAAATGATCAGACGCGCTCCATATACTCGCCGGTGCGGGTATCGATGCGGATGTGATCGCCCTCGTTGATGAACAGGGGCACACGGATCTCGGCGCCGGTCTCAACGGTAGCGGGCTTCAGGGTGTTGGTAGCAGTGTTGCCCTTAACACCCGGCTCGGTCTGGGTGACTTCCAGCTCGATGAAGTTGGGGATCTCGACGCTGAACACCTTGCCCTTGTAGCTCAGCAGCTTGCACAGCTCGTTCTCCTTGCAGAACTTGAAGTTATCAGGGACATCGGAAGCGTTGACGGGGATATCGTCATAGGTCTCGTTGTCCATGAAGTGGTACAGATCGCCATCCTCGTAGCTGTAGGTGACATCCTTGCGCTCGATGAAAGCCTGCGGGAACTTTGCGGTCGGGTTGTAGCTGGTCTCGACCACAGAGCCGGTGATGACGTTCTTGGTCTTGGTGCGGACAAAGGCAGCGCCCTTGCCGGGCTTGACGTGCTGGAACTCAACGACCTGAAGAACCTGGCCGTCCTGCTCAAAGGTCACGCCATTGCGAAACTCGCCTGCAGAAATCATAGGAATTCCTCCATAAATTTAATCTCAGATGCTTAACGCATATCTCTATTTATTTTACCCAATCTGCCCCTGTTTGGCAAGGGGTTTGGGCAAAAAAGACGATAAAAACACAAAATCTTTTACACATTCCGCGCTGCGCAGTACATTTGCTGCATCGTCTGCGCGTCCTCGGCCTGTGTGCCCGCGCTCTCGCAGATGACCACCGGGGTCAGCTGACGCTGTGCCAGCAGCTCCATCAGGGGCTGGGGCTCCGGGCCGAACTGGGTATCGGCAAAGGTCCAGTGGCGCTTTTCGCCGCCCGCCGAGTACTCGATGCGGGAAAAATGCACATGGAACTGCCGGGCGCGGTCATCGCCCAGCACCTCGGCCATGCGGTCCAGAATGGCGGCATAGTCCGCCTTGGTCTGGATGCCGCCCAGCGTGCGGGCGTTCAGGTGGCCGAAGTCGATGCAGGGGGTGATGCGGCTGTCCACGCCGCACAGCGTCAGCACCTCGTCCAGCGTGCCCAGCTGTCCTACCTTGCCCATGGTCTCCGGGCACAGGGTCATATCCTCAAAGCCCGCCTCGTCCAGCGCAGCCACAGCGCGGCGCATGGTGTCCAGCGCCTTTTCCAGTGCGGCTTCCCGGCTCTGCTTGCCGCAGCTGCCGGAGTGGAAGATGATGCGTCTGCCGCCCAGCGCCCGGCACACCGCCGCGCTTTGCAGCAGGTACTGGATGCTGTTCAGCCGCTTGTCCTCCTCCAAACTGGACATACTGATATAATAAGGTGCATGGACGCTGAACAGGATATCCCGCTGGGCGGCAAGGGCAGCCATGCGGGCGGCCTTGTCCAGCCCCAGACGCACCCCGCGCCCGCACTGGTACTCAAAGGCGTTCAGCCCCATTTTGGCGGTGTACTCCGGCACATCCAGACTGCTTTTGTAGCCTTGGGCGGCAAAGCTGTCGCTGGTGCCTGCGGTGCCGAACCGGATGTTCCAAGCTTCACTCATAGGGTCTTACCTCCCCGGTCGTAGTACTTCTGCCAGTGTTTCTTTTCCCACTTGCGCTTGAGGATGACCTGCGCACCCAAGTCCGGCCCGCGGGGGATGACCATCAGCCCGGGAATGCCGTACAGCGCCGCCACCATGCGGTCGGCGTAGAGCTGGTCGCCCACCATGGCCATCTGGCGGTGCTTCACGCCCATGCGGTGCTGTGCTACCATCAGCGCAAAAGGCAGGGGCTTGGCGGCGCGGTACAGGTAGGCAAGGCCCAGCTTTTCCGCAAAGGGGCGCACCCGCTTTTCCGCACCGTTGGAGACGATGGTCAGCTTTACCTCGGCCTTGCGCATGGCGGCAAGCCACGCGGCCACCTCCTCCGGCAGCTCCTGACTGCGGTCTGCGGTCAGGGTGTTGTCGATATCCAGCACCAGAGCCGTGATGCCCTTGGCAGCCAGCCATTCCGGCGTGATATGGGTAACGTCCTTAAAAACATATTCGGGGGTAATGAGCATAAATAGACCCTCTCAGTCTGCCCTGCGCCAAGCGGCTTTAAAATGAAAATAGGGGAGCCTGCAGAACAGGCTCCCCTACATCGGCGTTAGCAACGCGTTTAAAATCTAAAGCAACGTGCGATTCCAAGCAATCAATTACTTGAACTTGCGCTTGCGGGCTGCTTCGGACTTCTTCTTGCGCTTAACAGACGGCTTCTCGTAAGCCTCGCGCTTACGGACCTCTGCGAGCACACCGCTGCGAGCAGTGCTCCGCTTGAAGCGACGCAGTGCGCTTTCCAGCGACTCGCCCTCTTTAACACGAATTTCCGACATCTTATTCCCTCCCTTGGACCGTGAGGCAGGAATTTCGTTGTTACATGGTAACTAACAGTAGACAGTATAGCGCATTTTATCCGGTTCGTCAACCTTTTTTTGAAAGTTTTTGCTCAAAACTTTTGAAAGATTTTTGAACAGACGCTCCCGGGTGTTTCCTGCGCTAAATCCGCCTCTGCGGGTGATGATATGTTCGCGCTTATTCAGCGGAGCAGCAGTTCTCAGCCCTTGGCAGCCAGATTGACCAGACGGCCCTTGACGTAGATCTCCTTGACCAGCTGCTTGCCTTCCAGCGCGGCAGCCACAGCGGGGTCTGCCTTGGCGGTGGCAATGGCGTCCTCGGCGGTGATGTCTGCGGGCACCTTCAGGCGTGCCTTCACCTTGCCGTTCACCTGCACGGCGATCTCCACAGCAGCCTCCACACACTTGGCCTCCTCGTAGGCAGGCCAAGGATAGTAGGCCAGCTGCTCGTCGTGGCTGTGACCCAGCTTCTCCCACAGTTCCTCGGTCATGTGGGGAGCGAAGGGGTTCAGCAGCTGCACCAGCGTCTCAAACTCGGCCTTGGTCGCGCCGCCGTTGTCATACATGGCGTTGACCAGCGTCATCAGCTGGGCAATGGCGGTGTTCATCTTCAGGCTCTCGATATCTGCGCTGACCTTCTTGATGGTCTGGTGCATCAGGGTCTCCATGGCGGGGCGGTAACCTTCGCCCTCCACCAGCTTGTCGCTCAGTGCCCACACGCGGTCGAGGAAGCGGTTGCAGCCCGCGATGGCAGAGGTCTGCCACGGTGCAGCCTGCTCAAAGTCGCCCATGAACATCTCGTACAGACGCATGGTGTCGGCACCGTACTGGTCCACCACCTCGTCGGGGTTGATGACGTTGCCAAGGCTCTTGGACATCTTCACGATGGGATGGCGTGCCATCTCGCCGTACTTCTCTTCCAGTGCCTTCTCGGCGGCCTTCTGGCTGCCGTACTCCTTGAGCAGCTTCTCCTGTTCCTCGGCGGGCAGGTTGACAAAGCTGTGGGGGTTCAGGCCAAGGATCATGCCGTGGGCGGTACGCTTCTGGTAGGGCTCTGCCGTGGGCACAACGCCGATATCGTACAGGAACTTATGCCAGAAGCGGCTGTACAGCAGATGCAGGGTGGTGTGCTCCATGCCGCCGTTGTACCAGTCCACCGGAGACCAGTATTCCAGTGCTTCCTTGGAGGCCAGAGCGTCCTTGCAGTGGGGGTCCATATAGCGCAGGAAGTACCAGGAAGAACCTGCCCACTGGGGCATGGTGTCGGTCTCACGGGTAGCGGGGCCGCCGCAGCAGGGGCAGGTGGTCTTGACCCAGTCCTTGTGGCGTGCCAGCGGGGACTCGCCGTCCGGGCCCGGCTCAAAGTCGGTGATGTCCGGCAGGGTCAGCGGCAGGCTGCTCTCGGGCAGGGGCTGCCAGCCGCACTTGTCGCAGTGCACCATGGGGATGGGCTCGCCCCAGTAACGCTGACGGCTGAACACCCAGTCGCGCAGCTTGTAGTTGACCTTATCACGGCCCTTGCCGTTCTCTTCCAGCCATGTGATCATCTTCTTTTTGGCATCGACCACGGACAGGCCGTTCAGGAAGCCGGAGTTGACCAGCGTACCGGTAGCCACATCGGTAAAGGCAGCTTCGTCCAGATTGGACGGGGTGTTGCCCTTGACCACCTCGATGATGGGCAGGCCGAACTTCTTGGCGAATTCCCAGTCGCGGGTATCGTGAGCAGGCACGGCCATGATGGCGCCGGTGCCGTAGGTGGACAGAACGTAGTCGGAGATGAAGATGGGGATCTCGGTCTCGTTGACCGGGTTGATGCCCATCACGCCGTCCAGCTGTACGCCGGTCTTTTCCTTGTTCAGCTCGCTGCGCTCAAAGTCGCTCTTGCGGGCAGCTTCGGCCTGATAAGCCTTGACGGCATCGGCGTTCTTGATAATGCCCTTTTCCAGCCATGCTTTGAGCAGGGCATGCTCCGGGGAGATGACCATGTAGGTAGCGCCGAACAGGGTATCGCAGCGGGTGGTGTACACGGTCAGGGTGTCCCCTGCGGTGGTGCCGAAGTTCACTTCTGCGCCGTGGCTGCGGCCGATCCAGTTCTTCTGCTGGGTGGACACGCGCTCGATGTAATCCAAACCGTCCAGACCGTCGATCAGCTTATCGGCATAAGCGGTGATCTTGAGCATCCACTGGCTCTTGACGCGGTGCACCACCTCGCTGCCGCAGCGCTCGCACACGCCGTTGACAACTTCCTCGTTTGCCAGCACGCACTTGCAGCCGGTGCACCAGTTGACGTTCATTTCCTTCTTGTAAGCCAGACCATGCTTGTACAGCTGCAGGAAGATCCACTGGGTCCACTTGTAGTACTCGGGGTCGGTGGTGTTGATCTCACGATCCCAGTCAAAAGAGAAGCCCAACGCCTTGAGCTGGCTGCGGAAATGATCCACGTTGCTCTTGGTGACGATGGCCGGGTGGATGTGGTTCTTCATGGCGAAGTTCTCGGTGGGCAGACCGAAAGCGTCCCAGCCCATGGGGTACAGCACATTGTAGCCGTTTTTACGGCGCTTGCGGCTTACCACATCCAACGCGGTGTAGCTGCGGGGATGGCCGACGTGCAGGCCTGCACCCGAAGGATACGGGAACTCCACAAGGGCATAGAACTTGGGTTTTTTGTGGTCGATCTCGACATGGAAGGTCTTTTCGTCCTCCCACACCTTCTGCCACTTGGCTTCAACAGCCTTGTAATCATACTTCATGTTTGTAATCAGCTCCAGACTTTAACCAAAATACCGTTGCTTGGGGGTGTGTATGCTTTTAAGGTACTTCCGGTACAGACCCTCTCAGTCAGGGCATTCGCCCTGCCAGCTCCCCCGAGGGGGGAGCTTTTCTGCCAACTTTCCCTATTGCGCCGCAATAACGGAGCGGGTCCTGCCAGAAGCAAACCTTTTTGCCTTAATTATTCAATGCTGCTATCCGGGGTCAGGTACTCCGAGATGTCCACCGGCTCGCCGTCTGCCCACAGGTGCTCCAGATCATAGTAAGCGCGGCTGTTGGGCACAAAGACGTGCACGATGACGTTGGAGTAATCCAGCAGCACCCAGTTCTTGGTGTCGTGACCCTCGGTGCTGTAGGGTTCCAGACCCTTCTGCGAAAGCTCGTACTCCACCTCGTCGGCCAGAGAAGCCACCTGCGTGGTGGAGGTACCGGAGGCGATGACGAAGTAATCGGTCAGGACGGTCAGGCTTTCCACCTTGAGCACCCGCACATCCTGTGCCTTTTTCTTGTCCAGGATCTTGGCGATCTCAATGGCAAGCGCCTTGCTGTCGTTGAAATTATCCATGTGTTTCTCCCTTCTGTCGGAACATCCCCGCACCCGGTGTGCAGGGCATTGTTTTTGTTGTTACTGTCCGGTGCCCGCTGCCTGACCATCGGTGGTCACAGCGCCGGAAAGGTCGGTATCGCCGCTGAGGATGGCGTCGTCGGATTCCTTATCGATGCGTCCCATATACTGCACGTTGGCATCGGTGGATGCGCTGCCGTGGGGCCACTGGTCGGTGACCATGTGCAGCTCGCTTACCTCCACCGGGCCGGTGTAGGTGCAGAAATACTGGTTGAGCAGGTTTGCGATGGAACCGGCATCCGGCACCACACAGGAATAACCGGCAAAGGTATCGGTCTTGCCCACGTTGGGCACGCCCATGAATACCGGCGTCTGCGCCAGAATGATATTGGAACTGTCGATCTTGAGGAAGGACGCCAGCAGCTTTGCGATGGTGGTGATATCCATATCCGTGTGGATATAGTCCTTGAATATCAGCGGCAGCTGGTTCAGGATATCGGTAATGCCCATGGCGCGGGCGCGCTTGAACAGACCTGCGTAGAAGTAGCGCTGCATATTCAAGCGGTCGATATCAGAGTTTGCGTAGCCGTCGCCGTGGCGGCAGCGCACAAAGAACTCTGCCGAGGCACCGTCCAGATTGCGGTAGCCCTTCAGCAGTTTGCTGCCGCCGTAGGACATATCCCGGGGGATATACACCTCGATGCCGCCGAAGTTATCCACCATTTCCACCAGTGCCTGCATATCGATGGTGACATAGTAGTCGATGGGCAGGTGGTACTGGTCGTAGATGACATCTGCCAGCGCGGCAATGCTGCCGCCGTTGGAAAGCGCCACCGAGTTGATCTGGTAGTTGGAAACGGCATAGGTCTTGCCGTTGGAGAGGGTAAGCTTACGGTTCTGGGTGGTCACCAGCGTATTGCGGGGGATCTGCAGCATCCGCAGCGCGCCGCCCTTGATATCGAACTGGCAGTACAGGATCATATCCGTCATGCCGTCGTTGGAGCTGGCGTCGCTGTAAGAGCGTCCCTCTTCAAAGTCGATGCCGCAGACCAGAATGTTGACCACATCGCCCTTGTACTCCTCGGCAGTCTGGATCTCCTGTACGATAGAGGGTGCGCTTTCCGCCGGGCGGATGCTGTCCTCTACCTTGTTCACAAGGCTCACACCGTACACCACCACACCGGAGATCACGGCGATCACCCCCATCACGATGGCAAAGGGCAGCCACAGCGGGGTCTTTTTCTTCTTTTTGCGGCGGCGCGGTGCATTATCCCCGCCCATGTCGGGCTGTGCCGGGCGGCGAGGCGGGGCGGCATGCTGCGCCCCAGCGGTGCTGCGGGTGTTCTGCTCCGGGGCAGCCTGCGGGGCGCGCGCCGCCTGATCCGGGCGGCTGAGCGAGCGGTCTGTATTGATATGGCGTGGCGTTTGGCTCATGCTTTTTGTATCCTCCAGCTTTTCACTGCTCTGCAGAGTTTTTTACTTGCAGATCTGTCATATCCTTCAGTATAGCATGGTACGGCAAAATCTGCAATTGTTTTATCCGGGGATGTCCGGAACCATTTTTAACCGGCGTCCGGCTTTTCACCCTTCATTCTGCCCGCTGTGCGCTAAGATATCCTCGTAGGCGGCCTTGCTTTCGGGGTCTAAGGGCTTGCCCTCGGACAGCACAAAGCCGTTCGTCTGCTTGAGCGCCGCCAGCATGGCGGCGTCCAAGTCCTTCATTTCCAGCTTGCGCAGCTTTTCCACCCCGGGCCAGTCCCGCTCGGCACTGGTCATATCAGCCAGATACAGGATCTTATCCAGTTGGGTCATGCCCGCCTTGCCTGCGGTATGGCAGGCGATGGCGCTGAGCACGGCTTCGTCCGTAACGCCCCATTCGGTACGCGCCAGAATGGCGGCGCAGATGCCGTGCCACACCGGCGTGGGGCGTGCTTCGCCGCCCTGCGCGTATTCCGGGTGCGCCTGCATGATGGCGCGCATTTCGTCCTTGGGCAGTTCCTTGGCGGCATCGTGCAAAAGCGCCGCCAGTGCGGCCTGCTCCGGGTCGGTGCCGTAGTGCTTGGCCAGCTTGACGGCCATTTTTTTCACGTTGATGGTATGCTCGTAGCGCTTATCGCTCAACCGACTGCGCACAAGCTCCTTTGCCTGTTTCAGCTCCATTTATCTGCTACTTCCTTCTGTGTTCCGGTATAGTTCCTCCCGCCGGATGACGGCGCGCACTTCCTCCGGCAGTTCGGTTTTGCACTCCTCTCCGGCGGCAAGCCGGGCCCGCAGCTGGCTGCTTGCCATGGGCAGCGCCTGCACCGGGGCAAACAGGATGCGTCCGCCCGACGGGTCCAGCAGCTTTGCCTTTGCGTGCAGCGCCGGGGCATCGCCGATATCCCGGCTTGTGACCACCACCCGCGCAAGGCGCAGGATATCCTGCCAGCGGTGCCAGCCCTCAAAGCTGAGCAGCATATCGCTGCCAATGGCAAGGTACAGCACAGCGCCCGGGTTTTCCCTTGCCAGCATTTCCAGCGTGAGCACGGTATAATTGCGGCTGCCCGCTGCGGCCTGCGCCACCTCCCAGCCGCTTACTTCCAGCGGCGGCATCCCGGGTTCCTGCGCCAGTGCCGCAAAGCACCGGCACATTTCCAGCCGCAGCGCGCCGGAGGCATTCGTTCCCTGCTTAAAGGGAGAAGTGCCTGCCGGCATCACCACGATCTTATCCGGGTGCACGCGGTCTGCCGCTGCACGCAGGTTGTTCAGGTGGCCGTTATGGGGCGGGTCAAAGCTGCCGCCATAGAGAAGGATCTTCATCTTACTTCAGCAGGGCAGCGTAGGCGCTGTCCTTTTTCTTCTGCAGATACAGCACGAACTTGGAGCCGATGACCTGCACGCAGTCTGCGCCGGTGGCCTCAGCCAGCTTGGCAGCGGCCTCACGGGCGTTGTACATACTGTTTTCCAGCACTTTGAGCTTGATGAGCTCCCGGGCATCCAGACAGTCCTTCACGCCCTGGATCAGGGTCTCGTCGATCTCGCCCTTACCCACGATGTAAACGGGATCCATGGTATTTGCCTTGCCGCGCAGAATGGCGCGCTGTTTGCTAGTCAGCATAGTTTTTCTCCTTTATTTTCAATAGCACTTATTTTTTGTCTGTGAAATGAAACTGACGCAGTCAGTTTCATTTCACTCACCCAGAAAGCTGGGCAGCTGCTTTTCCAGTTCCTCCAGCGCGTTGCCGCGGTGGCTGATGGCGTCCTTTTCGTCCGGGGTCAGCTGGGCATAGCTGCGGTTCTCGGTGTTGGGGCGCTTGTCCGTTTTGCCCACGCCGCAGTCAGCGGGGATGAACAGCGGGTCGTAGCCAAAGCCGTAGTCGCCGCACAGCCGCGTAAAAGCGATGCTGCCCGGGCACTCGCCCATGCAGGTCAGGTGCCGACCGTCCGGCAGGATGAAGCACACCGCCGAGACGAACTTTGCCCCCCGCTGCCCGGCAGGCACCGCCTGCATGGCAGCCAGAAGCTTATCGTTGTTGGCCTCGTCATCGCCGTGGTGGCCGCAGTAGCGGGCGCTGTACACGCCGGGTGCACCGTCCAATGCGTCCACGCACAGACCGGAGTCATCGGCGATGGTGGGCAGGCCGCTGGCCTTGCAGATAGTCTCTGCCTTGATGAGAGCGTTTTCCGCAAAGGTGGTGCCGGTCTCCTCCGGCTCGATGGTGATGCCCAGCTCTTTCTGGCTGACCACCTCATGTCCCTGCGCTTCCAGAATGCGGCGCAGCTCGCGAAGCTTTCCGGCGTTGCCGGTGGCTGCACAAATTTTCATTTTCCGCGCCCCCTTAATGCTTCCATTCCCGAGGGAGCAGCTCTTCCACGAAGCCCTCCGGGGTGAAGGGCAGCAGGTCGTCGATGCCCTCGCCCACACCGATAAAGCGCACCGGCAGGCCCAGACGCTGCTTGACCGCCACAACGCAGCCGCCCTTGGCGGTGCCGTCCAGCTTGGTCAGGATGATGCCGGTGGCATCGGCAGCCTTGCAGAACTCCTTGGCCTGACTGATGGCGTTCTGCCCGGTGATGGCATCCAGCACCAGCAGGGTCTCAAGGCTGGCTTCCGGGCTTGCCTTTTTGACGCTGCGGCTGATCTTGGAAAGTTCTGCCATCAGGTTTGATTTGTTGTGCAGACGGCCTGCGGTATCCGCAATGACCATATCATAGCCGCGTGCGGTGGCAGACTTAACCGTATCAAAGATGACGGCAGCGGGGTCTGCACCTTCGCCTGCGCTGACGATGGGCACACCGGCGCGGCTTGCCCAGATCTCCAGCTGCTCGCTGGCAGCAGCGCGGAAGGTATCACCGGCGGCCAACATGACCCGCTTGCCCTGCCGGGTGTAATAATCGGCCAGCTTGGCAATGCTGGTGGTCTTGCCCACGCCGTTGACGCCGATGACCAGAATGACGGCGGGCTTGCCGTCCAGCGCCATCTCGGCCTCCGGGGTCATCTCCTCGGCAATGATGTCGCGCAGGGCATCTGCGGCCTGTTCGCCGGTTTTCAGCCCCTTATCGCGCACACGATCGCGGAGCTTGTCCACCAGATGCACCGCCACCTCACCGCCTACGTCGGCAAGGATCAGCTGCTCTTCCAGATCATCGTACATCTCATCGTCGATGACGCTGCCGGTCAGGGTGTTCATAATGCTGCCCCAGAAGCCGGTGCGGGTCTTTTCCAGACCCGTTTTCATCTTGTCTTTTTCTTTTTTTCCAAATCCGAAGAACGCCATAGTGGTCCTCCTATCTATTTTCTGTTTATTTTATATCAGGAAACCAGCGTTGCGTCAACCTGTTCCAGATCCAGCTTGAGCAGCTTGGACACGCCGTCCTCCTGCATGGTAACGCCATACAGCACGTTGGCGGCCTCCATGGTGCCGCGGCGGTGGGTGATGACGATGAACTGGGTCTTGTCGCTCACCCGGCGCAGATACTGCGCAAAGCGGACGACATTGGCGTCATCCAGCGCGGCCTCGATCTCGTCGAGGATGCAGAAGGGCGCGGGGTTGACGGCGAGGATGGCGAAATAGATGCTGATGGCCACCAGCGCCTGCTCGCCGCCGGACAGGGCTTCCAGATTCTTGATGACCTTGCCCGGCGGGGCCACCCGGATGCCGATGCCGCAGGAGAGCACGTCGCTCTCATCTTCCAGCACAAGGCTGGCCTCGCCGCCGCCGAACAGCTCGGTAAAGACGCGGCCAAAGTTCTCGTTGATGGCCCGGAAGCTGTCGGTGAAGATGTCTTTCATCTGGCCCGACAGGCTGGTGATCATCCTGATCAGCTCGTTCCTGCTGCCCTCGACGTCCTCCACCTGAGCGCGGAGGGTGTCGTAGCGGGCCTTGACCTCCTGATACTCCTCGATGGCGCTGACGTTGACGTTGCCCAGAGCGCGTATCTTTCCCCGCAGGTCGGCCACCTGCGCCCGGAGGACGTTCACGTTCTCGAACTCCACGCAGAGCTCTTCGGCCTGAGAGAGGGTCAGCTGATACTCGTCCCAGAGCTTCGCGGCCATCTGGTCGTATTCGCCCTCGGCAGCGGCTTTCCGCTCCGCCAGACGGGCCATCTCGCGACCCATCTCTTCCCGCTCATCGGCGGCGGCGCGGCCTTTTGCAAGAGCCTCCGTCTCGTCCTTCTGGCAGAGCAGGCGCTTCTCGGTGGCCTCGCGTATCTCGGCCTCTTTTGCCGCGATGAGCGCGGTGCTGTCGGTCTTGGCCCGGCGGATGGCCTCGATCTCTTCCTGACAGGCCCCGCTGCGGGCGGCGAGGGCCGTGAGGCTCTCTTCCAGCGCGGCGCGGCGGCTCTCGGCATCTCTGGCCTGTTTTTCCAGCGCTTCGATCTGGCTGCGGGCCAGCTCGGCGTCCTTCTGACGGGCCAGCTGCTCCATCCGCTTGGCGCTCAGACGCTCGGCGAGGCTCCGCTGCTGTGCAAGGAAGGCGTCGTCGCCCTCGGCGATGCGTTCCAGCTCGGCCGTCCGCGTCTCGATGTCGGCGGCAAGGGCTTCTTCCTGCTTTGTGGCGTCTTCGGCACGGGCGCGGGCGGCGTCCAACTGGGCTTTCCGCCGCTCCATCTCATCCTGACGCCCGGCGAGCGCCGCTTCCGACTGCTCCACAGCCGCCTCGAGACGTTTCTGTTCGGCCTCGGCGCGGATGCGGTCATTGGCCGCCGTAATGATCTCGCTCTCGGTGGCGGTCAGCTCTGCGGCCAGCGCATCCACCTGCGTTTTCAGCTCGTCGGTGCGGTCCTGCGCCGCGAGGCAGTCCTTCTGGAGTTTGGCGGCCCTGACGCGCAGCTCTTCCATCTCCTGCTTGCGGGTGAACAGGCCCGCCGACCGCTGGACGCTGCCGCCGGTGAAGCTGCCGCCCGCGTTGATGACCTGACCGTCCAGCGTGACCACCTTGTTGTGGTAGCCCAGCTCCCGGGCCACACGGGAGGCTTCGTTGATGTCGTCCACCACCACGATGCGGCCCAGCAGATTCGACACGATGTTCGCATAGCGGGGGTCAGCCTTCACGAGGCTGGACGCCAGCCGGGCCGAACCGGAGAGACTCCCCCGGAAAAAGCCGGGCTGGACGGTGTCCAGCGGCAGGAAGGTGGCGCGGCCCGCATTCTCGCTGCGGAGCAGGGCGATGCCGGCCTTGGCAGCGGCTTCGTTCTCCGCCACGACGTTCTGCAGCGCGCCGCCCAATGCCGTTTCGATGGCGACTTCCCGCCCCGGCTCGACGCTCAAAATCGACGACACCGGCCCGATGATGCCCCGCAGGCGGCGGGCCGACGCGGCCCGCATGACCGTCTTGACCGAGTTCTGGTAGCCGTCCATATTCTTTTCCAGCTCTTTCAGCACGCCGAGGCGCTGACGGGCGGCGTCCAGTTCACGGCCAAGCCTCTGCTCGGCGGCATCGGCCTCATTGAGGGCGGTGCGGCGGCCTTTCAGCTTGAGCTCCACGCCGGCCTTCACGTTTGCCAGCTGCTTTTCGTTCTCGGCCAGCATCTTCCGGTACTCGATGGTATCGGCCAGATCCTGCTTTGCCTCGTCCCGCTGGGCCTCGAGGGCCTCAGTGTTCTCGGCGAGGGCGGGCAGCTGCTCCTGCGCGGCCTGGGCGGCGGCTTCGGCGGCGGCTCTCGCCACCTGTGCCTCGGTACGCTTCGCCGTCAGGTCGGCCGCCTCAGCCCGCAGGATGTCCCTGCGGGCGCCGCTGGCGTTGTTCTCGCTGGTCAGACGCAGCAGTTCCGCGTCCAGCTCGGCCAGCTCTGCGGCCAGCTTCTCCCCTGCCGCTGCCATGGACCGGGCCACGGCGCGGTGGCGTTCCAGCGCGGCGGCAGCCTCGGTGCTGTCCTGCTCGCCTGCGGCGATGTCCTCCCGCAGTGCGGCGGCGCTCTCCTCGTTGCGGGCGATGTCGTTTTCCAGCACGGCGATGCGGCTGTCGCTGCCGGAAAGCTCTTCTGTGATGCTGCGAATATCCCCATTCAGGCGCTCGACGGCAATGGTCAGCTGCTGTGCCTGCATACGGATCTTCTCAGCCTCGGCCTCGGCGGCTCTGGCCTCCCGGTCAAACCGCTCATACTCGGCCTGAGCGGTCTCATAGTCCCGCACCTGACGGCGGACGGCCTCCCGGGCGCGGTGGACGCCGTCGGTCCAGAGGGTGACTTCCAGCGTCTTCCGCCGGGCGCTGAGCTCGAGAAAGCGCTGGGCCTTCTCGCTCTCTTTTTCCAGCGGGCCGACCCGGGCTTCCAGCTCGTCGAGGATGTCCCGCAGCCGCTCGAGGTTCTCTGCCGCCGCGGCCAGACGCCGCTCCGCCTCGTTTTTGCGGTAGCGGTACTTGGCGATGCCGCAGGCTTCCTCGAAAATTTCGCGGCGCTCGCTGCTTTTTGCGGCGACGATCTCCGCGATGCGGCCCTGTCCGATGACGGAGTAGCCGTCCCGGCCGATGCCGGTGTCCAGCAGCAGCTCGTAGATGTCCTTGAGGCGGCAGAGCTGGCCGTTGATGGTGTACTCGCTCTCGCCGGAGCGGTAGTATTTGCGGCCGATGACGGCTTCGTCGGCGTCGATGTCCAGCGTGTGGGCGCTGTTGTCCAGCGTCAGGCGCACCATGGCAAAGCCCATGGCTCCCCGGCGGCGGGTGCCGCCGAAGATGACGTCCTCCATCTTTCCGGCAGCGCGAAGCTGGCGGGAGCTGGTCTCGCCCAGCACCCACCGCACCGCGTCTGAGAGGTTCGACTTGCCCGAGCCGTTGGGGCCGACGACGCCTGTGACGCCCTCGTCGAAGCGTATCTTGACCTTATCGGGGAAACTCTTGAAACCTTGAATTTCCAGTTCCTTGAACACCATGTTACTTTTCCTTGATGACGCCCAGCAGTTTCAGGGCCTCGCGGGCGGCGTGCTGCTCCGCCATTTTCTTGCTGCGGCCCTCGCCCCGGGCCACGCAGTCCGAGTTGAACCGGACGGCCACCACAAAGTGCTTGTTGTGGTCGGGGCCGGTCTCCTGCTCCACCACATAGCTCAGCTTCTCTTCGGGGTTCTGCTGGACGATCTCCTGCAGGCGGGTCTTGTAGTCGGCCTCGGCGTGCTTGCCCTCGGTGATGAAGGGCAGGATGAAGTTCTTTGCCACCTCCATGCCGCCGTCGAGGTAGAGGGCGGCGATGAGGGCTTCAAAGGCGTCCGACACGACGCTGGGGCGGGTGCGGCCGCCGCAGTGCTCTTCGCCCCGGCCCAGACGCAGGTAATCGCCGAGATTGATCTCCTGAGCGAACTGGAACAGTGCGCCCTCGCTGACGAGGCTGGAGCGGATGCGGGTCAGATCGCCCTCGGGGCGGTCGGCGTAGGCGTGGAACAGGTAGTCCGCCGAGACGATCTGCAGCACGCTGTCGCCCAGAAACTCAAGCCGCTCGTTGTGTTTGACGGGCGGGCGGGTCTCGTTGGCGTAGCTGGTGTGGGTGAGCGCCGTTTCCAGCAGCTCCGGGTGCTTGAACTTGTAACCAATAATTGTTTCCAACTGATGGCTCATGTTTTTTTACTCCCTTGATTCTCTGTTAGCGTCCTTGCCCTCTCAGGCGCTTCGCGCGACAAGGCCGGGTTGCGGCTCCCAGCATCCGCTGCGCATTGCACGCGTCTTGCTGGCCGCTGCCTCAACAACGACTCCCTGTTTCCGCCACTGGCGGCGGTCGTCGTTGTTGCCCCAAAGGGGGAGCCAAAAGCCTCTCCCTTTGGGAGAGGTGGCATTGCGAAGCAATGACGGAGAGGGCGAGGCCGTTTCCCACAAACGAAAAGGCTCCCGTCTCTCAAAGGACGAAATCCCCTGAGAGACGAGAGCCTGTAATTTCTGTTACAGGGCACCCGTGGTACCACTCTCTTTGCTGTGCCAAAAGCACAGCCGCTCCGCACGATCGGCTTTTTGAGGCGAATCGCTGCCCTTATAACGGTGGGCTTCCGTCAGGACCTACTGTCTGCTTCAGTCCTGCCGCTCAGGGGCCAGTAACCGAGACCCTCTGCACCGCCTTGCACCATCCGGCGGCTCTCTGCACGCAGAAGAAAATCGTTTTTTCCCCGTCAACGCATTTGCGCTTTGTTCAAAGTGGTTTCATTCTAGCAAAACCCGCCGCCCCTGTCAAGCAGTTTTGCTCACAATGAAAATGAAACGATTTCATGTAAATAGCAGCATAAATTTTCAAAATTTGCGGGTGGATCCTATTTTTGTTGTATTATATCACCAACTATGGTAAAATAAAAATACCGCCCGAAGCGGCGGTATCCAGGTGCTGTCTGCATAAAAAGGTGGTCTAGCTTCCCCGGCAAGCTTCCGGGGGTGTGAAACCTTATTGTTGCTTCCCCCGGACGCAAACGCGAAAGGGGGGATGCCTTATGACCCTGACGGAAACTATCGCATTGCTCGGCCTGCTGGGCGGAGCAGTCTTTGTTACCTTTCAGATTTCATGGGCTATCTTCAAAGAGATACATAACAATAAGAAATGACCGCCCCAGCCTACCAAGCAAAGCGGTCATTCTTATTGTTTGACTTAGCCGAGGGAAGCTGACCATTGCGGACAGCACCTTCTTGTATGTTCAGTATAGTCAACGTGATTCGATTTGTCAAGCGGACAGTCTCCTTGTTCCTCGGTTTTGTTAAGAATCTGCGAAGTTTTTGCAAAGTTCGCCTCGAAACGCTGGTTTCTGAAATAGCGTCGTGGTATGCTGTTTGCAACGTAAGGAGGGACCCCCATGAAAGAAGTCAAGACCCCCAAAAAGCCATTGGCTATTTACTACGCCATTGTATTACTGGTGCTGATGCTGCTCAACTTCGTGCTCGTGCCGTGGATGAGCGAACGGCAGGTAAAAGAAGTGGACTACGGCACCTTCATGTCCATGACCGAGGACAAAGACATCGGCCGGGTGGATGTGGAATCGAACCAGATCATCTTTACCGATAAAGACGAAAAGCAAATTTACAAGACCGGCCTGATGAACGACCCTGACCTGACCCAGCGCCTCTACGACGCGGGGGCCGAGTTTTCCAGCGAGATCGTCGAGCAGGCTTCGCCGCTGATGAGCTTTCTGCTGAGCTTTGTGCTGCCCATCGTCCTCTTCGTCTGGCTGGGCAATTTCATGAACAAAAAGCTCATCGAAAAGGCCGGCGGCGCAAACTCGATGATGTTCGGCGGCGTGGGCAAGTCCAACGCCAAGGTCTACGTCCAGTCCACCCACGGCATCCGCTTTGCGGACGTGGCCGGCGAGGATGAGGCCAAAGAGAACTTACAGGAGATCGTCGATTATCTGCACGACCCCAAGAAATACGAAGAGATCGGCGCCTCGATGCCCAAGGGCATCCTGCTCGTCGGCCCTCCGGGTACCGGCAAGACCATGCTGGCAAAGGCTGTGGCGGGCGAATCCAACGTGCCGTTCTTCTCCATCTCCGGCTCGGAGTTCGTGGAGATGTTCGTGGGCATGGGCGCGTCCAAAGTCCGCGATTTGTTCAAGCAGGCCAAGGAAAAAGCCCCCTGCATCGTCTTCATCGACGAGATAGACGCCATCGGCCAGAAGCGCAACAGCGGCCAGCTGGGCGGCAACGACGAGCGTGAGCAGACCCTGAACCAGCTGCTCACCGAGATGGACGGCTTCGAGGGCAACAGCGGCGTCATCATCCTCGCGGCCACCAACCGTCCGGATTCCCTTGACCCGGCCCTGACCCGTCCCGGCCGCTTTGACCGCCGTGTTCCTGTGGAGCTGCCCGACCTCAAGGGCCGCGAAGAGATCCTGAAGGTCCACGCCAAGAAAGTCGCTCTTGCCCCCGGCATCGACTTCAACACCGTGGCCCGGATGTCCTCCGGTGCCTCCGGCGCAGAGCTGGCCAACATCGTCAACGAAGCCGCCCTGCGGGCCGTGCGCGCCGGCCGCAAGTCGGTCACGGAAGCAGACCTTGAGGAGAGCATCGAGGTGGTCATTGCCGGCTACCAGAAGAAGAACTCCATCCTCACCGACAAGGAAAAGTGCATCGTGGCCTACCATGAGATCGGCCACGCACTGGTGGCAGCGCTTCAGAATCACTCCGCACCCGTGCAGAAGATCACCATTATCCCCCGCACCTCGGGCGCACTGGGCTACACCATGCAGGTCGAAGAAGGCAACCACTACCTGATGACCAAGGAAGAGCTGGAAAATAAGATCGCCACCCTCACCGGCGGACGTGCTGCCGAGGAAGTGGTGTTCGGCTCCATCACCACCGGCGCGTCCAACGACATCGAGCAGGCCACCAAGCTTGCCCGCGCCATGCTCACCCGTTACGGCATGAGCAAAGAGTTCGACATGGTGGCCCTGGAGACGGTGAACAACCAGTACCTGGGAGGGGACACCTCCCTGGCCTGCTCTGCCCAGACCCAGCGGGAGATCGACCAGAAGGTGGTGGAGCTGGTAAAGGCCCAGCACGCCAAGGCCCTGCAGATCCTTACCGAGAACCGGGACAAGCTGGACCAGCTGGCCAAGTTCCTCTATGAAAAGGAGACCATCACCGGGGAGGAGTTTATGGCCATTTTGAACGGAGAAGAAAAAACTGAATAATTTTTTGCATTCCCTGCAATAATCCAGCCGCCGCATCCGTTTACAAGACAGATGCGGCGGTTCTGGTTCAGAGCCCCGCAGAAAAAACCATGGTTGATAGAACATGAAAAACACAGCCGGACCCCGGCTGCAATACAGGAGGATTTTCTTATGAAACTGCTGAATCATAAAGTTGCCCGTACCCTGGCTGCCGCTGCGGTGGCTACCTGTGCCGTTGCCATGCTCAGCGTAGGCGCATTTGCTGCCGACGTGGCCATTGGCGAAAAGGACCCCACCTACGGTGGCTACGGTGCCCCGGCAGGCCCTGCCATCCAGGGCAACATCATGCTCATCAGTGCCGACGGCGATGTGGCCATTGGCGAAAAGGACCCCACCTACGGCGGCTATGGCGCACCGGAAGGCCCTGCCATCCAGGGCAACATCATGCTCATTGGTGCCGACGGTGCTGAGAGCGAAACCCTGAAGCTGAATTACAGCGTCAAGGGCCTGTTTGGCCGCCAGGTGCTGTACACTGCCCGGCAGAACGGCACGGTGCTGACCCTGGATGTGCCTGCCAGCGTGGCTACCTTCCGCTGCACCATGGAGGACCTGACCACCATGATGAACAACGGCATCAACACCCTGGTGTTCAAGACCGAAAAGACCTCCACCACCCTGAACCTGAGCCTGCTGACGGAGGGCTATGATGCCGATGCCAAGGTCAAACTGCACCAGTGCGGCAGCACCGTCCGCCTCAGCGTCAATGGCCGGGGCCGCCGGGATCTGCTGATCGGCCGTTGAGCCCCAGCTCCCTGCATTCCATAAGCATCCAAAAAAGCTCCCACTGCTACCGCTGCAGTGGGAGTTTTTCTGTTAAGTTTTTGAAAATTTGCCCGGCAGAGGGTGCAACCTTTGCCGGGTTGTGCTATAGTTAAAGTGGATAAAATTACATGGTTGCAAAGGAGAAAACGCCATGGAGCATTTTGTGGAGTTTCAGGACGTCTGCAAATATTACCAGACCGGCAGTGTGAAGATCGCTGCCGCCGACCACATGAACTTTTATGTGGACAAGGGAGAGTTCTGCATCATCGTAGGCCCCTCCGGTGCCGGCAAGACCACCTTGCTGAACATCCTCGGCGGCATGGACAGCTGCGATGAGGGCCATGTCTGGCTGGACGGTCGGGACGTGAGCCGCTTTTCGGAAAAGGCTCTTACCACCTACCGCCGGTACGACGTGGGCTTTGTGTTCCAGTTCTACAACCTGGTGCAGAACCTGACCGCGCTGGAAAACGTGGAGCTGGCCAGCGAGATCTGCCGGGATCCGCTGGACCCCGCCGAGACCCTGCGCAGCGTG
>ENA-OVGH01000993-OVGH01000993.1-human-gut-metagenome-genome-assembly--contig:-NODE-993-length-21707-cov-4.280990_pt1 | contig 21707 bp, 20 predicted proteins | sample MGYA00237770_ERZ505419 | MGnify/ENA primary metagenome ERZ505419 (study PRJEB26158, sample SAMN06016353) | human gut metagenome | biome: human gut; feature: ankylosing spondylitis patient; material...
TGTTTTTACTATTTCCACTCCACAATTGCAGATTTTCTTATATGCACAATAATTAATTCTTTTCATATCAACAAGAATTACTTTCTCTTCTATCGTATCAAGAAAATCATAAAATTCTTCGTATGGTTTTAATGTAACGCCATCTTTTTGAAGCTTTTCTATAATTTCATCAGAAAATCTGTCTTTATCTGCAAATAGATATGCACACTTATCTGTAACATACGCATATGACATTATCACGGGATTGTATACAACATCATTTCCTCTTATATTAAATAACCAGCATATATCATCAAGTGATGTTATAATATGTCCTTCTGCCTCTTTTTCATTTATTTTTTCACGCAGTCTTATGAGCTTTTCCCTGACTGTCTCCCCGTTATCAGATACAAACGCTTTACTATACGGAAAATCCGGTCTGTTATTCCATATACTTTTTGCATAATCAACCGTTACATCAAGTTTAATATTCTTTTTTGTAGCTTTATGTTCCAATTTTTCGCCAAAAGAAGCACTTATTGTTCTTCCGTCAACCGCAATACTTCCGTTTGCAGGTGTATTCTGTATACAATATTCTGTCAGTTCCGGAACATCTTTCACACCTATTCTCATAAGTTCTATGCCTGTACCTTTAAGCTGAGGTTCTGCCTGCACAAAATATCGTCCATCTGTAAATAAAGCAGCTTTATCCATTCCTATGACAAGAGTTCCCGCAGAGCCTGTAAACCCTGACAGGAATTCTCTTTCTCCAAAGTAATCACCCGCATATTCTGACAGATGGTAATCACCTGTAAATACTATATACAAATCCGTACTGTTTTTTTTCATTATATTTCGTACTTCATCAATTCTTTTTCTTATAATTGTATTATCCGTAATCCGCGGCATATTAACGCACCTCCTGATTTCATAGCGTCCTTTAAGCTATACTTTAATATAAACTCATAAATGATTATCCTCAAGAAGTTTTTTTAATTTTTCAAGTGCTTTTTTCTCTATTCTGCTTACATAACTCCGGCTTATCCCCAATTCTTTCGCAAGCTCACACTGTGTTTTTTCATCATTTCCAAACAATCCATATCTTTCTGAAATAACAGTCATCTCCCGCTTATTAAGCACTCTCCCCATTTTCTTATAAAGACATGCAATTCTCTCATCAAATATACAGTCTTCAACTATGTCTTTTTCTTCATCGCTGACAATTTCTATAATGCTTATTTCATTTCCTTCTTTATCTGTTCCGATTGGCTCATATATAGAAACTTCCCGTGATTTTTTCTTCTCAGACCTGAGCATCATAAGCAGTTCATTATCTATGCACTTTGCAGCATATGTTGCAAATCTGATTCCCTTATCAGGTTTAAATGAGTTAATTGCCTTAATAAGTCCAACTGTGCCGACAGATATCAGATCTCTTACATCTCTGTCCGGCGTGCTATATTTTTTAGTCATATGGGCAACCAGACGCATATTCTTTTCAACAAGAATATCTCTTGCCTTATTATCTCCGTTATACAAACGCTCAAGAATTTCCTTTTCTTCTTCTGCTGATAATGGCTTTTCAAAACTTTTCAAAGAAAGGCACCCCAGACACACATTTATATATTTTATGTGCCGGAGTGCCTTTTATTGCTTTTCCTAATCTTCTTTTCTTCTCAAAACATCATACTGTTCAAGTTTTACGCCCAAATCGATATAAAGTTGCTGCTTAGGATGAGGTGCACTTTCCATATCCACACCACGCTCATCAGTAATTCGTTTTACTGTAACCAAAATATTATCGCCATTTGGTCTCATAACTTCAATTGTCTCGCCTACACTGAATTTATTACGCTGTTCTATATGATAAAGTCCTTGTGCATTCTGTTCGCCGACAATGCCAAGATATGTATATTCTTTAATATATGTATTTGTATCATATATCTGTGTATTTTCATCCGGTTTACCGAAGAAAAATCCGGTTGTATACTGTCTGTATGTGCATTTTGAAATCTCTGACTTATAAAATGGAATTCTCTTTTTATAAAGATTCTCATCCTGTATAAACTCATCAATTGCAAGCCTGTATGTTCTAGCGACTGTAGCAACATATAATGCTGTTTTCATTCTGCCTTCGATTTTAAAACTGTCTATTCCTGCATTAAGCATCTCAGGAATATGTTCAATCATGCATAAATCTTTTGAATTAAATATATATGTTCCACGCTCGTTTTCATATACAGGCATATATTCACCTGGTCTGTTTTCTTCAACTACAGCATATTTCCATCTGCATGGATGGGTACAGGCTCCCTGATTAGCATCTCTTCCCGCCATAAAGTTACTGAGAAGACATCTTCCGGAATAGGAAATGCACATGGCGCCGTGAATAAACGTTTCAATCTCCATATCCTCCGGAATATGTTCTCTGATCTGTTTAATCTCCACAAGTGACAGCTCTCTGGCTGTGACCACTCGTTTTGCCCCCATATTATACCAGAAGTTATACGTCAGGTAATTCGTGTTATTTGCCTGGGTGCTGATATGAAGTTCCATATCAGGCATAGTTTCCTTTGCCAGCAAAAAAATACCCGGATCTGATACCAGAACCGCATCGACACCGGTATCCTTCAACTGCTCAAAATATGCCTTCATTCCTTCAATATCATAATTATGTGCAAATATATTTGCTGTCACATATACCTTTGCATTCTTTGCATGCGCATATTTCACAGCCTTTTTCATTTCTTCAATCGAAAAATTATCTGCTTTTGCACGAAGTCCATATGCCTGTCCGCCAATATAGACCGCATCCGCACCATAATCTACTGCAACCTTTAATACCTCAAGACTACCTGCCGGAACAAGCAGTTCCACTTTACGTTCTGCCATATCTTTCAAAACCCTCTTCTTTTCTTTCCGTACAGATGGCATCACCTTTTAGTCTGTTGCCATCCGCCTGTTAATATCTTCTTGTTTTTTCATTGATCCACTACTTTTTCAATGATCCTTTTTATCAGCCGTTTTTTTCACCGATAGGCTCATTCCATCTCCTATATTCAGGATGGCTGTATCCAGCCGTTCATCATGCTTTAATTCATACAGATATTCCCGCATTCTGGCATGAATTGTCCGGTTTCTTCTGGTTACTGCAAACCGCGATTCCAGTACATCTCCATCCTGCAGCACATTATCACATAGCAGGACTCCTTCCGGCGCAAGCAAAGGAACCACCTTCTGGAAAAAGCTTCCATACTGACCTTTTGCAGCATCCATAAAGACCAGATCATATTGATCCGACAATGTCGGCAGGATCTCATTTGCATCTCCCTCTAACAGAGTGATCTTCTTTTCTGCACCTGCCAGCTTTATATTCTCTTTTGCCTGATCAATTCTCGGCTGATAGTTTTCAATTGTTGTGATATGTCCACCCTCTGCAATAAACCTGCTCATAAAAATAGCAGAAAAGCCTACCGCAGTTCCTATCTCCAGTATATTTACCGGTTTCTTCATTCTCAGAAGAAGCCTGATAAATTCTCCGGCCTCTCTTCGTATGATAGGAACCCCCTGCTCTTCTGCTTCTTTTCTGATAGCAGTTATTGCATCATCATAGTCATTGTTGAATGAATTTATGAAGGATGCAATTCTCTCATCTGTTATCATTTATTATCTCCACTTTTCTTACTGTCACTATCCAGAGTTCCACCTGTTATGATCGTTATGATCTCATCATTTGTATAACTTGGTGCGATCTCATATGTTCCAGGTTTTATCTTTGCTGCATAAGATCCGATTCGGATACGTACCATCAGTGCGTATGCATTTTTTACAACTCCGGCATCATCCAGAGTCTCGCATACATCCTTGATCGAAGAATCCGGCAGAACTGTGACTGTGACTACCTTTGTATCAGATTTATCCTTACAGTTATTGCTGGCAAATACATCATAGGCAAAGCTAAAGCCAAACGCAAACACTTTCACAAGTATAAACAGGATAAATACATTTACCAGTAAGCCTATCGCAAACCGCAATATCCGTTTCATTGTTACAGCACTATCTATAGCCATATCTGTTCTCCTTATCTTACGGTGTCCATCCAGACACTTCTCGTAACTGTTTTATCATATCCTACTGCTTTATGTCAACATCCAGACCATCTGCAATCTCATCATACATCGTTTTCAACATCCTGCACAGCTTTCGTTCTGCCCGAAGGAAATCATTCACGATCGTGTCGTGAACGATTGCGTCATACTCCTCAAACAGTGCAACCACCTCATCGTATGGATTATCCACAGAGCCACGGTTCTGGATCTCTGAATTTCTTTTCTTGAATTCATTCAGTCCCCGGAGAAGATCCGGATGTTCATACAGCCGTTCACGGCAGGTCAGATAATTTCTGTAGAATTCTGACTCCTTTATCGTTTCATTCAGTTTTTTGCTGAGTTCAACAACATCACTCATGTCTGTTTCCTCTTTTCTTCTTAACCTGCATCTGTGCATGGACACTATTTTTCAGGACAATTTATACTTCGGTAATGATCGGAAGGATCATCGGGCTTCTCTTCGTCCGCTTCCAAAGGAATTCACTTAAGGAATCCTTGATGGTTGTCTTGATCTTGCCCCAGTCGGTAATATTCTTCCGCAGGCATTTCTCCAGTGCTTCTTCTACTACGGCACGGCAGTCTTCCATCAATGTTTCCGATTCTCTGACATATACAAATCCACGGGAAACGATATCCGGTCCTGCAATCAGGTTATTGCTGTATTTATCGAGTGTCACTACGATGATCAGAAGACCATTCTGCGACAGAAGCTGTCTGTCTCTTAAAACGATATTTCCAACATCTCCAACTCCAAGTCCGTCAACAAAGACTCCCTGTGCAGGAACTTTTCCGGTTACTTCCAGTTTATCCTCACTGACTTCCAGAACATCTCCTGTTGTCAGGATCTTGATATTCTCTTTTGGAATACCCATCTCCTGTGCCAGCTCTGCATGGCGCTTCAGATGTCTGTACTCACCATGTACTGGTATCGCATATTTTGGTTTTGTGAGTGCATAGATCAGCTTCAATTCCTCTCTGCATGCATGTCCGGATACATGTGTATCTTCAAAAATTACATGAGCACCTTTCATTTCCAGCTCATTGATCACCTTGAATACCGCTTTTTCATTACCAGGGATCGGGTGCGAACTGAATATGACCACATCTCCCGGCATGATAGAGATCTTATTATGGATCGATGCTGCGATCCTTGATAAGGCAGCCATGTTTTCACCTTGGCTTCCTGTCGTGATCAGAACCAGCTTCTCATCCGGATAATTCTTGATCTGGCTGATATCGATCAGCGTGTTGTCCGGTATATCAATATATCCGAGTTCAGAAGCTGTACTGATGATATTCACCATACTTCTTCCTTCGATGATTACTTTTCTGCCATATTTATATGCCGAATTGATAATCTGCTGCACACGATCTACATTCGATGCAAATGTAGCAATAATAATACGATGATTCTGATTATCATTGAACAGATTATCAAAGGTTCTTCCTACTGTCTTTTCTGACTTTGTAAAGCCCTCACGTTCTGCATTTGTGGAATCTGCCATCAGTGCCAGAACGCCTTTTTTTCCAAGTTCCGCAAAACGTTGGAGATCGATCATGTCTCCAAATACCGGTGTATAATCAATTTTGAAATCTCCGGTATGGACAAGCAGTCCTGCCGGCGTATAGATCGCCAATGCTGCGGAATCAGCAATCGAATGGTTCGTCTTAATAAATTCTATCCGGAATTTTCCAAGAATGATATTCTGTCCATATTTTACAACCTTACGTCTGGTGTTGTTCATCAGATTATGTTCTTTCAGTTTATTCTCGATCAGTCCCATCGTAAGCTTTGTTGCGTAAATCGGCATATTGAATTCTTTCTCAATGTAAGGAATGGCTCCGATATGATCCTCATGACCATGGGTAACCACAAGTCCTTTGACTTTGTCCGCGTTTTCCTTAAGGTAAGTGACATCCGGTATTACAAGATCGATTCCTAACATATCGTCCTCAGGGAATGCCAGACCGCAGTCAATGACTATAATAGAGTCCTCATACTCTATTGCAGTAATGTTCATTCCAATCTGTTCCAATCCGCCCAATGGAATGATCTTTACTGCATCACTATTCAATTTTTTCAATGTTCTATACCTCCAAATCTACGTCCTCTAGCAGTTCTTCAAATATCGTCATAACTGCTTCTAATTCTTTGTCATCTTCAACGATATCAAACGCTGCCATCTCACCTTCACTGTCTGAAGCATTCTCCTTCAGGATCAGGAAAGAACCATCATCCTCATCGTCTCCATCTTCTGTAACAAGCAGGTAATTCACTCCGCCAAGAGTTGTCTGCTCCATAACAGAAAAAACAACCTCATTGCCATCTTCATCTGTAAATACTATGCTGTCGTTTTCCATTCTGTTTAATCCTTTCGACTATTCTGTCTGCCCTTCATGAGCCTGACTATCAAGATAATTCTGCAAAATAACCGCAGCAGCCATCTTGTCCACATACTGCTTCCGGTTTTCTCTTCTGACTCCGGTATCCATTAAAATCCGTTCTGCTTCTACCGTAGAGAGTCTTTCATCCCACAGGATCACTTCCAGGCCTGTCCTGCGTTCCAGATCTTCTTTAAACTGTTCGGTCGCTTCTGCCCGTTCTCCAATCGTATTATTCATATTCTTCGGATATCCGAGAACGATCCGTTCCGCCTGATATTCTTCAATGATACTCTCTATTCTCGCAAGTGTCTGTCGAAGCTTGTTTGCTGATTTTCTTTCTATTGTTTCAAGTGGCTGTGCCGTGATCATCAGCGCATCACTGACCGCAACTCCTACTGTCTTTGTTCCGTAGTCCAATCCAATTATCCGCATACTCTTATCCTGTTCTTCTCTCTACCTGATTCGATTATTCTGATGCACTCTTCATCTACTTGATCAGATTATTCTTGATGTAATCTTCAAACAGAACTTCAATGATCTCATCCCGTTCTGCCTTCATGATCAGACTTCTTGCATTATTATGACTGGTGATATAAGTAGGATCACCTGACATAATATATCCAACAATCTGATTCAGTGGATTGTATCCTTTCTCGCTCAGTGCACGATACACAATTGCAAGTACATCCTTTACCTGCAGTTCCGGCTCCTTCTCCACTCTGAAATATTGCGTATTATTGATGTTCTGCATATTTGTCACGCCCTTATACTCTTCTTTACTCTATGGTAAGAAAGTAATCCGTAATTATTCAGTACCTTCATAATTACAGTAATCCTCTAGCTTATTCTAATATAGTTTGTCCTAAAATTCAACCATAAGATAGATATCATCTGTCAATCTGCCCCGGATCGTTCCTTTCACAAACTGATTCGAAAGGTCAGCTGCCGACTTCACAGCGATCTTTACATACTCTTTTGTGTATCCGGTAAAATATGTTTCACCTTCAAATTCATAAGCCTCTTCCATCAGAGCTGTCACCTGTTTTCCGACATAGTATTCCCGGAATTCTTCAGACATTTTCTTCTCTAACGCCAGAAGGATATTGCTCCGCTCTTTTTTCACCGGTTCCGGAACCTGATGTTCCATCACAGCTGCCTTTGTTCCTTCTCTCTTAGAATACTGGAAGATATGCATTTCATAAAAATGGATACGTTTTAAATATTCTTTTGTAACCGCAAATTCTTCCTCTGTCTCTCCCGGAAAACCTACGATCACATCTGTCGTGATGGCAGGATGGTCAAAATATTTTCTCAGGATCTGACATCCCTCTTCATATTCCCTTGTATCATATCTGCGGTTCATGCGCTGCAGTGTGGCATCGCATCCGCTCTGTAAGGAAAGATGGAAATGCGGACAGATCTTTGGCAGCCCTGCAAGTGCCGCCGCAAATCCATCCGTCACAATTCTTGGCTCTAAGCTTCCAAGCCTTATCCGCTCAATCCCCTCGACATTATGCACTTCCCGGATCAGATGGAGCAGATCGTCGCCGGTATCCACACCGTAGGAACTCAAGTGGATTCCCGTGAGGACGATCTCCCTGAAGCCATGTTCCGCAAGGCGTTTCACTTCCCGGATCACATCTTCAGAATTTCTGCTCCGCACCCTTCCTCTTGCAAAAGGAATGATACAGTAGCTGCAGAACTGGTTGCATCCGTCCTGCACCTTGATAAAAGCTCTGGTGTGCTCTGCGGTGCGCTCTAAGAACATTTCCTCATATTCCTGCTTCTCATGATTGATATCGATCACATTCCCACACTTTCCGTGGTCATTTTCATATGCTTCGATCATGGCAAGCAATTCATGTTTTTTGTTATTTCCGATCACGATATCCACCGTATCATCAAGCAGTGCCTCTGCCTCTTTTGTCTGCACATAACATCCGGCACCTACAACGATTGCATCCGGATTCATCTTTTTTGCTTTATGCAGCATCTGTCTTGACTTGCGGTCTGCCATATTGGTAACGGAACAGGTATTGACCACATAGACATCCGCATATTCTGTGAATGGGACAATCTCATAACCTGCATTTTCTAATATCTGCTGCATTGCCTCTGTTTCATATGCATTTACCTTGCATCCTAAATTGTGCAGTGCGGCTTTCTTATTTATTTTCATTTGATACTCCTATTTTGTGTTGACTTTTCCATAAAAAACCATTACTATAAAGTTAACTTTGATAGTTAATTAAGGAGGTTTTTTATCATGAAAACAGTACAGATTTCTTTAAACTCCATTGACAAAGTAAAATCTTTTGTTAATGCAATCACCCAGTTCGAATTTGATTTCGATTTAATCTCCGGAAGATATGTGATCGATGCAAAATCCATTATGGGTATTTTCAGTTTAGATTTATCCAAACCAATTGATTTAGCAATTCATGCTGAAAGCAATATGGATGAAATCATGGAAGTATTAAAACCATATTTAGTTTAATCATTTCCGAAGATTTGAGCCACAGAAGATACGTTCTGTGGCTTTTTCTTTTTGCAGCAGACAGTTCCTTTTTCCGATACTGCCTGCTTTTTTTGTTTTATCCCTCAATGTGGATCACTTCTACCGTATCAATGGCTTCCTGCATTAATGCATCAATCTTTTCGCTTAACTTTCTCTCATCATTATGGATCACATTTAAGTTCGGTTTTGTCACCGGATGTTTTGCCACAAAAATGGTACAGCAGTCTTCGTATGGAAGAATGGATGTCTCATATGCATCGATTTTTTCAGAGATTGTAACGATCTCCTGCTTGTCAAATCCAATGAGCGGACGATAGACCGGCATCGTACATACCTCATTCGTTGCTGCAAGGGACTGCATCGTCTGGCTTGCCACCTGTCCGATACTCTCTCCGGTGATAAGACCGAGACACTTATTCTCTTTTGCAAAATGCTCTGCCAGTTTCATCATGTAACGGCGCATGATGATCGTCAATTCCTCATGCGGACACTGCTCGTAGATATAAAGCTGGATATCCGTAAAGTTCACAACGTGCAGATTGATTGGTCCTGAATATTTTGCAACAATTTTTGCAAGGTCAACGACTTTTTGTTTTGCACGCTCTGAAGTATATGGCGGCGCATGGAAATAAGTAGCATCGATCGTAACACCGCGTTTTGCGATCATATATCCAGCCACCGGACTGTCGATCCCGCCGGATAAAAGCAGCATTGCTTTGCCGTTCGTTCCGACCGGCATTCCACCCGGTCCCGGAATAATCGTTGAGTATACGTTAATTTTTGCACGGATCTCAATATTAAATACCACCTGTGGATGATGCACATCTACTTTTGTCTCCGGGTAAGCATCTAAAATCTTCTCGCCCATGGCTGCATTGATCTCCATGGACTCCATCGGATAATTCTTTCTTGCGCGGCGGGCATTTACTTTAAATGTAAAATGTTTGTCCGGGTACACCTTATCAATGTATGCAATGACTTCCTCTGCAAGTTTGTCAAATCCTTCGTCTTCCAACAATACAACCGGGCAGATCCCGACGATACCAAACACACATTTTAATGCTTCCACAACCTCATCATAATCATAGTCGCTCAACGTATCGACATAAATTCTTCCCTGCTCTTTCCGGACAAGAAATTCTCCTTCTGCCTTTTTCAATGCATGGTTGATCTGGCTTACCAATGCATCTTCAAATAAATATCTGTTTTTTCCTTTGATCGCGATCTCCGCATATTTGATCAAAAATGATTTATACATATTTTCTCCTTTTTCATGTCTTTTGTTACTTTTCCACAATTCATTTTACACTTTCATGAGTTTCGCAATTGCCGGACTACTTTCTCGTATAACGGCGGAGCTTTGGCACAACCTCGTTCATGACTTCCAAGGCATAATCGATCTCTTCCTCTGTGGTATGCACAGAAAAGCTGAACCGGATCGTTGAATCCAGCAGACTGCCCTTAAGTCCGATGTTTGTCAATGTATGGCTCACGGATGATTTGTTCGAGGAACATGCGCTTCCCGCTGACACATAAATCTTTCTGTCCTCTAATGTGTGGAGCATAACCTCACTGCGCACGCCGTCAATACTCACACTGACGATCTGTGGTGCGGAATCACGTCCTGTCTTTCCGTTGACAGACACACCTTCTATTTTTAAAACGCCTTCCACAAAACGCTGTTTGATCTGATAAAGGTGGTCAATTTTTTCCTCAAAGTTTTCATAAATCTCTTCGGCAGCCTCACCTAACGCAGCAACACCCGGTACGTTCTCGGTTCCGGAGCGCATGCCCTTCTGCTGCCCGCCACCGTAAATCAGCGGTTTTACCTTCGTCTTATCTTTGATGAACAGAAATCCTGTTCCTTTCGGCGCATGGATTTTATGTCCGCTGACAGAAAGCATATCAATCCCCAGTTTTTTCGGAAAAATACGGTACTTTCCATATGCCTGGATCGCATCCACATGTACCAATGTATTCGGATTTTTTTCTTTGATCACCTTGATTGCTTCTTCGATTGGTTCCACTGCTCCGATCTCATTGTTGACCATCATCATAGAGACGAGGATCGTGTCCTCACATACCGCCTCCCGCAGTTCGTCGAGTGAAATGATACCATCTGCATCCACTTTCAGATATGTCACTCGAAAGCCAAGTTCCTCTAAATATCCTGTAACTGCTGAAACAGACGCATGCTCTATTGATGTCGTGATAATATGATTTCCGGCTCTTTTATTTGCCAGTGCTGCTCCGATCAGTGCAGTATTGTTTGATTCCGTTCCTCCGGATGTGAAAAGGATTTCTTTCTCATCCACCTTTAACGTCTTTGCGATCTTTTTCTTAGCCTCTTTGATATAGTTCTCTGCTTCCACACCTTTCATATGAAGTGAGGATGGATTTCCGTAATCTTCCATCAGAACTTTTACCATCAAATCTTTTGCACGTTCACTGCAACGGGTCGTTGCAGAATTATCCAAATAAACTTCTGTCAAATTTGTTTCCATAATTATCCTTCTTTATCTATGCAGCATCACTCTTCTACTCATCCCTGCCATCGGTCTGACTCTCTAACTGATATCCCAAAATCGCAAGGGCTGCGATTCCTGCCGTCTCTGTTCTAAGGATCCGTCTGCCAAGTGAGATCAGCTGCATTTCATCTCTGACCATTTCAATCTCTTCCGGCGCAAATCCGCCCTCCGGTCCGATAAACACTGCGACACTTTCGCCTTTTTTTATCTGTTCCATTGCAGCCTTCGTCCCTGCCATTCCATGCTCGTTTTCATAGGGAACCAGTTTCACATCCAGTTTCTTGGCATATGCCACAGCTTCTTTGTACGACATCGGCATCTTCACTTCCGGGATCAGACTTCTCTTTGACTGTTTTGCTGCGCTCTCTGCGATCGCCTGCCAGCGCGTCACCTTTGATTTTGCCTTTTTGTCATCTAACTTTACCACACAGTTTTTCATGGCAACCGGTATGACCTCATAAACGCCAAGTTCCACAGTTTTCTGAATGATCCATTCCATCTTGTCATTCTTCGGAAGCCCCTGAAACAGATAAATCCTGCATGGCAGTTCCGTGCTTTCCGCCTCTTTTTCCAGAATATCCGCACGCACAAAGCTTTCTGTAATATCAGATATACTACAAAAATAGTTTTGCCCGTTTCTGGTGCACACGCGGATTTTCTCTCCCGGTTTCATCCGCAGCACATTTTTAATATGGTTGACATCGCTGCCTTCAATTGTCACAAAATCTTCTGCTGCATTTTCATCTTCTATAAAAAACTGATACATGTCTTTTCCTAATTCTTTCTTGCTGTAATGTTCACCCATTCGCCCTGATGATTGATCTCTACAACTTCCAGACCGGCTTTCTCAATTGCCTCTTTCACGTCGTTCTCTTTGAAATCAATGATTCCTGATGTGATAAAATATCCACCTTTTTTTAAACGCGCCGGGATCACCGGTGCCATTGGAATGATCACGTCTGCCAGAATGTTGGCAACAACGATATCAAATTCTTCCGTTCCGGTTTTTTCCTGAAGTTCTGTATCATCGATCAGATTTCCAACATAAAATGTTCCCAGTTTCTGATCGAGATGATTTACTTCCATATTGTCGTGTGTGGAAGTCATACAGTCCGGGTCAAGGTCTGTTCCGACTACCTCTGATGCCCCTAATTTCAGTGCCACGATCGATAAAATACCGCTTCCGCAGCCAACATCAAGAACCTTTGGTGTCTTTACCTGCGGCGTATATGTTTCATTTCCACGAATATATTTCAGTAACTGCCGGATGCAGAGCTGTGTCGTCTCATGCTTGCCTGTTCCAAAAGAGACACCCGGATCGATCTCGATCAAAAACTTGTCCCTGTCTTCTTCCTTCAGTTCTTCCCATGTTGGCTTGATCAGGATATCGTCAATATAGAAAGAGCTGAAAAACTTCTTCCAGTTGTTGATCCAGTCAAGATCCTCCGTCTGGTCGGATGTGATCTTTCCGGTTCCCATATCTACCACATTCCGCATCTCCTCGATGGTTGTCTTGACCTGTTTTAACAGTTCGGTATCATCCTGTCCGTTGTCTTCCAGATAAAAACTGACATAGCTGATCCCCTCATCCGGTGGAAGTTCCGGCAGAAAATCAATGAACATCTCTGCCTGATCTTCTTTTGTCAGCGGCACATTATCCTCGATCTGCACACCTTCAATGCCAAGATCCATAAGTGCAGAGCTCAAGTAATCTTCTGCCGCAGTCGTTGTCTCAATGGTATATTTATTCCATTTCATATTTTATATATGCTCCTTTTTGCTTATTTTCCGTTCAGATCATAAAAAGCCATTAGATATACTACCACAAAGCCATTCAGGTTGCAAACAATTCCTTTTACTGCTGTTCTTTTGCAAGCTTGTCCAAAACTTCATATAAGATCTGCGCATCGATCGGTTTTGCAATATGTCCGTTCATTCCCGCATTTAAGGCTGCACTGACATCCTCCTCAAAAGAATTTGCAGTCATGGCATAAATTGCGATCGTTCCGGCATCCTCTCTCTCTGACTTCCGGATTGTGCGTGCCGCTTCATAACCATTCATCACCGGCATGTGAATATCCATAAGAATTGCCATGTAAGTACCTGGCTTTGCCTTCTCAAACAACTCGACGGCTTCCTTGCCGTTATGTGCACAATCCACATCCATATGTACCATTGCAAGCAGTTCTGTTGCCACCTCTTCATTAAATGCGGTGTCTTCCGCAAGCAATACTTTTTTCCCGGTAAAATCATATACCGCCTGTTCTTCCTGTACCACGGACAAATCGTTTTCCACCGGCTGCTCCGTTATTTCCGGTTCTGCAGCCTGTTCAAATTCAAATGGAATAGACACAACAAATGTAGTTCCCTCTCCTTTTTTCGATTTCACGGAAATGGAGCCTGACATCAGTTCCACGAAATTTTTTGCAATGGACAGCCCCAGTCCGCTTCCTCCGTGTTTCTGCGCAGTTGTCGCACTCTCCTGCTCGAATGGCTGGAACAGCCGCGTCTGCATCTCCTCCGACATGCCCTCCCCGGTATCTTCCACAAGGAAATTAAAGTATGCTTTCTCCTCCTTCACATAGAGTTCTTTCACTTTGATCGTGATTTTCCCACCGGACGGCGTGAATTTGTAAGCATTGGAAACCAGGTTCAGCAAAATCTGGTTCACACGAAGTCCATCCCCGATCAGATGTGTATGCGTCACCTCTTCGTCCTGTACCTCAAACGCTATCCCTTTCTGCTTGCACTGCGGTTCATAAATCGTGCAGACGGACATTAAGATCTCATGAAGATCAAACGGTTCCTTTGCAATTTTCATCTTCTTATTCTCGATAGACGACATATCTAAAATATCATTGATAATATTTAACAGCACCTTGGACGACACATCAATTTTATCGAGATAGTCCTCTATCTTCTTCGGATCTTCCTCATAGTGCTTTGCGATCTCCGTCAGTCCTACGATTGCATTCATCGGTGTCCGTATCTCGTGGCTCATCCTTGCAAGGAAATCACTCTTTGCCTGATTTGCCCGGTTTGCCTGATCGACTGCTTCTAAAAGCTGTTCATTCTTCTCCGCAATCTTTAAATAGCTTTTTCGTCTCGCCTCCTGCCAGAAAATCATAAACAGAATACTCGCCACCAGCAAAATAAAGATGACAATAAGCGGATAGCGGAACTTATACAGCACATCTGTCCAGGTAAGCTGATACCCATTCTCCACTGTATGGCTGATCGTGATCTGGGATACTTCCTGAGAGGGAATCTGCGTAATGCATTTATTGATAATGCTCATCAGGATTTTATTTTCATCACTGTTTTTTCCAACAATCCCCATCGGTTCTTCCTTAGACAGGTTAGGCAGTACCGTCAATCCCTCATACCGCGGTTTCTGCAGCAGCGGTGTCACCACGTTGACATTCTGTGCCATAAAGTCGCACTCTCCGCTGTTCAGAAGTTCCATACATTCCTCTGTCGTAGTGCATTTTACAATCTCAAACTCCGGATAATTTGCCTGGATATAATTTTCCAGTGCCGCATAACTCTTCGTGATTGCAAGAATATACTTATTCTCTGCATCTCCGGGTGTATAGTTCATCCCCTGCCTGCAGACAAGCGCCACTTCCCCTGTGTATATGACATCTGATACCAGATAATCAGATTTTGTGAATGCAGGATTTTCGACTACGACACCAGCCACCAGATCTGCCGGATGTTTTTCAAGATAATCTATCACACGCTGACCACTTTCCAGCATCGTGTACTGCAGATTCAGGCCGCTGCTCTCCCGGATCCGACTCACAAGATCAACAATGATCCCTTCGATTTCTCCGTCGTCATTTTCCATTGAAAACGGTGGTCTGTTATTGATAAACGCTATATTCACCTGTTTTTGTGCCCTAATATATTCAATTTCTTCTCTTGTAAATGCAAGCCCCATGGCAGAAGTATCTCCATAATACTTCTGGTACAGTTCACTTAAAAATGTCGGATAATCCGCTGTGATCTCTCCAAGCGCATAATCGGCATCCTCCATTACCTTTTGCTTCTGCTTTCCTGCCATCAGATAAAATGGCTGTGCTCCAAACCGGCAGATAATCTTATAATCGTCCATCCCGACAAGCGATCCCTGTACGACTGCATCCACAGCACCTTCCTCCAATGCCTGAAAACATTCTTCTGTCGTCATGTATTCTTTCAACTCAAACGAAAAATCATTCTTTTGAGCATATTCTTTCAGATCATCATTCTGAAAACTTTCTTTCAGTCCTGCCACCCGGATGCCATTAAAAGCCTCATAATCATTGTAATAATACCTGTCATCATCCATTCTTGCATAAAGAACACAGGCTTCTGTTCCCGCCCAGTACTTCGAAAGCAGGAATCTCTCCTCACGTTCCGGTGTTTTCTGCGCCTGGCAGATCATATCAATCTCACCTGACTCCAGTTTTTTCAGGACATTGTCCCATGTGTCATACACATATTCGTACTTCCATCCGGTATACTCAGCGATCTTATCCAGCAATTCCACGCCATATCCTGTATACTCCCCATTTTCGTCCAGATCGATAAACCCGCCATAATCAATATATCCAATACGGATTGTTTCTTTGGAATCAATATTTTTTCCATATACCACAAATGGTATTGCACTGAAAAATGCCATCACAAAAATGATGATCCCATGTCTGATCTTCTTCCATTCCTTTTTCCCCATCGTTTTCTCCCTGTCTGATGTTCCATCGTTTTTTATCGTTTCCGTACCTGTGTCTTAGATTCTATATCGATTATAGCGAATTATACACCAGAAATAAAGCAAAAGAAAAAAGGCTGCCGCACAGCCTTTTTCTTTCATGATCATAATACTTTTGATAAAAATTCCTGCAATCTCGGACTCTGTGGATGTTCAAAGATCTCCTGCGGTGTGTTTTCTTCCTGAATGACACCGTCATTGATGAACATGACACGGTTTGCAACCTCTCTTGCAAATCCCATTTCATGTGTTACAACCACCATGGTCATACCGTCCTCTGCAAGTTCTTTCATAACGCTTAAAACCTCGCCGACCATCTCAGGGTCCAATGCCGAAGTCGGCTCATCAAACAAAATAATATCCGGGTTCATGGCAAGCGAACGGACAATGGCAATTCTCTGTTTCTGTCCACCTGAAAGCTGGCTTGGATAGGCATCCGCCTTATCAGACAGACCGATTCTTTTCAAAAGTTCCATCGCTTTTTTCTCTGCCTCTTCCTTGGTCATTTTGTTGAGTTTTACCGGGGCAAGCATAATGTTTTCCTTAATAGTCATGTTTGGAAACAGATTAAACTGCTGGAACACCATTCCGATTTTTTCCCGTACATGGTTAATATCCACCGACTTATCCGTCATATCCGTCCCCTCAAACAGAACGTGTCCGCTCGTTGGGATCTCCAACAGGTTTAAGGATCGCAGAAATGTCGATTTTCCACAGCCGGAAGGTCCGATCAATGCAAGGACATCCCCTTTTCTGATGGTCGTGGAGATTCCTTTTAATACTTCATGATCCCCAAAAGATTTGCAGAGATCCTGAATCTCTAAGATCACCTCTGCAGAATTGGTTGTATTTGTATTATCGCTCATTGTTTCTCAACTTCCTTTCTAAGACACCGACAGCTTTGCTAAGTCCGACTACCATCAGAAGATAAATGACAGCAACTGCGATCAACGGCATAAATGCCTCATACGTAACGCTTCGGATAATGTCTCCACCTTTTGTCAGATCCATCAGACCGATGTAACCACTGATGGACGTCTCTTTCAATAAACTGATAAACTCGTTACACAGTGCAGGGAGAATATTCTTTACTGCCTGTGGCAGGATGATGGTGGTCATCGTCTGTCTGTAATTAAGGCCTAAGCTTCGTCCTGCTTCAAACTGTCCGATATCCACTGCCATAATTCCGGAACGCACGATCTCTGCCACATAAGCAGCTGAGTTCAAACCAAATGCGATCACTGCTACCACGATTTTTCCCGTGTTAATACTCTGGAAAATAACATAATAGATAATCAATAACTGGATCATGACCGGTGTGCCGCGGATGATCGTCAAATATGCTTTACAGACTGCATTCAGAATGCCAAGCCCGCCATTTCTGTCATGGCTGGTTCTGACAATGGCAATTAAAAATCCTAAGACAATACCGATCATCACCGCAAAAATTGTAATGATCAATGTATTGCCAAGACCTTTTAACATATATGCATAGCGGTTATCCTGAATAAAGTTCTGGTAAAATTTTTCGCCAAACGAACTCTTTGCTGTCACTGCATTTCCATCACGCACAATGATCACCTGCTTGGAAGTTGCATATGTATCTGTAAAATTGACATTCTTCTTTCGTTCTTCTGTCACGGTAAATCCTGCAGCGCCCACATCTATCTTTCCCGTAGACACAGCCGGGATAATAGAATCAAATGCCATATCTTCAATCTTCAATTCCATACCGAGCTTATCTGCGATCGCCTGCATGATATCCACATCTATACCGACGATTTCATTATTCTCATAATACTCATATGGCGGGAACTCAGCATTTGTTCCCATCGTCAGTGTTCCATTCCCACGGGACACATCCTGTGGTTCGTATGGATAATTTCCTTTTTCCGCATCTGTTCCTATATAATTTTTTGTAATCCGGTCAAGCGTTCCCTCGCTTCTTAACTCTTCTAATGCCGTATTAACCTTTTCCAACAGATCATCGTTTCCCTTTGCGATAACGATCGCATATTCTTCCAGCGTAAATTCTTCATCGAGAATTTTAAGTCCCGGATTCTCCTCCACAAATGCGAGCGCCGGCTGTTCATCGATCACAACACAGTCAATCTTTCCCTGTTTTAATGCCTGAACTGCATCTGCGCCTTTGTTGTAACGCTCCACCGTTGTTCCTGATCCGTCATTTTCATAATCGGAAACATAAATATCACCGGTTGTTCCAAGCTGGACACCAATCTTTTTTCCAACGATATCATCCACACTGCTGATCGCACCGGCTGTTTCCGTGGATGCTGCTTCCTGATCATCCTTCTGCTTTGTGCCGCATCCAGCAATTCCTGTCAGCACAAATGTCAGAACGAAAAGCCAAAGCAGCAGTTTTTTACTTTTTTTCTTCATCATAAATATCCGCTCCTCTTTTTTTCTGATTGTCTGCATAAATATACATTATTTTTCATTGAAATACAAGTATTTTGGACTCAATTGTTAAGATTCCCTTTCCGATTTGTCTGGGAACAGATTTTTTTCTTATATTATTATGTAACATTGTGGCTTTTTCCCTTGACTGTCCCGCAAAATTACATTAAAGTTTGTTTTAGAAAAAACAAAGGAGATTTTATCTATGGAAAAAATTGCAAGCTTTACAATAGACCATATCAAATTAGAACCCGGCATTTATGTATCCCGCAAAGATACCGTGGGTGCAGAAGTGATCACCACATTTGATCTGCGCATGACTTCCCCAAACGATGAGCCTGTCATGAATACCGCCGAGATGCATACGATCGAACACCTTGCAGCAACATTTTTAAGAAACCATGCTGTTTACGGTTCCAAAACTATTTATTTTGGTCCGATGGGATGCCGTACCGGATTTTATCTGCTTCTCGCAGGTGATTATGAATCAAAGGACATTGTTGGCCTGATGATTGAAATGTTTGAGTTTATCCGCGATTTTAAGGGCGATGTTCCTGGCGCAAGTCCAAAAGACTGTGGCAATTATCTGGATATGAACCTTGGTATGGCAAATTATCTTGCCAACCGCTATCTTGAAAACACGCTCTACCATATTGATGAAAAACATCTGGTGTATCCGGAATAGAGTTTTCAAAACAGACATTGTATTTTCTATTGTCATAATAACAAACCCGGTGTAATCTCTCAGCAAAGATCTTACACCGGGTTTCTATTATCTGTTCATTTTACTAAAATGATCCTTTTAATCTTTAGAATCTGTTTTAGATATCATCAAAGGATTCTTTTAATTTATCCATGAATCCCTTTTTCTTCTTACCCTTTTCCTGGGTGCCGTTACCACCGGCGTTGCTTCGGTTTAAGGACGCACCTGTCAGTTCATCAAAATGACGTAACGCCTCTTTCGCCTCATTATTAAGACCTGTCGGTGTCTGGACAACCAAAGTTACATACTGGTCACCACGAACCCCTTTATTTCTCAGGGATGGAACTCCCTTTCCTTTCAGACGGATCTTGGTGTCGGTCTGTGTACCTGGTTTTACTTCATAAAGCACATCTCCGTCAACGGTATTGATACGGATCTCGCCGCCCAATGCAGCCTGCGCAAACGTAACCGGAGCTGTGGAATAAATATTCATATCCTGACGCTGGAAGATCGGATGTCTGGATACAACTACTTCTACTAACAAATCTCCTCTTGGGCCACCGTTGACACCCGGCTCTCCTTTTTCACGGATACGGACACTCTGTCCATTGTCGATACCGGCCGGAATCGTTACCTGGATTTTTCTCTTTCTTGCAATATATCCGGTACCACGGCAATCCGGACATTTGTCTTTGACTACTTTACCGGTACCATTACAATCCGGACAGGTCTGGACATTCTGCACCGTTCCAAAGAAGGACTGCTGTGTAAACACAACTTTTCCTTTGCCGCCGCACTTGGTACATGTTTCCGGGCTTGTTCCCGGTTTTGCACCTGTACCATGGCAGGTTGCACACTCATCCTTCAGAACCATTTCAATTTCTTTCTCACATCCGAAAACAGCCTCTTCAAATGTGATCCTTACACTGGTACGGAGATTCGCACCTTTCATCGGTCCATCATTGCCTCTTCTTCTGGCGCCACCGCCACCGAAGAAGTCGCCGAAAATATCTCCAAAGATATCTCCCATATCCATGCCTGAAAAATCAAATCCGCCAGCACCGCCGCCTGTACCATCGAATGCTGCATGACCAAACTGATCATACTGTTTACGCTTTTCTGCATCACTCAATACTGCATAAGCTTCCTGTGCTTCCTTGAACTTTTCTTCACATTCTTTATCACCCGGATGCATATCCGGATGGTACTTCTTGGCAAGAGTACGGAATGCCTTTTTTATATCAGCGTCACTCGCATTCTTCGGAACGCCAAGGACTTCATAATAATCTCTTTTCTCTGCCATAACGCTTAACTCCTTGTTATCATGTACAAATTTATCATACCGGCTATCTGTCTAAAGCATGATTCAATTTCCGGTTTTCAAAAATCTTCAAATATTTTCCTCTTCTACCGCATATAGGGTTTCCGGAAAACCGGAAACCCTTTTTTATATGCTGATTATATTTTAGACCTCTTTGAAATCAGCGTCTACAACATCATCATCTGCTGCGCCGGCATTGTTCGTCTGTGCGCCGCCCATGTTTCCCATATCAGGACCTGCTCCCTGGGCACCCTGTGCTGCCTGTGTCTGCTCATACATCTTAGCAAATACTTTCTGTGCACTCTGTGTCAGTTTCTCCTGAGCTGCTTTTAATTCAGCAACATCTGCGTCTGTCATCTCTTCTGCATTCTGATGTGCGTCCAGGAAAGATTTTACTGCATTTAAATCAGCTTCTACTTCAGCTTTATCATTTGCATCAAGGTTTGCTCCAACCTGATCCAATGCCTGCTGTGTCTGGAATACGAAGGAATCTGCGTCGTTTCTTGCATCGATCGCTTCTTTTCTCTTCTTATCCTGTGCTTCGAACTCAGCTGCTTCTTTTACAGCCTTATCGATCTCATCATCGGACATGTTAGATCCGGATGTGATTGTAATGTGCTGCTCTTTTCCTGTTCCTAAATCTTTTGCAGAAACGTTTACAATACCGTTTGCATCGATATCAAATGTTACCTCGATCTGTGGAACACCACGACGTGCTGGTGGGATACCATCCAGACGGAACTGTCCAAGGGATTTGTTATCTCTTGCGAACTGTCTCTCACCCTGTACAACGTGGATATCAACGGCTGTCTGATTATCCTCTGCTGTGGAGAAGATCTGGCTCTTCTTTGTAGGGATTGTTGTATTTCTTTCGATCAGACGTGTTGCAACTCCACCCATTGTCTCGATAGACAGTGATAATGGTGTAACATCCAGAAGAAGGATATCACCAGCACCAGCATCTCCTGCTAATTTACCACCCTGAACAGA
>ENA-OVGH01000999-OVGH01000999.1-human-gut-metagenome-genome-assembly--contig:-NODE-999-length-21644-cov-3.743156_pt1 | contig 21644 bp, 15 predicted proteins | sample MGYA00237770_ERZ505419 | MGnify/ENA primary metagenome ERZ505419 (study PRJEB26158, sample SAMN06016353) | human gut metagenome | biome: human gut; feature: ankylosing spondylitis patient; material...
TTATATTATAACATTTTTTTAAAGAAAAATCAAAAAATAATTTTTGGTCTGAAAAATCCAAAACCACTTTCAGTTCTCAGAATCGGGCGTAAACTGCCCGGTAGTTAAAAGTAATATTGACTAGAATCAACAATTTCATAATCTTCAATAAAAATTTGAGGATTTACATATCCTTGCCATTCATTCTTATTACATTTACCTACCAAATCAATAGCTACATATCCATCCTCTGAAAATAATTTTTCGTATTCCTCTTGAGAAGAATTGAATTTAATTAAAGAAATATTATTTGGTAAAGTTATTTTTAAAGTAGGTTTTTTATCTGGTGACATTAAAGTTATCATGTCTTTTGTAATTGTTAAACCTTTAACCGCAACTAAAGGTTCTTCCATATCTTTTCCCCAAAGATCATCTAATGAAGCTATATCAAGAATATTTTCTGCTTTAACTTGATTTCCTTCATAAATATAATCTACTAAATAAATTGGTTCAGACGACATGAATTTAAGAACTTCATCTGTATAATCTAAAAACAAAAGTATAGATTCACCCCAAACTTCTTCATCATAGCCTTTTTGACCTAGATATAAACTCAAACCAAAGGCGTTTGGATGTCCTTCTGCAAACTCTACCCCTGGTGCGGATTCACACAAATTTTTAAAATTAGCAACTCCACCTTTCTCATATCCTCTCGCAGAACCTTGATAAAAAATCTTATTTTCATCTTCAACTTGAGTTAAAATGCAACAAGGTCTTTGATACTTTGACATAAACTTATTCGCGATTAATCCAGCTATATTAGAATTAATCTCCCCTGGTTTAAGTAAAAACAATAGCACTTTGTGATCTAATAAATGCTTCTTTTCAATTTTATCTTCTAAGAGTGTCATTCCTACATCTTGAGCTTTTGTCTGTCGATTTTTAACATTCGCCGCAGTTCTAATTGCTTGAAGCACTAATGGCTCTTCTTCTCCTTCTTTATGTCCCCTTTTTGTAGAAGGTATTTTTTTTGAAGCTTCAAATTTAAGCATTGATTTAAAAACAATATGTTTTTCTTCTAAAGTACCGCTTCTAGCAATAGCATTAACAAAAGGTGCAATGTAAAACGCAGCTCCCATAGGAGTGATATTTTTTCCTAATGAATAACTATTTCTATCTGCTATATATACGATAAAAGGATTCTGGATATTTTCATTTTTAAATCCCTTTGTAATTAAATGCCTAGTCTCAAAAGAAGTCATACTCATCATATCTGCCATTAGACCTAATGCAACTAAATCTACATAATCTTCGGCATAATTGGTTTTCATAATTAAATCTATATATCTGCAAAACTGCCATACAATACCAACACCAGATAGCTGTTTATTTGGATAGTCACTTAATTGATTATTTATAACAATAGCATTTTCACTTATATGATCAGCTTTATGATGATCTAGAACTAAAACATCTATTCCTTTCTCGTTTAACATTTTATGTTCTTCAAAATTGTTACTTGAAGAATCTGGGCAAATAACTAAAGAATAGTCTTTTTCAAGAATTATATCTTTACAATCCTTTAATCCATGTTGTTTTCCGCTATGAACTAACCATTCTACTTTTGAAAGAGTATATCGCGGAAAATGGTCATATAAAAAGTTAATTAAAACAGCACTGCTGGTAAAACCATCACAGTCAGAATCTACTATGATTAAAGTTTTTGTATTATTATAAATTTCTTTTAAAAGTACAGCAACGCCTTCTTTTAATACCTTTTCTCCTAACTCTAAAGGCGAATAAATGTCATTATCAGTAGTATTCAAATAATGTTTAATATCTTCATGTTTGATTCCACGATTTGTTAAAATTTGCTCTATCGCGGAATATTTTAAATTAACAGGTTTAATTAACTGGTATTTCATTTAATTTCCTCCAAAGTAATATTTTTTTTACATTGGGGACAATTAATATATTTTTCATAATAAACTAGCATGATGCCCAAACAGTCTGATTTTGTTTTTACATCTTCTTCTTCATAACTAAATAAACATCCACATTCCTTACATTCTTGAATTTTTCTTGTTCCTTTTCTTATTATTTTAATCATAATACTCTCCTTATAAATAACAAACAAAAATTTCAATATCTGTATTTTCAAATGTTTCAAATAATAACCGTTTAACATCATTCCAATTTAATTGGTCTAATCCACATCCGATTTTAGGCATTGCAATTTTTGTAATATTTTCTTTTAAACAAATTTCTTTCATTTTAATTAACGCATTTTTAAGAGTTGCTAAAGTTGGTTTACTATAGTATCTTTCTTTAGTAATAAGATTAAATACTTTTCCTTCTTTAAGACAATCTCCATTTGTCCAAGTTTGAAGATAATTAGGATATAATTGTTTCAATTTATTTTTCATATCAAACCTTTTATTAAATTCAACAACTATTCCCTTACCCATCCCAAAATCCGCAGAAATGCAATGTGCTAAGTAATAATCACTATCCGTGCTAAACAAGTCTCTTTTTTGTTCTTTATATCTCATAATATAATTCTCCTTTTAAATAGTTCCATAAAAGTATCTTTTCCTTCATCTATTGGGCTTGATTTATATTGCAATAGGTCCCATCTATCAAACATAAAAGATATTTGAGTATAAGCACCATACTTATTATGAATATCTGTTAATTTCTTTGTCCAACGCTTCCATTCATCATCACCAATAGTAATAAACTGTTTATCAAAAGCAACAATAATTTCTTTTACCCCTAAAGATAATAATAATTTAATGCAAGATGCCTGAATACCCGTTCCGGGTTAGTTGAACATTCGGGGTTAACTCCAAGAGATAATACAGGAATCATATTCCTAATGTTAAGTCTGGCACACACACCGATGGCAAAATTGACACCAGCAATTTGTTTGGTACCATGCCCAGAACTCCCCCACATTTCCCCTCACCCACCCCTAAAATTTTCAAAAAAACATGGACAACGCCGTAAAACTGTGCTATAATAAGAGGTAGAGCCTTCGGGCAAACAAATGTTAAGGAGGACCTTGTATGTCAAAAAAGCCGTATTATATCACGACACCGATCTACTATCCGTCGGGAAATCCCCACATCGGTCACTGCTACACCACTGTAGCCTGCGATTCTATCGCCCGGTTCAGACGAATGCAGGGCTATGATGTCATTTTCCTCACCGGAACAGATGAACACGGTCTGAAAATTGAACAGAAAGCGGCGGCAAAGGGTATCACGCCGAAAGAATATGTAGATGAGGTCGTTAAGACCTTCAAAGCACTGTGGGAAAAAATGCACGTCAGCTATGACCGCTATATCCGCACCACAGACGACTATCATGTAGAAACCGTACAGAAGATCTTCAAGCGCCTGTACGACCTGGGATACATCTATAAGGGCGAATATAAGGGCAAGTACTGCACACCGTGCGAAAGCTTCTGGACGGAGTCCCAGCTGGACGAAAACGGCTGCTGTCCGGAATGCCACCGGGAGGTCACCGAGGCAAAGGAAGAGGCTTACTTCATGAAGATGGCACCCTTTGCAGAGCGCATCGAAAAGCTGCTGCTGGAGACCGACTATCTCCAGCCCAAGACCCGTGCGGTAGAACTGGTCAACAACTTCATCAAGCCCGGCCTGGAAGACCTGTGCGTTTCCCGTACCTCGTTCACCTGGGGCATCCCGGTCACCTTCGACACCAAGCACGTGGTCTACGTGTGGGTAGATGCGCTGTCCAACTATATCAGCGCTCTGGGATATGAGAACAGCGCATACCACGACTTCGACGAATACTGGCCGGCAGATGTCCACATGGTTGCCAAGGACATCATGCGTTTCCACGCCATTATCTGGCCGGCAATGCTGATGGCGCTGGATCTGCCGCTGCCGAAGCATCTGGCAGTTCACGGCTGGATCACCTTCAACGGACAGAAGATGTCCAAGTCCCTGGGCAACGTGGTTGACCCGTTCCTGCTGGCAGACCGCTACGGCGCAGATGCCATCCGGTATCACATCCTCCGGGAAATGGCACTGGGCGCAGACAGCTCTTTCTCCAACGAGATCATGATTAACCGCATCAACTCCGACCTGGCGAATGGTCTGGGCAACCTGGTTTCCCGTACCGTAGCCATGGTGGATAAGTACTTCGGCGGCACACTGCCGGAAGAGCGTCAGCCGGGCGAGTTCGACGACGAGCTGATTGCCGCAGCCACCGGACTGAAAGAAAAGCTGGAGGGACTGCTGGATCAGACCCAGCTGAACCGTATGCTGGCGGAGATCTTCCAGGTAGTTTCCCGTGCCAACAAGTACATCGACGAGACTGCACCGTGGATTCTGGCGAAGGACGAGGCAAACCGCACCCGTCTGGCAACCGTCCTGTACAACCTGCTGGAGACCATCCGCATCGTCACCGTTCCGCTGAGCGCATTCATGCCGGAGACCATGCCGAAGATCTGGGAGCAGATCGGCGCATCCGAGGCAGATGTGGCATACAGCACCGCAGACCAGTTCGGCACACTGCCGGCAAATGTGACGGTACACAAGGGCAATATCATTTTTCCGAGAATCGACGTGGAAAAGGAAATCGACGAGCTGAACCGGCTGATCCTGGCGGCACAGCCCAAGGAAGAACCGAAAGAACCGGAATTCACGCCCCAGCCGCTGGCAGACGAGATCGGCATCGAAAAATTCGGCGAAGTCGATCTGCGTGTGGCAAAGGTACTGGAATGCGAAAAGGTGAAGAAGTCCAAGAAACTGTTAAAGCTCCAGCTGGATGACGGCATGGGCGGCAGACAGGTGGTTTCGGGCATCGCACCGTGGTATAAGCCGGAAGACCTCATCGGCAAGAAGATCATGCTGGTAGCAAATCTGAAACCGGCAAAGCTGTGCGGCGTAGAGAGCTGCGGCATGATCTGTGCGGCAGATATGCCCAACGGCGACGTCAAGGTCATCTTCCCGGATGACAGCCTGCCGGTCGGCGCAAAGATCCGCTGAACGAACAGAACACGAATAGAAAAAATAAGCCGTACCCCGGAGTGGAACAAGTTCCGGGGTACGGCTTTTTCTGTTGGGCTGTGACATCGTCTGCCGCAGTTCCTGCAGGAGTCGACGCCCACATCTACCCGATATCATAGCATGGTGTTCGGGCAGATGTGGGCATCTGCCCCTACTGATGCGCAACAGATGTTGCAGCGAATGTGCCTCCTCTGAAAGAGGTGACTCCCCACGGGGTGGGGAGATGCCCGCAGGGCAAAGGGAACCGCTCAGTACGAGGGGGACCAGCGTAGCTGGTGGAGGAGTTTTTATTGCGCCGCCAACTTCTGCCGCAGTAATGCCAGATCAAACCCGTTCAAAACGCCGTCACCGTTCATGTCCGACCGCACCACAGCCGCCGGGTCAGAAACCGCTTTCTTCCCCAGCAAACAGCTTTGCAGTTCGCTGACATCGGCGCTGTTGACAACGCCGTCATTGTTGAAATCGCCCTGTAACTGCGTCCCGGCGCTGAGCTGGAACTGCTTTGTCACCGTCCGCTCAAAACAAGGATTGTACGCCGTCACTTCCGCCTCATAGCTGCCGCCGGGCAGTGAGACCGGATACCATGTGTTCAGCCCCAGCTCCTCTTCGGCGACGATCTCCCCGGTCACGCTGTTCCGGATGCAGATGCGGTAACCCTCTGCGCCGTCCGTGATCTTCCAGTGCAGCCGTGTCGGCGTCGTTCCCGAACCGCTCAGCACCTGGATGTCGAACCGACCGGGCTGAGAATGCTCCTCCACACGGAACGCCACCTTTTCCGAATCGGCATAATTTTCACCGTTGCAGGCGGAGACCTGTACCGTATAATTGCCCTCTGTCAGATAATCATAATAGTAGCAGTCCGTGCTCTCCTGCCGCACCAGCTCTTTCCCGGCGCTGTCCCAGAGTACCACTAGATAGCGCTGTGCATCTGCGCACTCCGCCCAGTCGATCTTGGTGCGGTACTCGGATGTGCCGGGGTCAACCGTCACGACCGGCGCTTCCGGCACGATCTGGTTAGGCAAGTCGGCATACATCGGGCAGCCATAGCCGATGATCTGCACCGAGTCCAGCTGCCGCTCACAGCGCTGGACTTGATTGGAAACGTTTCCCTCGATGATGTACAGGGTACCGTCTGCTGTCCCGGTCACCAGCCCCACATGGCTCAGCGCATCCGCATCCCCGTTTTCGCTGTAAAACGCTACATCTCCGGCACGTGGCGTATAGCTGCCGCCTTGCGCAGCGCTTTTCTGATAGCGCTTTTGTCCGGCGAAAGCGGCGTAGGCACTCGCCACCGAAACCGCTTTCGGGAAAACATCCGTGCCGATCTCCGCCTGCTCCGCACACCAGGACAAAAAGGTCTGACACCAGGAATAGGTATAACTTCCGTTGACTGCGCCGTACCAATGGTTATACTTTGCCCCGTCTGCCGGAGCGGTATAGCCCAGCTGGGATTCCGCCGCCGCCAGGATATCCTGAGAAGGGCTGCCTGTATGCACAAAGGTATTTTCCGCCGCCGAAACGGGCAGCCCCGTCCACAGCAGCATCACGGCAGACAGCAGAACCGCCAGCCACCGGCAAAATTTCTGTTTCATACAAACTCCTTTCTCTGTGACGCATACGGAAAAGGCGCACCATTTCTGATGCGCCTTTCTCCTATCCGAAAGCGTCTGAACGCCAGGCGCTAAATAAGAACCTGTCTTCGCAAGAAATATATGTGGATTTTCGAGCATAATTTTGTTGCAGACAAGGCAAAAATACGCAGGCGGGCTGTCGGTCGCAATCCATCCTAGTGCGACACTCCTTTGTTCTCAAGCAGAATCCTGCCTCGAACGCAGTCGCCCAGCAAGTATTTTTAACGCAGTATGCAGCAAAATTTGCCGAAAAGACACGTGTATACGCTTGTGAAGACAGGTTCTAATGTTACTGTTTCGGCGGCAGTTCTGTTTCCAGGTGAACCAGGAAACGCATCAGCGTAGTCACATCGTTCGCCGTAATGTCGCCGTCTCCGTCGCAGTCCATGGTCTCTCTCTGCGCATCGGATACAGTGACACTGCCGTTAACTGCCTTGCTGAGCAGTACCGCATCGGTCACATCCACTCTGCCGTCCTGGTTGACATCGCCCACTGCAACGCTGTGCAGTGCAGAAACACGCTGTGCCTCAGAACGAACGGATTCCGGCAGCTTTGCAAATTCCTGCTGGAAATCGCTGTTCTCGTCATAGAGTACCGATATCTCCAGACGACCCGGTTCTGTATCCGAAATGGTATTCAGCCGCTGGAACCACATCAGCAGTGCCGTGCTGAAATCCTGATCCTGATAAGTACTTCCAATGGTAACACTGCTGTCTATCACGACCTTGGTGAAAGGATACATCTCAATATCCTTATACTCCACAAATCCCGGTCCGGAAATTGTCAGCGTGCTGGATTCATAATCAAAGCGCCACGAACCGCCCAGCGCCGATGTGCCTTCTACCGGATATACCGGGTTATCTGTGACACCGCTGCAGCTGAGACAAATGGATTTCTGGCTGGCATTTCTATAGTAGAACGCCGTGCCGTACTTGGTCTCATACAGGAAGTTCGGGGAAAGATGCTCCCAGCTCTCCACGCTGTCCGGAATTTCAATTGTCCGATCCTGCCATGCGCAGCCGCTGTCCGAATTATAATAGAACATATCGTCAGTAAACGAGCCGATATCGGTGATACCCTCGCCCACTACGATGTGGTTGATGCTCACATTGCAGTCGTTCCACGCCGGATTCTCAAACTTTGCGTTGGGTCCGTCATAGGTGCGGATGGTGCCGGTGCCGGAGAAAGTCAGCGTATTGGTGTTCGGGTCTAAGCTCCAGGTGATCTCACTGCCCTCTGCGCCGCACGCCCCGGTATATGCGATATCCGCATCCAGGAATGCCACGACCTCTTCCAGTCCGCTTCTTACTTCCTCTTCCGTACTGCCCTTGGAGACCCGATATGCCACCAGATCTTCATAAGCCTTTCCAGCCTCGCTGTCCGGATAGATGGACAGGAACGGACCGTTTCCGGTCTCTGCATCTGAGATCAGCGCACGGAAAAACAGATTCAGCCCGCTGACATCCGAATTCCAGTCCGGCAGCTTGACCTCTTTCCCGATCACAATTCTCTTTACCGGGCGATCCCAGCCGAAATAAGTGGTAAACTCTTTCTCTGTGATGCCGCCGTCACCGCTGACGGTCAGCGTTTCCGATTTTTCGTCATAGTTCCAGGATGCGTCGTCCGAATATGTACCGGAAGTCGGGACCTTGTCCGGCTCACCGGTGGAAATGTCCACAAAACGATTGGTCTCATAGACCTGCTCATAGAACCAGGAACCCTTTGTGCCGTAAAACGTCACACTTCTCTCCTGGAGCGCCGGGTTCAGATCCATCTTGGTCACCGTACTGCTGACCTGTAATGTTCTGGGTTCTGTTGTGCCGTAAATGCAGGTGTCCAGAAAGCCCTCGCCCACTTCGGTGATGCCATCTCCGATCACGATATGCTTTGCCGCATAATCATTGACCACCTGCCAGCCCGGCGTCTTTATCATAACACCAGCCTTGACGTATGCCTCCACGCTGCCTGTTCCCATAATCGTCAGCGTTTCGCTGGATTTGTCATAAGTCCATGTGGCGTCCTCACCGCAGCTGCCGGTAAACACCGTCTTATCCGCTGTGCTGTCCGTCTCCGAGACCACAGTACCGGTCTCTTCAGCTGCCGCCGTGACCGCCGAGCCTGTCCCCAGCACTGCAAACGCCGCAAGTGCCGCAACAACTCTCATCCATTCTTTTCTTCTCATAAAAAATTCCTCCTTCTGCACAAAATTTCCCAAATTTATGTGTGCGTCATTGCGGAAAAATATTTCCCTATCTTTAGTATACTACAAACATTTCATAAAGTCAACTGTTTTTTGCAGAATTTCGGTCTTTTTGCAAATCATGCAAGATGCTTTGCCATTCACTTCTGCCGCCGCAGTTCGGGAAATACCGGGCAAGCCGCTGACCAACGTTTGTGTATCTTTTATGCCAAAAATACAACAATCAATGTATTCCTAAAATTATAGTACCACATTCGTTGTAAAAAGTCAAGTCTTTGTCCGTATTTGTAGTATAATTTTGGTGAAATCAATAAATCGGAGGAGTCGCCGCTATGCAACATTACCAGCGAATACGTGATCTGAGAGAGGACAACGATCTGACCCAGGAGGCACTGTGCAAAAAGCTGTATATGCACAAGACCACCTATACCAACTATGAACAGGGAAAGCATACCGTTCCGCTGGATTTTGCCGTACTTCTGGCAGATTTCTACGATGTCAGCATCGACTACATCGCCGGACGCACGAACACCATGAAAAACGGTTCTGTCATTTCCCTGCCGAAGGACGTGATGGATGTCCTGCAAAAATACAGCGCCCTCACCGAGCGGAACAAGGGCAAGCTGGAACTGTTCCTGGACACCCTCTGCGAACAGCAGAGCCCGCAAAAAGAAACGAAATCATCCGTGTAAAATAGAAAAAGCCGTACCCCGGAGCGAAACCTTCCCCGGGATACGGCTTTTTTGTCAGACTGATACTGTAGGGGTCGATGCCCGCATCGGCCCACTGCCCTGCAATACAAATTGGATCATCCCACCAACTTCTGCCGCAGCAGTGCCAGGTCAAACCCGTTGACCACACCGTCTGCGTTACAGTCAGCGATCTGCCATTGCCCCTGCGTCAGCGTGTCCGCTCCCAGGAGATACCGCTGGAGGAGTACAGCGTCGGTGACGGTGAGGACACCATCACCGTCCAGGTCGCCGGGCAGTGCCGCCGCAACATAAAACGTCACCACATTGCTCATTGCCACATCATCCCCGAAACAAGCGTCCACATATGCCTGGTACGTTCCCTCCGGCAAAACGGCAGAACACGGCGAAGATGCGCCCCATTCTATCCAGTACGCATCGCCTTCCCAGATCTTGTCTTTCCACACCTTAACGTCATACCTGGTGGCATCGTCTGCGGTGTTCCAGAGAAAAGCCGTTCCCGTCAGCGAATTTCCTGCCTGCACTTCCAGCCGGCAGCCCTTTTTCACCGTAAATTCCACTACATTGCTCATCTGCACATCGTCCCCGAAGCAAGCGTCCACATACGCCTGGTACGTACCCTCCGGCAGAACGGTGGAACAAGGCGAAGATGCGCCCCATGCTACCCAGTACGCATCGCCGTCCCAGACCTGGTTTTTCCACACTTTCAAATCATACCTTGTAACGCCGTCCAGGGCATTCCAGGAGAAAACCGTTTCCGTAGAGGAGTTTCCCGGCGTCACGCCAAGCGACGGCGCAGGATGCACACTCTTATAATTCGGCACGCCGTACCCGATGATATAGCCATCCGACAGTCCGATGGCTCTCGTAGTGACCATATCCGAGCAGTTGCCCTCTATGGCGTAGACCGTGCTGCCGTTGCAGCCGGAGACGATTCCCACATGAGACGGCGAAGAGCCGGAGCCGTAATAGATAATGTCCCCTGCCTGCGGCACATAGCTGCCGCCGTTCGCCGCACTCTGCTGATATGTCCCCTGTCTCACGAAAAACGATCTTCCCGTGCCTGTCCCTGCGGTTCTGGGAATCACGCCCGTACCGATGCCGGCTTGATTGGCGCACCAGGACACAAAGGTGTGACACCAGGGATATCCATAGCCGTCCGAGCCGTAGCCGCTGATCCGACCGTTCCACACGTTGTATTTCGTGTAGTTGTTATTCCCCTTAACTGTCCCTTCCAGACTGCCCTCCAGATAGCCGATCTGCGTCTTTGCAACCTCCACAATGTCAACTCGTGGATTTCCGCTGTTTCTATGAGTGTTCTCATACGCCGCACTGACCGGCAGCCCCGAACACAGTCCCATGCAGAGCAGCATCACCGTAAAAACCGCCGTCCAGCGGGAAAGTTTCTTTTTCATCTGCATTTACTCCTTATGAAACAGACTCGAAAAAAGCGTACTGCCCATGACAATACGCCTTTTCATTACCGCACAAACTTTGCGCAGTGTTGCCTTAATCCCTGCTCTTCAGCAAGCCCCGTGCCACCAGACCGCAGCCGGCGGCGATCATGCCGAACATGACCACATACTGCCACAGCGATGCCGTGATTGGACGAAACCGCACCGAGGTCAGCAGTGTCACCAGAATCGCCAGCACACCGATGGCGACCACGACCCAGCCGATCCACTTTCGATCCAGGAAGAACAACAGCCCGATGCCGATCAAAAGCGGCACCAGCATCAGCCCTGTAGCGAGCGAAGTGTTCATCCCGAATCCGCCCCAGAGACTGCCCCAGGAGAACGAAACGACGAAAGAGTTCAGCACCCAGTAAATTCCAGCGCCCAGCAGCACCAGCCCGATGAGAAACGATGCCAGCGGATGGGACTCCTTTTTCACGGCATAGGGTTTCGCCGATCTGCCCTGTTTCTCCTGTTTCTGCGACGCCTGTTCCCGGCGCATCTGCTCTTCCATTTCCTTTAACTGCTTTTCTGCATTTGTCATGTTTTGTATTCCTCTCACTTATTCTGCATATTTTTTCAGTTTGTCCACCAGTACCTGGTACAAGGTGTCGTTCCGGTTCTCCGCCGTTGGCAGACTGCTGCCGTTGTGCAGCCCGAACGAGTATTCATTAAACGAGTGATAGTTGAAACTGATATTATTCTGGTGGAAAATGTCCATCACATCATCCAGCCAGCGGTCACCGCCCCGGTCATTCTCAAAGCAGTGGATGCCTGCGCCGAATTCGCCGCAGTATACCGGCACATTGTACTTGTCCGAAAATGCAATGTTCTGCGCAATGGTCTTTTCCAGATACGCCCGGTTCAGTACGTCGATGGAATCCACATCCCACACATCCACACGAGGCCGCACGATCGCCCCGGCGTTCTTCGTGTTCACCTGGAAATAGCCGCTTGCCTCATAGCTGTGTCCCGGCGTGGGGCAGAAATACCGTGTGCCGCCGTTGGCATCGTCTGTGGTGCCGGTAATCATCAGACAGCCCTTTTTCAAGTGTCCCTCGCCGGAAGTGTAGTACAGTCCGCCGGACTTGTCGCTGGACCAGAAGTTCAGCGCTGTGGTATCATCGCAGTCCTCCGCATAGATGGTCTGCACCCAGTTGCCGTCCTCGTCGTATTCGTCCAGACGCAGTTCATCCGCACGGGCATAGCCATAGCTGCCCACATTCTCCGCCTGGAACACCAGGCTGATGACCTGCGTACCGTCTGCCTTCGGCGTGATCTTTCCGCTTTTCAGATACTGCCACTCGGTATCGGAGGTGTCCGCCTTATCGCCGGCAAAGGTAGACGTACTCCACTGGGTATTGCCGCCAGACACCAGATAGCTTTCGTCCGGATACGACACGTCATTCCCCAGTGTCCCTGCCCAGTCAAAGCCCTGGTGGGTAAAGGCGTGGGGGTCGTAGTAGTGGAACTCATACACCGTATTGTCATCGTCCAGCCGGACGTAGTTGTTTTCGTCGTTGAAATTGACCCACTGTTCCTGTGTCCCGGCGAGATCCTGGGATGCGCACATCCGCTCCACAAAAATCATGTGGTTGTTGTCCACGGTGCGGATGCCGTCCGTCAGCGTCTGCGCCACGGACTGCCACAGTTCCAGGCTCTTTTCGCCGCTGGCTGCCGCAACTACCGGTTCATTCACCAGCCCGTATCCCAGGATCACCGGCTCATCTGCATAGCGCCGGGCGATCTCCGTCCAGAGGGCGCAGAGCCGTTTCTGGTTTTCCGGCTCTGTCCACAGTGCCGTGCCGTCACCCTGCGACTGATATCCGCCCTGGGGATAGTGCATATTCAGCACCAGCCGGATGCCTGCCGCCTTTGCCCAGGCAATGTTTTTGTCCAGCCACGCAAAGCCCTCTTCCCGGTAGGTATACGGTTTGCTGTCCGACTCGAACAGCCCGTAGTTCAGATAGAACCGGACGGAATCAAAGCCCATCTCCGCCAGCTCCTGATAGCTTTCCGCATCGTGATGCCGTGTCGGTTCTGCCGACGGATTCGACCACACCTCGTTGCCGAACGCCATGCCCTTTATCGTATACGGCTTTCCGTCCTCATCCACCAGCTGCTTTCCGTCTGCGTGAATAAAGCCGGTATAGCCGTCCTGTATCTCGCCAGACGCTCCGTCTTTCTGCCGCAGCAGCGTCAGATCCATGCCGTCCACAACGCCGTCGCCGTTATAGTCTGCCCCGCCGGTGTCGCTGTTCCCCAGCAGGAACGCCTGTAATCCGGCAATTTCTCCAGTGCCTGTCTCCAGCGCCGTTCCCGGGAATGCACCCATTCCCACAGAGAACGCCGCCGTCAGCAGTCCGGCTGTGACAGCACGCAGTTTTTTTCCCAGTTTCATCCTGTTCTCCTCCTGTATTTATACGATCTTCTGCCGCAGCAGCGCCAGGTCGAACCCGTTGACTCTGCCGTCTCCGTCCATATCCGCACGCAGCGTCATTCCATAACGAGAAAACGCCAGATCGCCCAGCAGATACTGCTCCAACAGCGCAGCGTCCTGCTGCGTCACCTTGCCGTCGTCGTCCAGGTCGCCTTCCAGCGGCACACGAACGTTCAAGGTGTGATATGCCAAAGCCGTATCTCCGGCGGCATTGTAGGCAGTGACATACACCCAATAAAAGCCTTCCGTCAGCACGCCGGACCAGCTGTGCTGCATTCCCATATCCTCTTCCACGATGGTGATGTCATTCTGGTATACCAGATCCAGCGAGCTGTCCACGCCCACAGGCGGACAAACCAGATGGCTGAATTCATAGCAGAATTCTTCCCGTATGATCCTGATGCGGTATCCCACGGCACGCTCTCCGTCATCCCACGTGATCGTGGTGGGCGTGTTGTATGTGCCGCCGTTCACTTCCAGCACAGGCGCTGTCACCGGACGCCGGTATTTCACCGTAAACGACAGCACAGGAGATGCGGTCTCATAGCTGCCGCTGCACGCCGTGACCTGTACGGTATAGTTCCCCGGTTCCAGCTGCTTTTCGCAGGTGCGTACTGTATTGTCAGTTTCCAGCGTCTCCGCCACCTGCCCGGTATCCGCATTCAGAAAGCACACCCGATAGGAAAGCGCCCCGACGGACTCCGTCCAGCTGACCGTAGACGGCTCTTCATCCGTCCCGGCATTCACCACAGCGGAAAACGGCAGCGGATTATGATTCTCCGTCACGGTAAACGCCTGCTTTTCCGTTGTGACAGTCGTTCCGCTGTTTTCTGCGGTAAGCTGTGCCGTATAGTCCCCGTCCGGCAGCAGTTTCTGAAACCGGACGCCGGTGGTCTCTTCCCGTACTACCTCGTTCCCGTCTGCATCCCAGATCACCAGCAGATACTTCTGCGCATGGGCAGATGCCGTCCAGGAAATGCTGGTAGCAAGGTTGGTCATTCCGGGCGTGACCGTCATCACCGGCAGTTCCGGCACGATCCGGTTTTCCAGATCTGCATACAGCGGACAGCCATAGCCGATGATCTGCACCGAATCCAGCTGCCGCTCACAGCGCATGACCTGGTTGGAGACGTTTCCCTCGATGGTATACAGTGTGCCGTTTTCCGCACCGGTCACCAGCCCCACATGGGTCAGCGCCGCCGCATCCCCGGTCTCGCTGTAAAAGGCAATGTCTCCGGCACGTGGCATATCGCTGCCGCCTTGTGACTGGCTCTTCAAAAATCGCTTGTCTGCCTGGAAAAAGCCCCAGGCGGCAGAAACAGACGTCTCTTTCGGGATCACATCCGTGCCGATCTCCGCCTGCTCCGCACACCAGGACAAAAAGGTCTGACACCAGGAATAGGTATAATTCCCGTTGACCGCCCCGTACCAATGGTTATACTTTGCGCCGTCTGCCGGAGTGGTATAGCCCAGCTGGGATTCCGCCGCAGCCAGGATATCCTGTGAGGGCTTTCCGGTATTGTTGTGCGTGTTCTCATACGCCGCCGTCACAGGAAGTCCCGTCCACAGCAGCATCACCGCCGACAGCAAAAGCGCCGCTGCCGCACGCAGCCTTTTCCCCAATTTCATGTCAAGTTCCCTCCTTGTATATGCACACAGAGTCGAATGCAGCATGAATCCCCCTGTCCTTGAGGTAGTTTTTAATATAGACTCCCCTAACAATAGGCTCCCCTAACAGGGGAGCTGGCAAGCCGTAGGCTTGACTGAGGGGTAATCCACCGTCAACTTAACCAATCATAAAACGGATTCAGTCACCACCCACACCCGCCTGTTTTTCTTTCATTATAGCATATTTTTCCCATGCAGACAATTGACAAAAGCGCCTATTTTCGGGGCATAAATTCAGCGAAAGCGCCGGAATGCACCGGCAGGCAATGCACCCTATTTCTTCGGCGTCTGCTTTTCCGTAATGGTCTTTTTCCCCTGTTTCAGCTGCGACGCATACGCCCGTATCGCCGTTTCGGTTTGCAGCACCTCCTGCCGGAACTCCTCCGCCGACACCCGGAGCGCACCGTTCCCCAGAATGATAAGCTGTTCCATGCCGTCCGAAGTCGCCACACGCACCTTGTGCTTTTTCGAGAGATCCAGCGTCGCTTTCTCAATGTAGGAGTCCGCCGTCTCTGCCTCTTTGGTGTACACTACGGTGATGTTGTGATACTGCTCCGTTTCGCCGTGCTGTCCCTTTACTTTGTATGCGTCAAATACCAGGATCAGCCGGCACTGCCGATAGCCGCAGTAGTTGCTGAGAATGTGCATCAGCTGTCCTCTCGCCCCGTCCAGGTTGTCCCGGGCAATGGTTTTCAGCTCGTCCCAGGCGAAGATGATGTTGTACCCGTCCACCAGCAGATACTCCTCGCCGTCATACGCCGGGTCAGGCTTTCCGTGATACTGCGCCGGCTCTTCCTTCGGCGTATACAGCGCCTGCCGGGGACTGCGCTCGATCTTCCCGTAGGTGCGCTCGAAAATCGCCATCAGTTCCTTGTCCTCTGCCAGGCTGCCGTGATAGGCTGCGCCCGCAGAACGCACCGGCGTTTCCGGCACATCCACTTCCTCCGGCTGTGCCGTCAGACAGCTGGGCAGGTGCATATGCTGTTCCACCTCGTCCCACTTCACCGCATACCCGGCGCCGTGCGCACAGAAGATGGAATCCGCCGTGTTTTCCAGATCGCCGTCACAGTCATAGCCCACAGCGGCGATCACTTCCTCCGGATTCTGACAGGGCGCATAGCCCTTCGGGGAACAGACCAGCCGACCCATGCCGTGAGTATAACCGGTCACCTCAGCGGCATAGCCCCGGAGCTTTGCCACCGGTGCGCTGCCCTGTAAGACCGAGCGGTCGCCCTCCGTCTCCGGCGGCTGGAACTTTGCGCCCATCTGCTGTAAGTCGGTCATGGCACGTCCCACATTCCCGGTGGGCAGTTCCAGTAAGAAGTCATACCACGGCTCTAACAGAACGCTCTCCGCTTTCCGCAGTCCGTTGCGCACCGCACGATAGGTCGCCTGGCGGAAATCGCCGCCTTCGGTGTGCTTCACGTGTGCCTTTCCGGCGCAGAGCGTGATACGCATATCGGTGATAGGCGAACCGGTCAGTACGCCCAGGTGGGTTTTCTCTTCCAGATGGGTCAGCACCAGCCGCTGCCAGTTCCGATCCAGATCGTCCTCCCGGCATCTTGTCCGGAACTGTAACCCACTGCCCTGGGGCAGCGGCTCCAGCAGCAGATGCACCTCCGCATAGTGGCACAGCGGCTCATAGTGTCCCACGCCCTCCACCGGCGCAGCGATGGTCTCTTTATAGGTGATCTGTCCGGCGTCGAACTGTACCTCCATGCCGAACCGCTGGGCAATCAGCCGCTGCAAAACCTCCAGCTGCACCTCGCCCATCAGCTGCATCTGTATCTGTCCGGCGTGATCGTTCCACACCACATGGAGCGCCGGATCTTCCTCTTCCAGCTGGGCAAGCTGTTTCAGCGCATCTGTGGGATGAACGCCCTCCGGCAGCTGCACCCCATAGCGCAGCACCGGTTCCAGCACCGGCGCAATGCCGTCGGCGGCGCTCCCCAGTCCCTGCCCGATAAACGTCCGGCTCAAACCTGTCACGGCGCAGACTGTCCCGGCAGGCGCAGCGTCTCTGGTCTCAAACTTTGCCCCGGCATAGATCCGGATCTGGCTGATCTTTTCCTGCATCTCCTTGCCGTTGGATGCCGCATAGGAAATGCCGTCCCGGACACGGAGCCTGCCGCCGGTGATTTTGAGATAACTCAGCCGGTTTCCCTTTTCGTCCGATGCGATCTTGAACACCCTTGCCCCGAACTGCGCCGGATACGCCTGTTCCAGGGTATAGCGGTGCAGCCCTTCCAGGAATTCATCCACGCCCTCCAGTTTCAGCGCAGCCCCGAAATAACAGGGGATAATCTTCCGGGCAGCCACGCCCCGTGCCAGCTGTTCCGGCGCAATGCTGCCCTGTTCCAGATAGGTGTCCATCCAGGACTCTTCCAAAAGCGCCGCCTGCTCATAAAAGCCGTCACTGCCGTCCCGGGAAAAGTCCACGCAGCGGCTGCTGAGCCGGGTCTGGAGCTGTTCCAGAACTGCCGCCCGGTCTGCCCCGGCGAGATCCATCTTGTTGACGAAAAGGAACACCGGCACGTGGTAGCGTTCCAGCAGTTTCCACAGCGTCTCCGTGTGAGACTGCACCCCGTCCGTGCCGCTGATGACCAGGATGGCGTAGTCCAGCACCTGCATGGTGCGCTCGGTCTCTGCGGAAAAGTCCACGTGTCCCGGCGTATCCAGCAGAGTATACGATGCGCCGCCGTAGTCAATGCTCGCCTGGTGCGCAAAAATAGTAATGCCCCGGTCCCGTTCCATAGGGTGGGTGTCCAGGAATGCAGTCTGGTGATCGACCCGTCCCAGCTTGCGGATCTCTCCGGTGCGGTATAACAGTGCCTCGGAAAGGGTGGTCTTTCCGGAGTCAACATGGGCAGTTATGCCCACAACCAATCGTTTCATTGTTCACCGTGGCGCAGGGACACGGCTTTTCACCTCGCTTGTTTGTGATGCGGCAGCACCACGCAAAGCCGTCCGGCGGACTTTGCGTGACATTGCCTAAAGTGTTGTTTCTATTATAGCATAAATGGGGATGGGTTTACAAGACTGAAAAGCAGAAATCACCCGGGAAAACGACAAAAAACCGCCAGGCATCCCTGCCCGGCGGCTCTCCAGAACCTTATTCTCTTATCTTGCGCCTTTTTTCATAATCACCACGCCGATGGTCTTGAACAGCAGTTTCAGATCCAGTCCGGCGCTGCGTGTCTTTATGTATTCGATGTCGGATTCCACCCACTTGTCGAATTCCATGTCACTTCTGCCCTCTACCTGGCAAATGCAGGACAGACCGCCTTTTACCATCAGCCGCTGCATCTGGTGCGGCGTATAGAGGACAACCTCTCTCGGAAGCGGCGGCCGGGGACCGATGATCGACATATGACCGCAGAAAACATCCCACAGCTGCGGCAGCTCGTCGATGGACGCCTTGCGGATGAACCGCCCGATCTTGGTGATGCGTGGATCGTTCTCGCTCTTGAACGCCAGCCCGTCGGTCTCGTTCTCCTTCTGCACCTCTGCGAACTTCTTCTCCGCATCCACGCACATAGAGCGGAACTTGTGCATCCGAAAGACCTTTCCGTTTTCCGTAAGGCGTGCCTGCGAAAAGATCGGCGAACCCTTGTCGTCCAGATAGATCACCAGCGCCACAACGCCCATCGGAATTGCCAGCAGGATCAGTCCCAGCGACGAAACCACAATGTCAAACAGCCGTTTCACAAAGCGATAACCCAAACCGCCACGGGGCTTGACTTCGCTGTAGCGCAGCGTCTCCGCCACGCCGGAAGAAAGCAGCCGCAGCGCACGATCATCAAATTCCAGGATGGGATATTCTGTCACGCCCTCCGGATTTTCCTTCAGGGAGGACAGGGTGATCTCCGTTACCTGTTCTTCTGTCAGATTGGCTTTTGTATTACCCATTCTCTACATTCTCTCTTTCACCCAAAAAATACGACTATTCTTATTATATCGTATCCCACCGACCTTGTCAACTGGAAAATGTTGATTTTTCACAAAACTGCACAAAAAAGCGGATACCGCAGTACCCGCTTTTCTCTGTTTCAGGCGATACCGGACACGCCGTCCGGTTTCTTCTGCAATTACTTCTGCTTGGTGCGAACCTCTTCGGTGAGCTTTGCCGTCAGCTCTGCCACGCTCATGCTGCCCAGATCCTCGCCGTTGCGCTTGCGGACTGCGACGGTCTTTTCCTCGCATTCCTTGTCGCCGATGGTCAGCATATACGGCACCTTTTCCATGGTTGCCTGGCGGATCTTCCAGCCCACCTTTTCGGCACGGCTGTCCACCTCAACACGGAGACCGGCAGCCTCCAGTTCCTTCTTGACCTCATACGCAAAGTCCAGATGACGGTCTGCGATGGGTACCAGACGAACCTGTTCCGGTGCGATCCACAGCGGCATTGCGCCGCCGAAGTGTTCGATCATGTATGCCAGCGTACGCTCATAGCAGCCCAGGGATGTTCTGTGGATGATGTACGGCAGCTTTTTCTGACCGTCCTTGTCCTTGTAGTACATACCAAACCGCTCTGCCAGCAGCATATCGATCTGGATGGTAACCAGGGTATCTTCCTTGCCGAATACATTCTTGTACTGGATGTCCAGCTTCGGGCCATAGAACGCCGCCTCGTCGATGCCAACCTCGTACTTCACGCCCAGGTGATCCAGGATATTGCCCATCACACGCTGTGCCTCTTCCCACTGCTCCGATGTACCCTCGTACTTGTTGCCCGGATTTGCCGGATCCCACTGGGAGAACCGGAAGGTGCAGTCGTCCAGCAGTCCTACGGTATCCAGGAAATACTTTGCCAGCTGCAAGCAGTTCTTGAACTCCTCTTCCAGCTGATCCGGACGCAGGATGTAGTGACCCTCAGAAATGGTGAACTGGCGGACACGGATCAGACCGTGCATTTCGCCGGAATCCTCGTTGCGGAACAGGGTAGAAGTCTCTGTCAGACGCATCGGCAGATCACGGTAAGAACGCTGACGGTTCAGATATACCTGATACTGGAACGGGCAGGTCATAGGACGCAGGGCAAAGCAGTCCTTCGTCTCATCGTGGGGATCGCCCAGCACGAACATACCGTCCAGATAGTGATCCCAGTGACCGGAGATCTTGTACAGTTCCCGTTTTGCCAGCAGCGGCGTCTTGGTCAGCAGGCAGCCGTGTGCCTGTTCCACGTCTTCTACCCAGCGCTGGAGCAGCTGAACCACTCTTGCGCCCTTGGGCAGCAGCACCGGCAGACCCTGACCGATAACGTCAACGGTGGTGAAGTATTCCAGTTCCCGGCCCAGCTTGTTGTGGTCACGCTTTCTTGCCTCTTCCAGCTTTGCCAGATGCTCTTCCAGCATCGACGCCTTGGGGAATGCCACAGCATACACACGGGACAGCATCTTGTTCTTCTCCGAACCTCTCCAGTATGCACCGGTGCAGGACAGCAGCTTGAACGCCTTGATCGTACCGGTAGCCATCAGGTGCGGACCGGCGCACAGATCGGTGAAATCGCCCTGCTGATAGAAGGAGATCGGCTCACCGTTTCCGGCGTGTTCCTCGCACAGTTCCACCTTGTACGGCTCATCCATCTCTTTCAGCTTTGCCACAGCCTCTTCCGGCGACAGATAGAACTGTTCCAGCTTTTCGTTTGCCTTGACGATCTTCTTCATCTCAGCCTCGATCTTGGTCAGTTCCTCCTGGCTGAACGGATGCTCTACGTCAAAATCATAATAGAAACCGGTGTCGATCGCCGGACCGATTGCCAGCTTTGCCTCCGGATACAGATGCTTGACTGCCTGCGCCAGCACGTGAGATGCGGTGTGCCAGAATGTCTTTTTGCCCTCTTCGCTGTCGAAGGTCATGACCTCAAATGTGCAGTCATGGTCGATGACGGTGCGCAGGTCACAGACCTCGCCGTCCAGCTTGACACAGCAGGCTGCCTTGTACAGTCCCATGCCGATGCCCTTAATAACTTCTGCCGCAGCGGTGGGTGCTTCCAGCTCCCGGATGCTGCCGTCTTTCAATGTCAGTTGAATCATACTTCCATCTTCCTTTCCAGAATGAGTAAATGCAAAAAGTCCCTTACACAGTAAAGGACTGTGCAAGGGACGATGAAAAATCTATCGTGGTTCCACCCTTGTTTCATGTACGTGTCAAAGGCACATACACCTCGTGGTGTCCGATAACGGGGACAAGCCGCTGCGGATTGGGCAGACTCCGGGAGTGGTATGCGCATTTCTTGGCTTTTTGCCGCTGCTCTCAGCCGGTGACAGCGGTTCTCTGCAAAAAAGCCCCGGCGAAATGTGCCGTTCCCTTCAACGCTTTCGTAAGAACTAGTATAGCACAAATGCCGGAGCTTGTCAACTGCTTTTTTGCACAAAACGCACAGAAAAATTTTTAGAAGGTTCCTTGAAATATAATCCCCCTGTCCCTTCGGGACATCCCCCTTTTCAAGGGGGACATGGTGAATGCCTCCCTTGAAAAGGGTGATTCCCCACGGGGTGGGGAAATGTCACCGTAGGTG
>ENA-OVGH01001003-OVGH01001003.1-human-gut-metagenome-genome-assembly--contig:-NODE-1003-length-21596-cov-3.355926_pt1 | contig 21596 bp, 23 predicted proteins | sample MGYA00237770_ERZ505419 | MGnify/ENA primary metagenome ERZ505419 (study PRJEB26158, sample SAMN06016353) | human gut metagenome | biome: human gut; feature: ankylosing spondylitis patient; material...
GAGGCGTCCGCCCCTACGCCAGCCTCGGAAACCCTACACAAAATAGGAAAACAATGGTTTTTGACAGACTGCAGCGCCCGGCTCTTTTCCAGAGCCGGGCGTCAGTATTCAGACTAGAAGCACCAGATGGTACACTGCAAACGCAGCCAGCCATGCGATGCAGCACTGGGAAAGCGCAATGAGCGCTGCGCGCAGCGCAGAGCCCGTCTCGCGCCGGATGGCGGCAATAGCCGCCACACACGGGGTATACAAGAGCGTGAAGACCAGAAAACTCAACGCGGCTTTTGCAGTAAAGAGCGTCGAGATGGCGGCGGTACCCAGCAGAATCTGAAGTGTGCTGACGACGGATTCCTTCGCAATAAAGCCGGTGATCAGCGCTGTCGCACAGCGCCAGTCTGCGAAGCCCAGCGGCGCGAAGACAGGCGCGAGCCAGCGGCCGACCATGGCGAGCAGGCTCTGCTCACTGCTGTCTACAACATTCAGCCGCGCGTCGAAGCTTTGCAGGAACCAGATGACGATGGTTGCAAGGAAAATGACTGTGAAGGCACGCTCGATAAAATCCTTTGCCTTGTCCCAGAGCAGAAGTGCAACGCTCTTGAGGCTTGGCAGCCGGTAATTCGGCAGTTCCATTACAAATGGAACCGGCCGGCCGCGGAAGGCAGACTTGAGCACCAGCGCGGAGAGAATGCCGAACAGGATGCCGAGCACATACAGCCCGATCATTACAAGCGCGGCATACTTCGGAAAGAACGCTGCCGAGAAAAATGCGTAGATCGGAATTTTTGCAGAGCAACTCATAAAGGGCGTGAGCAGGATGGTCATGGTGCGGTCGCGCTCCGACGGGAGCGTCCGTGCCGCCATGACTGCCGGGACCGTGCAGCCGAAACCGATAAGCATTGGCACGATAGATTTGCCGGACAGGCCGATGCGCCGCAGAAGCTTGTCCATGACGAACGCCACACGCGCCATATAGCCGGTGTCTTCCAGAATAGACAGGAAGAAAAACAGTGTGACAATGATAGGCAGGAAGCTTAAAACCGAGCCGACGCCCTGAAAAATGCCGTCGATCACAAGGCTCTGCACGACGGGGTTCAGGTGATAGGCCGTCAGCGCCCGATCGACCACGACGGTTAGCGCATCAATGCCGGAAGCCAGCAGATCGCTCAGTCCCTGGCCGATCACATGAAATGTCAGATAGAAAATCAGCAGCATCACGCCGATAAAAATCGGGATCGCGGTATATTTTCCGGTCAGAATTTTGTCGGCACTGACCGAACGCAGACGCTCCTTGCTCTCATGCGGCTTGACGACGCAGGATTTGACAAGCGCTTCAATGAACGTATAGCGCATATCCGCGATGGCTGCGTTGCGGTCAAGGCCGCGTTCGAGTTCCATTTGGACGATGGAATGCTCGATCAGTTCCTTTTCGTTCTGGTCAAGGTGCAGCTGATTCAGAACAGCCTCGTCGCCGTCAATGACCCACGTCGCCGCGAAGCGGACGGAAAGCCCCGCACGCTGCGCGTGATCTTCAATCTGGTGGCAGACGGCGTGAATGCAGCGGTGGACAGGGCCGGGCGCGCAGAAGACGACGGCGGGCAGGCGCTTGTCCTCCGCCGTGCGCACAGCCGCCTCGATCAGCGCCTCGACCCCGTCGCCGGAGGCCGCGCAGATGGGCACGACGGGAACGCCCAACTGCTGCGAGAGCTTGTCCGTGTCGATGCTGCCGCCGTTGCCGGTCAGCTCGTCCATCATGTTGAGCGCCAGCACCGTCGGCACGCGCAGCGTCAATAATTGGAGCGTCAGATAGAGATTGCGCTCTAAATTGGTCGCGTCGACAATATTGATGATGCCGTCCGGCTTGCTTTTGAGAATAAAATCGCGGGTGACGATCTCCTCCGCCGTGTACGGGCGGAGCGAGTAGATGCCCGGCAGATCAACGACGGTGCAGTCCTTCTGCCCGCGCACCGGGCCGGATTTCTGATCGACTGTCACGCCGGGGAAATTGCCGACGTGCTGATTGGAACCGGTCAGCTGGTTAAAAAGCGTCGTTTTGCCGCAGTTCTGGTTGCCAGCCAGTGCGAAGATCATTCTGCGTCCTCCTCAATCGTGATGCTGCGCGCATCCTCCTTGCGCAGCGTGAGCGTATAGCCGCGCAGAAACAACTCCATGGGGTCGCCCATGGGCGCGATCTTGCTGACATGCACGCGCGTATGCGGAATGAGGCCCATATCGAGCAGCCTGCACCGGAGGACCCCTTCGCCGCCGACTGCTGTAATCACGCCGGAATGTCCGACGGAAAGTTCGTCAAGCGTCATAAATCGCATTCCTTTCTCCATTACATTCTGAATGTTAGGATAATCTAACTTTCAAGAAAATGCAAGAAAAACCGTTCGGATGCGACAAAAATTTTTCTGTCCGCGCAGTTTACAAAATCGTCACGCCCTCGGCCGCCCGGTATGCTATGATATACTACAGATATAAGGAGGCCGACGCATGAATATTCTCTTTTTCCTGACGCCGAAGGCGATGTGCGCCTATATAGAGTCCGACGACACGCTGCGGCAGGCGATGGAACGGATGGAGCATTCCGGCTATGCGGCACTGCCCGTACTGGACAAGAGCGGGAAATACTGCGGCGTTGTTACAGAGGGCGACCTGCTCTGGACGCTCAAGCGCCTGTGCGTGATGGACCTGCGCCAGACCGAGGAGCATTCTATCTCTGAGATCGAGCACCGCCGCACCGTGCAGCCCGTGCGGGTAGACACGCGCGTGGAGGATCTTCTCTCCGTCGCCGCTGAGCAGAACTTTGTCCCCGTGATCGACGACAAAGGTGATTTTATCGGCATCGTCACCCGCAGCCGCATTCTCCGGTATTACTTACAGACGAATTTCCTGCACGAATAATTTTCCTTCGCTGGTTTAATCCTCCGGTTTTTGGCACATACTTAGCCTCGGAGGTGCAAAATCATGCAAACAAACGAAAATCATCCGAACCGGAAGCGGATCCGGAATTTTTTCCGTGAAAAGGGCTACTACATTGTTCTGGCGCTGTGCGTATGCGCGGTAGGCGTTTCGGGCTGGCTGTTCGTGTCTGGTGCCATCGCCGAAAAGAAAGCGCTGCGGCAGGAGACGATGTCCATTGCCACCAGCGCGGAGGATCCGGCCAAAAATCCGTCCGCCGAGCAGAAGCCGGCCCCGACCGCCACTGCGGACGAGGAAACGGCTCCGGCTGCTGCCATGACAGACGAATCTGTGCGCGAGGCGGCAAAAAACGTGCGCGTCTGGCCAGTCTCCGGCGGCACACAGGCCGCTTACAGTGTCGATGCGCTGCAGTATAACGCCACGACACAGGACTGGCGGACGCACGCGGGTGTCGATCTGGCTGCGTCGGTCGGAACGCCGGTCAAGGCCGCAGGTGCTGGTATCGTGACAGCGGTCTATGACGACGAATTTCTCGGCACGACCGTCGTCATCAACCACCCGGACGGACATGTCTCGCAGTATTCCAATCTTGCCGTCATGCCGTCCGTCTCAGCCGGTGACAGCGTAGAGGCCGGGCAAACTATCGGTGCCGTCGGCGAAACGGCGCTGCTCGAGATTGCGGACGAACCGCATCTGCACTTTGCCGTCTATGCCAACGGCGACACCATCGACCCGGCAGAATTCATCCGATAAACACAGCAAGCGCCGCAGCAGCCGCTGCGGCGCATTTCTTTGCAACAGATTTTGCGTTTCTGCGACTATATAGGTGAGACGTCTCAAAGGAACAATATGAGTGACCGATGATTCAATCGGCAAGAGGCGATTGATTCAGCGGTTACAAGACAGGAGGGATGGATACGGATGACAAGACCATTCTGCGGCGGCTGAAGCGGGGTGACGCGGCAGCACTGGAGGCTGCCGTGCGGCAGTACAGCGGATATGTAACAGCTGTGATCGGCAATCAGCTTGGCCCGTGCGCTGCCGCAGAAGACATTGAAGAACTGGCCTCCGATGTGTTTGTCGCGCTGTGGCGCGCACCGCAGCCGCTTCGGACGGAGCATCTGCGCGGCTGGCTGGGCAAGGTCGCGCGCAATCGGGCAATCAGCTTTCTGCGGCGGCAGCATTTACAACTCGTCCGGGACGAGGACTGTATCCTCATCGATGACCGCGACGCGCAGAAGCTACTGGAGGCGAAGGAGCGCAGCGCGCTTTTAAACGCGGCGCTGGCCGCGCTCACGTCGGAGGACCGCGAAATTTTTCTGCGCCGGTATTACTACAACCAGACCGCCGGACAGATCGCGGAAGCACTGCATATGAACCCCAGCACGGTCCGCAGCCGCCTTTTGCGCGGGCGGCAGTCGCTGCGGACGGAATTACAGAAAGGAGATGTGCAGATTGAAGATCTCTGTGCAGAGTCTGTTTGAAGACTATGAGGAAAACGCCGTTTCGCTGAACCGGGACGCGGACGCGGAGCGGATTCTGGAAAAAACGCGGGCCAAGCTGCCGGGGGTGAAGCGGAAGCGCCCGCTTGGTCTTGTGCTGGTCGCAGCAGCGGCGGCCGTCGCAGTTCTTTGCGGCGCGGCGGCGATCGTGCATTACGCGGCCGTCCGGGACGGCGCGGGAAGCTATATCATGCCGGACACGCTCCGCTATGACGAGGAAAACAAGAAGACGATTCTGGTGGATACGCCGTTTGAATGGAACAACCCTATCAGCTTCGACACCGAAGGCCGGACGGACGGAAAGATCTGCGGCATGCGGCTCGGCTGGCTGCCGGAGGGCTGGGGCACCGGCTACACCCAAACGGCCTATGATGTGATTGCCCAGCGGGACGCCGAACAGGCGCAGAGCCTGCCGCAGGCCGAGCGCGAGCTGGTGGTCTATACCTACGACCTCTTTGCCGTGCAGGACGTGCGGAAGGACTACAGCGTGCAGTGTATGTCCGCCAACACGGTCACCGGGTGCGACTTCCTCTGCGGCGGTTCGCGGACGGAGATCACAAAGCAGGGGACGATCGGCCCCTACGACGCAGCATGGGTCGAGACGCACTGGCAGCGTTCAAGTCCGGGCTCCGATGCGCCGGAGGAGTGGGCCACGCAGCTGCTCCTGCTGTACGACCGGGAAAAGCTCTGCGTCGTTATCATCAGCGCCGACTGGGACGATGCGGAACGGATCGCGGAACATCTGGAGATTGTGGAGACGTCTGTTGACGCCCCGCAGCCCGATCTGACAAACGGAAGGGGCTTCCGTTGGATCGGCGGTGTTGGATAGTCGGAAACGGCTTCGACGGAACGAGGCTCCGCGCTAAGCGCGGGGCCTCTTGAGCCTGTTTCCTTCTTTCCAAAGCGCAAACGCTTCGCTGGTTTGCGCTTTGGGGTCTAGACCTCGACAGAACGAGTTATTATCCCAACAGCTCTTTTGCGTTCCAGTATGCGATTTTTTTCGCTTCTTCTTCCGTGAAGTCCATTTGATTCAGAATGTGGAAATAGGCGGCATAGATTTCCGTGGGCTGCAAATGCCGGTTGTCGGGATAATCTGTTGCAAACAGAAGCCGGTTCGGACCGAATTTCCGCAGGAGATCGTTGGTTCCTGCGATGCCGTATGTGCGAACGTAAGCGGGAAGAATTGCAGAAACATCCACATAGCAGGCAAGCGGGAGCAGCTGTTCCCATTGGAACGCGCCCATATGCGAGACGATCAATTTCAAATCGGGATAGCGTTCCACTATCTTCACAACGCGCCTTACCGCAGACAGATCATCATCTGCATTTGGATAGGAATGAACGGCCACGGGGATGCGGCGTTCCTGCGCAAATGCGAAGACAGCGCGGTTGTAATCAGAATCAAGCGCCAGAGCGGAATTGTTCGGGTGAAGCTTGATGCCGTCCAGCGCGTGATCGGCAAGGGCGCGGCAAAGCGCATCGACTGATTCAACGGAAGAATTTCGGGGATCAATATCCGCAAACGCATAAAATCTGCCCGGACAGCACCGCTTCATCTCGAAAAGGTTCCGGTGTACCGCATCGACGCTGAACGCCATCGACATCAAAAACGGATCGTTGAAGGGCATGATGACCGCTCGTTCGATGTTGTTTTCGCGCATGATCTGCGCATATTGATGCAGGTCTGCAAATCTCCACACATCGTCAGAATCTGGATTGGCGGCATGTACCGCGTCCGGCAGGATATGAATATGGGCGTCGATCTTTTTCAGCGTTTGCCAGTCTGTAACAGTCGTAGCAATCCCTCCCGCGTTCCGATATGCCGGTTCTCAGCCTTCTTTGGATAGATACTCCTCGAGAATGTCTGCCGCGCAGTAGACCATTTCCGGACACGGACGTTTTTTGTAATAGCTGTCGGTGCGCGGCTCAGGCGGCTGGGGTTTGAAATCCGGGTCGAGGCCCAGCAGCTGACGGCAGATGAGTGAGCCGTTGCGCGCCTCGAATTCTCCCGCAAGCTGCCGCAGCGTTTCATAGCTTTTTGCCTTCGCCGCCCGGTCGGTTGGGTCTGCCGGGCCGCAGAGCAGGCCGTAGGCCATGAACATCCCATTGACTGCGCCGCAGACATTGCGCATGCCTGCCATCCCGCCGCCAAAGCCGGAGGCGATCTTCAATGCGGTATCTCTGTCCATCTTCTCTTCCGCGAAGGCCAGAAAGACGGCCTGCGCGCAGTTGCAGCCCTCCAGAAAAAGTTCTCTTGCACGTTCTGCTTTTGTCATGTGTATCCCTCCTGCGGCTCAAACCGCTTTTCAAGTCTGAATTTCTTCCCGCCGCACCGGCGGCAGCGGATGCCGCCGCGCTGTTCCTCCAGTGCCTGCACGACCGTCCCGCGCCGCAGATAGCGCGACTGCGTCCCGCAGCCGAGGCACGTCACGACATACACGCCGCGCACGGCCTCAATGCGTTTCCGGTTTTCAACTGCTGCATTGCAGTTGGGCGCAAGCCGCTCCGGCGGGCAGCCGATTTTCCGGCAGACCGCTTTCCACGCCTCGTCGTGCCCATGCCGTTTGCCTGTGAGCAGAGCCACGGCGGCGTGGGCGTACTCATGCCGGGCCGTGTCCCAGAAGACCTGATCCTCCTGCCGCAGAAAGTCCGCGAGGCGGATCTCCTGCGGTTTGTTTTTGACGAACGTACACACGCCGTACTGCCGCGTCATGCGTTTGGAAAAGGACACGGCCACGCGGCCCGTGTCGATTCCGAGCAGTCTGTCCAGCCGCCGGTATTCCGCCTGTACCTGCGAAAGCGTCCACATGCGTATCTCCTCCGTTTCTGCGTCCATGATAGCACAGCGGGCATTGTTTTTCCATCTTTCCTTTTGGTACTAAAACCGGTATACTGATAGCAGAACGAAAAAGGCGGTTTTCCTATGTTTTCACGGATGTATCTCGAGATTACGACCTGCTGCAATCTTTCGTGCAGCTTCTGCCCCGGCACGAAGCGGCCTGCCGCGTTTTTATCGCCGGAAAACTTCCACACGCTGGCCGCAAAACTTCGGCCCTATGGGGAGCATCTGTATCTGCATGTGATGGGCGAACCGCTGCTGCACCCGCAACTGCCGCAGCTGCTGGAGATTTGCCGGGAACTCGGCTTCCGCGCGACGCTCACAACGAACGGGACGCTGCTGCCGAAAAAGCAGGAAGCGCTGCTTGCTGCGCCCGCGCTGCGCAAGGTTTCTGTCAGCCTGCACAGCTTTGAGGCGAATGAGGCGGGAGATTTCTCTGCGTATCTGACAGGCTGCACGGCGTTTGCCCATGCGGCGCAAAAGGCAGGTGTTCTGGCGGATTTCCGCCTCTGGAATCTCGACGGCGCACAGACAAAGGGGCTGCACGACCGGAATGCAGAAATTCTGGAGCGGCTGCATGCGGCGTTTCCTGGTGTATGGAAGAAAAACACATGGGGCTGGCGGCTGGAAAACGGCGTATTCGTGAGTTTTGGCGAGCGCTTTGACTGGCCGGACGAACAGGCAGAGGAGCGCGGGAACTCCGGCTACTGCCGTGCGCTGTTTGATCAGATCGCCGTTTTGTCAGACGGCACGGTTGTGCCGTGCTGCCTCGACCACGAGGGCACGCTTGCGCTGGGAAATCTGTTCCGGCAGGAACTTTCCGACATTCTCGCCTCGCCGCTGGCCCGCGCAATCCGCGAGGGCTTTGAAAAAGGGGAGCGCGCCGCCGCCCTATGCCGCCGCTGCGGCTACGCAGAGCGGTTCGGAAGCAGGTAAAGAAATGCCCGCCCAGAAGGGCGGGCAAGGCAAAATACGAAGCGGGCAGATGCTGCCTGCTTTTTTTATAGATTGAGTGCTCGGTGATGGATTCGATTCCGGGCTGGCCGCGCAGCTTTTTGTCGTGCTCCAGCTGGAGATTATAGTATTTGGCGTCAAAGATGATGAACTGGCAGACTCCGTCGAGATAGACGATGGAAATGAGATCCGGGATCAGCGTATCCTCGGCTTGCCTTATGAACGGTTCGCCGTCCGGCGCCGTGCCAGTCCACTGCGGCCGATCGATCAGGTCAATGAGTTTCTTATGCCGGATCTGTTGATACGGTTCAGTCAGCGGCACAGGCAACGGCAGAAAGCCGATTGGCTTTTGCAGTTGGTTATCCAAGACCTCGGTACAAACCGTCTCCCATACCAGCTGAAAGCTGTTTGTGCCGAACATACTGAAGCAGTCCAGATCATCCAGCGTGCTGCTGTTTGCAACATAGGCATACAGCGTTTTCAGCAGAAGCTGCTTGCGGGTGTGGAACTGGGTGTTGAGTTCCTTGACAATTCGTTCCAGAATATAATCCTTATCGCCGAATGCTTCAAGCTGCTCGTCGGAAAGATCGGCGCCTAGTCTGGGTGGAATGTAACGCGTTCATACTCGCCGCCGGCTGCGAGCAGGGTGTCTTTTTCACGGTTCAGCGTAAAACTCTTTCCCGTGCCGGGCGCGCCGATGAGTACGATGTTTTTGATTTCTTTTGCTGAATAGTTTTTCATATTCCCGTATGGTTTTAAGGTTTTGCGGTGGTGCGGGGCTTCGTCGGGAGTACTTCGCGGAGCCGGGTTCCCGGAACGGAAAGTCGTGCTGCGGAGCATTTTCCGATTAGCCGACTATAAATATACAAAAAAATCGGGATAACCAAACGGCGACACGAAAAAATCGCCCTCAGGAGGCGATTTTACGGTCGAAAAGCGGGAGGTCGATCCATGTGAGCTTTTTCCACACCCATTCGACGGGGCCGTGCGTATGGCGCCGTAGCCAGAGGCGGCAGAAGAGATACTGTACCAGGATGATCCCCACGCCCGCCAGCGTGCCGTAGATCACGTCCACGTGGCGGTAAAGCCCCAGCCCCCAGTTGTAGAAGAGCGCCGTGCCGAGCAGCGATTGCAGCAGGTAGTTGGTCAGGCTCATGCGCCCGAAGAAGGTCATGCCGTGCAGCGCCCGGCGGAACCCCGGCCAGCCGTACCACAGCAGGACGACCGTCGAAACGATCGCCGTGGCCGTCATCAGGTTGCGCATCGCCTCGAACGGTACGAGCCACGTGCCCGCGATGCCCACGGCCAGCAGCCCGCCCCAGATGCGTCTGTGCTGCCCTTCGTCGTAGAAGAGCCGGTAGCGGCCGGCCAGCATGCCCAATACGAACATCAGCAGCGTCTGCGTGCCGCGTCCGTGTTCCAGTCCCCAGCCGAACGAACTGAGCGGGCCGTAGAGCAGGCTCACGCGGGCGCTCTCGGCGAAGGTGCCCGTGGCGAGGGTGGGATAGAGGGTCTCCATGCCTTCGATGCCGCGGATCGAGAGCGTATGTCCGCTGAAATACTGCCAGAGTTCGAGCGGCTGGATGAAAAGCAGGGCCGCGATGACCCACACCCATCGGTTGGGGAGCTTGCCGATGGGAATCATCAGCAGCCCGAAAAGGGCGTAGTAGGTCAGCACGTCGCCGTTGTAGATCGCCGCGTTGACCAGCCCGATGCCGAACAGCAGCACCATGCGCCATGCGAAGCGCCGCGAAAAGTCGTTGCCCCGCTGTGCCTGGTTGTCGCTCTGGATGAAGAAGCTCAGCCCGAAGAGCAATGCGAAGATGGCGTACATCTTGCCCGAAAGCAGGAATCCCAGCGCGTCGGCCACGGGCTGTTCCCAGCTGCCGAATCCGGCGCGGGGCAGGTCGAGGGCGCTCCAGTAGAGGTTGAAATGCTCGCGGGCGTGGAACAGGATGATCCCTGCCACGGCGATGCCGCGCAGTGCGTCGGCCACTTCGATACGGGTGTTGGGTCGGTTTGTCGTGCGGTACATGGGATATTGCGGGGTTTGGGGTTGCTTGGCAGTGGTTCGTTGTCGCCGTAAGCTGTATGTTCCGGGTTGCCGGGGCGTTTCCTAATATATGTCGTTGCCGGTTATTTCCATTCCGGTCAGCCGGAAGAGCGGCAGGCACAGTTCCCGGATACCGTGTCCGCACCATCGGTCGACGAGGTGGCATTGTCCGTTCGGATTTACTCCCGGGATCCATTGCGAGCCGTCGAAATCCATTAGGTCTTTGTCTGTCGTACTCATTAGCCAGTAGCCGGCCTTTTGCAACCGGGCCATGTACTCCAGCCATGCCTGCCGAGGGTTTTGCTCTCGTCCGCCGCGATTTTTCCGGACTCGTAACCGCCTGCCCCGCCGGCTGTTTTCCTGCGGAGGGTGGTTTCGTTGCCGTTCTTCTCCATCCCCACGACGACGGGATTGCCGATTGTCCGCAGCCCGAGGAAGCGTACCCGGCTCCCGTTGGCGGCCTGCCGCAGGGGCGTCTCGCCCGTTGCACGAATTGCGGTGATCAGGAGCGGAAACAATAATAAAACGGACTTCATGACGGAACGTGTTGGAGGTGGCCGGCGGTTGCTCAGGGGATCACCCCCGTCAGTGCCTCGACGGCACGGCGGCCTTCGTCGCCCAGCGAGAGCGAGTACCCGTTCACGAAGAGCGCGATATGTGCGTCGATCACCTTGTCATCCAGCTCCTGTGCGTGCTGTTTTATATAGGTGCGCGAAGCTTCGGGATGTGTGAAGGCGTATTCGATGCTTGTGCGCAGCAGGCGTTCGGCCTCGTGCCGCACCTCGTCCGGCAGGCTGCGCCGGGCTGCGATCCCGCCCAGCGGCAGCGGCAGCGCCGTCCGGTGTTCCCACAACTGCCCTAGGTCGGCGACCAGTTCCAGTTCCCGTTCACGGTAGACGAAGCGGCCCTCATGGATAAGTACTCCGGCGTCGAAATCGCCCCGCTCGACGGCAGCCGCGATTCGGGAGAAGAGCAGCGGTGTACGCTCTTCGATTTCGGGGAAGAGTTTGCCCATCAGGGCATTGGCCGTAGTGTGCAGCCCCGGGACGGCCACGCGGCGTATCGGCCGCGTATCGCCTGCGCGGCGTACCAGCAACGGCCCGTTGCCGCGTCCGAGTGCCGCACCGCTGTCGAGCAGCGCGTAATGTTCCGCGATGGCGGGCAGCACGGCGCAACTTATCTTGCTGATGTCGGCACGTCCCAGCCCGGCACCGCGGTTCAGCTCCTCGATGTCGTGGTATTCGACCTCGAAGCGCAGGCTGCCCGTGTCGATGCGGCCGTTAACGAGCGCGTCGAACATGAAAGTGTCGTTCGGGCACGGCGAGATATGCAGCTTCAGCCTCACCGTTTTTGCGCCTCGGTGATGTTGCGGGCGTTTTTCTCGTTGTCGCTGCGGTTGCGTTTACCCCCGAAACGACCCAGCAGCCATCCGGCGGCGAAGGTCAGCACGAGGACGATGATGTCGATAAATACGTTGGCCAGCCACCGCTGGATGGCGGGGGCGAATTGCCAGACCAGGATGAAGACGACCAGTATCAGGATCAGTCCCGCCCAGAGCATCCAATTTTTATTCATTGTTTTCGAATATTTGGTTTAACTTTTCCGTCAGGTTCCCGACGGCCTCCTCCACAGCCCACTGGCCAAAGGGTTCGCCGACGTAGTTCGACACGGCACGTATCTGGCAGCACGCGACGCCCAGCGCGTCGCATACGGCGAAAAAGGCTGCGCCTTCCATGTTCTCCACTTCCGGCAGGTACCCTTCCGACGTGTTCTCCGGGTTTCCTTCCGGCGTCTGGCGTTGGGTGCCGTCCGCTGCGTGTCCCGCCCTGTCGTCTGCCGTAAATCCGGGGTGCGGCTCCGCGAACCCGGCGTCCCCTGCCGCGTGCCCGGTGCCTTCCGCCGCGCTTTTCGGCCCGTCCTTTGCCGCGGCTCCGTCGCCCGAACGGCTGACAGTGACCCCGGCTGCAAGGGGCAGCCCCAGGTCGGGGCCCGAGGTCTCGTATTCGCGGGCGTAACGCTCGGGGATGCCCGCTATGCGTTCGGTGACCACTTCGACCACCTCGCCGCGCCGCAATGTCCGGTCACAGGCACCGGTAATGCCGGCCAGCACCACCAACTGCGGCTTTTTGGCTTTCACGGCGCGCAGCGTCGCCGCCGCGATTTCGGCCATGCCCACCCCGCCGACGAATACCGGGTCGCGAGGCTCGGTGAGGATGAACGCCTTGGCCTCCTCGATGGTAGGGAAAATGAAAATCCGTTTCACCTTACCGGCCTACGACTGCTTCGAGCTCCTCGACCGTGACGGGTATCTTCTTGTCGCCCAGCATACGGCTCCCGCTTTCCGTCACAAGGATGTCGTCCTCGATGCGGATGCCGCCGAAGTCGCGGTAGCCCTCCAGGGCGTCGTAATCGACGATCCCCTTGTAAAGGCCCTCGGCCCGGCATTTGTCGATCAGCGCCGGGATGAAGTAGAGCCCCGGTTCGTCGGTCATCACCGTCCCCGGTTCGAGGCGCCACGCCGCACGGTAAATGCAAGTCGCGGACTTGGCGGCGCGTTGGGCGATCGAGGAGAAGTCGAAGCTCCGCTCGCCCATCGCCTCGCAGTCGTGCACGTCCATGCCCAGCCCGTGCCCCAGCCCGTGGGGCATGAACATCGTCATGGCACCCGCGGCCACGGCGTCGGCTGCCGATCCCTTGATCAGCCCTATTCCGGCAAGCCCTTCGGCCAGCGTCGTGTAGGCGGCGTTGTGTATCTCGGAGTACATCATGTGCGGTTTGACGATGTCGGCCACATGGTCGTGTGCCGCCAGCACGATGTTGTAGACATCCTTCTGTTTCTGCGTGAATTTCCCGCTTACGGGGTAGGTGCGGGTGTGGTCGGAGCAGTAGTTGTCGACCGTTTCGCCGCCCGCGTCGCACAGCAGCAGACGCCCTTCCTCCAATACGCCGTCGGCGTTGAGGTTATGCAGCGTTTCGCCGTGTTGCGAGACGATCGACGGGAACGACACGCCCGAACCGTAGGATTTGGCGACGCCTTCGATGGCACCTGCGATTTCGCGCTCGACGACGCCCGGGCGGCACATCTTCATGGCCAGCGTGTGCATCTTGTAGCCGATTTGGAATGCGCGCTCCATCTCCTCGACCTCCTCGGCGCTCTTTTTCTCGCGCATTTCGGCCACGGCGAACATCAGGTCTACCGACTTGTAGTCGTGCAGCAGTGTGGGTTTGATACCCAGCAGCGACGACAGCCAAAGCTTAGTCTCTCCGCGGTAGGGAGGCAGGAAATGGATTTTGCGCCCCAGCGAAATGGCTTTGCGGAGCCGTTTCTCGAGTTCGGAGAGGGGGTGTGTCGCCGCGATGCCGACCTTTGCGCCCAGCTCGCGCAACGTGGGCTGCGGGCCTGTCCAGATGATGTCCTCGACCGTGAAATCGTCGCCGTAGAGTGCCTCTTCGCCCGTGTCGGCGTCGATCAGGCCCGCCAGCGAGGGGATGTTCAGCCCGAAATAGTAAAGGAACGACGAATCCTGCCGGAAATAGTAGGCGTTGTTCGGGTAGTTGTTGGGTGACAGGGGGTTGCCCGGGAACAGGACGATGCCCGACCCGATTTTGGTGCGCAGCATGTTGCGGCGCGCGGCGTAGGTTTTTGCTGAGAACATATGCGTAGTGTATTTGATTTCCGATAATCCGTATTTCGTTTCCGGGGACGGTTTCCCGCGCCTTTTGCAGGGTTACATATCCCACCTTTTACAAAAATAGTAAAAATATGGCAAGCCCGTTCCCCGACGGGTTTATTTTTTGCGGAGGGCGATGGCCCGGAGCGTACGGCTTTTGCGTAGCGGGACGTCTGCCGTCGTTCGGGGCGGGCGGTGTATCCGCCGGCAAGCGGCAGAAAGGCTGGTTTTACGACCGTGCGGCGGAGGAACGGGACTGGTTTGCGGCGGTGCCGGGGCGGAAGGCTTTCGCCGCTCCGCCGCCCTGCTGTCCGGGCGGAGTCGGGCTGTTCCGCTGCGCCCCGCTTCCTTCGTCAGAATTCGATGACGGCACCCGTTTCGCCCACCGTGACGGTGACTTCGCGTCCCATGTAAAGCGCCACGTTGGGGTCTTTATGCCCGGCGGGCAGGCCGAAGACGACCGGGATTCCCAGCGGCCGCACGTATTGCGCAACGATGTCGTAAGGGTCGGTGATGCCGAAATGTTTTTGTCCGGTCATGTCGGAAAAATGCCCGACGAGGATGGCTTTGCATTTGGCGAGCTTTCCGCTCCGGGCGAGTTGCTGCATCATGCGGTCGAGGCGGTACATGTGTTCACCGACCTCCTCGATGAAGAGCACCGTGGGGGCGTCGAAGTCGGGTTCCTCGGGTGTGCCGAGCGACGAGCAGACGATCGCCAGGTTGCCGCCCGTGAGGCGTCCGCGGGCCGTGCCCGGGCTGTTGAGCGGGTGAGGGTCGGTGTCGATACGCTGCCGCAGTCCCAGCAGTGCACTACGCAGCGCTTCGTCGGAGACGATCGCGTCGGCGGTCTCCTCGCTCCCGAAGCGGAACTTGCCCGGCATGGTGGCATGGAGGCTCTCAACGCCCAGCCGTCCCAGTGCCAGGTGGAGCATTGTCACATCGCTGAACCCGACGACCCATTTAGGATGCTCGCGCAGGCGGCTGAGGTCGATGAGCGGCAGCAGCCGTACCGAGCCGTAACCGCCCTGGAAGCTGACGACGGCTTTTACGCCGGGGTCGTCGATCATCGCCTGCAGGTCGGCGGCGCGCTGGGCATCGGTACCTGCGAAATAGGGTTGCTCGCGGTCGGCGGTATGCGGCCCGAACTTAACCTTCAGTCCCCACGATTCGAAGCGTTCGCGCACTTTTGCCGTGTCGGCCTTCTCCGACAGTTTCCGCGCCGGGGTGACGATGCCCACCGTGTCGCCGGGCCGCAGGTAGGGCGGGCGGATGAATTGCGTCCGGGCGGATGGTTGTGCGGTGTCGGGGTGCAGTGTAGAGGGTGTCTCCGCGCCGGTTGCGTGCGGGGTGCAGATCGATGCATTGTCGGTTTGCAGAGCGGCCGTTGCACGTTGTACCGTATCGGAGGGTGAAGGCGGGGTTTGTCGTGCGGGCGCCATCCCGATGCAGGAGAACAGGACGGCGAGGTGCAAGGGGTATTTCATGCCGGGATTAGTGTTGTTGTATGCTGTTGTTTGTGTGGTTGTCTTGTGTGTTTGCCGTGCGTGCTGTGCCGGGTTGCATGGGCGGTGCCGATACCTGCCGGAGTGTCCGTCGTTCCGCCTGCCCGGGGAATTATCTCTTGTGCCGGGCCAACCCTTCGGGCAGGGGTAGCCGGATACGGGTAAGGCTGACGACGGCTCCTGTGAGTGCGAACCCGCCGGCGAGCAGGAGTGCTGTGTGGGTGCTGTCGTCGGGGACGATGTGGAACAGCAGCGCCATCAGGGCCGCACCCGTGGTCTGGCCTATGAGACGCGCCGTGGCGAGCATGCCGCTGGCGCTTCCGCTCCTCTCGGGCGGAGCCGAGGCGATCAGGATGCTGTTGTTGGGCGACTGGAAAAGCCCGAAGCCGGCACCGCAGAGCACTAGCCGCCATACGATGTCGCCCGGTGCGGGGTGTTCGGGCAGGAATACCAGCAGGAACAGTCCCGCGGCCATGGCCGTCAGCCCTGTCCCGCCGAGCAGTCCGGCGTGGATGCGCTCGATGAGCATTCCGGCCACGGGAGCCACGACCATGATCACGGCCGGCCATGCGGTCATCAGCAGCCCTGTCGCCACTTCGTCGTAGCCGAATTCGTGTTGCAGGTAGAACGGCAGCGCTACCATGGCCAGCATTTGCCCTAGGAACGAGCAGATCGACGTGACGACCGAAACCGAAAAGATCGGGATGCGCAGCAGGTCGAACGGCAGGATCGGATAGGGCTCGCGCAGCTGGCTGCGGATGAAGAAGAACCCGACGATGAGCAGCGCTGCGATGCCCAGGGTGAGCAGCCGCGGGTCAAGCCCGTGCGAAAACCCTTCGACCGAAGCCATCAGCAAGCCGAAGGTCAGGGCGTTCATTACGGCGTCGCGCCAGTCGAAACGGCGTGCGCTCACCCGCACGGGATTGTCCGGCAGGAAGCGGCGGCTCAGCCACAGCGCCACCAGCCCGATGGGGATGTTCACGGCGAAGAGCCACGGCCACTCGGCGACGGAGAGAATGCCCGCAGCCAGCGTAGGCCCGGCGACCGACGACACGGCGACGACCGTGGCGTTGATGCCCATGCCGCGTCCCAGTTGCGCCTTGGGGTAGATGATGCGGATAAGCGTGGTGTTGACCGATGTGACGGCCGCGGCGCCGAACCCCTGCATCACGCGCGCCAGCACCAGCGTCGGGAGTGATGTCGAAAGGGCGCAGCCCACCGAGGCCACGGTGAAGAGCATCAGGCCGCCGATATAGACTTTGCGGTAGCCCACCACGTCGCCCAATGCCGAAAACGACAGCAGCGAGATCATGATGGCCAGCTGGTAGGCGTTGACGATCCAGATCGAGTCGGCCGACGAGATCCCCAGTTCCAGCCCGATGGTGGGCAGGGCGACGTTGGCGATGGCGCTGTCGATCACCGACAGCGAGACGCCGAACGCTACGGCCAGGATGGCCCACAGGCGGCGGGGCATCGGAAGCCCGTCGTCAGGTCGTGTGATATGGGGTGCGGCGTTCATTGCAGGGACAAAGATAATGTAATCGCGGCTCAATTCAAATTCGGGGCGGCCCGAAGGCTGGTTGCAGCCGGATCGGCTGGGTTGCGGGAAACGGCTCGCCGCCGGTTTCGGGGATGTTACTGACCGCACGTAGCGTGTCTGCCGCCGGATGCTGCCGCCTGCCGCCTCTCTCCGAGGTCTGCGTTTTGGCGGCACCCACGCCTCCGGCTGCTGCGGTGCGGGTTCCGGATGCCGCGGCAGTCGTCGGTGGCGGCCGTCTGCACTCCTCCCTTTTGTGTTTTTTGCCCTGTCCGTGCGGTTTCTGCCGCCCTCCCGTGCTGTAAAAAACGGAAGCCCGGGATTATCCGGGCCTCCGTCACACAACTATGAAATTTGAACTTTTTATTTTAAAAAATGAGGCTGTGTTCGTTTTAGGGATTGTCTGTATTGGGACTACCGGCGGCTGCTTTCGGGGACGATTTCGCCCTCGGGTTCGATGCCCTTGAGGTATTTGCCGAGGAATTTCTCCATCGCGCGGTAGAAATCGAAGCGGTTCTCCTCGTTGTGAAAGCCGTGTCCCTCGTTGTTCTTGACCATGTAGTCGACATGCACGCCGCGTTTGCGCAGGGCGTCGACCATCTGGTTGCTTTCGTTGATGTTCACACGGGGGTCGTTGGCGCCCTGTACCACCAGCAGCGGGGTTTTGATCCGTTCGGCGTTGAGTGCCGGGGAGTTTTCGCGCAGCATTTGGGCGTCCTTTTCGGGATTGCCGACCATTTCGTACATCATGTCGAGCATCGGTTTCCAGTAGGGAGGGATGGTTTGCAGGAACGAGAAGAGGTTCGATACGCCCACGTAGTCCACGGCGCAGGCATAGAGGTCGGGATCCTTGACGATACCCTGCAACGTGGCGTAACCGCCGTAGCTGCCGCCGTAGATGGCAATCTTCGCGGGATCGGCGATGCCTTTTTCGATCAGCCAGTTCACGCCGTCCGTAATGTCGTCCTGCATGGTCTGGCCCCACTTGCCGTAGGCGATTTCTGTGAATTTGCGTCCGAAGCCGGTCGAACCGCGGAAGTTCATCTGCAGTACGGCGTAACCGCGGTTGGCGAGGAACTGCACCTCGGGGTTGAATCCCCACGAGTCGCGGGCCCACGGGCCGCCATGGGGATTGACCACTACGGGCAAGTTCTTGGCGTTGTGAAGCGTCTTGCCGACGGGCAGCGTGAGGTATCCCTCGATTTCGAGGCCGTCGCGCGAGGTATAGGTGACCGGGGTCATCTCGGCCATCTGTTGTTCGTCGATCCACGGTGCGAGGTCGGCCAGCTTGGTCATCGTGTCGCTTTTCACGTCGTAGAGGTAGTAGGCGCCCATCGTGCGGTCGCCGCCCGCATAGACGATGTATTTGTCCTCGGCTTTGTTCGAACCGCCGATACCGATTTCATAGCCCCGCAGGTGCTTCTCCATCCGGCCGAGCATCTCTTCGGTAGCCTTGTCGAAGAAGTGGCGGGTCTTGCCCTTGTGTCCTTCGTACGACACGCCCAGCAGTTTCTTCTGCGCGTCGCTGTACCACAGGCCGCCGAGGTCGTATTTATCGTTGGTGTAGAGTTGTTCCAGCTCCTCGCAGGTCGCGGGATCCATCAGCACGAGTGCCGATTTGTCGCGCCCGAGGTTGGTGATGGCGTAAACCAGCTTGTTGTCCGGGGTGAAGGTGGCGAACGACACGCCCTCCTTGAAGTTGGTCGTCAGTACGGGACGGAAAGGCTCGGCTTCGGTTTCGCGGTAGCGGATCTGCGTGTTCACGCCGTCGACGATGGCGTAGGCCACGCGCAGCTTGCCGTCATGGTCGGTCAGCCAGCTCTGGATGTCGCCGGGATTCTCGCACAGCATCGTCATCTCGCCCGTGTTGAGGTTCAGGCGGTAGGGGTCGAAGATCATCGGGTTGCGCTGGTTGGTGCCGATGATCATCAGCGAGTCGATCTCCTCGAGCGGGTCGATGATCTGTGTCCGCACGCCCGGGATGGCCGTATAGGCCTTCGGGTTGCTGCCGTCGATGTCAACGCCGTAGAGTTGGAAATTTTCGTCGCCGCCGGTGTCTTTCAGATAGAGGATGCGGTTGTTGTTGGCCCAGAAATACCCGGCCAGGTCGCGTTCTGTCTCCGAGGTGATGCGCACGGCGTCCTTGCCGTCGACAGGTTGTACGAAGATGTTGCGGCGGCTTTCGTAAGGCGCCATGTAGGAGAAATATTTTCCGTCGGGCGATATTTGGTACCCGGTTTTTTCCGTATTGCGGAAGAAGGTTTCCAAAGGCAGCTCGGGGGCTGTCTTGGGTGCGCATGCGGCCAGCATGGCTGCCGTGGCGGCGAACATAAAGAGTTTTTTCATGGGTTATTCGTTGGAATTTTCGTTTTGTTTTTTCGAGCGCAAGGCATCCCGCCAGATGCCGCAGACCGAGAGGGTCAGCAGGATCAGGAGCGGTATGTCGCCGGTGTGCGATGCTCCGGGAAACATCAGGTGTGTGGCTACTTTGATTGCAAAGGCTGCCACGGCGATGAAAATGGCCAGGATGCGGATGACTTTTTCGATTTCCATAGTGGGTGTCTTTTTGTTTTTGACACTGCAAACTTACGAAAGAAATTTTGAAAAACAAATAAAATTTATTGTTTTTCGATAAAAATTTTATGATAAGCAGCTTTTCATCTGTCTGATCGCAGGGAAACCGTAACAAAAAAACGCCCGAAGGCGTTTCCTTGATATATATGTCGTCCGGCATACGTGCTGTCCGGCCGGCGCGGGCTATTGCGCATCGACGAATTTGTAGAGCTGGTCGCCGCGGCGTATCGTCCCTTGGGTGCGTACCGCGCACAAGGTTCCCTGAGCGACGGACGGGACGGGCTTTCCGTCGGTGTCGTGCAGCTCGGCGAGCGTCTGTTCGGCGATGCCGGTAGTGGCACCCATGAAGAAAATATCCTCGCCCACGGACAGCGGTGCGGCTTCGACCAGTACCTCGGCCACCGATATTCTTTTGTAGAAGTTCGTTACCTTGCCTACATAGACCTTGCGCCGCGTGGCGGCCGAGCCGTAATGTTGGCTGTGTTCGGCCACGGGGCGCCCGGCGTAGTAGCCTTCCCAGAATCCGCGGTTGAAGACCGTGGCGAGCCGCTCCTTCAGCCCGGCGGCCAGGGCGGGGGTGTAGGTGCCAGCTTCGATCGCGCGCAGCGCTTCGTCGTAGCATTCCACCACGCGCTTGACGTATTCCGCGCCGCGTGCACGCCCTTCGATCTTCAGCACCCGCACACCCGAGCCGATGAACCGGTCGAGGAAATCGACCGTGCAGAGGTCTTTGGGCGAGAGGACGTAGCGCCCGTCGATGTCCAGCGCCGCACCGGTCTCGGTGTCCGTGACGGTGTATTTGCGGCGGCACAGCTGGCGGCAGGCGCCGCGGTTGGCCGAGCAGTTGGTTTCGTAGAGCGAGAGGTAGCATTTACCCGAAATCGACATGCATAATGCGCCGTGGGCGAACATTTCGATTTCGACCAGCTCGCCGCGCGGGCCCCGGATGTCGTTCTCGACGATCTGGCGGTGTATTTGCGCCACCTGTTCGAGCGTCAGTTCGCGTGCCAGCACCACCGTGTCGGCCCACTGCGAGAAGAACTTCACGGTTTCGGAATTCGAAATGTTGCTCTGGGTCGAAATATGCACTTCGACCCCGATGCGCCGGGCGTAGAGTATCGCCGCGAAATCGGTGGCGATGATGGCGTCAATGCCTTCGGCCTTGGCGCGGTCGATTACCTCGTGGACGGTTTGCATCTCGTCCTCGTAGACGATGGTGTTGACCGTGAGGTAGGCCTTGACCCCTGCGGCGTGTGCCGTGGCGACGATCTTCGCCAGGTCGTCGAGCGTGAAATTCGCAGCCGACGCCGAGCGCATGTTGAGCTTCCCGACGCCGAAATATACCGAGTCCGCCCCGGCCTGTATGGCTGCGGCCAGTGCTTCGTAAGACCCTACGGGGGCCATGATTTCTATCTCGGAGCGTTGCATAGTGTCGTTTACGGGGGATGTCCCTGTGAGGGGTGTTTCCGGAATCAGTTTTTGCGTCCCATCAGGCTCAGGGCGTATTCGCGCATCCGCTCCGTGCGGGATTTTTCGACCGAAAGGGTGTCGAGGATGCCCAGCGCCCTTTCGAAGCGCAGCGAAATCTGCTGTTCGGTGAGGCGTGGTATGTCGAGACGGTCGTAGACGGCTTTTATCGTGGCGATTTTCTCGGCGTCGGGCATCTGTGAGCGGTGCGTCGAGCGGAGCACTTCGCGCGTAGGTTCGTCCGCGCGGCTTATGGCCGTGATCATCAGGTAGGTCTGTTTGCCTTCGAGGATGTCGCCGCCGATGGCCTTGCCCAGCCTTTCGTCGCCGTAGCTGTCCAGCAGGTCGTCCTGCAGCTGGAATGCCAGTCCCAGTTCGATGGCGAAGCGGCGCAGCTTGCGGCAGTCCTCCTCCGAAGCGCCGCCCAGCAGGGCGCCGATCGTGGTGGCCCCGGCTAGCAAAACCGAGGTCTTCAGCTCGATCATGTGCATGTATTCCACGACCGAAACCTTCGGCTTGCGTTCGAAATCCATGTCGTACTGCTGCCCTTCGCACACTTCGAGCGCCATGGTGTT
>ENA-OVGH01001017-OVGH01001017.1-human-gut-metagenome-genome-assembly--contig:-NODE-1017-length-21279-cov-3.814738_pt1 | contig 21279 bp, 10 predicted proteins | sample MGYA00237770_ERZ505419 | MGnify/ENA primary metagenome ERZ505419 (study PRJEB26158, sample SAMN06016353) | human gut metagenome | biome: human gut; feature: ankylosing spondylitis patient; material...
GATCTACGGCCACGACGGCTTCGCCGGCGAATTCGGCCACGTGATCGCCGTGCGGGGCGGCCGCCAGTGCGGCTGCGGACGCCGCGGCTGTCTGGAAACCTACGTTTCGGCCACCGGCATCAAGCGCACCGTTTTCGAACTGATGGCCACCATGACCGAACCTTCGGAGCTGCGCGACATCCCCTTCGCCAATTTCGACGCGGCGATGGTCTCGACGGCCGCATCGCACGGAGACCCCATCGCGCTCGAAGCGTTCCGCATCACGGGCGAGTTGCTGGGATATGCGCTCGCCGACGCAGTGACGATCACCTCGCCGGAGGCGATTTTCCTCTTCGGCGGCCTGGCCAAGTCCGGAAAATACATCTTCGAGCCGACGCAATGGTACATGGAGGAGAACATGATGAGCGTCTTCAAGAACAAGGTAAAGCTCCTGCCCAGCGGCATCCAGAGCCAGAACGCCGCCATTCTCGGCGCTTCGGCGCTGATCTGGCAAGAGGTGAAACAGCTCGGAGCCTGATCCGTCCGCAACATCCGTACAGGAGCTATCCGCATGTCGGACGGCTCCTGTTTTTTATGCCGCGGTCACGCGCCGTGCCACCGGAAACGGCCGGTACACGGGACGGCTTCCGGCAATATTTCCGCGAAACCATAGAACCGACCCAAAACTTTTCCTCATGAAACGAACCTTCACCCTGCTGGCGGCCGCCCTCGCGACGACGGCCGCAGCCCAGAAACCCTACCACCGCGACCTCGCCGTGCTGGAAGTCAACCGCGAAGCGCCCCGCACCGAATTCGTGGAGTTCGCCTCGCGCGACGAGGCGCTCACGCGCTCCTTCGAGCAGAGCGACGCCTACCGCTCGCTCGACGGCGTATGGAAATTCCGCTATGCGGACGACGTCCGCGCCCTGCCCGCCGACGCGACGGCCGCCGACGCCGACACTTCGGCGTGGAGCGACATCCGCGTTCCGGGCAACTGGGAGTTGCAGGGACACGGCACGCCGATCTACGTCAACACGCGCTACGAATACGCCGCGATCGATCCCGCGCCGCCGCACCTGCCCGAGGCGATTCCGGCAGGCGTCTACCGCCGCACCTTCACCGTTCCCGAAGCGTGGGCGGGACGCAGGATCTACCTGACGATCGGCGGCGCCAAATCGGGCGTCTACGTCTATGTCAACGGCCGCGAAGCGGGTTACAACGAAGATTCGAAGAATCCGGCGCAATACCGCATCGACCCCCTCCTGCGTCCGGGCGAGAATACGCTGACGCTCAAAATGACGCGGTGGAGCACCGGTTCCTACCTCGAAGCGCAGGACTTCTGGCGCATCAGCGGCATCGAGCGCACGGTCTACCTTTCGGCCGAAACGCCCGACGCGCTGCGCGATTTCGAGGTCGTATCGACGCTCGACGACAGCTACCGCACGGGGCTTTTCACGCTGAAAATGTTCCTCGCAGGCGATCGGGAGGTCGAGGCGGGCTACGAACTGCTCGATCCCGAGGGCCGCACCGTCGCCTCGGGACGGCAGCAGGCAACGGGCGAAGCCCTGTTCCGTGCCGAGATACCCGACGCAGCGCATTGAACGGACGGTCTACGTCCCCTTCTCGGTGGGATTCCGCCGCTTCGAGTTCGCCGACGCCGCCGAGCGCGACGCCAAGGGACGCCCCTACCGCGTGCTGCTCGTCAACGGACAGCCCGTGAAATTCAAGGGAGTCAACCTCCACGAACACGATCCCCGCACGGGACACTACGTCGACGAGGAGCTGTTGCTCCGGGACATGCGGCTGATGAAGGCGCACAACGTCAACGCGATCCGCACCTGCCACTATCCGCAGCAGCGCCGCTTCTACGAGTTGTGCGACTCGCTGGGCTTCTACGTTTACAGCGAGGCCAACGTCGAGAGTCACGGCATGGGGTACGATCTGGCCGCGGGCCGCACGCTGGGCAACGACCGTGCATGGTGGCCGGCGCACGAGACGCGCCTGCGCAACATGTACATGCGCTGCCGCAACTATTCCTCGGTCTCGATCTTCTCGCCCGCCAACGAATCGGGCAACGGCTACAATTTCTACAAAGCCTACGAATGGCTCGAAGCCCGCGAGAAGGGCGAAGGCCGCATGAACCGCCCGATCTGCTACGAACGCGCACAGTGGGAGTGGAACACCGACATGTTCGTGCCGATGTATCCCACGGCGGGAATGCTCGAAGAGTGGGGACGCGAGGGCACCGACCGTCCCGTCGTTCCGTGCGAATACTCGCACGCGATGGGCAACTCCAACGGTTCGCTGTGGCTGCAATGGCAGTCGATCTACAAATATCCCAACTTGCAGGGAGGCTTCATCTGGGACTGGGTCGACCAGTCATTCAGAGAGGTGGATGCTCATGGTAAATGGTATTGGGCGTATGGCGGTGATTACGGACCGGAAAATATACCAAGTTTTGGTAACTTTTGCTGTAATGGGCTGGTGAATGCTGTACGGGAACCGCATCCTCATTTAAAAGAGGTAAAAAAAGCTTATCAATATATTAAATGCACGCTCAAAGATCCTAAAAATTTAACCATCGCTATCAAAAACTGGTATGACTTTACCAATCTGAATGCTTATGTGTTGAAGTGGAGCATAGTGGGAGATAATGGTAAAATGTTAGCGAAAGGGGAACAGTCTATAGAAGTTGCTCCACATGCCACTACTGAAGTTTCATTGGGAGGCGTACGCTTACCCTGGAATATCCGTGAGGCTTATCTGAATTTAAGCTGGACGCCTAAGAAGAAAAGTGCTTTCATCGGAACTGATGATGAGGTTGCTTATGATCAGTTTGTCTTGCCTGCCAATAGTCAGTATCGTCCGACATTGGCTAAACTGTCTGAAAAACCGGAAATTCAGATTGATCCGAAAACCGGAGCATTAACATCATACATCTATGAAGGACAGGAATATCTTGCCTCGCCTGTGCGGCTGAGTTTATATCGCCCTGCAACGGACAATGACAACCGTGAAAAGAAGGGAGGCGCAAAGGTTTGGCGCAAATTAGGGCTAAATCATTTGGTCCAACGTGTATTATCTGTAAAAACATCAGGACACACTACTTACAGTGAAGTGAAATTATTGAATGATAAAAATGATACAATAGGGTCTGCTACATTTGAATACACCATTCGCAAGGATGGAATATTGTCTGTACAAACCCGTTTTGTTCCGGATACAACGTTTGTCAGTTCATTGGCTCGTGTCGGGCTGGTTTTTGAAATGCCCCACAGTTTTAATCGTGTCACTTATTTGGGCCGAGGAGAGCATGAGACTTATGCTGACCGAAAACTTTCGGGGCGTATCGGTATTTATCATACTGATGCAGAACGAATGTTTCATTATTATGTGCGTCCTCAGGCTACCGGTAATCGAACAGACGTGCGTTGGATGCAAGTTAGCGATGAATTAGAAAAAGGATTGTCTGTGTGGGGGGAGAAGCCATTTGAATTTAGTGTATCTCCTTTCACTGATGAGAATATAGATGCTGCCGGGCACATTAACGAGTTGAAAAGAAATGGCACGGTGACCGTTCATCTTGACGCTTTGCAAAGCGGTGTGGGAACGGCTACTTGCGGACCGGGGGTACTGGCGCCTTATTTGGTGCCTGTAAAAGAGTATCTGTTTAGTTTTGAAATACGTCCTTTAAAATGATGAGGCACTTTTGACATATCGGAATTTTAAATAGTATCAATTGTTTATGAAGAGAATTTTATTTTTTATCATATTGTTTTGTATAAGCCTTTCTGTTATTGCCCAAGAATCTTGTCCGCAAGTTATTCCGGCTTTGCAACAATGGCGTGGAACAGGTGGAACTCTTTCCTTGCCTGTACGAGGCAGCATTGTAATTCGCACAACCGATAAGGCTGCGTTAGAGTCCACAGCTCGTATTCTTATATCAGACTTGAAGGAATTGATGGGGTGGGATTATACTTTGCGTACCGGCAAACCTCGTAAGAACGATATTTGCTTGTCCCTCACTCCACCTGATGAGGAGTTGGGAGAAGAGGGATATGTGCTTGACTTTTCCGGTTATGCTTGTATAAAAGCTCCTGCCGTAAAAGGTGTATTTTGGGGTACGCGCAGTTTGCTGCAGATCCTTTTTAATCATCAAGGTACTCTTCCTAAAGGTACTGCACGCGATTATCCTCAATTCCCTAATCGAGGATTTATGCTGGATGTTGCCAGAAAGTTCTTCACGATGGATTATCTGAAGCAATATGTAAAGATATTGTCTTTTTACAAGATGAATGAGTTTCAAATACATTTGAATGATAATGGGTTTCCGCAATTTTTTGAGAATGATTGGAATAAAACCTATGCTGCTTTTCGGTTAGAGAGTGAACGTTTCCCAGGATTGACATCCAAGGACGGGTCATATACCAAAAAAGAATTTATAGAGTTACAGAAGATGGGGAAAGCTTATGGAGTAAACATTATTCCAGAAATAGACATCCCCGCCCACTCTCTGGCTTTTGCTCATTATAAGCCGGAAATAGCCAGTCAAGAATATGGTATGGATCATCTTGATCTTTATAAAGAGGAGACTTATCGTTTTGTGGATACATTGTTGGACGAATATCTTTGTGGAGACTCACCGGTATTTATCGGTCCGGACGTAAATATAGGAACAGACGAGTATAATAAAAAGGAGGCTGAACAGTATCGTTATTTCACGGACCGGTATTTGAAATACATTGCGAAATACGGTAAAAATCCCCGTATGTGGGGTGGCTTGAAATGGCTCCCGGGAAAGACACCTGTGCAGGCAGAAGGAGTAACTGTCAATGCATGGTCGTATGACTGGATAGACCCGGAAGCATCTTTAAAAGACGGATATAAGTTGATTAACTCTTGTGACACTTATCTTTATATTGTACCCTCAGCAGGTTATTACCGTGATTTTCTGGATCATCAATGGTTGTATGAAACTTGGTCACCATGGTTGATTAATAAAAAGTTGACATTGCCCGAAGGTACCGTTGGAGTACTGGGAGGCATGTTTGCCGTGTGGAATGATAAGTGCGGCAACGGTATATCAGAACAAGACGTGCATGTGCGTTCTTTCCCAGCCCTACAGGTATTGGCTGAAAAGATGTGGAAAGGCAGCAATTGTCAGGTTTCTTTTGAACAGTTTGAGGATTTATGTCGTCAGATGCCCGAAGCTCCCGGCGTGAATCTGTTAGGCCGGATACCGTCAGGTGTATGTCAGACTGCTTCTGGTGAAGTGCAACTTACCCCTGCCGGGGAAGTCTGTGTGCTAAGCGGAACCGATTCTATTTCTACTGTGTTACAAGAAGTGGGGTATCCGTATGCTGTATCTTTCAAAATTTGTCCCGATGAGAATGCTCCCAATAGTTCCATACTATTCAAGGGACCTCATTCTGTGGTGTATGCCAATTGGGAAAACAAAGGCTGCCTGGCTTTCAGTCGTGACGGCTATACATTTGTGTTTCATTCCTATCATTTGCCCGAAGGTGTGTGGAGTGATATTCGTATAGAAGGTGATTACAAGGGGACTTCCCTTTATGTGAACGGTAAGTTGCAGGAACGTCTGGAAGGCCGCACCAAGAAAGTCTATTGTCAGCAGTATAAGCGTATGGAGTATATGGAGTATCAGGAGACACTGATATTTCCCTTACAACAAATAGGGGATGGCTTGAACGGTTTTAAAGGAAAGATTAAAAATGTAGTGTGCAAGCAGTTCTGAGGGAACGTTTCTAATGTTTTTTCCTGTCTCTTTGATTCGGAAATTTAAATTATTCATTTATGAATGCCTATTTTAATATGTATTTGGGTACTGAATTGAAAGATAAGTTGGACGAAACTTTCTTCAGTATGTTGCCGATTCATAGTTGGGTAACCGCTCGGCCAGCACATGCGTGGTGTGATGTCATGGGATTTGGCCACCGACTGTGATTATGAAAATTCACTTTCTTTACAGCGTGCAGTAGTAGAGGAAATCAGGAAATAACAGAGATGGAAGAAGTGGATGCGGAAATGCTATCGCAGGAATCAACTCATTGCTATGATTCTCTTTTGTGTGAGCTGCTTGGTATGTACTTTATGGATAATATGAAAAGAAACAGGATTATATTTATAGGATTGTTAATGAGCCTTGGCGTTTATGGTCAGGGCATACAACCACCCTTGTCTTACTGGTTTGATACTCCCACGACGTTAAACGGTCATGCTGTATGGTATGGTGGAAATCCGGAATTATGGAAGGATAAGAAACCTATTTCAGCTGGAGACCATGCTAAGAATCCGGATGCAGAATGGGAATCAGCTTCCTTGCCTTTGGGCAATGGCAGTATAGGTGCTAATATTTTAGGATCAGTAGAAGCCGAACGTATTACCTTTAACGAGAAAACCTTATGGAGAGGAGGACCGAATACCGCTAAGGGAGCGGCGTATTATTGGAATGTAAATAAGCAGTCTGCTTATCTTCTTGACGAGATTCGTAAAGCCTTTACTGAAGGTAATCAAGAAAAGGTCGAACGTCTGACCTGCCAGAACTTCAACAGTACAGTTCCATATGAATCTTATAAAGAAGACCCATTCCGGTTCGGTAACTTTACGACGATGGGAGAATTCTACATAGAAACAGGACTAAGTACTATTGGGATAAGCGGATATCGCCGTGAACTGTCGCTCGATTCAGCCCGTGCAATAGTACAATTTTGCAAAGATGGAGTAAAATATAAGCGTACTTCATTTATATCTTATCCTGCAAACGTTTTGGTGATGCGTTATAGTGCTGACCGCCCTGCTAAACAGAATCTTAGATTCAGTTATGCTCCTAATCCGGTTTCGGCAGGCTCTTTACAACCTGAAGGGAAAAATGGATTGGTTTTTCGAGCCAGATTAGATAATAATAGTATGGAGTATGTAGTGCGTATGCGGGTTTTAACGCAAGGTGGAACTGTAACGAATACTCATGACCAACTCCTTATCGAAGGAGCGGATGAGGTGGTATTTCTGATTACAGCTGATACTGACTATCTGATTAATTTCAACCCTGACTTCACTAATCCGAAAACGTATGTGGGAGTAAATCCGGAAGAAACGACAGCTTATTGGATAAATGAGGCAGAAAAACAAGGCTATGAAGCGTTATATCAAGCTCACTATGCAGATTATACAGCATTGTTCAACCGTGTGAAACTGAACTTGACAAATTCATCTGATTTTCGTGATATGCCGATTACTCAACGTTTGAGTCGTTATCGCGAAGGTCAAAAAGATTTCTATTTAGAACAATTGTACTATCAGTTTGGTCGTTACTTGTTGATAGCTAGTTCTCGTCCCGGCAATCTTCCTGCCAATTTGCAAGGTATATGGCATAATAATGTAGATGGTCCGTGGCGTGTGGACTATCACAACAATGTCAATCTGCAGATGAACTATTGGCCGGCATGTTCTACCAATCTGAGCGAATGCATGAAACCGCTCATAGATTTCATCCGTACTTTGGTAAAACCTGGTGAGAAGACTGCTCAGGCATATTTTGGGGCTCGTGGCTGGACGGCTTCCATTTCTGGAAATATCTTTGGTTTTACTACACCGTTGGAGAGTGAGAATATGTCGTGGAATTTCAACCCTATGGCAGGACCATGGCTGGCAACACACATTTGGGAGTATTATGATTACACCAGAGATGTGAAGTTTCTCAAAGAAATCGGTTATGAACTGATTAAAAGTAGTGCAAACTTTGCCGTAGATTACTTATGGCATAAACCCGACGGTACCTATACTGCGGCTCCTTCCACTTCTCCTGAACATGGTCCGGTAGACCAGGGAGCAACCTTCGTACATGCAGTAGTCCGTGAAATTCTACTTGATGCTATCGATGCCAGCAAAGTGCTGCGGGTGGATGCTAAAGAACGCAAATACTGGGAGCAGGTATTGGAGAAGTTGGTTCCTTATAAAATTGGGCGCTATGGCCAGCTGATGGAATGGTCTGGTGATATGGATGATCCGAAAGACCAGCATCGTCATGTGAACCATCTCTTTGGCTTGCATCCCGGGCATACGGTATCACCGATAACCACCCCTGAACTTTCCGATGCTTCCAGAGTGGTGCTGGAACACCGGGGTGATGGAGCAACCGGTTGGAGTATGGGTTGGAAACTTAATCAGTGGGCGCGTCTGCACGATGGTAATCATGCTTATAAACTTTTTGGTAATCTCTTAAAACACGGAACATTGAATAATCTTTGGGACATGCATCCGCCTTTCCAGATTGATGGGAATTTTGGTGGCACAGCCGGTGTTACGGAAATGCTGCTGCAAAGTCACATGGGATTCATTCACTTGTTGCCAGCTTTGCCCGATGCTTGGAGTGACGGTTCTGTGTCCGGACTTTGTGCCCGTGGAAATTTTTCATTGGATGTATGCTGGAAAGATGGAAAGCTGCGACAGGTTGACATTATTTCTTATGCGGGAACACCTTGCATATTGAGATATCGGGACGCTGTGCTGATTTTCAAGACTCAAAAAGGGAAAAGCTATCGTGTAACCTATCAGAATGGATGTCTGATTTTGAATAAACGATAGATTTCTTGTTCGTATAGTGAAGTTTATGAATTTTTTTCCTGGTTGGAAATGAATGTAATACCGATGAAATGGGCATAAATGCTTTATTTCAGAAACTGGAGTCCTTAAAAATACTATCAATGAAAATATAGTGATTTTTAGACCTATTAATAGTGATTTTTGTACTTCGGTTTTTGGATTGTTTTGCAATTTTGCAGCGTTGAAACGACAATATTTATTTAAATTTAATTCTATGAGACAAAGACTTCAAAAGGCGATGCTTGTGATGGTGCTATGTCTGTTGGCTGTAACCACAGCTCTCGCTCAGGCCATTCAAGTGAAAGGTATTGTGTACGATGGTAATGGTGAAACGATGCCTGGTGTAAACGTACATGTAAAAGGTGCTGCCAGTGGTACCATAACTGATGTAAATGGTAATTATACTGTTTCTGTTCCAAATTCCAATTCTATATTGGTATTCTCTTTTATTGGATATACAACGCAGGAAATAAAAGTAGGTAATCGTACCAATATTAATGTAACATTGAAAGACGACTTGCAGCAATTGGATGAAGTTGTCGTCGTGGCTTACGGTACGGCTCGCAAGGGTGACTTGACCGGTGCTTTGACTACCATGCGTCCGGATGGTAATGAGGCTATGAAAGCGACATCTATAGACAATCTGCTTGATGGTAAAGTTGCCGGTTTGGTAGTAAATACAGCATCTGCTACTCCGGGCGCTGCTTCCTCTATTACGATTCGTGGCGCCAGTTCTTTGCGTGGCGATAACCAACCTTTATATGTGATTGATAATATCCCGCAGGCTTCTACCGGTGAATTTGCTTCTTCTGGTATTTCAGGTGACTTTCAGATTGCACAAGACCCCTTGGCTTCGCTGAATCCGGCCGATATTGAAGATATTACCATATTGAAGGATGCTTCTTCTACCGCCATCTATGGTAGCCGTGGTGCTAATGGTGTCATTTTGATTACTACAAAGAAAGGTAAGGAAGGTAAGGCTAAAGTAAGTGCTTCGGCTAACTTCACCATTGCAGAGCCTTCTGAACTGTTGAATATGATGAGTTTGCGTGAGCATGCCTTGTATCGTAATTCGCGTCAGACGGATGAGAAAAACTGGCAGTTCCACCTGGTTGGTGACGAAGTACGTTATGTATTCGGTGATGCTACAGGTTCTTATGATCCTGATAAACCTGAATCCTATCATGTGCTGGCTGAACGAAACTGGCAGAAAGAAATTTATCAAACCGCTTTTTCTCAGAACTATTCCGTATCTGTAAATGGTGGTACAGGTAAGACTACCTACTACGTCTCTGCTAATTTCAAGGATATTGAGGGAACCGTGAAGCAGACAGGACTGAAGCAGGGTGACTTACGTGCCAACTTGAATGCCGACTTGTCCAAGGCTGTTTCTCTACGTTTGTCCTTGGCTGGTTCTCTCCGTCAGAACGATATGATGGCCGGTGGTAATACATTGGGTGGTTCTACAGGTGCCGTTTCACGTACGGCTTTGGACTATGCTCCATATGAAATGCCGGAGGACGACCCTGCTTTCGACCAAGAAGCTAAAACAACGGTATTCAGTTGGTTAAATGATTATGTAGACTTGGCTGATGATAAAACTTTCAATGCCAGCTTGGACCTGACATGGAAAATCAGCAAGTTTCTGCGTTATAATCTCCGTACCGGTGGTAACATCAATACCAATGAACGTAAACGCTGGTATGGTCTGGAGCTGTATCAGGGTATGAATAATCAAGGTTACTTGGCCATTTCCAATCTTGACAAGAGCAATTACTCGGTAGAGAATCTGGTAATGTATAATACGAAGCTGGGTTCTTGGGGTAATTTGGATGGTACAGTCGGTATGACTTACGAGGATTACAATTTCTTGAACAAAAATGTTGTCGGAACCAAGTTTTCTGTAATGGAAATGCGCGAAAATGGTATGCACATGGCCGGTTCTCGTGAATATCAGACACCTATTCAGAAAGATTATCAGTTGCTTTCTTACTTGGGACGCGTGAATATCAATCTTTTTGAGAAATATTTGATAACAGCCTCTATTCGTGCCGATGGTTCCAGCAAGTTTGCCAAGAATAATCGTTGGGGGTATTTTCCCTCTGCTTCTATCGCCTGGCGTTTGGAACAGGAAGAATTCATGAAGAGTTTGAAATGGCTGAGCCAATTGAAGCTTCGTTTGAGCTATGGTATCACTGGTAACCAGAGTATCGATCCGTATTCTACTTTTGCCATGTATGGTGGCGGTAGTATTATCTATGCCGACAAACTGGGCAATGCATTGAATACGCTTACTATTACTAACTTGGCAAACAATAGCTTAAAATGGGAAAAGACAGCTTCCTGGAACGTGGGAGTAGACTTCGGCTTTTGGAATTCCCGTTTGACAGGTACTATAGATGTTTATAATAAGAAAACTACAGACTTGCTTATCAGTCGGGATCTTCCGGGTTCGGCAGGTTTCTCTACAACCTATTATAACCAAGGATCATTGACAAACAAAGGTGTGGAATTCTCACTGAATGCCTGCATCATTGACCATAAAGACTGGAAATGGAATGTAAGCGGAAATATTGGTGTCAACAAGGGAAAAATCGGTGATTTGGGTATGTTGCCTGGACAATTTGGTGCATTGGGTGAAAGAGTCGGTTACTTTGGTAATTCTTTGGGTGACCACTTCGGTGTAGGCCATGTGTTCCTGGCAGGTGAAGCTCCGGGACAGTTCTACGGTTATGTGACTGACGGTATCGTACAGGTTGACGATGTGGTAGAAGGTAAGGGCATCCGTTATACTAAGGCTGATGGAACGGAAGGTTACTATAAGACTGCCATGGGGCAGACATTGAAAGCCGGTGACGTGAAGTTTGTCGACAGAAACGAAGACGGTGTGGTAGATGATAAGGATAAGGATATTATCGGTAATCCCAATCCGGACTTTACTTATGGTATCCAGACCAGCCTTTCCTGGAAGTCGCTGACGCTGAAAGCTGCTTTCAACGGCGTACAAGGTCGTGATATATTGAACACCGGTAACCGTTACATAAACACACCGGGTATGAAGTCCAACAACATCACTTCTGAAGCTTATCAGGGAATGTGGACTGCCGAAAACCCCAGCAATCTCTTCCCCTCGGCCAACTTTGAGGTACAGAACATGGTGATGGACCGTTATGTAGAGGATGGAAGTTACTTCCGGTGTTCAGACATTACATTGAGCTATGTTTTGCCCAAGAGCCTGATTTCCAAAATCGGAATGAAAAACATGTCAGTATTCGCTAGTGTGAAGAATGCCTTCATCCTTACCGACTACAGCGGTTATGACCCTGAAGTGAACAGTTTTGCCTTCGACGGACTTCGTCCGGGCGTGGATATGAACTCTTATCCTACACCGCGTTCCTACATCTTCGGTTTGAACCTTACTTTTTAATTCCATTACACTAACAACTTAAATGACTGAATAATATGAAGAATTTTAAATATATTGCTTTTTCTTTCCTGCTTACCGGCAGTGCTGTTTTGACCGGTTGTTTGGATGAAGAGCCCCTTTATTCCCAAAATAATTTGGTGATTTTCAGCAGTGAGTCCAATGCCAGGCAAGCTCTCTTGGGATGCTACGGCTATATGGCTGCTCCCAACGGATATGGTCAGCAATGGCAGGAATTGCCTATCAGCGCTTCTGGCTTTGCTTGGACAAACCGTAATTCCGGTGAAGACCCTAATGTCAGTTTAAATGTATTGACTTCCAGTACACAAGTGGAGTATGCTTGGAACGGTATGTATAAAGTAATCGCTGAAGTCAATGCTTTCCTTGACTATTTGAACAAGAGTGAACTCTCGGATGATATCAAAAACAAGCTGGGGGCAGAAGCACGTTTCTTGCGTGGTGTTGCCTATTACAACTTGGTTTCCCATTTTGGTGACGTTCCCATGAGAACTTCAGCCTCTTCTTCCGATGGAATCGCTATGCCCCGTACGCCGAAAGAACAGGTGTTCGGATTGATTATCGATGATTTCAAGTCTGCTTTGGTGTTACCGGAAACACAAAATGATGGCTATGCCACAAGTCTGGCAGCCAAGGCTTATTTGGGCAAAGTGTATCATAAAATGGCTTGCTTGGACATTGATAAACAAACGAATCTGAACAATGCCAAAGCCATGTTTGATGAAGTGTACGGAAAATATCAACTTCAACCGAAATTTGGCGACTTGTTTGTAGACAATGTAAATGGAAGCAAAGAATCAATCTTCCAATTGAACTATAACGCAGAGTCCACTTTGGTATTCAATCGTGCTTGTAACCGTTTTGCTCCGGCTCACTCAAACAGTGGTATCGCATGGGGGACGTACAAGGCAACCAAAGCGCTTTACGACTGGATGCGTGCTACCTATCCCGGTGATCCCCGTTTGGAAATAAATTTCCTTACCAGCTGGCGCCAGCATAAGAATAATCAGGCTGATGATGTACCGCAAAAGGGCGACCAACCGTGTGCCAACGACTCTACTTACTCTTATCCGTACATCACATATAAGGTGAAAGGTGTCTATGTGATGAAAGACGGAAAACCTGTAATGGAAAACGGCATACCGTTACAGCAAGATTTTGTAGCAGAACTTCCTTATGCAGACATGGAAGACCCTTCGAATCCTTCTATAGCAAAATTTGCTGACTATACCAAGATGGCGGAGGCAATGAATCCTGATAAAAAGGTTCCTTTGACAGGTCAGGCTCTAAAAGATTCCACACGTTTGGCCCGTATTGGAGAAAGTGTACAAACAGATTATGCAGCTTCTGGCAAAGAACACGCTTCTCCCTATTTCGGAAAAATGTTCGATAAGAAAGCTACGGGTACACGCAGTCATAAAAATCTGATTGTATACCGTTATGCCGAAATGTTGCTTTTGATGGCCGATGTATATAATGAATTGGGGCAGAAAGACCGTGCTATTGATTTAGCTAATGAGGTATTGACACGTGCCCGACAATCATCTGCAGGGACTTCTGCTCAGCCGGCTGACTGGCCGAAGACTTTGACGCAGGATGAAGTGAGAGAGCATCTGTATTACGAGCGGATCTTTGAATTTGCAGGTGAGCCCAATATGTATGAAATGGTACGGTTGAAAGGTGTGGAACTCTTTAAAAAGGCCTTGGAAAAACACAATAATCATGAGATAACGAGAGCCTCGGTAGAAACGTATCAGGAAACAAAAAATAATAAGCAGGATCGTCTTTATAACGAAGCGGAAGGTGGAGCATTGACTCAGGACTTCTTGAAGAAGAATCTGCTATTGCCGATACCTTTGTCAGAAATCAATTATAACGAAGGCATTACGGTAGATGACAACAACTTTGGTTATTAATCTGTTTTTGCCTTAGTAGCAGTTTTGCAGATATTTGCTGGAGGCATAGAGTAGCTGTTCGCTCTGTGCCTCCTTTTATTTATTAAGCTAAGTCCGGGATGCACTCTCCATACTAATCAAAATAATATGAAAATAGCGATTATTGGAGTTTTTATAGTAAATATAGGGCTGTAATCTATATAAGAGCTTGCCATTTTTGCAGACGGAATTAATAATATAGTGTGTGTAATCCATAATTCGTAATCCTAATAAAATGAAAACAACACATGTACTTTTTTCAGTAGCAGGGGTGACTATTGTATCTTCCTCACTTTTTTCTTGCCAGCAAAAGCAGGAACAGAAATATAAGCCGTATAATATTGTGTACATCATGACCGATGACCATACGGCACAGATGATGAGTTGCTATGATCGTCGTTATGTTCATACTCCCAATTTAGACCGTATTGCGTCTGATGGAGTGCGATTTGCCAATAGTTTTGTGGCCAATTCGCTTAGCGGGCCTAGTCGTGCCTGCATGCTCACAGGTAAACACAGTTGCGGTAATAAGTTTTACGACAATAGTACTTGCGTATTTGATGGTACTCAGCAGACTTTCCCGAAAATCTTGCGTGAAAACGGTTATCAGACAGCAATTATCGGGAAGTGGCACTTGGAAAGTCTTCCTACTGGATTCGATTATTGGGAAATTGTTCCCGGTCAGGGTAATTACTACAATCCGGATTTTATTAACATGAACAACGACACTATCCGGAAGAAAGGATATATAACGAATCTTATCACAGATATGAGTATTGATTGGATGGAAAACTCACGGGACAAGAAGAAGCCGTTCTGTTTGCTCATTCACCACAAAGCCATCCACCGGAATTGGTTACCGGAAATCAAAAATCTTTCACTTTACGAAGATAAAGTCTTTCCATTGCCGGAAAATTTCCATGATGATTACGAAGGACGTATTGCCGCTGCTTCTCAGGAAATGGGCATTGCTGAAGATATGGATCTTATATATGATTTGAAAATGCTGAAAGACGGTCAGGAGTCGCGTTTGAAAAAGACATATGAATGTATGCTGAACCGTATGGACTCGCTTGAGCGCAAGCAGTTTGAAGATTTTTACGCACCTATTACTGAAGAGTTCTATAAGCTCAACTTGAAAGGCAAGGAACTGGCGGAATGGAAATATCAGCGGTATATGAGAGACTATATGAAGGTGGTTAAGTCATTGGATGACAATGTCGGAAGAATCCTGGATTATTTGGAAGACAAAGGTATGCTGGAAAATACATTGGTGGTTTATACCTCTGATCAGGGATTCTACATGGGTGAGCACGGATGGTTTGACAAACGTTTCATGTATGAGGAGTCTATGCACACACCATTGCTTATGCATCTGCCCAAAGGGCTGAAGGCAAAAGGAGAAATCCGTGAGATGGTACAGAACATCGACTATGCTCCTACCTTTCTGGAACTTGCTGGCATTCCAGTGCCCGAGGATATGCACGGAGTATCATTGCTGCCGCTATTGAGAGGTGAGCATCCGGTGGATTGGCGCAAGGCTTTGTACTATCATTTTTATGAATATCCGGCAGAGCATATGGTTAAACGTCATTACGGAGTACGGACAGACCGTTTCAAACTTATTCATTTTTACAATGATATTGACACTTGGGAGCTGTATGACCTGAAGGAGGATCCTACAGAAATGCATAATTTATACGGAAACAGCGACTATACGTCAATTGTAGATAGTTTGAAAGAGACCATGCTGGAGCTGCAAGAGCAGTATAACGATCCGGTGCGGTTCTCGCCGGAACGTGATAGAGACTGATTTTTCACCATATAAATATAGAAATGAAAAAAAATATCTTCATTTTGACCTTCTTCTTTTTGTGTGTCTGCATTCTTTATGTCAGAGGTGAAGAGCGCAAGATGCAAAAATTAGAAATTGTACCTGCACCGGAGAATTTTACGCTTGAAAAGGGTAATTTCATATTTAAAGCCAGTACGGTAATCACCGTAGAGGATACAGCTATGGTATCTGTAGCAGAACAGTTCGCCTCGCTGTTCAATGTTCCTGCAGGCTTTACTCCTCAAGTGAAAACAACAGCGAAAGCCGGTGATGTCTGCCTTCGTTTTGACAGTTCCTTAAAAAAAGAAGCTTATCGCCTGGTCATCACTCCTAAGCGGATTAACGTGTATACATCGAGTAAAGAAGGGGCGTTCTATGCCTTTCAAAGCTTGCGCCAACTTCTGCCTTCAGAGCTGGAGGGAGGAGAGCGTGCAATGAATGTCGATTGGAGCGTACCGGTTGCTACCGTGAATGACAGTCCCCGTTTCGGGTACAGAGGCGTGATGATTGATGTAGCCCGATATTTTATTCCTAAAGAAGACCTTTTACGTCTGATAGATTGTATATCTTTGTTGAAGATAAATACATTGCACTTGCATCTTACTGATGATAACGGTTGGCGCATTGAGATAAAAAAGCATCCTTTGCTTACGGCTGTAGGCTCCCGTCGCGTAGAACGGGAAGGCTTGCTTTTCCATGAGAGGCACAACCAACGGCAAGGTGAGCCTACCGTGGAAAAAGGATTCTATACCCAGACGGACATACGCGAGATTGTGGCATATGCTTCCTCACGGTGTATTGAAATTATACCTGAAATAGATATGCCGGCACACAGCAATGCGGCTCTTGCAGCCTATCCGATGCTTGCTTGTCCTGTAGTGGATAAATTCATTGGTGTGTTGCCGGGACTCGGGGGGAATCATGCTGACATCATTTATTGTGCGGGGAATGAAAATGTTTATCATTTCCTGCAAGACGTTCTTGATGAGGTAATGGCGCTTTTTCCTTCCCGGTATATTCATTTAGGGGGTGATGAGGCTTGGAAAACGCATTGGAAGCAATGCCCGCTTTGCCAGAAACGTATCAGAGAGGAAAAACTGGCGGATGAGGAAGATTTGCAAGGCTATTTTATGCGACGTATGAGCAAGTATGTACAAAGCAAGGGGCGTGAAGTGATGGGATGGGACGAACTGACCCAATCGCAGATACCTGATGATGCTATTATATTCGGCTGGAGAGGTATGGGTGAAGCTGCGCTAAAAGCAGCCAGGCAAGGGCATCGTTTTGTAATGACTCCTGCTCGTGTCATGTATCTTATCCGTTATCAAGGTCCCCAATGGTTTGAACCGTATACCTATTTTGGAAATAATACATTGAAAGATATTTATAGTTATGAACCTGTGGGACCAACTTGGAGTGATGGGATAAAGTCGCTGTTGATGGGTGTGCAAGGTTCTATGTGGACAGAGTTCTGCAACCGGACCAGTGATGTGGAATATATGTTGTTCCCCCGGTTGGCGGCTGTGGCTGAAGTGGGGTGGACTATACCAGGAAAGAAAGACTGGAGCCGCTTTCTGAAAGCACTGGATCATTTTACGGAACGATTGGCTGTCAAAGGAGTGAATTTCGCCCAATCAATGTATAATATTCAGCACTCTGTAACGGTTCGCAATGGCAAGTTACAAGTCACCCTGGATTGTATTCGTCCCGATGTGGAGATAGCCTATACCTTGGACGGGGGTGAACCAACGGTCAACTCTCCGCGCTATGTAAAACCTCTGATTGTAAAACAGAGCACGCTGCTGAAATGTGCAACTTTTTACAATGGAAGGCGCATGGGGAAAACGCTGACGTTGCCGGTTTGTTTGAATAAGGCGACAGCTTGTACAGTATATACGGACTCTCCGGCAAAGGATGTGCTGGTTAACGGAGTCAGAGGGAGCAGTCGCAGTTCTGACTTTGAATGGGCGTCATGGGAAAATAACGATACAATCTGCATCATCCTTGACTTAGGCAAGAAAACCCGTATGCAGAAACTCATAATGGGATTCAACAACAGTTACGGCATGGGCATCCACAAACCGCGCAGGATGGAGGTCTGGGTATCGCCGGATGATCGTCAATACCGGAAAATAAAAGAACAGTCCTTTACAGAGACGGAAATATTCAGACAGGGTATGTTTACAGAGGATGTGCAGTTTGATTTAAAAGATGAGTCTCGCTATGTGCGTATTGTTGCCTATGGAGCTGGTATGAATCCGCCAACGCATGTTCGTCCGGAGCAAACAACGAAGGTGTGCATAGATGAGATAATTATTGAATAGAAAAAGAATAACCATGAAAAAGACATTTTTTTCTGCTTTGATGTTGTTGAGCTGTTATACACAGTCCAATGCACAGGAATATTACGAAAAGCATTTGGAATTTCCACCACAAGCTACGGTGGAGGAGAAAATAGATATGGCCTCCCGGTTAGTACCCACACCACAGCAGTTGGAGTGGCAACAGATGGAACTGACGGCTTTTTTACATTTTGGTATCAATACTTTTACAGAACGTGAATGGGGAGACGGCAAGGAGGATCCTGCGCTTTTCAATCCAACCGGACTGGATTGCGAGCAATGGGTGCGTGCCTTGAAAGAAGGAGGTTTCAAGATGGCTGTCATTACTGCCAAGCATCATGATGGCTTTTGTCTATGGCCGACCAAGACTACCCGGCATTCTGTAGTGTCGTCACCTTGGAAGAATGGCAAGGGAGATGTGGTGCGCGAATTACGCAATGCCTGCAAGAAATATGGCTTGAAGTTCGGTATATATCTTTCACCCTGGGATCGCAATGCCGAATGTTACGGACAAGGCGATGCCTATAATCGGTTCTTCATCGAGCAGCTTACGGAGTTGCTTACCAACTATGGAGAAGTGCATGAAGTGTGGTTCGACGGAGCCAATGGGGAAGGGGCTAATGGCAAAAAGCAAATTTATGATTGGGAGGCTATTGAGCGTACAATCCGGCGTTTACAGCCCAAAGCGGTTACTGCTGTCATGGGCGATGACGTTCGTTGGGTAGGCAACGAGAAGGGCATCGGACGTAAGACAGAATGGAGCGCTACGGTATTGACTCCTGGTATTTATTCCCGTGCCATAGGACAAAATAAGGAGCTGGGTGTATTTGGCAAGTCAAAAGATTTGGGAAGCCGGGACATTGTGGCGCGCGCAAAAGAGCTTTTTTGGTTTCCTTCGGAGGTGGATGTATCTATCCGTCCGGGCTGGTTTTACCATTCCAAGGAGGATAGTCATGTAAAATCGCTTGCGCATCTGGCAGATATCTACTTCAAGTCGGTAGGATATAATTCGGTGTTATTGCTCAATATTCCACCCAATAAGTCGGGACTTATCCATGAAAATGATTGCCGCAGGCTAAAAGAGTTCTTTACTTACCTCAAAAATACTTTTGAAAAAGATTATCTGAAGAGGGGGAGAACACGGTGGGAAGCCCTATCAGGTACATCGAAAGAATACATGGTACGGAAGGATGCTCTTGTAAACACATTTATGATTCAGGAGGATATAACCAAAGGACAACGTGTGGAAAGTTTTTTATTAGAAGGCTATTGGGATGGGAGTTGGCGGACACTTGCCGAAGGTACTACTGTGGGCTACAAGCGTTTGGTGCGTTTTACAGAGTGCCAACCGGAGAAAATTCGTCTGACGATACGCTCTGCGCGTAACGAAGCTCACATTCTGCGTACAGGACTTTTTTATGCCCGTCCGCTGACAGACAATAGCGCTAAAGTTCAGTTGGGAAATGTGCCGGTAAGCCAATGGCGTCTTTCCGGTACGGATGAGACTATGCGGAAGGCTTTTGATAAAAATGTACAGACAGTATGGCGTACGGAAGGGCTGAAAACATTCATGGTAGATTTGGGGCGCGATGCCGAAATCACCGGATTCAGCTATACACCTGCGCAGGACGATAATCTGGCAGGAACTATCTATAAATACCGTTTTGAAGTCAGTATGGATGGCTCGCATTGGAAAACATGTGCCACATCCGGGGAGTTCAGTAACATTATGCATAACCCTGTGACTTGTTTCGTACACTTTGAACAAAGTTATAGAGGACGTTTCTTCCGTCTGGTTCCTCTTGCTGAAATAAGTGGGAAACCATGTACATCGATTGCTGAAATAGGAATATTCGCTGTTGCTTTACCTGCTAAAGATGATGAATCTGCAGTCTATCCCGTTCCCGGTGCACCGCTTACTTTAAAAGTTGGGGATGCGCATCCGTCGGTGGATGGATGGAGTTTTTTTACTGCACATGAGTTCCTGGAGCGGGATACCCGTAATGGACTGCCGTTGGGATTCATCGAACATCGAGGCAAGCATATGAGTCGTGATGCCCGGGTAGATAACAGCCGTTGTTCGGAAGTGAAGAATGGTGTATTGCAGATTCGTAGCATAGAAGAAGCTGATTCGGTGGATAACCGTTTCGGTAAGCGTGTGAAATTCTCACATGGATGTTATCGGACTGCTCTGCCCGGAAGTAGTGAGGAGTGGTGTAATTTTACAGAAAATATGCGCATTGAGGTGCGATTCAAACGTAATGCCTATGAAGGGTTCAACGATGCGTTGTGGTTTATGGGCAATAATAATCTTCCTTGGCCTGCCAATGGTGAGATAGATCTTTTGGAGAACCCTAAAAGGAAATTGAATAACCGTGCTCATTTCACCCTGCACTCGGAAAATCATTATGCCGGTGTAGTTGGTGGTGCAGGAAGTGTTACTTCGTCTATTGAAATCAGAGATATGTCAAAATGGAATATCTATTGGTTGGAATGGTATCCCGACCGTATAGTAGGTGGGGTAAATGGAGCTACTTATTTTGAGCACAAACGAGGGGAAAATGGTAATACCGATTGGCCGTGGAGTGATCCTAAAGGTTTCTTTATGATTTTTAGCACCGGTATCTCAACCAATCCCAAAGCATGGGCCGGAGCTGTGAAACCTGAACTGTGGGACAACAGCGCCATGCCTTGTATGTACATAGATTGGATACGTGTTTATGTCAATAAACAATATAAAGGAACGGCAGCTCCTGCCGTGAAATACTATTAGAAGGACAACAGACCGATGTTAAAAGCAGGACTGGGAGTACGGTCCGTTATGTGCAATAGTTGGGATTTGTTTTTTCATATATTGGCAAGGAGGAGCAGTACACGATGCTGTATCGCTCCTCTTTCCATTTATAAGCAAGCCAAATAAAATGGGGCAATATGCGCTTTTCTTTTTCGCTGGGGGGAGTTGCTTTTTACGACCTCTTTGAATGAGTATAAAAGAATGGGGAAAAGAAAATAAAATAAAAAAATCCTTGAATGCTCGGAATTCAAGGATTTGTATAATTAATTTTGATAACTTGTGGAGCGTATGAGACTCGAACTCATCACCTCGACACTGCCAGTGTCGCGCTC
>ENA-OVGH01001116-OVGH01001116.1-human-gut-metagenome-genome-assembly--contig:-NODE-1116-length-19763-cov-8.500101_pt1 | contig 19763 bp, 14 predicted proteins | sample MGYA00237770_ERZ505419 | MGnify/ENA primary metagenome ERZ505419 (study PRJEB26158, sample SAMN06016353) | human gut metagenome | biome: human gut; feature: ankylosing spondylitis patient; material...
CCAGCCGGGTACGGAGTGCATGGTCACGCCGGTGATGTCGGGGCCGGTGGTGGCCAGTGAGGTGGCCACAGCGACGTTGACCCGGCGGGGGAAGGTTGCGATGGCTTCCTTGGCGCTGCCGGTGAAGACGGTGGTCTTCTCGGTGTCGGTCAGCAGATGGTCGGCCCAGACGGGGGTGTTGCGGAAGCCCTTCGCACCGGTGTGGGTCTCGATGCCGGCCTTCTCGTCCAGCTTCAGGGCCTCAGCCATGAGGGTGACGGTCTGCAGCACGTCGAAGCCGCCGATGGCGCCGCTGGCCAGATGCACCTTTGCGCCGCCCTCCCGGGCCGCCTGCTTGACCTCTTCATAAAACGCGAGGTCGGCGAATGCACCGATGGACAGCACCACGAGGTTCACGCCCCGGCGCAGCACCGGCACCGCCATGGCCCGCACCGCTTCCACCGAGGCCGCTTCCACGATGTATTCCGGCTCCAGCGCCAGCAGAGCATCCACGTCCGCGCAGGCCGCACAGCCCACGCTTGCCGCCGTCTTCTCTGCCGAGGCGAAGGTGCGGCTGGTGACGCCCACCAGCTCGTAGTCTTCCAGCAGGCCCTTCTCCCATGCGTCGGCCACGATATTGCCGAGGAAACCACAGCCCACGATGCCAAATTTCGTTTTCATGTTTCCGTTTCTCCTTTTTCCCGCCGGGTTGGCTGATTTTTCTTTTCCAGTATACCATACCTTGTGCAGAAACGCAAAACCCGGCGTTTTTCATAGTTTTTTTGTCATTCACGCACGAAAAGCAGCATTTCATGCAGTTTTGCTTGCTTGACTCCCCCCAGAAATGCTATAATTGTATCAATCGAACGTCCATATTTTTTCAACATCCAAAGGAGGTTTTTGTATGCTGTCTTATCGTAAGCTTGCGATGCGTGTTCTGGGTCGCCCCCTTCATACGGGGGTGGGGTATCGATTCGCCCCGTCCGGCCTCTCAGCGGGCCGCGGCGTTTATCCTGACCGCCGCAATGCTCACCACCCTTGCCGCCCCGGCCTTTGCAGGGACATGGTACATCGAGGATGGTGACATCACCGTGAAGGCAGGCGAGACCAAAGGGACAAACAAGGTCTCACAGGGGGCGAATCAGGAGGTGGAAGACACCGACACCATCATCACAAATCGTAATGAGGGTACCGCTTCTTCCAACACCGTGACCATCGACGCCAACGGTAAGAACGATAAGGTCGAGGTCACACTCAAGGATGTGAACATCGACACCAGCAGCCGGAACAAAGCCGCCGTAAGCGTGACCGGCGAGGGCGACACCAATATCAAGCTGAATGGCGACAACGCGCTGAAGAGCGACATCTACCGCAGCGGCATCTACGGCAGCGGCAGCCTCACCATCTCCGGCGGTACGGTCACTGCCAACGGCGACGACGGCGGCAGCGGCATCTCCAGCAGCGGCAACCTCACCATCTCCGGCGGTACGGTCACTGCCAACGGCGACGACGGCGGCCGCGGTATCTACAGCAGAGGCGGCGTCACCATCTCCGGCGGTAGTACGGTCACTGCCAAGGGCGGAAGCGGCACGAACAGCAGCGGCGGCTACGGCATCTGCAGCAGCGGCGGCGTCACCATCTCCGGCGGTAGTACGGTCACTGCCAATGGCGGTAACGGCGGCAGCCTCGGCGGCGGCAGCGGCATCTACAGCAACGGCAGCGTCACCATCTCCGGCGGTACGGTCAACGCCAATGGCGGCGACGGCCAAGACGGCTACGGCGGCGACGGCATCCGCAGCAGCAGCGGCGGCGTCACCATCTCCGGCGGTACGGTTACTGCCAACGGCGGCAACAGCACGAACAGCAGCGGCGGCTACGGCATCAGCAGCCTCGACGTCGCCATCTCCAGCGGTACGGTTACTGCCAACGGCGGCGACAGCAAAGACGGCTACGGCGGCGACGGCATCCACAGCAACGACATCGATCTGTCGGGCAGCCTCGAGCTGACCGCCAAGGCTGGCAAGGGAACCCAGAGCAACGGCAAGGCCCTCTCGCAGAACGGCCGTGAGCTCGACCTCAACGCCATCAAGGACAAGCTGGGTCCGGGCGCAAAAGTCACTGCCACCGATGCCGACGGCAAGGTCATCGATCAGGTCTCTATCCCCCGCCCTGTGGAGCCGGAAGGACCTGTTATCCCCGAGGAGTCTTCTTCCTCTTCTGACGGCGGCTCTGCCGCCCCGTCCGCACCCGCCTTTTCCCTCCCCGGCCTGACTGTCACCGACAAGGACGGCCAGCGCATCTCCTACACCAGCACCCAGAGCGGCAATACCCTCACCGTCTGCGTCGGACGGCTCACAGCCTCCTTCCGCATCTCGCTGGCCGCGCTGCGTCAGCTGCGGGCTGAGGACATCGAGACCATCACCTTCCAGACCGTCCTCTGCTCCACCACCCTCTCGCTGGACGAGCTGCTGGCCATGGGCGGCGAGGACGCCGAGATCGTTCTCATCCACCACATCCGTTCTTCCACGCTCACGGTGGGCGGCAAGGCCGTGTAAGGCTCCCTTGTTCCCCGATGATTTTTGTGGTACACTAATCGCAGAAATCTATAAAAATCGAGGGAAAGTAACTTATGGCTGGCGACCTTCATACTCATTCCACCTGTTCTGACGGCTCTGTTCCCATCCACCGCCTGCCCCTGATGGCAGCGCGGCTGGGGCTGAGCGCTCTGGCCCTCTCGGACCACGATACCACACTCAGCGCCCAGTACGCCTACGACCACCCGGTGCAGGACGGCGTGCGGCTCATCCCCGCCGCCGAGCTCACCGGCTACGACTTCGAGCGCAGCCACCGCGTCCACCTGCTGACCTTCTGGCCCGACCTCGACTGCCCTGCCCTGCGCCGGCACTGCGACATCATGCGCCAGAGCCGCAACGAGTGCGCTCTGCAGAGCTGCCGGGAGATCGAGGCGCTGTACCCCCAGTTCCGCACCGAGCAGGCGCTGGAATATGCGCAGGACAGCGGTGTCCTCTTCAAGAGCGGCATCATGCAGGCGCTGCAGCAGCTGGGCCTGTGCGACGGCATCTACACCGGGCTTTATCACGAACTGTTCGGCTGGGAGCCGCGGGGCAGATGCCTCCACTCCCCCACTTACCCTCCGGTGCGGGAGGTGCTGGCCACGGCAAAGGCCGCCGGGGCTGTGGTGGTGTTCGCCCACCCGACGGTGTACAAGAGTATGCCCCTGCTGCGGGAGCTGGTGGCCGAAGGGGCCATCGACGGCATCGAGGTGCATCACCCCCGCAACAGCCCCGAGGACAGGGCCGAGTGCGCTGAGCTCTGCAAGAAGCATGACCTCATCGTCACCGGCGGCAGCGACTTCCACGGCGCGAACCACGGCAAGCCCCACCCGGTGGGTGCCTGCGTCACCGAGGACGACCAGATCGCGCGCATCGAGGCGCTGGCCCGCAAGCGCCGGGGCGGCGCTCTGTGACCGGGCCACATTGACTTCCTCGTCTGACAAGGATATAATAAAGATACTGCGCGAGTCTGCTCGCCTGTCAGTCGGATATAAAGAGAGGAAGTTTGAATATGAGCAAGTCTTTCAGCTACCCCAACAAGGGTACCTGCTCCAAGGAGACCCACATCGTGCTGAACGATGACCACACCATTGAGTCCATCGAGGTCATCGGTGGCTGCAACGGCAACCTGAAGGGCATCAGCCGCCTGCTCAAGGGCATGAAGGCTGAGGACGCCATCGCCCGCATGGAAGGCACCACCTGCGGCCCCCGCCCCACCAGCTGCCCTGACCAGATCGCCCAGAACCTCAAGCGCGCTCTGGCTGAGCTGTAAGTCACAGTCCGTTCAAAAGACCGCCGTCCTGCCCTTATTTCCTGCGGGCAGAACGGTGGTCTTTTTTGTTTATCGCAATTTTCAAAAATAGTGCCTATCGAGACGGCATCTTTGCGATAGGCAATTCAACGCTGTTGCTGCTGCATTAAAAAGTTGAATTGCTATCCGACCAAAATCGAGCCAAAAAGCGGTTGACAAAACCCGTGTCCTTTGCTACAATAAATGAGTAGACGCAGGGTTAGCTCATCCGGTAGAGCGACTGCTTCCCAAGCAGTAGGCGGCGGGTTCGAGTCCCGTATCCTGCTCCACAAAAAGAGCGCCGATTCGTCAAGAATTGGCGCTTTTATCATTTCAGCAAGTCTAAAACTGAGAGGGACGTCATGATTTTTGTACCCCTTCTGCACTATTTCAAGTGCAAGAATCAATACAGCGGCAGCGAAGACGGGATGCGCTATCTGCTCTCGCCCGGCAAGCGCAGCGTGCCTGACCCGGACGGCGGCGAGGGCGCACAGAAGGAGGAAGCCATCCTCACGGTGGACATCTGGCCCGACCCCTGGGCGCTGGACCGCACAGACCCCGCCCTGCGCCGGCAGATGGTCTTTCCGCTGACGGACGAGGGCCGGGCCGCAGCGGCAGAGTATCTGTCCTCTGCCTACAGCGCTGACCTGGCGCTCTGGAAGCAGCGGCCCTCCATCCTGGACTGTGAGCCCTGGTCACCGCCGCCGAAGGACGAGGACGCAGAAAGCGGGGAAAGCAAATGATATACCGTCTCAAAGAGCTCAGGGGCGACACCATCCCGGTGCCGCAGCTCATCTTTTCCAAGCTGGGCATCGCCGAGGAATACAACGTCCGGGTAGCGCTGTATGTGCTGGCCACCGGCGTCACCGACCCCGAAAAAATTTGTGCCGACCTCAAACTGCGCAGCCGCATCTCCGCCGAAAGCGCCCTCTCCTTCTGGGCCGGTGCGGGGCTTCTCGAGCGCTACGACGAGAACGCCGCGCCGGGAGCAGAGCCCTCTGCTCCTGCCCCCATGACCTGGGCGGAGATCGCCGCCGCAAGCCGCACCGACCCCATGATCTCGAGCCTCATCGACTGCGCTCAGACCGGCTTTGCCCGCCCGCTGACCCACAGCGAGATGGAAAAGCTGGTCAACCTCTACGTACAGGAGGGCTTTGCCCCCGAGACCGTCATGCTCTGCGTGGCCTATGTGGCCAGCCGGGGCAAGCGAACGATGGCCGCCGTCCTCCACGAGCTGAAGGTCTGGCGGGCCGAGGGCGTGGAGACCGGCGAACAGGCCGACGCCCATCTCAAGCTGCTGGCCCTCCGCCAGACCCGGGAGCAGTACGTCGCCTCCCTGCTGGGCATCCCGGACAGCGAGCTCACCCTCGGCGGGCGGAAAGCCATCGCCCGGTGGTATGAGGTCTACGGCTACGATGACGCCATGGTGCAGGAGGCCGCTGTGCAGGCCGGGCCGAAGCGTGACCTGTGGTACTGGAACAGCATCCTCAAGACCTGGAACGCCAAGGGGCTGCGCAATATCCACGATGTACGCACTCCGGTGGCCGCTGCCGGAGCCAGCCGGAACATCCGGGTAGACCGCGAGACCCCCAGCGGCAACGACTTCCTCAAGAACGCTGCCCGCCGCCGCACCCTCAAGAAAAAGTCCGAGTGACCCCCGGCATAAGGAGACACTATGCGTACCAAAAACGAACTGTATCAGGAAGCCCTGCGCACCGTCGCCCGCCGTCGTCAGACCGCACGGGCCAAGGCGGAGGACGCCCGCGCTGAGGCCGAGGCTGCTGTCCCCGGGCTGCGCCACGCCGAAGAAGAGGTGCGGGTGCGGGGCATCCGCTGCGCACTGGCCGGTGCGGCGGGCAAGGACCGCACCGATGCCGCTGCGGCCCTCACCGATGCCCGCAAAAAGCTGGCCGACCTGCTGGCCTCCAGCGGCCGTCCCGCCGACGCACTGGAGCCGCACTTCACCTGCAGGCTCTGCGAAGACACCGGCATTGTGGACGGCCACACCTGCAGCTGCGTCCACAAGGTGATGCAGCAGCTCCGCCGGTCAGAGATCGAGGCTCTGTCCAGCCTCTCCATTTCCAGCTTCGATACCATGGAGCTGCGCTACTACCCCGCCCGGATGGACGCCTCCCTCGGCGAGCCGGTGCGGAGTTATATGTCCACCCTTCTTGACGACCTGCGCGGCTACGCCGACGAATTCGATACCACCAGCGAGAGCCTGATGCTCCTCGGCAACGCCGGTCTGGGCAAGACCCATGCCGCTCTGGCCATTGCCGGAGAGGTGCTGGAAAAGGGCTTCGACGTCATCTATGTGTCCAGCCCCGATTTCTTCTCGAAGCTCGAGGCTCTGCACTTCGGCTCCGACCCCGCCGGGGAGGAAGAGATGCTCCTGCGCACCGCCGCCGGGGCCGACCTGCTCATCCTCGACGACCTGGGTTCCGAGTTCAACTCCAGCTTCCTCATCAGCACCCTTTACAGTCTGCTGAACAACCGTCTGGGCGCGAAACTGCCCACCATCGTCACCACCAACATCACCGACGGCGCTCTGCTGGAAAAGCTCTACACCGAAAAAATCTCCAGCCGCCTCTCCTCTTTTGTCCCCTTCCTCTTTATGGGCGACGATATTCGGGCGCAAAAGGCAGAAGAAGCGTAAATAGGATAGAAGTCAAAGAGAGTTCTTATTCAGGAAAGGAATTTCAAATATGGGAATCGTAGTCATCGGCGCAGTTTTCGTGGACATCAAGGGCTATCCCCTCTCCACCTACATCCCCGGCGGACGGAACGCCGGCCGCATTGAACAGGTGCATGGCGGTGTGAGCCGGAACGTGGCGGAGGACATCGCCAATGTGGAGCTGCGCCCCACCTTCGTGGGTCTAGTGGACGACACCGGCATGGGCCAGGACGTCATCGACAAGCTGGACAACCACAAGGTCAACACCCGATACATCCAGAAGGTCCCCGATGGCATGGGTACCTGGCTGGCCATCTTTGACAACGACGGCGACGTCCACGCCGCCATCTCCAAGCGCCCTGACACCACCCCGCTGACCACCCTGCTGGAGGAAAAGGGCGACGAGATCTTCAAGGACTGTGACGCCATCGCCATCGAGCTGGACCTCGAGAAAGACACGGTCAAGCAGGTGCTCCGCTATGCCAGGAAATACAACAAGAAGGTCTTTGCCGCAGTCTCTAACATGAGCATCGCCATGGAGCGCCGCGACTATCTGCAGCAGATCGACTGCTTCGTCTGCAACCAGCAGGAGGCCGGTCTGCTCTTCTCGGACGACTACGAGCATCTCGCCCCCAGCCAGATGGCTCAGGTACTGGCCCGGAACGTCCACAGCGCCAACATGACCAGCATGGTGGTGACCATGGGCGGTCAGGGTGCCGTGTACGCCAAGCACACCGGCGAGTGCGGCGTCGTACCCGCCAAGAAGGTGGACGTCATCGACACCACCGGCGCAGGCGACGCCTTCTTTGCCGGTACGGTCATCGGCCTGACCTACGGCAAGAATCTGGCCCAGTCCTGTGAGATCGGCAGCCGCCTGGCCGCGTCGGTCATCTGCATCACGGAGAATGTCTGCCCCCGCTTCCGCCCGCTGGAATTCGGGCTGGATGTGCCGGTGGTGGATTGACGCTGCCTCCCTCTGAGCACAGGAACTTCTGCTTCTTATCGAAAAATCGGTTGAATCCCCTCCCCGGCTGTGATACACTGGGGGTATTGAATTTGTGAAAAGAGGAAAATCCAATGAATCAAAAACAGCACAAGCGGAGCGCCTTTTCGGGCAAGATTGGCTTCGTTCTCTCCGCAGCAGGCGCGTCGGTGGGCCTCGGCAACATCTGGCGCTTCCCCTATCTTGCGGCCAAGTACGGCGGCGGCATCTTCCTGCTCATCTACATCATCCTCGCCTTCACCTTCGGCTACACCATGATCGTAGCCGAGACGGCGCTGGGCCGGATGACCAGGAAAAGCCCGGTGGGCGCATTCGCCGCCGTCCGCAAGGGCAGGCGCTCCTTCGGCGGCTGGATCAATGCCATCATCCCCATCCTCATCGTGCCTTATTACTCGGTCATCGGCGGCTGGGTCATCCGGTATCTGGCCGACTACGTCAGCGGCCACGGCAGTGAGCTGGCCACAGACGGCTACTTCTCCGCCTTCATTTCCAGCGGCGCTTCGGCGGAGATCTGCTTTGTCATCTTTACCATCTTCACCCTTGCCATCATCTTTGCAGGCGTGCGCAACGGCGTGGAGCGGGTGTCCAAGGTGATGATGCCCATTCTCGTGGTGCTGTCCGTCATCATCGCGGGCTACTCCGTCACCCGCCCGGGTGCGCTGGAGGGCGTAAAGTATTTCCTCGTGCCCAACATCGCCAATTTCTCCTGGATGACCGTCGTGACCGCCATGGGGCAGATGTTCTACTCCCTCTCCATCGCAATGGGCATCCTCGTCACCTTCGGCTCCTACATGAAGAAGGATGTCTCCATCGAGGAGTCCACCGAGAACGTGGAGATCTTCGACACGGCCATTGCCATCATGGCGGGCCTGATGATCATTCCGGCGGTCTTCTCCTTCTCGGGTGGCGACCCGGACACCCTGCAGGCCGGCCCGGCCCTCATGTTCATCACCATCCCGAAGGTCTTTGAGAGCATGGGTCTCGGCACCGTGGTGGGCATCCTCTTCTTCACGCTGGTACTGTTTGCCGCCGTCACCAGCTCCATCGCCCTGACGGAAAGCGCTGTCTCCACCTTCGAGGACGAGCTGGGCTGGGACCGTAAGCAGGCCACCGTCCTCATCGGCATCATCATGCTGGTGCTGGGCAGTCTGTCGGCTCTGGGCTACGGCCCGCTGGCCCGGTTCACGGTCTTCGGGATGCAGTTCCTTGACTTCTTCGATTTCCTCACCAACTCGGTCATGATGCCCATTGCAGCCATCACCATCTGCCTGCTGGTGTCCCGGGTCATCGGTGTGGAGAAGATCGAGGAAGAGGTCACGCTGGAAGGCAAGCCCTTCCGCCGCAAGCGCATCTTCAACTTTATGATAAAGTATCTCTGCCCCATCTTCGCGGCCATCATCCTCATCAGCTCGGTGGCAAACGCGCTGGGCGTCATCTCCATGTAAGCAGACAACAAAAAGCGCTGGAAGCCTTTACACCGCTTCCAGCGCTTTTCTTATGCCCGTTTCAGGATGCTCTTTATCTCGTCCAGATTCTTTGCAAAATAAATGCCGCTCTGCCGCTCGGGGCTGGAAAGCCCCATCTCGACCATGTGGGCCAGCAGAGCTTTCAGGCCGGCGTAGTAGCCGTCGAGGTCGTAGAGGATGCAGGGCGCGTCCAGATGACCCAGCGAGACCTTGGACATCACCTCCGTGATCTCTTCCAGCGTGCCGGTGCCGCCGGGGAACGCGATAAAGGCGTCGCCCAGCTCGATCATCCTGGTCTTACGCTCGGTCATGTCCTGCGTGACGATAAGCCTGGTCAGGCCGTCATACTGCACCTCAGAGTCGATGAAGAACTGGGGTTCGACGCCGGTCACTTCGCCCCCCGCCGTCAGGACGCTGTGGGCCAGACGCCCCATCAGGCCGCTGCGGGAGCCGCCGTAGACCAGCGCGTTCCCGCTCTCGCCGATCCAGCGGCCCAGTTCCTCCACCGCCTGCTTCAGGGCCGGGTCGCTGCCCTCATTGGCCCCCAGATAGACCGTAATATTCATCGGTATTCCCTCCGTTATCTTGCCCATGTCATTTCCTGATCCGGGCCGGCATAATCAAACTTACCGTCGTTCTTTTCTTCCAGCGCTTTTATCATGTGATACGCAAACTCATTGTAGGGCGTCGGGATGCCCAGCTCTTTGCCCATCCGGATGAGCGCACCCGAGAACATATCGATCTCGGTATGGCGTCCGGCGTCGAGGTCTTGCAGCGTCGAGTAGCGGGCCGAGGGCTTGACGGCACAGCCCTTGCCGGACACGGCATCCACCTTCTGCATATCGATGCCTTTGGCTGCGGCAATGGCTTCCAGCTCACGGCGGAGGCCGTCGCTGATGGCCTTCATATGGACGCTGTCACGGTAGCAGCCTACGCCTGCGCCGAGGATGGCCTGGGGCAGATTGTTGCAGACGTTGAGGCGGAACTTGCTCCACATCTCTTCCCGGATGCAGTCGGTGGCCCGGAAGTGCAGTTCTGTGCCGCCGAACAAAGCCTCTACGGCCTTGACGCGGGGGCTGTCGCAGGGCGGCTCCTTCTCCCCGAAGATAATGCCAACGGTGGTCGCCGGGTCGAAATGGACGCCGTCAGCCTCCTTGTGGGACGCCACTTTGATGAGGGAGTAAAGCAGATGCTCCCCACCCACGGCAGAGGCAATGATGTCCTCGCTGTCCACGCCGTTCATCAGGCTCATGATGGTGGTATGGGGACCAGTGACGGCTTTGATGCTGTCCAGTGCGCCGGGCAGCGCACCGTATTTCAGGCAGACGATGAGAAGGTCGGCGTCATGGGCCTCCTGCGGCGTCCAGACTGCCGGACGGTAGACCCTGCCGTTGATGGCACAGCCTTCTTTTGCCAGACGCTCGCCCCGCGGGCCATCGGCCACCACGCCAAGCTCAATGTCCCTGCGGGCCGAAAGCCCCCAGATGACATAGGAGCCGACCGCACCGGCTCCCAGAACTGCAACTTTTCTGATGTCCATGACCTTCTACCTCACTGTCGTTTTCCAGCCTTTATCATGAAGCTATTATACCATGCTTTCCTCTTCCGGAAAAGCCCGGAGTGTTTCATTTTTGGACGTCAAAAATCTTTGACTTTTATCGAAAAGTTATAACAAAAGTGTAGAATCTCTTTGGTAAATAGAATCTTTGCCAAAAAAGGGCTTGATTTTTTTCGAAAACGGACTAGAATATCTTTTTGCAGAAGGGTCTTGCCTGTACGGCCCTCCCGCGAAACTATTTTCAAATATGAGGAGATTTTCCATATGAAACTCAAGAATGTTTGTGTTACCGTTGCTGCTCTGGTCCTGGCTGTCAGCATGACTGCCTGCGGCAGCTCTTCTTCTACCGCTGCTTCCACCTCTGAGGCTGCTTCTGCTGCCGCTCAGTCTGAGGCTGCTTCCACCTCTGCCGTGGCCGAGGAGAACAGCGCTTCCTCCGAGGCTGCAAGCGAGGCTGCATCTTCTGAGGCTGCTTCTGAGGTCTCCAGCGAGGCTGCATCTTCTGAGGCTGCTTCCTCCGAGGTCGCTTCTTCCACTGCCGCCTGAGATCGTCTGGCAGCACCCCCCAAAGCATGAGCAAAGGCTCCGGCCTCGCCCCCACCGGGCAGGCCGGGGCCTTTTTTGCCCTGCGGCACAAAGAGACCCCCGGCACCCTGCGGAAGGTGCCGGGGGTCTTGCAATATGGAGGGGGGCGGGGTCATGCGGAAGCCCCGCCTCCGGGGATGGTTAGTCTTTCACCAGATCGCTGTGGTCTGCCTCCACCAGCAGCAGGGTGGGCTCTTCGGCCCCACGGTGGGTGAGGTAGAACACCTCACTGCCGCTTCCCTGTGCCAGCAGGTCGTTGATGGCAAAGTTGCTGGTCTTGCCATTGGTGACGAACTGGATGGTCTGTGCGCCATGCTCCTGCAGGTAGCGCAGGGTGTCCAGGTCGCCGGTAAGAGTGGCGGTGTCGTAGGCACCGGTGTAGGTGCGCAGGGTGCCGTTCTGGCTCACGGTAAAGGGCTGGTCCATGCCCTCAGCGTCCACCACCCGCAGCTCAAGGGCGCTGTTGGTGTTGAAAGGCTGGCCCTCGGTGGCACCGCAGTCGGGGCAGGTGTGGGTGCCGTCGCCGTTGTCCTTCCAGTGGTGGCCGGTGGCGGGGATGACCGTGCCGTCTTTGATTTTCTGGTTGCAGCCGTTGCAATAAGTGTCACCGGTATAGCCGTCTTTGGTGCAGGTGGGAGCTACATAACCTTCAATATGGGTTCCGTGGCCGGCATGGTTGTTGCTATCCACATCTGCAGTGGGCCGGGTCTCAGAGTGGTTGTGGTCACGGTTGCAGTAACGGGTCTCCACGCCCTTTGTGGTGCAGGTGGCGGGGGTGGTCACTTGCCAGTCGTCCCAATCATGGCCCAGGGCAGGAACCTTATCTGTCCAAATGCGGTTACAACTGGGGCGGGCTGCTCCGTTCGTATGCTCATAGTCGCAAGTACAATCTGCAGAGCCCGGTTCAGTGCAGGTGGGTTGTTGGGTAATGTTCTGTTTTGGACTTTTTTTGCAGAGGTTCTTGCCATGGACGATCTTCTGCAGTTCATCACCGTTGTTGATATACCACAGCTCTGTATTATCGCCAATGGTATTTACAAGGCCGCTTGCCGTGGGGTCATCACTTCTTGTGCCTACCGCAGCCTCGACATTGTTCACATTGATATACTTAGCATCCGTCGACCATCCCGATTGTCTCATTTTAAGCAGCACATTGTCACCGATGTTGACCTTGGTGCCGGAAATTGCACCATAGATGCTTCCTAATATTGCACGGTTCTCACCGATCTTAACTTTTCCGTGTTTTCCGCCGTCAATGTTCACTACAACTTCTCTGCCCGGAAGATTCCCGCCTCCGATATCGCAGCCTCCTGCGATATCGGAGGTTCCTGCTCTCGTAGCTGTATCGATGGAGACATTGTCCTTTATATTGACCTCCACATTTCCTCTGCTACTTCCAATCACTGAATTACTATCGTCGCTTGCTGTCTGGATGGTCGTATGGCCCTGAATGGTGACCTTGGTATCTTTTGCGCCATTGCCAATGGCAGAGCCGTAGTGCCCGGTTGCCGTGACATGGACATCTTCCGTCTCTGCCGTAGCCCCGGGCGTGCCAATGGTCACCTTTGCGCTGGCATCTTTTCCATCTCCGGCAGCGCCAATAGCGGCTCCTTTGCCATCGTTCTTTGCATTGACTATTGCGTGGCCACGGATCACAATATTTGTGGCATCGCCACTCTTCTCTTGAGTACCCCACAGACTATTCCGCGGACTGCCGCTTCCGATGGCCGCGCCATCATGAGCTGTAGCAGTTACTTTGGCATAGTCCTGAATGGTGATGTTTTCCGCATCTCCTCCGCCATCATTACCTTGGCCTCCGCCGCCGATACCGGCTCCGGACCACCCGCCGTTTGCCGTAACATTGGCATGGCCCTGGATGGTGATATTGCTGCCTTTTGCGCCATTGCCGCCACCGATGCCGGCTCCGTCGCTCCCCAATGTGTTTGCTTTTACCGTTGCATATCCTTCGATGGTGATATTATCCGTGGCTTGGCCGATGTTTCCGCCAATGGCTGCTCCACCGTACCATCCTGCCTCTGCCCGCAGGCTTCCGGAGGTCTCTGTTTCTTCCTTTGCGGTAATGGTCTCGCCCGTGTCGCTGGTCTCATCTGTGATGGTCAGGTTTCCGTTGCCCTTTTTGTTCAGACCCGCCCAATACTCGCATGCACTGCTGTCCAGAACATTCTGGCCGTCCAGCTCAATTTTGGTATTTCCGGTACCCTTCACCTGTGCTGCTGATACTCTATAATAGCAGTTATACCATTCGTCGAAATAAAAATCCCTTCCTCCACTCGCATAGCGACTGGTGTTATCCACCTTAATATTCACATTACTGAGCCGGATCTTGAGTTCCTTGGCCGCATCGCCCACCCAGTTATTGATGACCCGGATGACGTTTTTGGTGGGGTTTTCGGCGCTGCCCTCTGCCGGAGTGGTCGGAGCAGGATCAGCCGCAGGGGCGTTGGCCTGAGTGGCCTCCCGGGTCTCTGCCGTAGGGGCGGCAGAGGTGCTGAGGGTGGGTTTGGTGGCCTGCTGCTCCGGATTCGGGTCTGCCGCCGGGGCGTACTCGTACACCACATCCTTCTTGGGGGGCTCCGTGGGGTCGTCCGTAGGATTCTCCGTGGGTTTCTCTGTGGGATTGTCCGTGGGGTCCTTGCCCTCCTCAGAGTCCTCCTCTGCTTCGCTCAGGGTAAAAGCATCGTCCGGGTCAAGCTGGCTCTCCCCGGCAGCAGGCCCGGCTGCGTCCGCAGTACCGGCTGCTTCCAGCTCCTGCGTGGCGGCACCGGCGGCAGGGGCTACCGCAGGCTTTGCCTGGGTACCCTCAGCACGGGCAGCCTCCTTCAGGGTGGCATCCTTTTCGCTGGTGCCGTCCTTGATCACGATCTCTTTGCTGGTGTCGGTGTAGGTCTTTCCGTTCTGAGTTACTTCCACATACTCGCCGTCCGTACCCGTCTTGGTCACCACGTCAATGCTGCCGTTGCCGATATAGTAAATATCCGCAAAGGCCGGGGCTGCAATAGAAGTAACAATAGACATAATTGCTGCCGTAGACAGCACCCGCAGAGCCAAATCTTTTCGCTGCATACAAATCCTCCCTGTTGTACATTCCAAGCCTGTCCCGCAGCAAAAAGGATACCTCGTTCGCCTCCGCATGGCGGGCATCCCGGGGTGTCGTTCCCGCTTTTTGCACCAACTCGGCACAGGTCTTTTCATCATTTTACCCCCCCCCCCTACTTTTTCAATGGTAATAATCTACAAAATTTCGCTATTTTATTTGTTTACTTTTTGTCGGGCCGGAGACGCAAAAACACCCTGCCCCTGCCGGGAGAACAAAAAAACACACGGCCCGCCTTTTACGGCAGACCGTGTGTGTTGAAGTCCTATGCAGTTTTGTCAGAAAAAGCTCACCTGACTGCTTTCCGGCAGGTCACCCAGAGCGCCCACCTGACGCAGGCGGTCGATGATACTGCTGCCCACGCCGGAGGCCTGCTGCAGCTCCTCGATGGAGAGGTACTCCTGCCCATGGAGGGTGGCGTTTTCCAGCGCATCGGCGGCGGCACCGCCCAGACCTTTCAGGGAGCAGAAGGGCAGGCGCACCTTGCCGTCCTCCACCACATACTTGGAGCCCCGGCTCTTGCCCAGCTCGATGGGCAGGAACTCGTAGCCGCGCACCAGCATCTCATTGACCAGCTGGAGCGAGACGAGCACATCTTCATCCTTGGCGTTCTTCTCTTCCTTGAGGCGGCGCTTCACCTCATTCATGTGGGCGCGGGCTACCGCCGCACCGCCCACAGCGGCTTCATAGTCGATGTCATCGCCGCGGACGGTGAAGTACACCGCATAGAACGCCTGCGGGTGGTAGAGCTTGAACCACATGAGCCGGATGGCCGACATCAGGTAGGCCACCGCATGGGCTTTCGGGAACATATATTTTATCTTGCGGCAGCTCTCGATGTACCAGTCCGGCACCTCGTGCTCCCGCATGGCCTCTTCCCAGCCGGGGGCAAAGCCGCCCTTGGCCACCTTGCCCTTACGGACAGCCTCCATGATGTCGAAGGCCATCTTCGGCTCGAGGCCCTTGCGGAGCAGGTAGAGCATGATGCTGTCACGGCAGCCGATGACCTCCGCGATGGTACAGGTGCCGCTGCGGATGAGCTCGTCGGCGTTGCCCGTCCAGACGTCGGTGCCGTGGGACAGGCCCGAGATCTGGATCAGCTCGGAGAAATTCTTGGGACGGGCCTCCACCAGCATTCCGCGCACGAAGTTGGTGCCCATCTCGGGGATGCCGAAGGTGCCGGTCTGGCTGTCGATCTGCTCCGGCGTCACACCCAGCTCTTCCGGGCTGGTGAGCAGGCTGTAGACCTTGGGGTCGTTCATGGGGATGCTGTCCACGGGGATGCCGGTGTACTCCTCGAAATACTTGTAGAAGGTGGGCATATCGTGGCCCAGCTCGTCCAGCTTGAGCAGGGTGTCGTGGAGATATTTGAACTCGAAGTGGGTGGTCAGCAGACCGCCCGCCACATCGTCCGCCGGGTGCTGGATGGGGCAGAAATCGTAGATCTCATAGGTGTCCGGCACGACGACCATGCCGCCGGGATGCTGACCGGTGGTACGCTTGACGCCGGTACAGCCCAGCGTCAGGCGGTTCTCCTCGGCGTGGTTGACCGTTCTCCCCCGATCGTCCAGATACTTTTTGACGTAACCGTAGGCCGTCTTGTCCTGAATACCGGAGACGGTGCCGGCCTTGAAGACGTTGGCCTTGCCGAACAGCTCTTCCGTGTAGCGGTGGACGTTGGACTGGTATTCGCCCGAGAAGTTCAGGTCAATATCAGGCTCCTTGTCGCCGTAGAAACCAAGGAAGGTCTCGAAAGGGATGTCGTGACCGTCCACCAGCATCCGGGTGCCGCAGTGGGGGCAGTTCTTGTCGGGCAGGTCGAAGCCGTCGTCCACGCTGCCATCGGTGATGAACTCGCTGTACTTGCACTTGGGGCAGCGGTAGTGAGGCGGCAGGCTGTTGACCTCCGAGATGCCGGAGAAGTGGGCCACAGCCGACGAGCCGACCGAACCACGACTGCCCACCTGATAGCCGCCCGCGTTGGAGTAGGCCACCAGTTTGACCGCGATGACGTACAGGACGGCGTAGCCGTGGCCGCAGATGGAGTCCAGCTCTTTTTGCAGGCGCTTCTCCACGATCTCGGGCAGAGGGTCGCCATAGTCCCGCTTGGCGTGTTCCCAGGTCGCATCCCGGAGCTGCTGTTCTGCGCCCTCGATGCTGGGCGGGTAGGTGCCGCGCGGGATGGCGCGGACATTGCCGTCGATGCTGGCCGCTATCTTGCGGGGATTGGTCACGACGATCTCGTAGGCCTTTTCCCTGGGCAGGTAGCTGAACTGGTTCAGCATATCCTCGGTGGTGCGGTAGAACAGGGGCGGCTGGTTGTCCGCGTCCTTGAAGCCGTTGCCCGCCTGCAGGACAGAGCGGTAGATGGCGTCCTCCGGCTCGGTGAAATGGACGTCACCGGTGGCGATGACGGGCTTGTGCAGGTCTTCGCCCAGCTTGATGACGGTGCGGTTGAAGTCCTTGATGACTTCTTCGCTCTCCACCTTTCCATCCCGCACCATATAGGCGTTGTTGCCCAGAGGCTGTACCTCCAAAACATCGTAGTACGATGCAATTTTCTTCAATTCTTCGTAGGAGCGGCCCTCCACGATTGCCCTGTAAAGTTCTCCTGCTTCACAGGCAGAAGTGAGGATAAGGCCGTCCCGATACTTGTTCAGAAGGCTGCGGGGAACGCGGGGCTTCTTGAAGAAGTAGTTGACATGGGCCTCGCTGACGATCTTATAGAGGTTTTTCAGGCCCATCTGGCTGCGCACGAGGATGATGAGGTGATAATACTTCTTCTTCAGCACCTCGCGGTTCCCGCCGAGGCCGGTGTTGATGCCGCTGACGGCAGTCACCTGCTTTTCCTCCAGATCTTTCAGCATGACGCAGAAGATGCGGCCCAGTGCGGCAGAGTCCTCGCAGGCGCGGTGGGCCTCGTAGGCGGGCAGCTCCAGATGCTTGTTGATGGTCCCCTGCTTGTAGTTGTGGAGGCCGGGGTACATGGCCTGAGCCATGGTCAGGGTGTCGATATAGGTCGGCTCAAACTCGATGCCGCTCCGCTTGGCGGCGGCGCGGAGGAACCGGATGTCGAAGGAGTGGGCGTTGTGAGCCACAAGGATGCGGCCATCCACAAAGTCGAGGAAGGCTTTCAGCGCCTCGGCCTCGCCGGGGGCGTCAGCCACCATCTCGTTGGTGATGCCGGTCAGCTCGGTGATCTTGGAGGTGATGGGCTTTCCGGGTTTTACGAAGGTGTCGAATTCTTCCACCACCTCCCCGTTCCGCACGATGACCGCGCCGATCTCTGTCAGATATTCCACGCCGGGGTCGAGGCCCGTCGTCTCAGTGTCGAAGACGCAGAACTCGCCGTTCAGCGGCTCGTCTTTCACGCCGTAGACGCAGGGTATCATGTCATCGACAAAGTAGGCCTCACAGCCGTAGATGAGCTTGAAGTCCGGGTCTGTCTTGTGGATGGCGTCCGCAGCCAGCATAGCCTCGGGGTAGCCCTGACAGACGCCGTGGTCGGTGATGGCAATGGCCGGGTGACCCATCCGGTGGGCCAGTTTGATGATGCCGCCGGGATCGCAGAAAGCGTCCATGCTGGACAGCTTGGTATGCAGATGCAGCTCCACCCGCTTGACGGGGGCGTTGTCCTCCCGCTTTTTGCGCTCGACAAAGAGGACGTCGTAGGGCCAGACGATATAGTCGTGCTCGTATTTATCGTAGGAGCAGTCGCCGCGCACCACGACCGTCGTACCCTTGGGGATGGACTCCCACTTGGAGCAGTCCTCCCCTTCCTGCGCACGGATCTTCAGGTTGATGGAGCCGGTGTAATCGGTGATGGAGACCGTGTATATCTTGCGGAAGCTACCCTTCACTTCGGTGAAGAAGACGTCGCCCCAGATCATGCACTTGCCGCCCTCACCGCCCAGATCCTTGAGGGGGGTGAGGTTTTTCGGGGTGAACATCTTGCCGTGGAAGATGGTGACGGGCTTGTCCGTGAGGTCGAGGCCCTCCACCTTGATGGAGGGGGCAGTGTTCTTTTTTTCGAACTTGACGACAGGCGGCGCAATTTTCCGTTCGAGCTTTTCTTCCATCTGGCGCTGTTCGGCCTCGCCCACGCTGCTTTCCAGCGTCACTCTGGGCTTTACGCCGGTGTGGGCAGCGATGCGCTCCGCCAGCAGGCGCTCGAACTGCATCTCCTGCAAAAACTTCGTGCCGTGGCAGACGCCGATGGTGATGTTCTGGCCGGTGATGGTGATGCGGCAGCGGTCGAGGAAGCCGTTGATAGGGACGCCGTCCCGCTTCATCTCCTCCATCAGCTCCCGCAGACCGGCTTCATCCAGCGTCGCATAGCCGAAAAGATTGTTGATGCGGAGCTCGAAGCCCTCGTAATCCGGTGCCAGCGAGGCCAGCAGCCGGGCGCACAGCCCCTTGTCCAGCGGGGCAGAACTGCGCAGCGTAAAGATGACCTGCCGCTCCTGCCGCAGCATCTGGGCGTGCTCGACGACCACGCGGCCAAAACAGGCCGCAAAGTCCGGGTCCGCCATAAACTGCGGCCATAGCTGGGAAACAAGTGGTGTCACAGTGGTACTCCTTTTCTATCAGATAACAGCACAAACTGCCGCGCCCCGGAAAAGGGCGTGGCAGCAGGTTGTTTTTAAGTCAAATCTTCCGTCTTAAAGACATGATAGCCTTCGTAGTGGTAACTGGCGTCGATGCCTTTCATATAGACTTCGCGGTCATTGATTTTTTCGGTCAGAGCAGCGTGCAGCAGCGCTTTTATCTCCACATCCTTGACTGGGCTGCGCTCCATTGCAAGAAGGTAATCTTCTTTATCCACCTTGCTCCAGTCGATGACCTGATGCAGTTCTTTTTTCAGAATAGCATCCAGCCAGATTCGGGTGCTTCGGCCATTGCCCTCCCGAAACGGATGCGCCACATTCATCTCCACATACTTCTCGATAATTTCATCGAAAGAAGACTGCGGCATAGCGTCGATGCTTTCCAGTGCCGGACGCAGATACATCACCGGTGCAAAGCGGAAATTTCCTTTTGCAATGTTCACTGTCCGCATCTGTCCAGCGAACTCGTAGACATCACCGAACAGGCATTTATGGATGGCCGCAAGCCCTTTGAAGGTGCCTACCTCGAAGGTATCCAACAGGCCGGTATCATAGAGCTCAAGCGCCCGGGTCTTGCTGAGTTTTTCTTCTGCCCGAGCAAGCTCAGCTTCACTCGTCAGACCAAGCTTATTCTGTAAAATCACAGCTTATCGATCTCCTCCATGAACTGGTCGAGGATATTATCCCCCGTCAGCTTCCTGACGGGTTCGCCGTGGACAAACAGCACTGCCTCGCCCTTGCCGCCGGCAATGCCGATGTCCGCCTCACGGGCCTCGCCGGGGCCGTTGACGACACAGCCCATGACAGCCACCTTGATGGACTTTTTGCAGCCCTGAAGCCGACGCTCCACCTCATTTGCGATCTCGGTGCAGGGGTACTGGGTGCGGCCGCAGGTCGGGCAGGTGATGACCT
>ENA-OVGH01001133-OVGH01001133.1-human-gut-metagenome-genome-assembly--contig:-NODE-1133-length-19577-cov-3.041236_pt1 | contig 19577 bp, 10 predicted proteins | sample MGYA00237770_ERZ505419 | MGnify/ENA primary metagenome ERZ505419 (study PRJEB26158, sample SAMN06016353) | human gut metagenome | biome: human gut; feature: ankylosing spondylitis patient; material...
ACGTCCGTCCCATGGGCCGTACTGCCGTAGGCGTCCGGGGCATCAAGCTCCGGGAGGGCGACTACGTGGTGGGCGCCGCACGGGCCCAGGCGGGCAAGAGCGTCCTGACGGGCGAAGAGTCGCTGACCGAGTGGGTTGTGGATGTGCCGGAATCGGGTCTGTATGACCTGACGCTGCTCTATTACCCCTACGCGGGCAAGAACAGCGCCATCCAGCGCGCGTTCTTTGTGGACGGCAAGCTGCCGTACAGTGAGCTGGCGATGGTGGACTTCAACCGCGTGTGGGTCAACGGCGCCTACGAGGAGTACACCGATGAGAACGGCATCGTCGTCCGCAAATGGGACAAGGATAATCAGGGCAACGACCTGAAGCCTTCGCCCATTGAACAGCCGGAGTGGTGTACCCATGGGCTGTATGACACTAACGGCTACATTTCTGACGAAATGAGCATCTACCTCGAAGCGGGGCAGCACACGCTGACGCTTTTGTCCATGCGCGAGCCGATGCTCCTGCGGTCGATTACGCTGTCCAACCACTCCCGCCCTGCCGCTTATGCGGATGTGAAGGCGGCGGGCGACGCGGCGGGTCATCAGGACGCGACGGGCGTGTCCGTGCGCTTTGAGGCGGAAAACGCCGTCAAGACCTCTTCTCAGATGCTTTACCCCGTGCAGGATCAATCCAGCGCGGTTGTGTACCCCATGTCGGCGCGGTATCTGCTCAACAACTCCATCGGCAGCAGCTGGAAGAACGCGGGCCAGTGGATTGAGTGGGCATTTGAAGTGCCGCAGGACGGTTACTACGAAATCTCGATGGTGGACAAACAGAACTTCGTCCGCGGCATCGACGTGTACCGCAAAATCATGATTGACGGCGAAGTGCCGTTCGCGGAGTTCAACGCGCAGCCCTTCTCCTACACGCAGACGTGGCGGATAGAAACGCTCTCCGACGAGGATGGAAACGCCTACCGCGTGTACCTGACCGCGGGCAAGCATACCCTGCGCATGGAAGTTGTACTGGGCGATATGGCAAACATCATCGCGCAGGTGCAGGACTGCGTGCAGCAGCTGAACAACATCTACCGTCAGGTCATCTACATCACCGGCGTCGCGCCTGACCAGTACCGCGACTATCAGCTGACGGCGTCCCTGCCGAAGCTGGAGGGCGAACTGCGCGCGGTACAGGCGGACATCGACAGCGCCATTGCCGCGCTGGAAAAGACGGCGGGCAATGATTCCGATAAGCTGACCGTCCTGCGCACGATGAGCGACCAGCTGGACGAGCTGATCGAGGATCAGGAACGTTTCACCGAGGTGCTTTCATCCTTCAAGACCAACGTCCGCGCGTGCGGCAACTGGATTACGCAGGTGCTGGCACAGCCGCTTCAGGTAGACCGCTTCTATATTCATGCTGCCGACGCGCAGCCGAAGCTGGATAACAGCAGCTGGTGGGAGAGCCTTGCGCATGAAACGGAGCGCCTGTATTACTCTTTCATCATCGACTACAACAAGGTCGGCAACGTTGCGGAGGGCGATACGGAGAACGTCGTGCTGACGCTGTGGATTGGCACGGGCCGTGACCAGGCGAACGTCATCAAGTCGCTGATTGACGAGAAGTTCACGCCGGCAACGGGCATTTCCGTCAACGTGCAGCTGGTTGACATGAACACGCTCCTGCGCGCGACGCTGGCGGGCGAGGGTCCGGACGTCGCTATTCAGGTGGCGAACACCAACGGCATTGCGGGCGCGGTGCTGAACACGGGCAACGATACGCCCGTCAACTACGGCTTGCGCAACGCCGTGCTGGACTTGACGCAGTTCGAGGACTTCCCGGAGATTGCCAAGCGCTTCAACGAGAGTGCCATCATCCCGTTCTCCTTTGACGGTGCGACGTACGCCCTGCCGGATACGCAGACGTGGCTGATGATGTTCTACCGCAAGGACATTCTGGCGGAAATTGGGCTGGAAGTGCCGCAGACGTGGGACGAAGTGAAGGTCGCCATGTCCATCCTGAGCAAGAACCAGATGGAATTCGGCATGCTGCCGTCTGAGCAGGTGTTCGCGATGCTTTTGTTCCAGAACGGCGGCCGCTACTACACCGATGACAACGCCGCGTCCGCGCTGGATGAGGACGTCGCCATCAACGTGTTCAAGAAATACTGCGAATACTACACGGATTACAAGCTGGACAAGGAAACGTCCGCCGAAGAACGCTTCCGTACCGGCGAATGCCCGATTATCATCTCCGACTACACGACGTACAACAACCTGCAGGTTTCCGCGCCGGACATCTTGGGTCTGTGGGACTTCACGACCGTTCCCGGTACGGTGCAGGCTGACGGCAGCATTGACCGCTCGACGGGTACGACGGGTCTGGCGGATATCATCATGAGCGCGACGAAGCATCCCGACGAAAGCTGGGAGTTCCTCAAATGGTGGACGAGCACCGAGACGCAGACGCTCTACGGGCGCGAGATGGAATCGCTGATGGGGGCATCCGCGCGTGTCGCGACGGCAAACACCGAGGCGCTGGCAAATCTGTCTTGGCCCATGCGCGACTACCGCGCGCTGGTGGAGCAGATGCAGTATGTGCGTGGCATCCCGCAGGTGCCGGGCGGATACTACACTTGGCGCAACATCAACAACGCGTTCTATACCATCACCACGGATACCGCAACGAACAACACCACCCCGCGCGAAGCGCTGATGGACAAGGTGTACTACATCAACGCCGAAATCAACTACAAGCGCACGGAATTCGGTCTGCCGCTCCATCAGACGGAAGACACGACGAAGGAGGAGTAAGATGAGCAATCCGACATTGGTGCATGGCAAGCGTCAGTCGCTTGGCAAAACCATCTGGAAGCACCGCGCGTCCTACCTGCTGATGGCGCCGTACTTCATCCTGTTCTTCTTCTTCACTGTGCTGCCGGTGCTGATGGCTATCGGCGTTTCCTTCACGGACTGGAACATGCTGGAGAAGCCGGAGTTCGTCGGCTGGCAGAACTACGTTAAGCTCCTGCTGGATGACGAAATCTTCATCATTTCGCTCAAAAACACGCTGATTTTCGCTGTCATTACCGGCCCGGTCAGCTATATGCTGTGCCTGCTGTTCGCGTGGATTATCAACGAGTTCAACCGCGGGATGCGTACGCTCCTGACGCTGATTTTCTACGCGCCGTCCATCTGCGGCAACGCCTACATGGTCTGGAACCTGATTCTGACCGGCGACCGCTACGGCTATTTGAACGGTATCCTGCTGAACCTCGATATCATCAACGAGCCGATTTTGTGGATGAAGACAGAGCAGTACGTCATGCCGATGCTGATTATCGTTCAGCTGTGGCTGAGCCTGGGCACAGGCTTCCTGTCCTTCATTGCAGGCTTGCAGACGGTGGACAAGAGCATGTACGAAGCCGCCGCCATTGACGGCATCAAGAATCGCTGGCAGGAGCTGTGGTATGTCACCCTCCCGGCGATGAAGCCGCAGCTGATGTTCGGCGCGGTCATGCAGATTACGCAGTCCTTCGCCGTGGCGGACATTTCCATCAATCTGGCGGGCAACCCGTCGGTCAACTATGCTGGCGCAACCATTGTCACCCACTTGCTTGACTACGGTTCAACCCGTATGGAGATGGGTTACGCCTGCGCCATCGCGACCATCCTGTTCCTGCTGATGGTCGGCACGAATAAGCTCGTTCAGCGAGTACTGAGAAGGGTGGGTGAGTAAGCATGGCAGAACGGAGAGGTCAGGTGGCAGTCAAGGATTTGCCGCCGAAGCTGCAAAAGAAGCTGCGCCGGCAGAAGATTATGCCCAAGAAAGCCCGCAAGCTCAACCGCTCGATGGCGGGCAACGCGCTGCTGTTCACACTCATGTTCATCTGCGGCATCTTCATGGCACTGCCGCTGGTCATGATTATCAACAACGCCCTGAAGCCGCTGGACGAATTGTACCAGTTCCCGCCGAAGATTTTCGTGCGCAACCCGAATCTGCGCAACTTCTCGGATTTGTTCATCCTGATGAACGACTCGTGGGTGCCTTTCAGCCGCTACATCATGAACACCATCATCATCACGGTGGCGGGCATGGTGGGTCACGTCATCGTGGCGTCGTGGGCGGCGTATCCGCTGGCCAAGGACAAATTCCCCGGCAAGGCGCTGCTGTTCGGCATGGTCGTGCTGTCGATGATGTTCAACTGGACGGTGACGCAGATTCCGCAGTACGCCATCATTTCGTGGCTGCACATCAACAACACCTATCTGGCGCTGATTCTGCCCGCGTGGTCGTTCGGCATGGGTTTGTACCTGATGAAGCAGTTCATGGAGCAGCTGCCGGATTCGCTGATGGAGTCGGCGCGCGTGCAGGGCGCCAACGAATGGCAGATTTTCTGGAAAATCGTCATGCCGAACGTCAAACCCGCTTGGCTGACGCTGGCGATCTTCCAGTTCCAGCAGATGTGGGGCAATACCGGTTCGCTGTTCCTGCGTGACGAGCAATTGAAGCCCATGCAGTACGCGCTTCAGCAGATTACGGCTGGCGGCGTGTCCCGCGCGGGCGCGGCGGCGGCGGTTACGTTCATTATCATGGCGGTGCCGGTGCTGTTCTTCCTGCTGTGCCAGAGCAGCATTCTGGAAACCATGACGACTTCGGGCATGAAGGACTAAGAGAGGGAGGAAAGACGCATGAAAAAAATGAAGAAGTTCCTCCTGACGGCGCTGGCGGCGCTGGTCACTTTCTCCTCCTGCGGGGGAGCCTTGGCGGACGCCGAGCTGCCTTACACGACGTACAATTACGACTACTGGGGTGACATCGTGTACACGCCCGCGGCGTATGTGCCGGCAGGGTCGATTACAGGCGCTTCCTTCCAATATAATGGGCAGTCGCTGGGGGCGTTCAAGAATCCGCAGGACTTGTGCGTGGCGCAGGACGGCACGGTGTATCTGGCGGACAGCGGCAACAACCGCATCGTCCTGCTCAGCAGCGACATGACGAAGGTCGTGCGCGTCATCACCGGATTTGAGAATCACGGCGTGGCGGACACCTTCCAGACGCCCACGGGCGTGGCAGTCGCCAGCGACGATACGCTCTACATTGCCGACAGCCTCAACCGCCGCGTGGTTGTGCTGAATCCGGATGATACGCTCAACCGCATCATCGAGATTCCGCAATTGTCGGGCAGCGTGAAGGCGCTGGGCGGCGTGACCTACGCTGTCGGGACGCATATCGAGGGCATGGGCGACCTCAATCAGGAAACCGATGTGGACGGCATGAAGTACCGCACGGAGCGCTTCACGTCCGGCAGCGCCACGGAACTGGCGGACGAGCAGGGTACGACCTATCAGGTCAGCGCCTACGAGAGCACCTTGCAGCCGCTGGTGAAGACGGTCACAGACAGCAAGGGCGCAACCTACGCGATTGCGGAGAACGGCAAGTCCGTCATCCGCACGAACGCGGACGGCTCGACTTTCACTTACGCCCGCTATGACGCGACGACGAACCTCGACCTGTTCATCCTGATTGGCCGCCTGATTAAGGGCAACCAGAACATCACCGGCATGTCCGGTCTGATTGGTCTGGCGCTGGACGAGCAGGACAACCTCTACTGCATCAGCGCCAAGACAGTGGTTGTGCTTGACCAGAAGGGCAATATGGTCACGACATACGGCAACTACCGCAATGCGGACGATGCGCTGACATCCTTCGCGACGATTTCGGAATTCGCGCTGGATGGCGACAGCGTGTTCATCCGCGACGCGGACAACCACATTGTCGAACTCGACCGTGCGGGCAGCACACGCCGCGTGATCGAAAGCAACTGCATCCGCAAGACGGACGCGGATGGCAGCATCACCCGCATGACGGGCATGACCGGAGCAGCAGCGGCTTCTTCAGAGGATGAAGAGACGGCGTTCCAGAACATTCTGGGCATCGAACTGACGGGCGATTACCTGATTGTGGGCGAGAAGAACGGCGAAATCAACGTCATGAAGACCACCGGCAAGCTGCTGGGCACGGTCGAGAATAATTCGCTGCTGCTGCTGGACACCAAAACGGACAGCGTATCTGCCGTGACGACGGTGAAAAACGGCAAGCAGGACGAGCGCCTGACGGAAGTTTCCGCAACGGCGATGGTGGATTGGAGCGGTACGCAGCGCCTGTGCGTGAAGGAAAGCACGGGGCGTGTACTGGTGCTGGATGACAACTGGACGGTGCTGCACACGGCGCAGAACAACTGCGTGGAGGTGCAGGATAGAAACGGCACGGTGACGGAGCGCATCCTCGGCGTGGATGCGGGCAGCGGCTATCAGGCGTTCGCGGAAGTCAGCGGCGTGGAGGGCGTGGCGCTCAACAGCGCAAGCCAGCTCTGCATCGCGGACAGCGACAACCGCCTGATTGTACTGGACGGCGACAAGAATGTCGCGCGCGTGACCGTCAACCCGAACAGCGAGGTGCTGGATGCCAACTTCCTCTTTACGCCCCTGAAAGTCTCGGTGGACTACGCCGGACGTGTCTACTGCATTGCGCAGAACATGTTTGAAGGCATCATGGTCTTTGAGACGAACGGCGACTTCACCGGCTTCTTCGGCACGATTTCCGTTGAAATTACGGCGTGGGAGAAGTTCTGGCGCAAGCTGGCGACGAAGGAAGAACGCTCCAAGCAGCAGCTGTTCATCCCGACGGAATTTACCGGCATTGACATCGACGACGAAGGCTTTGTGTACGCCTCGAACAAGGATACCGCGGGCACACAGGCGGTTCGCCGCCTGAACCCCAAGGGCGAGGACGTCATCCGCATGGGTCAGACCAAGAACCTCGGCGGCGATATGCAGATCAGCGGCACGTCGCAGTACGCGGGCGCCAGCACGATTGTGGACGTGGTGTACCGCGAAAAGGGCATCTACTCGCTGCTGGACTCCAAGCGTGGCCGCATTATCACTTACGACCACGAAGGCAACCTGCTTTATATCTTCGGCGGCCTCGGCACACAGGCGGGCACGATGGAAGCGCCTGTCGCCATTGAGTGCGCAGGGGACAAGATGCTCGCGCTGGATTCCAAGCAGGGCGTGATTGCCGTCTTCGGCGAAACGGAATACGGCCGGCTCATTAACGAAGCGGTTGGGCTGCGCTACGACGGCGATGAAACGCAGGCGGTTGCCCTGTGGCAGGAAGTACTGCGGATGGACGAGAACAACGAGCTGGCGAACACCGGCATCGGCAAGGCGTACCTATCCGCGGGCGACAACGAGAAGGCCATGGAATACTTGAAGCGCGGCATGAACCGCGACTACTACTCCGTCGCCTTCAAGCGCTACCGCAACGATGTGCTCAAGAGCAACATCAACTACATTCTGACGGGCATCATTGCGGTCATCGTGGCGATTATCGTTGTGGTCAAGGTGATTCGTCCGCGCAGAAATCAAAAGAACGGAAGGAGGGCATAAGCGATGAAATCACTGTTCAGCAAAGAAAAGTGGCAGCAGCTGTTCTACACGGTGTCCCATCCGTCGGACGGCTTCTACTGGATTCGCCACGGCGAAAAAGGAAGCGTCGCCATTGCCATCCTCATGGTTGTCCTCTTCGGTCTGTGCTTCACGCTGAACCGACTGCTTGCGGGCTTTGTCGTCAACGACATCAACGAGCGAACGGTCAACGCCCTGTGGGAAATGAGCGGCGTATTGATGCTGTACCTGCTGCTGTGCGTCGGCAACTGGTCGATTACCTGCCTGATGGACGGCGAAGGGCGCCTCAAGGATATTGCCATCGCCATCGGCTATTCGCTCCTGCCGATGATTGTGTGCTACATCGCCGCAACCATTGTCAGCCAGTTCGTGGCGGAAAATGAGGAAGCGTTCTACGCCATCATCATCTTCCTCGGCACGGCGTATACCCTCATCATGGCGCTGATTGGCATCATGCAGGTGCACAACTACACGCTGGGCAAAACGCTGCTCACGCTCCTGCTGACGCTGGTGGCAGTGTTCATCATCATCTTCCTGATGATGCTGATTGCGAACTTCATCGGGCAGGTGTTCGGCTTTGTCAGGAGCATCTACACCGAACTGATTTTCCGAGTTTAAGCGGGGGGTGGAAAGATGAGCGAGCAAACGAAAATCAAGCACAGCCCCGCCGTGGAAGGCAAAAAGCATCACAAGGTACGCTGGATTGTGCTGGCGGTGCTGCTGGTGATTGTGGCGGCAGTGGCTGCGTGGTATCTGATTCGCTTCGAGTTTAACCGGGACTATCAGGCGTACATTGAAGCGCCCAAGGGCGCGGCAGCGCAGTCAGAACTGGCGGCGCTCACGGACGAAAACCCGAACGTCGCCGCGCCTTTCCAGCTGTTTGCGGAAAACGACAACTTGAAGCTCTACGCGGATTTGGAGACGGCGAACGTCGCCATCTACGACAAGCGCAGCGGCGAAACGGTCTATTCCAACCCCGTGGACGCGGATGCGGACAAGGTGGCGAACAAGACCAACAAGAACTACTTGAAGAGCCAGTTCCTGCTGGACTACTACAACGCCGGTTTGACGAGCAGCACCTACGACAGCTACTCGATGAGCGTGGCGCTGGGCAACTTCCGCGCGGCGGCGATTGAGGACGGCATTGCCTTCATCTACGACGTGGGCGTGGACTCCATCCAGTACCTGACGCCGTCTTACCTGCCGACGGAGCGCTACGAGGGACTCTACGAGCAGCTGAGCGCACAGGCGAAGAAGGCAGCGAACATTGTGTACGAAAAGCGCGACGACGGCTACTGGATCAGCGCAACCGGTGCGAGCCGTACCCGCGAAATGGCGCGCGTCTCCAAGGAGTTTGTGGCGCTGGGCATGACAAAGGCGGAATACCTTGAAATGGAAGCGCTGGCGGGCAAGGAACAGGCGGAAACGCTGGGTTTCACCGTGACGCTGGAGTGGCATCTGGGCGAGGACAACGTGGAAGCCAAGCTGCCCGTGAGCGCGATTGAAGAGCGCGGCGGCGGCAAGGTCTACCGCATCCAGCTGCTGCCCTATATGGCGGCAGCGGGCAGCGACGAAAACGGCTACATGGTTGTGCCGAACGGTTCGGGCAGCCTGATTCGTTTCAACAACGGCAAAAACAGTGCCGCGGTGTACAGCCAGTACGTCTACGATATGGACTTGATTGACGGCGACTACACGCAGACGCAGACGATTCAGTCTGTGCGTCTGCCATTGTGGGGCGTGTGCCGCGAGAACACCAGTGTGCTGGCGACGATTGAAAACGGCGCTTCGCTGGCGGCTATCAGCGCGGATGTGGCGGGGCGCAACAACTCCTACAACAACGCATTCGCCATGTTCACCCTGCGCGGGTCGGAGCTGCTGTCTCTCTTCGGCGCGGGCGAAACGGCGGAAATGCCTATCGTCGAGGACAACTACTACGGCGAAGATCTCGTCATCCGCTACACATTCCTGACGGCAGAGAACAAGGGGTACAGCGGTCTGGCGAACTACTACCGGGCGCGCCTGATTGCTGAAAACGTGCTTTCTCCGCTGGAAGAGACGGGCGACATTCCCTTCTACTACGATGTGATTGGCGGCGTGAAGGAAACGACCCACTTCATGGGCATCCAGTACCTGCACGTCCGTGCCATGACCACCTTCGATGAAGCGGTGGAAATTGCGCAGTCGCTGAATAAGGCGGGCATCAAGCATCAAGTGATGAACTTCCAAGGCTGGATGAACGGCGGCTACTACCACGATGTCGCGAACAATGTGTCCGTGCTGAGGCAACTGGGCGGCAAAGATCGGCTGGAGAATCTGAACAGCGCAATAGCACGGCTGGGCGGCGAACTGTACGCCGACGTCGCGTTCCAGAAGGTGACGCAAATCTCCAAGCACTACATGGAGAATCAGGAGACGTCCCGTTATTACGGCGCGGGTTACATTGCGCAGTTCGGCGTGACGAATCCGGCATCCCTGCGGCGCACGTCCGCGCTGGGTTACAGCGAGAACATTTACAACCTGCTGTCCCCGAAGTTCCTGCCGTACTACGTCAGTGGGTTCCTGAACAGCACGAAGGATTATTCTCTGAACGGTTACTCCCTCCGCGACCTCGGCTGTGAGCTGCACGCGGACAAGCGCCGCACGGAGCTGATTAACCGCGAACAGGCGCTGATGATTGTCGAAAGCCAGCTGCAGTCGATTGCGGACAGCGGCAAGAAAGTCATGGTGTCCGGCGGCAACCTCTACGCCCTGAACGGTGTCAAGCACGTCATTGACGCGCCCATGACCGCGACGGAGTACGTCATTGTGGATGAAACGATTCCGCTTTACGAGATGATTCTGCATGGCTGTGTGGATTACACCGGTCAGGCGCTGAACACTATCGTGAGCGACGATTGGCAGGCGAAGCTGCTGAAAATGGTGGAATACGGCGCGTCCCCGCGCTACACCTTTACGGCGCAGCAAGCATCCGACATGAAGTACACGGCGCTGAACAGACTCTACGCCACGACTGTGGCCAACTGGACGGATACCGCGGCGGAACAGTACGCGTACCTGAACGCGGCGCTCGCCTCCGTCAGCGGCGCGCAGATGGTGAAGCACACGATTCTCTCCGATACGCTGCGCAGCGTCGAGTACGACAACGGCGTGACCATCTACATCAACTACGGCAGTCAGGATGCGCAGGCGGGTGGCAGTACTGTTCCCGCGAAGGCGTATCTGGTCACAGGAGGTGCAAACGAATGAAAAAGCTGCATATCTCCATGGCGGGGAAGCGCGCCGTTAACGGCTATCTTTTCATTCTGCCGTGGCTGCTGGGCTTTCTGCTGTTCTATGTGCGCAGCCTGTACATGACGGTGGAGTTCTCCCTGAGCGACCTGACCGTACTGAGTACGGGCGGCTACAATCTGGAATTCGTGGGGCTGAAGAACTACTATGAGGCGTTCTTCTCCCACGCGTCCTTCAAACAGACGCTGACGACCTCCATCGGCAACATGGTCATCGACGTGCCGCTGATTATCTTCTTCTCCCTGTTCGTCGCCATGATGCTCAACCGCAAGATGAAGTGCCGCGGACTGGTTCGCGCCATCTTCTTCCTGCCGGTGCTGCTGGGGGCGGAAGCGGTCAGCAATGCGCTGTCGCTGGCGGCGCAGATGATGGCGGGGGGTCTGAGCGGCACGAGCGCGGACATGGCGGCGGCGTCGGCATCCTCCGGCACGATGAACATGGATTACCTCATCGACCTGTTCGCGCAGCTTGCCCTGCCGGACGTGGTGCTGGATTACATCGTCGGCGCGGTCAGCCGCATCAGCGATATCATTCAGGCTTCCGGCGTGCAGATTGTGCTGTTCATCGCGGGCTTGCAGTCCATTCCTTCCTCGCTCTACGAAGTGGCGAAGATTGAGGGCGCGACGGGCTACGAAACGTTCTGGAAAGTCACGTTCCCGATGGTGATGCCGCACATCATCACCTGTACGATTTACACCATCGTCGATGCGTTCAGCAAATCCGAGGTGGTCAAGCTGGCATACAGCACGGCGTTCACCGAGAGCCGGTACGGGCTGTCCTCCGCGTTCAGCGTGGTTTCGACGCTCATCACCTGCGCCCTGCTGGGAGCCGTGGTGTACTTCATCGGCAAGCGCACCTTCTACTACAATTAAGGCGAAGGAGAGTGAAAAGCAATGGAAAAATGGCGCGCATTTCGCAATTCTCCCCGCTATGAGGATGCCAAGGGCGGCGTGGTCAAAAAAGGCAAGAACCTGCTGATGACGATTTTGCAAATTATTCTCATCGTCGGTATCTCCTACGTCATTCTGTCGCCGGTCATCGGCATTGTCGCCCAGTCCTTCTTCTCCGACGCGGACTCGGCGAACCCGATGGTCTACACCATCCCGATTGAAGGCACGCTGGAGCGCTACACGACGGTCATCACGCAGATGGACTATTTCCGCACGCTCGGCAATACGCTGATTTACACCATCGCGCTGACGCTGATTCAGGTGCTGATTTGCTCGATGGTCGGCTATGGCTTCGCGCGGTTCGACTTCCCGCTGAAAAAGCTGCTCTTCGGCTGTGTTGTGCTGATGATTGTCATCCCGAATCATACCATCATGCTGCCGCAGTATATGACGTTCCGCAGCATGGGCTTGATGAGCGAGGCAACCCCGATGTATATCCTGACGCTCTTCGGCACAGGGCTTCGCGCGGGTTTGTTCATCTACATCTTCAACCAGTTCTTCCGCGGTCTGCCCAAGGAAATCGAGGAAGCGGCGTTTGTTGACGGCGCGGGAACATGGTACACCTACTTCCGCATCATGCTCGTCAACGCCATGCCTGCCGTCATCACAGTGACGGTATTCTCGCTGGTCTGGCAGTACACGGATTCCTTCTACAGCCAGCTGTTCCGCATTCCGACGGACATGCTGCTGGCGAAGCGCCTGTCCACGCTGCAAAACAACATTCAGGCAAACCTGAAGATTATGAACGTCCGTATCCAGCGACTGTATGTTGACGCCGGCGTTGTGCTGACAATTCTGCCGCTGCTGATTTTGTATCTGCTGCTCCAGCGCCGCTTCATTGAGGGCGTTGAGCGGTCGGGTATCGTAGGCTAACGGCGTTAAGTAAAATCAGGATTACGGCGAACCTTCCGAAAACCGAATAAAAACGACAAAATTCGCCCGTAAAGCCGGTCGACAGCAGTGCAAACGCGAACGCACTTGCTTGAAACTGTGCTTTATGGGCGAATTGATTCCCTCGAAAACATTTTCCGGAGAAATTTTCGCAAAAAAAGTTGAGAAAATTTGCTGAAACAGCTGATTTACCGGTTGACTAACGGTATAGTTTTGTGATATGATAAAGCAGAACGGAAATGGGAAATCTGGTGCAAAAATCGCCGGTATGACGGCACGGGTTTCCTGCTTCCCCGACGGCATGTCCGCCGGCAACGTTGCAAGGTTACACCAAGGAACCAAGTTCTGGGAAGGAACATGTTTAAGGAGGTCATCCAAGTGAAGAAGGTTGTTTCTGTTCTGCTGGCTGCGGGCATCATCGCGACGACGGGTGCGTTCGCAGAGAACGCCGGCGTGTCGAGTCCAGCTGCGTCGCCTGTGGCGTCTCCCGTGGCGGGTGCTGTCAGCAGCATCATTGACTTTGCCGACGGCGGCTTCGGCTTCCTCGGCATGGACACGACGCTGGGCAATGCCGATGCGAGCGAACTGAGCATTGTGGACTACAACGGCGGCAAGGCGCTGTGCGTCAGCCCGACGGCTGCCGGCAAGGTGCCGTATGTGTCGCTGAACGTGGAAGGCCTGCTGGGCGAAAACCTCAGCCGTCTGGCGAAGATTACCTTCGATGTCGGCGTGGAACTGGGCACGGACGGCAAGTTCTATGCGCAGTCCGGCAAGGTGTACATGGTCAACGGCGAGGACAGCTCGAAGCAGTCCGCCGACTGGTCAGTCTACATGGAGCGCAAGAACCCCAAGACTGCCGTGGTGGAAGTGCCGGAAGGCGCGTTCGTGGCGGGCCGCGGCGATACGCTGCAGTTCTCCAAGGAAGTGGACAGCTTCATCGACTCCAAGAAGTTTGACGGCGAGGCGCCGCGTGACTTCTATGTGACCAACATCCAGTTCTTCGATGCGGAAGGCAACGTGCTGCCTGTGGATACCACGGCGGAATGGGTTGCGCCGGTGACGGAGGAAGACCGCTCCTATCTTTACGACGTGGCGAACGCGGTGGAGTTCCCGAACTTTGCGTACGAAGGCGGCGGCTGGAGTCAGAACGGTACGGAAATGCCGCAGGAATTCCTTGATGCGCTGGTGCCCGGTTCTGTGATTGAAATCAGCTACGAATCCGAAGACGGCACGATGTGGATTGTCCTGCCGGACGCGGCGGCAGGCTGGTCGCGCGTTGCCAATGACGGTTCTGCCGCCATCAACAGCAGCAAGAATACCTGCCAGATTACCTATGAGCAGATTGCGGCTGTGTGCGGCGAAGACAAGTCCACCTGGGGCGCGCGCCTGCAGTGCGAAGCGGGGAGCGCGTGGAAGGTTTACTCCGTGAAGGTTGGCCAGAAGGTCGCCCGCAAGGTCGCAACGCCCGTTGCTTCCTTTGATGGATTCTCCTGCGAAGGCGGCGCGTGGGGTCAGAATGGCTTCGACATCCCGGAAAACGTGCTGGATGCGCTCGTACCCGGCACGGCGCTGCAGATTGACTTTGAGTCCGAGGACGGCTCGATGTGGATTGTCATGCCGGACTGCACGGCGGGCTGGATGCGTGTGGCGCAGGGCGCGGCGAGCATCTCCGGCGGCAAGGCGTACATCACCTATGAGCAGATTGTCGAAGCCTGCGGCGAGGATAAGGCTGGCTGGGGCGCGCGGATGCAGTGCGAAGCGGGGAGCGCGTGGAAGGTCTACGCGGTGTCCGTGGTGAAGCTGACGGAAATGGTCGGCAGCCACAACAATGTGGAGTTTGAAGGCGCGGCTTGTGAAGGCGGCGCTTGGGGTCAGAACGGCACAGAAATGCCGGAAAATATCGTGGCGGCGCTGGTGCCCGGCGCGGTCATCAACATCTCCTATGAATCCGAAACGGGCAACATCTGGATTGTCATGCCGGACGCGGCGGCGGGCTGGTCCCGTGTGCAGCAGCAGACGGCGGCGACCGACGGCAAGACGGCGCAGATCACCTACGAGCAGATTGCGGCGGTCTGCGGCGACGACGTTTCCACCTGGGGCGCGCGGATGCAGTTTGAATCCGACGGCGCGTGGAAGGTCTACGCGGTGACGGTCGGTCAGTCCAAGTAAGTTTATTCATCTGTCGGGTGCGGGGAAAGCGCCCGTCACCCGACAGCTCGTTCAGAAAAGAAACAACATAGGAGGTTTGACACACAATGAAAAAGTTTGCTGCTCTCCTGCTCGCACTGACGATGGTGCTGGGCATGGCGACCATCACGGCGAGCGCGGAAGGCTCCGAGCGCGTCATCACCATTGGCACGACGTATGATATCTACTGGGACTCCTTCGATGGGTCTATCGACGCGAACCCTTATTACACCGGCACGGTGGCGGACGAAATGAAGTTCGCGAAGGTGAAGCAGATTGAAGAAAAGTGGGGCGTCAAGTTCGAGTACATCAACCTGACCTACGCGGGCGCGAAGGAATCCATCAACACCTCCGTTCTGGCGGGCACGCCGGACGTGGATGTGTATATGATGGATCTTCCGCTGGCGGCGCCGGCGGCGGCGAACGGCTACGTCATCGACATGCGCGACGTGCTGCCCGCTGACAACACGGTGATTCAGGGCAAGGACGCTGTGCTGTCCTACATCGACACCGGCAGCGGCGCTGTGCAGCTGCTGTGCGACAACAACGCGGAAAACATGGTCGCCGCGACCATGCCGCTGGCGTTCAACCTGCAGATGATTGAGGACGCGAACCTTGAAGACCCGCGCGATCTGGTCGAACGCGGCGAATGGACTTGGGAAAAGTTCCGTGAGTACTGCAAGACGCTGACGAAGGACACCGACGGCGACGGCAACATCGACGTGTACGGCTTCGGCGGATGGCCGGGAGACTACTTCATGAACTTCGTCATGTCCAACGGCACGAACGTGGCGGCAACCGCGACGGAAAACCTCTCTTCTCCCGAAGTCGGCGAAGTCCTCCAGTTCATCCAGGATCTGAACCTCGTGGACAAGGTGATGTACCCCATTCCGGAAGAAAACGGCTGGGACGTCTGCCGCTGCCTGTACCGCGACGGCAAGGTTGCCTTCACCCCCATTGCGGCGTGGATTATGGACTCCAACAAGGACTATGCATTCCAGCATCCGGAAGAGCCGACCCTTGATTTCGACATGGTGTTCATCCCGTGGCCTGTTGGCCCGCACGGCAATGCGGAAACCAACGCTCAGAAGGTGACGGCGAACGCCTGCTACGTCATCCCGGTTGGCGTGGAAGATCCGGAACTGGTCTACAATGTACTGTATGACCTGCTCAACTGGTACGACTACGATCCCAACAGCGAAGACGGCGGTGCTGCTGCGCTGGCCATCCGCGATGACCCCGAAACCCTCGGCTGGTGGTACGGCGTGACCGCGAAGGACATCGACCTGCAGGACTACAACTTTGAAGTCATGATGGAAATGGGTCGTCACCAGATGCTGGATAGATACGGCAGCCTCGGTGACGATGCGGAACTGCCCCTGCGTGAGTTCATCAATGGCGATTACACCACCGCTCAGCTTCAGGAAAAATATCGCCAGACCATTCAGGATGCTATCGACGGCATTCTGGGCAAGTAATCCCTGTCTCTTTGACCTCCATCGTGGGTTCGCCTGCGGTGGAGGTCTTTTCGCTTCATGCAAAACCCTGTCCTTGACAAGAACCAATGAATCGGCTATGATGAAATCAAACGCAAAAGGAGAAAACCCCCATGTGGACACAGCTGCCGGGCGAAAAGCGAATCGCCCTTGATGATGAAAATCTCCAGTACACCGGGCGCATTGATTTTGCTGACCCGCAAAACCCTGTGTTTCTCTTTACCGCCTCGTTCGTCCGCTTCCGCATGACCGGGCATCACCTCCGCGTCGTGCTGACGAACACGCACCACCTCTGGGAGAACCGCCTCGGCGTCGTTATCAACGGCGAACAGTTCGGCGTGCTGCTGGACTGGGTTCCCGCGCATTTCCCGCGTGACGCAATGGGACTGCGCCGCTTTGACGGTACGCCCTGCTATGAGCATCCCGATCCCCGGCGCGGCGATATGCCGCAGTGGGGGACGCACATGTTCGACTACGCGCGCGGCGAGGTCAACTCGTTCATGCTCTCCAACGCCTGCTTCTGGCTGGAGTGGTATCACGCCGACGGGCTGCGCGTGGATGCGGTCACATCCATGCTGATGTACGACTTCTGCCGTGAGCCGGGGCAATGGCTGCCCAACAAGTACGGCGGGCACGAGAATCTTGATGCGATTGCTTTCCTGCGCCGGATGAACGAAACCGTCTACCGTGATTTTCCCGGTGTGATGATGGTGGCGGAGGAATCCAGCGCCTATCCGATGGTGACGCGCCCGATTTATCTGGGCGGGCTGGGCTTCGGGTTCAAGTGGAACATGGGCTGGATGAATGATATGCTGGCGTATATCAAGCTCGACCCGGTCTACCGCAAGTATCACCACGACAAGCTGACGTTCTCGCTGATGTACGCCTTTTCGGAGAATTACATCCTGCCGTTCAGCCACGACGAGGTGGTACACGGCAAGCACTCGATGCTGGACAAGCAGCCGGGTGACCTGTGGAAGAAATTCGCGGGACTTCGCGCGCTGTATGGCTACACGATGGCGCATCCGGGCAAGAAGCTGCTGTTCATGGGCGGCGAGTTTGGGCACTTCATCGAGTGGAAGTATGACGACCAGCTGGACTGGTTCCTGCTGCTGTACGAGAATCATCCGCAGGTGCAGCAGTGCTGCAAGCGCCTGAACGAAATCTACCGCACGACGCCTGCACTCTACCAGATTGATGACAGCTGGGACGGCTTCCAGTGGATTCAGGCGAACGACAGCGATAACTCCATCGTTGCGTTCCTGCGCACGGATAAACGGGGCAACTCGCTCCTGTGCGTGACGAACTTCACGCCCGTGTTCCATCCGCAGTACCGCATTGGGCTGCCGCAGATGGGGACGCTGACGGAGCGCTTCAACACCGACCGCAAGGAATACGGCGGCTCGAATCAGTACAACAACTGGGCGATTCGCACGGAAGAAGAGCAGCTTCAGGATTTCCAATACAGCTGCGATATCTGCGTGCCGCCGCTCGCGACGGTGTACTTCACCTATCAGCGCGACCCGCTGCCGGAGAAGGCGAAGAAAGCGCGCGTTATCCCGAAAATCGCGGATGTGCCGCCAAAGAAAACATCCAAAACGGCAAAGAAACCGCAGCCCCTGCCGGAAAAGTCCGCCGGCAAAGCCAATTCCATTTCCATCGGCTGAATCGGCGCTCGCCGCAATCAGGGGAGGAGCGAAAGCGCTGTTTCACATACATCACCGTGCCACCTGATGCACCGAGGGCGGCGCGAATCCTGCACGGTCGGTGCGCTTCGCAAGAAACAAGGATAAAGGAGCGTGTTCTCATCATGAAAAAGAAGACCTGTGTTGCCATGCTGCTGGCAGGCGGACAGGGCAGCCGCCTGTACGTCCTCACCGGCGCCATGGCCAAGCCCGCCGTCCCCTTCGGCGGTAAATTCCGCATCATCGACTTTCCCCTGTCCAACTGCACCAACTCCGGCATTGACACCGTCGGCGTCCTGACTCAGTACCGGCCCATGGAGCTGAACAGCTACATCGGCTCCGGCCAGCCCTGGGATCTGGACAGCAGCAGCGGTGGCGTCCATATCCTGCCGCCCTATATGGGCAGCAAGGGCGGCACCTGGTACAAGGGCACCGCCAACGCCATCTATCAGAACATCGGCTTCATCGACCAGTATCAGCCGGAGTATGTGGTGATCCTCTCCGGTGACCACATCTATAAGATGGATTATTCCGAAATGCTCCGCCGTCACAAGGAATCGGACGCTGCCTGCACCATTTCCGTTATGGAGGTCCCCTGGGAGGAGGCCAGCCGCTTCGGCATCATGGCGGTGGATGAAAACGATATGATCACCGAATTTGCCGAAAAGCCCCGGGAACCGAAAAGCAACCTCGCCTCCATGGGTATCTACGTCTTTTCGTGGAAGGCCCTCCGGCGCTATCTCACCGAGGACGAGGCCGATCCCGCCTCCGACAATGATTTCGGCAAAAACGTCATCCCGAAAATGCTTGCGGACGGACAGCGGATGGCAGCGTTCCGCTTCCAGGGCTATTGGAAGGACGTGGGAACGCTGACCTCCCTGTGGGACGCCAACATGGATATGCTCTCCCCGGACTCCGGTCTGGACCTCAGCGACGAATCGTGGCCCATTTACGCCCGCAGCGTGGATGCGCCGCCGACCTACATGGGCGGCGACAGTCATGTGAGCCACAGCGCCATCAACCGGGGCAGCGTCATTGAGGGGACGGTGGAAAACTCCGTACTCTCCCCCCGCGTGACCATTGAAAAGGGGGCGCGGGTCAGCTACTCCGTGATCCTCCCCGGCGTCACGGTGGAATCCGGCGCCGTCATCGAATATGCCATCGTCGGCGAGGGCTGCCATGTGGGAAAGGACTGCCGCATCGGCGGCACGCCAAATTCCGCAGCGGACGGGAAATGGGATCTGGCAGTGCTGGCGCCGGACTGCCGTCTGGAGGACGGCCGGGAGGTCGCCCCCGGCGTTATGCTGGATCACCACGGTAAGGAGGTGCTGAAATGAACCGGCTTCACGGAATCATTTTTGCTTACGATCAACGCACGGAGCTGCGGGAGCTGACAGAGCGCCGTACCGGGGCGTCCATGCCCTTCGGCGGCCGCTACCGGGCGGTGGACTTTACCCTTTCCAATCTGCTCAACGCCGGCGTCACCGATGTGGGGCTGGTGCTCCATGGCCGGTATCAGAGTATGCTGGACCATGTAGGCAGCGGAAAGGTGTGGGATATGTCCCGGAAGCGGGGCGGACTACACCTGCTGCCGCCGTTCAACTATCTCCATGACTGGGG